>Ga0187876_1003781_pt1 | contig 10089 bp, 5 predicted proteins | sample June2016WEW_17_4_FD_133000 | JGI IMG/M metagenome (GOLD analysis project Ga0187876, IMG submission 133000) | Peatland microbial communities from SPRUCE experiment site at the Marcell Experimental Forest, Minnesota, USA - June2016WEW_17_40 | ecosystem: Environmental > Terrestrial > Soil > Wetlands... | reverse complement strand
CAGCGGTGGCGTCGGAGATGCGCTGTCCGCGCTGTTGGAAGCCCGGGGCGAACGGAGTATTCTGGTCTCTGGCGGGGAATCGTACGAGCAAACGGACGGCGAGCATTATCGCATCCGTCCCGAACGACCGGAGGACATCCACCGGCTCTTCGAGGCGGCTCTGGTATCGGATCAGTCTGGCTGTCGTGGAATTGTCCATCTCTGGAGTCTTGATGTTGCTCGTCCAGAGGAGACCACCGTGGCCTCGCTCAATGCCGCCCGGACTCTGGGCTGCGGCAGTGTCCTGCTGCTGGTGCAAGAACTGGCTCGAACGGAATCGCCAGACCTCCCACGACTGTGGCTGATCACGCAGGGTGCTCAAGCGGCCGGAGAAAAGCCCGCGCCGTTGTCCGTTGCTCAGTCACCGCTTTGGGGATTGGGTCGCGTCATTGCGCAGGAACACCCGACGTTCTGGGGCGGGCTGGTGGACCTGGAACCCGGGGCATCGCTGCGTGACGCTGCCGCTCATCAGTTGTGGGAGGAAATCTCCAGTGCGGATGGAGAGGATCAGCTTGCGTTTCGTCAAGGGGGGCGATACGTGGGCCGTTTGGTCCGCCAGCGCCCATCGGCCACGCAAGCACCTCCCCTCCGGTGGCGGACGGACGGCAGCTATCTGATCAGCGGTGGACTGGGCGATCTCGGCCTCTTGGTCGCGCGCTGGATGGTCGAGCAAGGGGCGCGGCGGTTGATCCTTTTGGGACGCACCAGGCTCCCGCCGCGCTCGAACTGGAGTTCGGTAGAAACAGGAAGTCGCTTGACCCGTCAAATCACCGCCATTCGGGAACTGGAATCTTTGGGAGCGAGCGTGCATCTGGCGTCGGTCGATGTGGCGGATGAAGGAGAGTTGAACGGCTTTCTGGACGAGTTTCGCGCGCAGGGTTGGCCGCCCATCCGGGGCGTCGTGCACGCGGCGGGAGTGCTGCAGGACGGACTGCTGGTGCAACTCGATGCGGCGGCACTGAATACGGTTTTGCGGCCCAAGGTGATGGGTGGCTGGCTGCTGCATCGCCTGCTCCAAGACGATCCCTTGGACTTCTTCATACTCTTCTCTTCCGCGGGTTCCGTGCTGGGCCAGCCCGGTCAGGGGAACTATGCCGCCGCCAACGCTTTCCTGGATGCGCTGGCGCATCACCGGCAAGCCCAGGGCCAGCCGGCCCTGAGTATCAACTGGGGCGCCTGGGCCGGTGAGGGATTCGCGGATTCGGTAGGAGGTAAGCGTCTCGCCGCGCGCCTCGCGCTCCTGGGAATCAGCAGCATCGCACCCAAGCAAGCGCTGGAAATGCTGGGACGACTGCTCGGGCAAAGCGCAACCCAGGTCGTGGCGGTGCCGGTCAACTGGAATCAGTATCGAGAGTTCTATCCGGCTGGCAGCGCCTCGCCGCTGCTCTCTGAACTGGCGCGTGAGGAAGCCGAAGTCCCCCGGCCAGCGGGCCGCAAGAGCGAAAGGAGGGATGCCCTTCTTGCGGCCGAACCAGCGGAACGCCGGCAGTTGCTGCACTCCTACCTGAGCGAGCAAGTGGCCCGGGTGCTCGGACTCAGCCCATCCAAGCTGGACGTCCAGCAACCCCTGAGCCATCTCGGACTGGACTCCTTGATGGCCGTCGAGCTGAAAAACCGGATCGCGGTTGACCTAAAGGTGAACGTGCCGGTGGTGAAATTCCTTCAGGGCTTTAGCGTTGACCAAGCTGTCACGCAGGTACTTGATCAACTGGCAGCCGAGGTTGCCAACCCGACGACGCCTCTGGCCCCGGCAGCTACACAGCAGAAGGAGCACATAGACCAGGGAAATGCGGAACAGTTGTTGGCAAACCTTGATCAGCTTTCAGATGAGAAAGTGGATTCATTGCTCACCGATATGTTGGCTGATGAGAAGGTTAGTGAATGAGCCAGACCTCCCAGCGAACTGCCGATCTTTCACCCCATGAAAAGCGCACCCTTCTTGCGCAGCTCCTGCGGAAAAAGGTGAGCGGGTCCAAATCGTTTTATCCTCTCTCCGATAATCAGCAGGGGATCTGGTTTCTGTCCCAGTTCGCACCGGAAAGCTCGATTTACAATGTCAGTTTTGCAGCGCGCATCCGCTCCGCTGTAGACATCCCGGCTTTCCGGCGCGCCTTTCAGGCCCTGGTGGATCGCCATCCTTCCCTGCGCACCACGATTGCGGTGCACTCCGGCAAACCCGTTCAACAGATCCACCAACATCAGCCGGTGCACTTCGAGGAGACCGATGCCTCAACCTGGCGCGGGGATGAGCTGCAGACTCGGCTGGTCGAGGAAACTCAGCGCCGCTTTGATCTGGAACGCGGGCCGGTCATGCGGGTGAGTCTGTTCACTCGCTCGGCTCAGGAACACATCCTGTTGCTGGTTATTCATCATATCGTGGTCGATTTCTGGTCCCTGGCGGTGATCCTGAATGAACTCGGGGTGCTGTATGCGGCGGAAAAGGCCGGTCGACCAGCGGCGCTTCCTCCCCTTGCTCTGCAATACACGGACTTCGTTCGTTGGCAGGCCGAAATGCTGGCGAGTCCGGCCGGCGAACGGCTCTGGGACTACTGGAAGAAACAATTGGCCGGCCCGTTACCCGTGCTCTCTCTGCCGACCGACCGGCCGCGACCGCCGATTCAGATGTTTCGTGGCGCGCAGCACGCTTTCACTCTGCACGATGAACTGGCCCGGCGGCTCAGGGCGCTCGCCAAAGCCGAGGGGGCGACGCTGTACATGGTCCTGCTGGCGGCGTTCGAACTGATGCTTTACTACCACACCGGCCAGGAAGACATCCTGGTGGCTTCTCCCATGGTGGGACGGAGCCGGGCCGAGTTTGAAGGGATCGTGGGCTTCTTCGCCAATCCGGTTGTCTTACGAGCGAATCTTTCCGGGAATCCAACTTTCCGGACGCTTCTGGGTCGGGTGCGTCAGACGGTGTTGGCGGCTCTCGAACATCAGGATTACCCCACCCTGCGTTTGGTCCAACGACTCCGACCGCCCCGGGATCTCAGCCGATCACCGCTCTGCCAGACCATGTTCGTATTGGATAAACCGCACCGGGTCGCCGAACAGGCCGTACCGGCATTCGCGCGGGGCGAGACCGGGCTACGGATGGATCTTGGCGGGTTGGTGATGGAGTCGATCCCTCTGGAACGCCCGGCCGAGACTCTGGATCTGGTCATGTTAATCATCGAGACCACCGGATCGCTTTCCACCTCCATCCGCTTCAACGCCGACCTGTTTGATGCAGCCACCATCGCCCGCATGGCAGGACACTTTCACGCGCTGCTCGAAAGTGTCATCCGCGATCCGGCCGCCGCGATCGGTGATTTGGAAATTCTGACCGATGCCGAACGCCAGCAACTGTTGGTCGAGTTCAACGATACCAAGACCGATCATCCGCGGGATTTGTGTATTCATCAGCTCTTTGAGGCGCAGGTGCAGCGAACGCCGGACGCCATCGCCGTCGTGTTTGAAGCGGAGCAGTTGACGTATGGGGAGCTGAACCGCCGGGCCAATCAACTGGCGCATCACTTGCGGGCGCTGGGAGTCGGACCCGAGGTACGGGTGGCCATCTGCTTGGAACGCTCGTTGGAGATGGTTATCGGATTGTTGGGCATTCTCAAGGCGGGCGGCGTGTACGTGCCCTTGGACCCGGCGTATCCGAAGGAGCGCCTGGCCTTCATGCTGAAAGATGCTCACGTGCTGCTGCTGTTGACCCAGGAACGGTTGGTGGCGGGGTTGCCGGAACTTGATGCCAAAGTCATCTGTCTGGATTCAGGCTGGGAGACCATGGCCCGTGAAAGCGGAGAGAACCCCGGCAGATCAACCCTCCCCGAGAACCTGGCTTATGTAATCTTCACTTCGGGATCGACGGGGCAGCCCAAGGGAGTTCTCGTTTCGCATGGAGCGATTGCCGGTCACTGCCGGAATGCGCAAAAGTACTACGAACTGGACTCCCGCGATGTCGTCCTCCAGTTTGCGTCGTTGAGTTTCGATGTGTCATTGGAGGAAATCCTGCCGACACTGATCGTCGGGGCCCGGGTGGTGATCATGAGGACGAACGTCTGGCATCCGGCAGAATTTCATCGCAAGATTTCAGAATTCGGACTCACGGTCCTCAATCTTCCAACCGCCTACTGGCAGGAACTGGCTCGAGAATGGGCGGGCGTCCCGGAGCTGGTCCCGAACATTCAGCCCAGACTCTTCATTGTCGGCGGAGATACGATGTTGCCCGATGTTCTCGAGCTCTGGCAGCGAACACCGGTGAATTCAATCCGACTCCTCAATGCTTACGGCCCGACCGAGACGACGATCACGGCAACGGCCTTCGAAATTGCTCCCCGCCCTGGTGAGAACACGACGGATCAGCGGGTGCCCATTGGTCGGCCCCTCGCTAACCGAGCGATCTACATTCTGGACCAGCACAGCAATCCCGTTCCGATCGGCGTGCCGGGCGAGTTGTACGTTGGTGGTGCGAACGTGGCCCGCGGTTATCTGAACCGGCCTGAGTTGACCGCTGAGAAGTTTATTCCAGACCCCTTCAGCGCCGAGCCAGGAGCACGAATGTACAAGACAGGCGACCTGGCCCGCTATCGGCCCGATGGGAACATCGAGTTCCTCGGCCGTGCCGACTACCAAGTGAAGATCCGCGGGTTTCGCATCGAACTGGGAGAAATCGAAGCCGCGCTTGCCCACCACCCGGCCGTGCGGGAGGCTGTGGTCCTGGCTCGGGAAGACGCGCCGGGCGAGAAGCAGTTGGTGGCCTATGTGGTCGCGGACTCCACGGCGGATGAGCTGCGTCGCTTTCTCAAAGACAAGCTGCCCGAGTACATGGTGCCGGCGGTCTTCGTGCTGCTCGCGGCCTTGCCGGTGACGCCCAACGGGAAGGTGGACCGCCGGGCACTGCCGGCGCCGAATCGATCCAGACCGGAGTTGGAGAAAACTTTCGTCGCGCCCCGCGATGACCTGGAACTCCAACTCGCGCACATCTGGGAGGAGGTTCTGGGCATTCGACCGGTCGGGGTGAGAGACAACTTTTTTGAGCTGGGAGGACACTCGCTGCTGGCGGTACGTCTGTTCGCCCTCATCGAGAAACGGCTGGGTAAAAAACTTCCGCTGACGACCGTCTTTCAGGGAGCAACGGTTGCGCATCTCGCCGGTGTTCTCCGTCAGCAGGCCACACCCGGCCCGCAGTCCTCGTTGGTGGCCATTCAACCCGGGGGCAGCAAACGGCCGCTCTTCCTGGTGCATCCGGCTGGCGGACACGTTTTTCCCTACGTTCGTCTGGCGCAGCTTCTGGGTCCCGATCAACCCTGCTATGGGCTGCAAGCCAGGGGGCTGGAAAACGGACAAGCCCCCCACCCGCGCATCGAAGACATGGCGGCCCATTACATCCAAGCCCTGCAGACCGTGCAGCCGACGGGTCCGTACCTTCTGGGAGGATGGTCCATGGGAGGCGTGGTCGCCTTCGAGATGGCGCAGCAACTTCACGCGCAAGGTCAGCGGGTGGCGTTGCTCGCCTTACTGGATGGTCGGATTCCCACTCCCCATGAGACGTTTCCGGAGGAAGATTCTGAAGCCATCTTGTTGGTCGAACGTTACTTCGGTATTTCGTTTGGTCCGATGGAGTCCCTGGCGGAGCTTGCCAAAGACGAACAGTTGGCCTTTATACTGGAACAGGCGAAGAGCGCCGGCTTGGTACCCGCGGAGCTTGATGTTTCCCAGGCTCGCCGTTTTGTCGAACTCCTCAGGAGCGACCTGCGCGCGACGCAGAACTACGGACTGCATCTCTACCCGGGTCGAATCACCTTCTTCAAGGCGAGTGAAACGCTGGCGGGCACATCTCCGGACCCGACGTTGGGCTGGAGCGAATGGGCCAGTGGCGGAGTGGAGGTCCACGTCGTTCCGGGCAATCACGCCAATCTGATGTACGAGCCTCACGTTGAAGTCCTGGCTGAGGAACTGACGGCTTGCCTCAACCAGGCGCAATCCGCGGAGGCGGTAGAAAATGGCGCAACAGGAAAGATCGATCAATGACCACCACAATCGCCCTTGACCCCTGGATTGCCTGCCGCAAACCGAACCCACAGGCCCGCCTCCGTCTGTTCTGCTTCCCGTACGCAGGAACCGGTGCCTCGATTTTTCGCACCTGGTCGGACAGCTTGCCAGCGGATGTTGAGGTCTGCCCGGTTCAGTTCCCCGGCCGGGGAACTCGGCTGATGGAGACTCCGTTCACTCAGCTCTCGCCGCTTGTCCAGGCCCTCGCCCAAACCCTGCTTCCACTCCTGGACAAGCCGTTTGCCTTCTTCGGTCACAGCCTGGGGGCATTGGTTGGCTTTGAACTCGCCCGTCAGCTACGGAGACAGTCTGGTGTTCAGCCGGTTCGCCTGTTTGTCTCGGCGGATCGCGCGCCGCAGATCCCTCCTCGAGACCGGCCGATCCATGCCCTGCCCGAAAGGGAATTCCTAGGCGAATTGCGTCGCCTGAATGGCATTCCCGGAAAAGTGTTGGAAGAGGCCGACCTCATGCAGATCATGCTTCCCGTCCTGCGGGCGGATCTCGCCGTTTACGAAACTTACGTGTACTCATCCGAGCCTCCTCTCAACTGCCCCATCTCCATCTTTGGTGGCCTGCAGGATCATAGGGTGAGTCGTGGCGATCTCGAAGCCTGGCGTGATCAAACGAGTGTTTCCTTCTCGCTGCGGAGGTTTCCCGGTGACCACTTCTTCTTGAACACAACTCAGCCGCTCCTTCTTCAGGTGCTCTCCCAAGAACTGCGCGGAGACGGGTGAGAACCACCACATGAAAGCCGCACCCATCACCTCTCCTGTTCCTCCCTGGCGCTCTCCACCAGAAACTTTAGTGTTGGGTTGCGATGAGGTTCATGTCTGGCGAGCGACCTTGGACCAGACCCCGTCACAGATTCAGAGCTTCCTCCACAACCTTGCGGCGGATGAACAGGCGAGGGCTGAGCGGTTTTATTTTGAGAGAGACCGCGAGCACTTTATCGTCGCTCGTGGAGTGCTCCGGGCCATCCTCGGCGGCTACTTGAATCGAGTGCCCGAATGCCTGTCCTTTTGCTACAGCTCTCACGGAAAGCCTGCCCTTGCCGGAGAATCTGACGGGGATGCGATCCGCTTTAACGTGGCCCACTCCCATGGAGTCGCCCTCTACGCGGTCACTCGTGGGCGGGAGGTGGGCATCGACCTCGAGCGCATCCGTTTCGATCTGGCAGTCGCGAAGATCGCCGAGCGGTTTTTCTCACGACAGGAGGTTGCGATGCTTCGGACACTCCCAACCGAGGTGCAGCGTCAGGCGTTCTTTCGCTGTTGGACGCGCAAGGAGGCCTACATCAAGGCCCGGGGCGAAGGACTTTCACTGCCCTTGGACCAGTGTGACGTGTCGCTGGCTCCCCTGGAACCGGCCGCAGTACTCGGCACTCAACGATATCCATCCGAAGCCTCCCGTTGGTCTCTTCAGGAACTTACCCCCGCCCCCGGCTATGTAGCCGCTCTTGCCGTGGAAGGACACGGCTGGCGTCTTACCTGTTGGCAATGGCCGGACCCGAGGCCACAATCAGTCTGAATGTTGCGACTCATTTTTTTGCCGAGCCCATCTCTCGCTGAGCCGTTTGACGACCAAATAGGTGAGCAACGTAACGGGGGTAGCCATGATGATCGAGCCAACGCACATGGCGGCGTAAACATCCCAACCCTTTTGCAAAACGTGCCACAGTCGTGCCTGATCCAACATCAGCGGATGCTGCACGGGGAGAATCAACTTCCCCAATCGATATTCAGCCAGCCACATGAAAGGCAATAGCGGGGTATAGAGAATCGCCGCCGTCGCCCCGGCGACAGCGGCTATCACGTTCCTCTTCAGCAGCCACGCCACCACGGTCGCCACGATTATTGGGGATGGATTCAGCGGCAGGAAACTGGCAAAGATGCCGATGGAGAAGCCCGCCGCGATTTGGTCCGGTCGGGCATCGAGGTGCGACAGCTTTTGCCAAATCTCTCGGGCTCGTTGTTTCAGGTTGATTCTGGTCATGGCTCAGAGCGCGTGGCCGGCATGCGCCACATCACTGGAGATCTGACCGTCACGCAAGCGAATCAACCGCCGCGCCCGCTCCATGACTTGAGGATCATGGGTGGCATAAACGAAAGTCGTGCCATGAGCTCGATTGAGTTGTTCCATCACTTCGAGGAGAGCGGTCGCCGTCACCGAGTCGAGATTCGCCGTGGGCTCGTCAGCCAGGATCAGCGCCGGCTCGGTGACCATGGCTCGCGCCACCGCCACCCGCTGCTGTTGCCCGCCCGACAACTCTCCCGGACGACGATGTTCAAGGTTGGCAAGACCGATTTCTGAGAACAGCTTTTGCACTCTTTCTTTACGCTGCTCCACCTGAACGCCCTGCAGGAGCAAGGTAAATTCAGCGTTTTCCAGTGCGGTCAGGACCGGCAGCAGGTTGTACGCTTGGAAGACGAAGCCGAGGCGGCGCAGCCGCAGACGAGCCAGCTCCCCTGAGGATAAGAGTTGAAGGTTCTTCCCTTCCACCAACACCTCTCCGGCATCGGCTCGGTCGAGTCCGCCGATGATGTTAAGCAACGTGGTCTTGCCGGAGCCGGACGGGCCGGCAATCGCGAGAAATTCTCCGGGAGCTACCCGCAGACTGATCCCGCGCAGTGCCGGAACCTCGATTGGCCCCGTGCGGTAGGTCCTCTTCACGTCCTTCAGTTCCACTGCCCACTCAGTCATATCGCCCACCAAATCGTGCTAAAACACCCTCAATGCGCCGGGCAGCTCGGTTCGCGCCGCCTTGAGCGCCGGATAGAAGGAGATGACGGTCGCTGTCAGAAACACAATGCCGACGGACGAAGCGATTCGCGTCAGGCTCAAGTGCGAGTAGATGATCGGGTCAAAAACGAGAGCGGTGGGGAGGCTGCTTTTGAAGAACCAGCGCAGATCCAACCCGGCGGTGGCGAAATAATGCTGGGCGCTCAACCCCAGCACGAGACCCAGAGCGAGGCTGATCGCTGTGAGCGCCAACGACTCGCCAATGACCATGACGGCAAGCTGCACAGGCCGTAGGCCCAGAGCCGAACAGAGACCGAATTCATAACGGCGCCCGATTACTCGCATGAGAATCGTGTTGAGTATTCCCAACCCGACCATCGCGAGTACCACACCGTTCATGACATAGTTAAAGGCCTCGTCCAACACGAAGAGCTGAGCCACAGTCGGCATGGATTCCCGCCAAGGGAGAATTTCAACCGGAACCCCCGTCAACTGCTTCCGCAAGCCCCGGGCCACCATCAGCGAGTCACCCTCCCGTTCCAGGAGGACCGCGACCTGAGTGACCCGGTCGGGCACTCCGAGCAGTGCTTGGGCCTCGGGCAACGGCAACTGGATGATGCGGGCATCGATCGCTTGGATACCCGTGCTAAAGATCCCGCTCACCCGCAGCAGAGTGCTCTGCATTTCTCCTTCACCGGCCTCCGTCGCTTCCGTGTCGGGCGGTTGCACCGCCTGAATCATGAGCACGACTTTGGACCCGATCTTCACCTTGAGCTTGCGGGCCAACTCCGAGCCAATGACAACGCCCGATTGTTGGTCGTCATTGAGATAGTTCCCCTCGACGATCCGCTGGGGAATCAGGGATACCGTCCGCTCCTCTTTGGGGATGACCCCCATCATGCTCACGCCACTGGCGTTGGCTGCGGAACTCAGCAGTCCAGAGGCCAGCAGCCGGGGACTCATGCCTCGCAGAACATGCTTCAGGGACTCGGTATGGAAGAACTCCCCGATCGTGGACACGACCCGGGCCGGCAGCAACAGCTCCACAGAGGCGCTGTCTTGATACCCCTGTGCCTGGATGACGACGTGCCCGGTGCCGAATCTCACCGCGTTACGAACCATTTGCTCCTGGCTGCCATCCAGCAAGCCCAAAGAAACCAGCAGCAAGGTCAGACCCAAACCCAAGGCCAGCGCCGTCAGCAGGGTCCCGCGGGGATTGCGCCAGAGATTGCGCCACCCGATTTTCACCAGCAGGAGAACACCCATCAT
>Ga0187876_1003779_pt1 | contig 10090 bp, 10 predicted proteins | sample June2016WEW_17_4_FD_133000 | JGI IMG/M metagenome (GOLD analysis project Ga0187876, IMG submission 133000) | Peatland microbial communities from SPRUCE experiment site at the Marcell Experimental Forest, Minnesota, USA - June2016WEW_17_40 | ecosystem: Environmental > Terrestrial > Soil >... | reverse complement strand
TGCTTCGTGAATTCCTAACCAGCCGCAGCTTGCGACGTGAGCATTGGCAAGCAGGAACGGAAGCGGCGAGTTTTTGTTTGAGCCGACCCGTAGTATGCTTGCCAAGCGCAACGGAGCGGTATAATGGGCGGCGCAATTCACGAAGCCGGAAGGCTCATGCGTTCGCATCTGCGAAACACTGGCCTTTGGCGTAAGCGGCGATTGGGCAGGTTAATTTTGGTCAAGCAACACTCGCCCTTTGGCTTTGCGCGCATTCTTGATTTGCCAGTGCAGAGTGATGGCCAAGGTCGCCTTTGAGAGCCATTCCTTGTCGTTTTTCAATTTTTCCAATTCCACCCTGGCGAAGAATTTTTCACTGTTTAATGCCGGACGGCCCAACGGCTTGAGCAGTCCCTTTTGAATGAGCAGCGTGAGGTGATCCGGCTCAAAGCCGAGATAACCGGCGGCCTGCTCTTTGTTGAACCGCGCGGGCAGCGTGGCGAGATTTAGAAAATCCTTGAGTTCATCATTTATTGGATTCATGGCAGTTTAATATGTTGGTTGAGCCTGCCGGAATTCCGGGGGGCGATGTTTCGTTGAACAAAATGTTCATGGCCGCAGTTTTGCAAATTTCCGGCGCATCGTTGTGCAATCATTGCACAAAATGAATTCCGGTCTTTTTGCCATCATGGGCGACTATGGCCATGACTTTTTTCATTGGCGGCATTTTCGCAGATTGCCGGAGCCGCCTTGTGTGGTTTCCGCACAGGATGAATTTTCAATTTTCCCGGTCTGAATAGTTTTCCATGAGGATTTACGGCCGTTGGCCGGTGCGACTGCACGATTGGAGCGCGGACCCGCCCGAAGCGAGCGGCGAGGCGGAGAGCAACGCAGCCCGCGCGAGCCTTCGGGCGGGTCGGCGCGCACCGGGGGCACGACACGAGAACGCCGTCAGGGTTTTCTGACGGCGTTTTGGTGTCGCGCGGGGAAACAATGTGGCAAATCATTTTGCCGGGCCGTTGGTCGCTGGTGACTGATTTTCGATGTCCTGCTGCAAGTGCCGAATCTGTTTTGCCGGGACGCTGCTGTTGAAGAAGATGCAGCCGGCGTTTTGGCCGTTTACCGGTTGCATGTCGGCGGCGTATGCGCCTGCAATCACCAGCACAAAACCCGGTGGACTGTCAAAGCCATCATTTTGCGTCGGCAATACCTGGATTGGCACTTGGGCAATCGCCAGTTTTCGGAACGCTTCCTGATTAAATTTCATCACCTGCGCCATGTCTGCAACCTGTGCCGCCATTTTGTGTTCGTAGTATGTCGCAAATTTCAAACAGATGAGGCTGGCGAGGATGACCGCCGAACAAATGCTCCAGAACAAACTGGTCGTCCAGGCGGTCTTCCAAATGTGCTTGGTCCATTCCGACCTGGCTTCGTCCGCGGCGTCCCGGATTTTTTCCAGCGTAGGCATTACCTCCCGTGCCAGCTCCTTCGTGCGCTCCATGAACGGTGAAATGATTTTCTGGTCAATGCCGGATTGAATCGAGTTTTGAACGCCGCGCACGATAGCCTGGGTGTCCACCTGCGCGCCGAGATTTTTCATCATCAACTCGATGCGGCCAATCGTTTCGTTGCACTTGGCCACTGTCACCCGGCATAACTCATCAGTCTTTTCGGCGTGGTTGGTGATGTTTACATCGCGGCTTTCAATCGTCTTGGTGATCAATCCGATTTCCTCGCGCATCTCCTGCAACGCCGCCAGCGAATCGGCATTGGCCGAAATCATCCGGCTGGGGATGCGCTCGACGTAATGGGCATACACGTCGAGCACCAAGAAAAGCTGCGAGAAAAACTGGCCGCTGTCGCCGTCAGCGAAGCGATGATATACCTCCCGTGCCATTTCCCGCTTTTCAGCGGGATAGGTGGCGAGCATTTCTTCAAAAAGATTGGGTTCAGCCATAATACCTCCGGTCAGTTGGCAAAATTCACCTTCGCGCCGCGCTTTACGGCCGCCGGTTCGCCGATGGGCGGCACGATTTTGGGTTTGATGCTGGCCGCTTCAACGACGGGCAGCAGTTTGGCCGCAATCTGGTCGTATTGATTGAACATCGTGGCAAGCCAGTCCTGCAACACACCCCGCGCCATGATGTCCAGGCCCAGCGCGTCGTTGCCGATGGCTTCATTGAACGGGATGCCGCGCTGCTGTTCCGCCTCCAGTTTGGCCAGCCGGAGCTTCACAAATTCCGACAACACCGGCACGGTGACGGTGACTGCGCCCAGGTTGAACAGTTCCTTTTCCAGCGGGCTGCCGTCGAACATCCGGGTTTTGGGCGCACGGGCCGGGTTGCGGACGACAACGTAATCCACCTGTTTGCCGCAAAACTGGCAGACCGCATCCAGGTTGGTCATCACGTCCATGTCATCGAACGGGAAAACCATCAAGGTGATGCCGATATTCTGCGCGCCGGCGATGTCGAAGAAATGCGTGGCCGCCAGCGCCTTCATCATCTGGCCGTCCAAATGGGCGCGCGGATCAACCAGCGTCACGGGTTGGGCGGTTGTTTTCCGCAGAATCGAAATGAGTTCGTCCAGGTCGTCGGCCTGCCCGGTCAAGGGCATGAGCCGCACCTGGCTGGGAAACAATCGGGATAAGGTGCGGTTGTCCCCGTCCAGATCAAATCCCTGCCATTGGATGCTGCGTTGATTGAGCCAGCACGCGCGGGCGGCGGCTTCGATGCTTTTGCCCATATTACCTTTGGCCTGCATGGGCAGAATCAGGCGATGTTTTGTTGTTTTCATATATCAAGGTTGAACCGATGTTTTTTCACCGGCGTTGGTTTGTTTGGTTGTGGTTGCGGTGTGGGAATGAAAACTGGTTTTTCGTCGGCGATTTCCAACGCGCCGCCGCTGCTGCGCGGTCGGCGTGCGACTGCCCGCTGGCAGAACCGATGGACGGAACTCAAGGTGATTTGGACGCCATGCTCATTTAGCCATTCGGCAATCTGGCGATGACTCCAATGCTTGCGGCGCAAGGCGAAAATGGCTTCGCGATGCGCCTCCAATTTGCTGCGCGTCCGGCGCTCCTGCTCGGCTTCGGCTTGTGGTTGTAAATTCATATCTGTTTTTTCAACATCAATAATTCGGTCGGACGTTCGCGCGAAAGTTGCGCGAAATTCGCGCGAACGCGCGGCGCTGGCCGCGCTCCTCTAGCTGTGCTAAGGGAAGATGTCTGACCGAATTATTGATGCTTTGAACTGTCTTCATAGCTGTGTGTTACCGTTGCCATGAAGATAAAACCATTGAACCGTTTTGGCTTACCGAGTAGTGGGGGTAAACGTTCGGGGTATGCGCGAATAGTGGCTTCAGGGGGATGACGGGGCGTAAATTCCGGTTACAGTGGCCTCTATGTTAAGAGTCATTGCCAGTCGGAATGCGAAGGAATACTTCGCTCAATCTTTGAAACGGGAGGATTATTACAGTGAAGGTCAGGAGGTCAGCGGCGATTGGCATGGGATGGCAGCGGTGAGATTGGGTTTGTCAGGGGCGGTGACTCAAGCTGACTTTGATTCCCTGTGTGACAATAAAATTCCTGGGACTGACGAACGGTTGACGCAACGGAACAAAAGCGATCGCACGGTCGGCTATGATTTCAATTTCCATTGCCCAAAATCAGTTTCGGTTGCCTACGAGTTCACGAAGGATGAGCGGATTCTGGATATGTTCAAGTTGTCGGTGAACCAGACCATGCGGGAGATTGAATCGGAAATTAAAACACGGGTGCGGAAAAACGGTGCGGATGAGAATCGAACGACTGGCAACATGGTTTGGGCGGAGTTCGTTCATTTTACCGCGCGGCCAGTGAACGGCATACCCGATCCGCATTTACACGCGCATTGCTACGCCTTCAACACGACCTGGGATGACACCGAGAAGAAATGGAAGGCCGGCCAGTTCCGGGATTTGAAAGCTGACGCGCCCTATTTTGAAGCGGCGTTCCATGCGCGATTTTCCAAACAACTGGCCGAATTGGGTTATCGCATCGAACGGACGACCAAAGGTTGGGAGCTGGCCGGGATGCCGCAACGAGTGCTGGATGAGTTTTCCAAGCGCACGGAGCAGGTCGAACAAAAGGCCAAAGAATTGGGCATTACGTCGGCAAAACAAAAGGACGGGCTGGCCGCTTTGACCCGCGAACGCAAACGGAAGGACATCGAAAAATCAGAATTGCGTGAACTGTGGGATAAACGGATTTCGGCGGATGAGCGCGCGGCGATTCAAAACAACCTGCGCCATACGACTGCTGACGCGCCGAAAGTTTCCGAAATGAAGGCGATGGATTTTGCCGTCCAGCACTGTTACGAGCGCGCCTCCATCGTCACCGACAAGGAATTGCTTCGGCAGGCGCTCCGCTTCGGCGTTGGCGACGTGGATATTGAAAAGGTCAAACGCCAGCTTTTGCGCGATGAATTCATCGCCGAGAACATGGACGGCCGGCAATGGCTCACCACAAAGGATGTGCTGGCCGAGGAAAAACGGCTGATCGATTTCGTCCAGGATGGAAAAGGCAAGTTCAAGCCGTTCAATCCGGGTAAATATCAGTTCCAAAACCCAAAACTTTCCGATGAGCAACGCGCCGCCGTTCTCCATGTGCTGCAAAGCACGGATTGTGTCACGGCCGTTTGCGGCGGGGCGGGCACGGGCAAAACGACGATGATGAAAGAGGCCGTCGCCGCCATTGAATCCACCGGCCTGAAAGTTTTCACGTTCGCGCCGTCGGCGGAAGCGTCGCGTGGTGTCCTGCGGTCGGATGCCGGTTTTGCCAACGCGGAGACGGTCGAGGCACTTTTGCAAAATCAAAAACTCCAAGCACAGGTTCGCGGGCAGGTGATTTGGATTGATGAGGCGGGATTGTTGAGTGTTCGCACGTTGGCGCGGGTGTCCGATCTTGCCGAAAAACAAAACTGCCGGATTATTCTGTCTGGTGACACCGCGCAACATCGCGCCGTGGAGCGTGGCGATGCGCTCCGGCTTTTGGAGCAGCACGCCAATCTGCAAGCCGCTGAATTGACGGAAATCCGGCGGCAGAAAGCGAACGCGCACAAGGCCGTGGTCGCTGATTTGCGGGTGGGCGATTTGGAGAATGCTTTCAACCGATTGAACCGGCTCGGCATGTTGCGCGAAATGGATGCCGACAAACGGCATGAAGCATTGGCGACGGATTTTGTCGTCGCCGTAAAAAAGGGCAAATCGGCTTTGGTCATCTCCCCTACTCATGCCGAGGGTGAGCGTGTGACGCTCGAAATCCGCGCGAAATTAAAAACCGCCAAGGAACTCGGCGCTGACGAACGTGAACTTGTTCAACTCAAAAATTTGCAATGGACTCAAGCGCAACGTGCCGATGCCCAAAATTATCAGGCCGGGCAGGTTGCACAGTTCCATCAAAACGCGGCTGGCTTCCGGCGCGGTGAACGGGTTGCGGTGAAAACACGCGGCGCCGGCGGCGTTATCATCGAGCGGCAAAATGGCGAAACAACATTGCTGCCGCTGAATCAGGCGGCGCGTTTCCAAGTTTATGAGTCCCGCGAAATCGTCCTGGCCGCCGGCGATTGGATTCGGATCACCCAAAATGGGTTCACCAAGGACAAACGGCGGCTCAACAACGGTGATTTGAAGCAGATCAAAGGATTCACCGCCGACGGCGACATCAGACTCGTCAACGGCTGGGTGGTTTCCAAAGATTACGGGAATTTGACGCATGGCTATTGCCTCACGTCTTACAGTTCGCAGAGCAAGGGCGTGGACTGCGTGTTCGTGGCGGAAAGTTCCGAATCGTTCCGCGCCGCCGGGCGCGAGCAATTTTATGTCTCGGCCAGCCGTTTCAAGGAATCGCTCACCATTTACACGGACGACAAGAGCCAGTTGCTGGACGCGGTGCGAAAATCCTCGCAACGGCCTTCGGCGTTGGATTTGGTCACGAAGGAAATTTCCGAATCTGCTGATGAAGTATCGGCCAAAAAACCGCTGCGGCCAGTAACCGTTGAAAACGTCCAAAGGCAGATTTCCGAAATACAAAAGTGGGCAAGACTGCAAAAACCGACCGTTCGCCAGTCGCAGTCCAGAGGGATTGGAACATAAAATTGGCGGCCACATGCGGTATGACATATTCCCCCTCTGGCGTGATGTCAGCGGTTGCCGGGGCGAACCGCGTCGCGCGCTTCATTTTGGGATGGACGACCAGGGCAAGCGGCGTTTGAATCTTGCCGTAAAAGAATGAAAAGTATTTCTCCAACTTGTTATCTCTGTGGCAAGCGGCACGATGGAAGATACAACCGTGACCATGTGCCACCAAAACAGTTTTTTGCGAAGAAACTATTGCAAAAACACAACCCCAATTTATTTTGGCTTCCCACTCACGAGTCGTGCAACAAGAGCTATCAGCCCGACGAGGATAATCTTGGGCAATGTTATATGGCTGGTGAGGGTGTCGCGCAGGATTACACAGAAGCGGCCAGATGGTATCGGAAGGCGGCTGAGCAAAATTATGTTCTCTCAATCTGCTTACGAGGGATTGGAAACGGCCATTGTTTCACCCAACGACTTGCGCGCATTGCTCGGCGATACCAACGCTATCGTGACGGTGCGCGGGACTTTGATCGAAACCCCGCACTGGCGCATCACCGAACGCGACGGTCGGCAAACCGAACGCTCGGTCGCACAAGTCCGGGTCACTGCGTTGCGCCGCGACGCAAACTGGCGGCCGGCGGCCGGTTCAATGATCGTAACGACGCCCGGGACGCTCGCCGCCAGTTTTTTCGCCGGTCAGCCGGTTGAAGTCACCGGCGTCATCAGCCGGCCGGCGCCGCCTTTGGCCGAGGGACTTTTTGATTACCGTGATTACCTCCAGACGCGCGGAATTTTTTACCAGCTCAAAACCAGTTCCACGAACGACTGGCAACTGGGCGCGGCGCCGTTGTCCCATCCTCCGTGGACCGACCGGTTTTTGAACTGGTCGCAACGCACGCTGGCACTCGGTCTGCCGGGGGAAGACCAGCCGCTGCGTTTGCTTTGGGCGATGACGCTCGGCTGGCGAACCGCATTGACGGCTGACATCAGCGAACCGTTCCTGCGTGCCGGCACCATGCACCTCTTCGCGATTGACGATAATACGGAACTATTGTCAAGTAAAACGGGCAAAAATTTTCATGCATTTTGATGTTTCGTTTCACCGCACGAAACGCCTTGAACGAGAGGCATTCCTGGTTCACAATCAAAATCGCTTGAACGACATTGAGACAAATGGGGAATGTTAGGTAATTTGTAATTTTCTTATGACAACATCAACAACGCACCCTCAATCAATACAAGGCCATAGCTCGCTTTCTGAAATAATAAATTTTGCCGTTAACTGCCGTGCCACTCATTTTGCTTTTGGAAAACCGAGGAGAGGAATTGAGGGCTTCAAGGAAGTAAACATAGCTCACGATTTATCAGCCGCATTTCGACTGGCAGGATTTTATGTCTTTCCAGAATTTCCGTTAGCCAAAGGAGGTTCAATGGATGGCGTTTTTATTAGAGGAGATGAGGTTGTTGTTTGCGAGTGGAAACAATGTTACGCACGTTCTGCCTGGGAGGTTCCAGGTCAAACAGAACGCATGGTAAATTTTAATTCAATGACTGAATTTCAAATTTATGGATTTCCCGATAAGAATTGGGAAAAAAGATGCCTTTGGGTTTGTGATGCTTGGGATGATGAGACTATTAATTGGTGGTTTGGAAGATCTCCAGTGAAAGACGGTTTTCCGCCTTGTCCCTTTGACGGCAATTGGAATAGGGATGAATACAAATTCCAAAATTTGGGTTGGAATTATTCGTGGATTTGGGCGTATACAAAATAAGATCGCCCGCAATATTTTATGGAAAATAGCAGTTATCCGACAAAGAAAGGCTGGAGGTTTTGGTTGCCCATTGTTTGTTTTGTAATCGGGTTGTTCAGTATTTTTTCAGGATTGGCAGGATGTAATGATCACATAACTGTTCACTTACCAGAAAGGGACATGACCGTTACTGTCCCTGTAGAACCGACGGAGGCTGACAAAAGTGATTCTGTCTGGGGTGGGATAATTTGGTGTGGTGTGTCTTATTATGCGTTTAGAAAATTAAACAGGAAAACAGCATCCATTACTCAAGAAATACCAAATCATGACAATTCCAAAACGGGCCATCCTCAAAATCTCACTGCCCCGCAATCTGCTGAAAACCCCAAACAGTCTGTATCATTTTCCGAATCGAAAATGGCAAATGCTTTGGCCTCTGATGGGGCTTGGGTTGGTGGAACAGTTTTGCTTACTAAAATTCAATTAAGTTTCAAGCCGAACGGCCTCAATTCATTTACTCAAGAGTTGACTGGAATAGGAGATGGAGTGTCATTTTCTATTCCACTTTCAGAGATAAAATCGCTTTCTATTGAAGATGCTCCGTTTACGAAAATTGTTGTCGTAAACACTGATGCCAAAACTTTTAAATTTCGCTGCTATGGAGCAAAAGAGTTTTTGGAAAAAATAAAAACCAACATCAGTGCTCGGAGTTAATTCAAGTATTTAGTTCTTTTCCTCGCTTGCCAGAATCGTCTGGAAAGACAAAAGTAGGTTGGAAGCATTCTCGGATTTAATAGAAATCCCTGGGTGCTTCTCGCTCGTGAAATACTTTTTTTAACCAAATGTCTGCCCTATATCCGCTACTTGCAGGGCAGTTCAAACGATGGATGACTTCATTACCAATGGTTCCGGCTCAATATAATCTGGGTGTCGCCTACGACAACGGGCTAGGGGTCACAGAAACGGCGACTCTGGTGGTTCTGGCGGAATGATTCCGTCCTCCCGAAGCCACCCCAAGAATTCTTTTATTCTCCGGGCTTCTGTTTCCATATCAAACGCCAGATCACGCAGTTTTGCGGGTTCATGTGAGTCGCAAACAGACGAAAATCCCTTGCCTCTTTTGATTTTGTGTTTGGAGCGAGCAAATACTTCAAGGCTGTCCCCAAAAGAGGCACTGGCATAATACGAATTCCTCGTGCGATGCCATACGAAGATTCTACGCTTGGGCGAAACGCTTTCCAGACCATTTTGTCGAGCACGCGCTTCGGTCTTGAGTTGGCGGCGTGCAAGCGACGGGCGGAAGTGGAACGGCATGAGCGAAGCGTGCGCCCGGAGTGATGGCACCAAGCTCAAGACGGAAGCCAACGCGCCTGCGTTTCCCTTCTTCCTCGTCCGCGACGAGCGCGCGTGAAGCCGCAGCGCAACGCGCGTTGGTCGCGGCGGTCCTGCACTTGCATTTTAAGCGGGTTGTGTTAATTGTCAGATTGAGACAGGACGAAAGTCTGGATTCTCTCTTTTGGCTAGAGCCGGCGGAAGCCGGTTCGATGATGCCCCTTAATCCCATAATGGGTCAGGCATATGCCTGCATAGCGAAAGCGCCCCTCAAATGAGGCTTATCTGGCGAGAGTTGACCGCCGGTTTGCGGTCGGCTTGATGACCCCCACTTCCCAATGGCATGGCTTTGCCATGCCTTGGGAGGTCGGTTTTGAATCCTGAAGTGCCGAAAAGTTGTGATGAATTCATTACAACCTTCACTTCGGGTTTTGCATAAAGTTGACGTAAAAAACGAAAGAACAATTATGGAAATAACAAATAGCGCGCCGGATCAAGAGGCCCCGACGATCAAGCAATGCGCGTTCGCCCTGGGGCTTCACGAGTTCAGTTTATTTTCGCGCATCCAAGCTGGTGACATCACCCCTACAAGGCTTCGGTCGGGCATCATGGCCATTCCCGTCAGTGAATTGGAACGGCTCGCAAAATTGCCAATTCATTCGCTGGTCATGCCGCAGGAAAAACCGGCGGCGGTTTTGCCTGACAGCCGTTTGGGCATTAAAAGGGAACATTATTTTTGTAGTTGGATGATACGCGATGGTGAACAGCAGGAATATGTCGTGCCAGGTGATTTTCGCCATTACACCGAAACTGAAGTCAAAGGCTACCGCGCCGCCTTCAGCACCATCGCCGACGAATTTGAATCTCTGACTGGCTTAAAAAAACAATTGGAAAAACCTGCCTCGCCT
>Ga0187876_1003777_pt1 | contig 10103 bp, 7 predicted proteins | sample June2016WEW_17_4_FD_133000 | JGI IMG/M metagenome (GOLD analysis project Ga0187876, IMG submission 133000) | Peatland microbial communities from SPRUCE experiment site at the Marcell Experimental Forest, Minnesota, USA - June2016WEW_17_40 | ecosystem: Environmental > Terrestrial > Soil > Wetlands... | reverse complement strand
TCCACGATCTTCTGGCACAGCGCCAGGCCGATTCCCGTTCCCTCGAAAGCCTGCCCGTGCAGACGTTTGAAAATCCCGAAGATCTGCGTCAGATACTCCTGCTCGATTCCGATACCGTTATCGGCTACGGAAAAGAGCCACCAGCCGTTGCTTTGACACCTGGCCGCGATCCTGATGCTCGGCCGTTCACCCTGCGGGTACTGCTCTTTCCGGTATTTAAGGCCGTTTCCAATCAGATTCTGGAAGAGCTGAACCAGATGGATCTCCGGAATTTGGACAGTGGGCAGATCTCCCACTTCGATCGCGGCGTTGGTATCTTCGATGATCGTCGAAAGGTTGAGCAGCGCGGCCGCAGCCGCGGGACCCGCGCCCGTCTTCTCGGACGGTTGCGCGGCCGCATTCGCAACCCGGGAATAGGTGAGCAGCGCTCGCAGCAGATTCGACATGCGGGCGGCGCCGTCCACGGCGAATTTGATGTACGACGACGCCTGGTTGCCGAGCGCCTCCCCATGTTCCTCCTGCAAAAGCTGGCTGTAAATCGAAACCATGCGGAGCGGCTCCTGCAGATCGTGGCTGGCCGCGTATGCGAATTGTTCCAGATCTTCATTCGATCGTTGCAGGGCCTGGTTGGCCAGCTTCAATTGCGTGGCACCCTCCATCTGTTGCTGGACATCGGTGCAGCCGCCAAGCCAGCGGATGATCTTGCCGCCGCGGTCCCGAACCGCAACACTCCGGCAGACGAACCATCGGTAACCGCCGTCGATCGCGCGGCGCAATCGGAACTGCGCCTCAAAAGTACTGCCGTTTCGAAGAGATTGGTTCCAGCGCTGTAAATAATCTTCGCGATCTTCCGGATGCAGCAGATCTTTCCAGGGCTCTTGCGGAAGATATTTCTGCACCTCGTCTCCGGACGCCCAGCCCGCGTAGGAGATCCATTCCTGGTTCACGTATTCCACGTTCCCTTCGGCATCCGTCGCCCAGATCAACTGCGGGAGCGCGCTCGCGAGTGTGCGGAAGCGCTGTTCACTTTCCCTGAGTGCATCTTCAAATCGTTTACGCTCAGTAATATCCGAACAATAGCCCGCCCAGAAATCCCTCCGGCCGTCCTGGAAAGTCGTCATGTCGATCAGGCTGGGAAAGACGGTGCCGTCCTTCCGCAAGTGCTGCTGTTCGAACATGTGACGGCCTTTTTCGCTCGCAGTACTCAGAGCTATCGCGAGATCGTCGCGTAATTCCTGCGGTGTGAGCGCAGATAACGGGGTTCCCAGCAATTCGTTGACCGAATATCCATGCATCGCCGCGAACGTGGCATTCATGTCGACGATCCCACCGCTCCCCGGATCGATAACAAACATCCCGAAGCCCGCGCCGGAGAAGATCTTCTTCCAACGCTCCAGTTCCCTTTCGGCAATCCGCCGCGCGGTCACATCCCGGAAAACGAGCACTACGCCCAACACCTTCGCGGCGGCATCGCGAATCGGGGCGCTGCTTCCTTCGATCGGCACATCCGTCCCGTCTCTTGAGACCAGCACACCGTGCCCGCCAAGGCCGCCTTCGCGCTGCACTGCCCGGAACGGGTTCTCGATAGCTCTTCTGGTCCGCTCGTCTACAAGCTGGAATATCTCCTCCAGAAGCATGTGCTCGGCGTCTTTTGCCGGCCATCCGGTCAGTTTCGCCGCCACGCGGTTCATAAAGCGGATAGCGCCCCCGGCATCGGTGACAATCACTGCATCGCCGATGCTGGCCAGGGTGGTCTCGAGCAGTTGCCGGGATTCCTCGACATGCCCGGCAAACTGTTCGCGTTCGAGAACCACTGCGTCGACGGCCGAACCCAGCCTGAAGAGCAGGAATACCAGCCCGATACAGCCCACCAGAACGATAATCCGGGAGCGGTTGGCGTTCAGATCCACCGCCTTATCGGTTTCGTAAAGTCCGGCCTCTTCGCGGCTGACCAGCACGGCGCCGGCGGCGCGTACCTCGTCCATCGTAAGCCTGCCTTCACCGGTCCGCATGATGGCCATGGCGGCCTCGTCGCCTTCGAGATCCCGGACTTCAATGGTTCTCTTTAGTTCCGCCAGCTTGTCGTTCACCAGGGTTCGGATCCGGGCGACCTGCGTAGCCTCTCGCGGCGCTGTCTTCGCCGTTTTCGAAAGGTCGTCCAGTTCGCGGGGAATCTCGGAGAGGGCTTTTTCGTAGGGTCCGAGGTATTTGCGGTCCCCGGTCAGAAGAAAGCCGCGCTGGCCGCTCTCCGCGTCTTTGATTGAAGAAAGCAGGCTGTTGGTTTGTCCGATAAATTGCTCTGCTTCGTCACTTTGCCGGGCGGCATCCTGGTACGCACGCCAGTCAGCGTAAAATAAAACGACAATGACGAGGACAATGGCGATGGCGAGGAATCGCCATGGACGATCGATCCTCCCCTGTAACCCGATTGCCACTGATTCCATTCTAAATCCCGGCCGCCTGACCACATGAGTTCCTCAAGCGGCGAAGACACTGATTGGGCGGAATTTCTGGACCGGCTTGTCCATGACATGCGTGAGCCTTTGCGCTCGGTCCATGCGTTCACGGAGCTGCTGAGCGAAACGGCAAAGGACCGGCTCGGCGTCGAAGGCGAGGAGGCATTTCGCGAAATCCTGTCCGGAACGACGCGAATTCGCGCGCTGATCGACGGTTTGTCGGGTTACTCCCTGGCCTTGCGCGAGTCCGCCGATTCGCCCGCTTCACAAGGTGTTTCTTTGCAGCTGGCGTTCGACATTGTCCTTGATGCGCTGGACAATGAGATCCGTGCTTGCGGCGCGACAGTCACGGCGGAGAATCTGCCCAAGGTGAGCGTAAGTTTGGAAAGGTTGACCCAATTGCTGGAGAACCTGATCGGCAATTCTCTCAAGTTCAAGGGAGATGCTCCTCCGGTGGTCAGGGTCTCAGCTCGACCCGAAGCTACCGGGTGGGCTATTGAAGTGGAAGACAACGGCATGGGTATCGACTCGGCGGATATCGAGAAGGTTTTTAAGCCTTTCACGCGGGTTCAGGGAAGGAGGCACCCTGGCGCGGGCCTTGGACTCCCGGCGTGCCGCAAGATCGTCGAGGCCCACGGCGGCGAGATACGAATGAGACCGCGTGCCGATGGGGGCTTGATCTGCGCGTTCTGGCTTCCCGCGGCCTGAGCACCGACTAACGCGGCTATACGTGGTCGACTTCGCGTAACCACTCGGGCCGCTTCAGCACCTCCCTCGGCTTGCTGCCGTCCGGCGGACCGATGATCCCGTCGCGATGCATCATATCGAGAATGCGCGCCGCGCGGCCATATCCCAGCCGAAGCCGCCGCTGCAGGGTTGAGGTCGAAGCCTTCCCCATCTCCAGCACGACTCGCAGCGCTTCTTCGTACATCGGATCCTGGTCGCCCGGAATCGCATCCTCCGCCTCGGCGTCCCCTCCCTCCTCGCTCGGCGGGGCGATGAGATAGGACTGGTCATAATCCGGCTTGGCTTGAGCCTTCCAGAAATCAACTACGCTGTTGATCTCGGTCTCGGTGACGAAGGCCCCGTGAACACGAGTGAATCGGGACGATCCCGGCGGCAGGAACAGCATGTCGCCTTTACCGAGAAGATGCTCCGCTCCCATGCCGTCGAGGATCGTGCGGCTATCCACGCGCGTGGCAACACGAAAACTGATGCGAGCCGGGAAGTTCGCTTTGATGATACCGGTAATCACGTCGACGCTGGGGCGCTGCGTCGCGAGGACGAGATGCATGCCCACCGCGCGCGCCATCTGCGCCAGACGCGTCACCGATTCTTCCACATTGCGCCCCTCGAGCATCATTAGATCGGCCAGTTCGTCGATGAGAATCAAGACATAAGGCAGCGGCTTTACTTCTTCCGCGACCGATTCTTCATCCTCAAAGAGGCTTCGCGGCTCGGCTTGTAGTTTGCGGATTTTCTTGTTGTATTGATCGATGTTTCGAGCGCCCTGTTCGGCCAGCAATCGCAGCCGGCGCTCCATTTCGAGCACGGCGTTCTTCAGCGCATTGGTGGCTTTTTTCGGATCCGTGATAACAGGTGTGAGCAGGTGCGGGATGCCTTCATACATCCCCAGTTCGACCCGCTTGGGATCGACCATGATCATCTTGACTTCGTCGGGCGTCGATTTATACAGGATCGACATGATCAGCGAGTTGATCATCACGGACTTGCCCGATCCGGTGGAACCGGCGATCAACAGGTGCGGCATCGAATCGAGAGCCGCGACTTTAATGCGCCCATTGATGTCCTTGCCCATGGAAATCGTCAAAAACGAGCTTGATTCCTGGAATTCGTCGGACTCGATGACCGCGCGCAGGCTGATGACTTCGCGTTTGGTGTTCGGAACTTCGATACCGATGGTCGGTTTGCCGGGGATGCGTTCGATCAGGATCGATTCAGCCTGAAGGCCCAGACAGAGGTCCTCAACGAGAGTAGTAATGCGGCTGTATTTGATGCCGGCTTCGGGTTTGAACTCGAATGTGGTGACGACCGGGCCGGGATTGATCTGGACTACCGAACCGAAGACGTTGAACTCTTCAAACTTCGCTTTGATGGCAGCGGCCGTGTTCTTGAGTTCCTGTTCGTCAAACGCGGAACGGACCGGGATCTCATTGAGCAATTCGGTTTCGGGTAACCGGTAAATCGTCTGCCGTTTTGGAAGCGTATCGCGCCTGATGGGTTGACTGAACGGGAATTCAACGAGATTCGCCGCTGCCGGTGGAGGCGTTTCGGCCAGCTGGCAGATGGGGATTTCGCTGCTCGTTTCTGCCGGGAGCGGTTCTGCCGGCAGATCGTCCCACGGGAGGGTCCCGGCAACCGGTTCAGGCTCGCGGCGGCGCGTACGCTGCGTGACAGCGGGATCGGGTATCGGAAGCGTCGCGGTCGCTTCCTCATACTGGAGCCGCTGTTGCTCCAGCGCGCGGGCCTCGGCGGCCTGCCGTCTGTCTTCCAGCTTCTGAAGCGCCTCCTCGCGGCGCCGTTCCATCGATCTGCGCCAGTTCTCCCGCATGCGCGCGATGACGCCGAAGAGCGGAGAAAACCAGCCCCTGAGCTTCGCCAGCGTGAACGTGGAGACCAGGTAAGTGGAGACGACCAGGGAAGTCGCGAGCACCACGGCAGTGCCCGCCAGATTGAGCGAGTGCTTGAGCGAATCGGCGATCAGGAATCCCGCCGTGCCCCCGAGCAGGATCGTATGATCGAAGACGCGCCAGTCCGGCAACAGCGCTGCGGCGCCGCAGACCGACGCCACCAGCATGGCGCTGCCGAGCAGCTTGATTACGGGCGCCTCCAGAGCTTCGGAGCGGATCCATTTCCAGCCCAGCGCGAAGATCAGCAGAGGGAAGAGAAACGCCGCAAGGCCGAACGACTGCAGGAAAATGTCGGCGATATGCGCGCCGATGGGGCCGATGAGGTTATAGGTCCGCGCCCCACCGGCAGCGGTGTCCCAGGAGGGGTCACGCGGATGGAACGACGCTATGCTCAACAGGAATAGAATTCCCGCGGCAAGGAACACAAATCCCGTCACCTCATTGAGGCGTCTTGATTGACCAGGAGTGAATAGCCTCATCCGACTGGCGGGCGGAAGAAGCGGAGCAGTTTTATTATCGCAGATCGGCGGGCTATTTCCCGGGGATGATTGCCGTGACTTCGCATTGCACCAGCATGGACCCCGGAAGGTCGGGTGCCGCGAAGGTGTGGCGGGCAGGACGGGAATGCGGATCGGGGAACATCTCCAGCCACCCTTTGTTGAGGTGAGGACGCTGGGACCGGTCTTTCATCCAGACGGTCATTTTCACTACGTCTTCGGGGCTGCCCCCGGCCGCTTCGAGGATCAGGCGGACTGTGGCGAACATCCGCTCGCACTGCGCCTCGATTCCTTCCGGCATTTTGCCGGTAAACAGCTCCTTACCCGAGACTACGCTCGTGGTCAGAAAGGACCCGACCCGGCAGGCTGCGGGAATTGGAGCGTCGTGCTCGAAACCTGGTACTTCGATGCTGACTCGTCTGCCCATGCGTTCTCCTGCAGGCTAATATACGCTACGCGTGCCTGTGGCCGGCAGGCTGCTCTCGGAGCAAACGAAGCGAATACTATGAGAGTAAAATTACGATATCAGAACGGGTGATGGTGACAGCAAAAACTGCGTGGTTCGCACTGACGGTAGCTCCCCGAAAGGAGAAAGTCACAGCGCAAACGCTTCGGGCGAACGGCTTCGAAGACTTCCTGCCGCTTTATTCGTCGCGCCGCCTGTGGTCGGACCGGATCAAGAGGATCGAGAGACCGTTGTTTCCGGGGTATGTCTTCTGCCGTTTCGATCCGCGAGTTCGCCAGGCAGTTCTCAAGACTCCGTGCGTCGCTTCGATTGTAAGTTTCGGAAAGATTCCGGAACCGGTTGACGACTCGGAAATATCGGCCCTTCAAGCCGTCTGTAGTTCCGGTCTTACGGCAACGCCTTATCCAACCCCCAAGATCGGATCGAGGGTACGGCTCAATGAAGGTCCATTGAGGGGGCTCGAGGGAATATTGGTAGAGGACAAAAAGACCCGCCTCATTATTTCGCTCACCCTGCTGCAACGTTCGGTGGCCGTGGTAATCGATCCTGCCTGGATCGCGCCGATCGAGGCGCTCGTCTATTTCAATTCGCACTGACTAATAGGCTCCCGCGCCTGTCAGAACAACACGGGCGGTCCGGATCAGAAGGTAGAGATCCAACCATAACGACCAATTCCGGATATAGTAACTGTCCAGGGACTCCTGCACATCCAGATCCCCGTCGCTGCGGGCGCTCACCTGCCACATCCCTGTCAGTCCCGGACGTACCTGCATTCTTAACGTCCTGAATTCGGGATCGAACCGGCTGTTGTGATAGGCAGGGAACGGCCGCGGCCCAACAAGGCTCATCTCGCCCTTGAGGATGTTCCAGAGCTGCGGAATTTCATCAAGGCTCGTTTTACGGAGTAACTGCCCGATGCCAGGAATCACGCGCGGATCGTTCTTCAGCTTGCAGAACTGATCCCATTCCGCGCGATCTTCGGGATTCTCAGCCAGGTGGCGCTCGAGCATCTGTTCCGCGTCCGAGTACATTGTACGGAGTTTGAGAATGCGGATCGGATTGCCATTCTCTCCCTCTCTCTCCTGAACGAATAAGGCCCGGCCGGGACTCGCGATCCTGATCCACAGCATCGCAATCGGGATCAGTGGAGCGATCAGCACCAGACCCAACGCAGAAACGCAAATATCGACGGCGCGCTTGATCCACCGGTTGACAGGCTTGAGAAGATTGTGCCGGATCTCAAGTCCCAGCACGCCTCCGAGATCCCGGGTTTCGATCCATAGGCTCGCGATGCCAAAGAGATCGGGGATGATGACGATATTCGGGAAAACGGTTGACCAGGTCCGGAGGTGACTGGTCAGCCTCGACCTCGGCATGCCCGGCATAGCGACGATCGCGTATTCGATATGCCACGCCGCGGCGATTGCCGGTGCGTCGCGCAGCGCGCCGACTACCGGCACGCCTTCACACTGGCTTTGTTTTTCCGGATCGTCATCCAGGCAAACAACGGGCCGGTAACCAAGGACGCGATACGTATTCAGATTACGGATGACGCGGCGACCGGTTTCTCCCGCTCCGAGGACAATCACAGGGACGCCCCACCAGGCCCGCGGCCCGAAAATCTGGCCGCAGAACCAGCGCGCCGAGGGAACGAGTGCGAGGGAGAAGGCCCAGGCAAGAGTGAAACCACCGCGCGAATCCGCCCAGGACTTGTCTTTCGTTATGAACATCGCCGCGGTGAGCATCAGATATACCAGCGTGATGCCCCTGAATACACGCCGGATGTGCTCGACTGCTCCCATCCCAATGCCTGGATAGAGATTCTCAAATGCAAACATCGCGGCGCAGAACAGAGGCGCCAGGGACATGACCAATTGGAACGGCGGGATGGTCGGGTTAATCATCGACCATACGCGAAAGCCGGCAATCACAGCCAACCCGGTGGCGCAGATGTCCGCCGCAGCCAGGGTGCCGGCCATCAGCAGCGGACGAGCCGAAGGACGAGCTGCGGTTCCCAGCGATTTACGCGCCGCTGCAGTAGATGCCATGTTCAGCTTTTTTGTCCGGCGACGCTTTCAGTGGTCTGAATGGTTACCACAGGTTGAAGCGATCCATAGAGAGTTTCCTCTACGAGTTCGCACAGAATATGACCGATGGCGATATGCGATTCCTGAATGTGCTGCACAGAGTCACTCGGAACAAGTACAGCCAGATCGACTAACTGCAAGAGCTCGCCTCCTGTACCCCCGAGTAGGCCGATCGTCAGAATCTCTTTCTCCCGGGCGCGAGCCACCGCGCGTACCACGTTGCGGGACGTTCCGCTGGTGCTGATTCCGATCAGGGCGTCGCCCGGCCGGCCCAGGCTGTCAACGAGGCGTTCAAAGACGTCTTCAAAGCCGTGATCGTTTGCGCGAGCGGTCAAAAACGAGGTATCGGTTGTCAGTGCAAGGGCGGGGATCCCCGGACGCTCCATCGATGCCCGCAGCCGGCTGGTGAATTCGGCCGCGATGTGCTGCGAATCCGCCGCACTGCCCCCATTCCCGCACAGCATAATCTTTCCGCCGCGCGACACGCATCCGGCGAGTTGCCGGGCCACCTCGACGATCATGGGAGCTGCATCCGAGTCCGCGAGTTGCAGCTTGACGGCCGCACTTTCAGCCAGGTGTTTTTGTACCAGTTGAAGGGGAGACATGGCTGTTCCTTTGTATTATGCTGCAGATTTGTTCGGCCGCCGTCCGGAGATCGTCGACAACGTAGTGCGGCTTACAATCGCCGGTCTGCTCGGTATTCAGCCCGTGGCCCGTGCGCACAAGAAAGGTGATCGCTCCCACGGCCCGGCCTGCCTGAATATCGGAGCATTTATCTCCGACGAGAAACCGGCGGCGAAGACCGCCGGCGTTACCGAATACCCGCTTGGCTTCCTCGATGAGTCCGGTCTTCGGTTTGCGGCAGGCGCAGGCATCACCCGGCAGATGCGGACAGGAGTAAATCCCGTCCACGGTTGCACCTTCGTTCGCGAGGAGATCGATCATGCGTTGATTGATCGCTGCCAAAGTTTCAAGAGAGCAATCCCCGCGGCCAACGACGGTCTGATTGCTGACAATCACGACCGGACAGCCGAGTTGATTCAGCATTCGAATCCCTTCGGCGGCTCCCGGGAGTAATTCCATGCCTTCCACGGAGGCCAGGTGATGCCGCTCGACGTTTATCGTTCCATCGCGATCGAGAAAGACGATCACGCCGGATGAGCGAACACCGGAGATGAAGCAGCCGGCTTCCTGTCTCGCTGCCTGACCTGTGTGGCGATCCATTTGTACGTCTTCTCGATTCCTTCCGACAACGGCTGGGCCGGCTCCCAATGCAGGCGTTCCCTGATCAGGCGATTGTCTGAATTTCGACCCCGCACGCCCAATGGTCCGGGAATGTGGCGGATCGTCAGTTTCTTGCCGGCAGTTTGCATGATGACTTCCGCCAACCGGTTGATGGTCACCATCTCTTCCGATCCGATGTTTACAGGACCGATAAAATCGGAATCCATCAAGCGCCGGACGCCTTCGATGCACTCATCGATGTAGAGGAACGACCTGGTCTGTTTTCCATCACCCCATATTTCAATCGTTCCCCCATCTTCCGCCTCTGCTACTTTCCTGCAGAGCGCGGCGGGCGACTTCTCACGCCCACCCTCCCAGGTGCCTTCCGGGCCGAAAATATTATGGAATCGCGCAACCCGGACCTGGACGCCATAATTCCTCATGTAAGCCAGATAGAGGCGTTCGCTGAAGAGCTTCTCCCATCCATACTCGCTGTCCGGGGCCGCGGGATAGGCGGATGCTTCGGAGCAGGTCGGGTTATCCGGGTCCAATTGGTTGTATTCGGGATAGATGCATGCCGAAGAAGAATAAAAAAAGCGCTTCACGCCGGCGCGGGTTCCAAACTCCAGCATGTTCAGATTGATGGTGGCGGAGTTGTGCATTACCACGGCGTCATGCTCGCCGGTGAAGATATATCCAGCGCCGCCCATGTCGGCCGCGAG
>Ga0187876_1003774_pt1 | contig 10110 bp, 10 predicted proteins | sample June2016WEW_17_4_FD_133000 | JGI IMG/M metagenome (GOLD analysis project Ga0187876, IMG submission 133000) | Peatland microbial communities from SPRUCE experiment site at the Marcell Experimental Forest, Minnesota, USA - June2016WEW_17_40 | ecosystem: Environmental > Terrestrial > Soil >... | reverse complement strand
GTGAAATCGTGGATTGACCCAACTCAAAACAATCCCAAAACTATTCACCATCGGGGCTTCGGCGAATTCGTCGTCGACGGCGAAACGATCACACTGAAGTCCAAGATGCCCTGAGGCGATGCGGCAAACGCCTTCAGGCGCGACGCGCTTAAGTGAAAGCGAATCATGGGGGATTCGCGGGAATCGCGGGTGGCGGCTGGCTTGGCGAAAAAGTCGGATATCCGAGGCCGCGTATTCGCAATGAGGGCTGAGGAGAAAAGCCGATGGGCGAAGCGGGCGGGAATTGCGCGCCTCGGTGGGAATGGCGCACCTTCGGCGCCCGACTGCCGGAAATCGAAGCCAAGCTCGGCCCGACCACGCGGATCGCCGCTCGGCAAAGTGACGAAATCTATTTGTTGAACTCCACCACGCCACATAGCGCGAAGATTCGCGACGGCGTGCTTGAGATCAAGCGATTATTGCAGGTCGACTCCAGCGGGCTCTAGCAGTGGACTCCCGCGTTCAAGGAACGTTTTCCCCTTTCGGCGGCCATGTTGCGATCCGCCTTCGCCGCGCTCGATCTTCGACCCCCAACGACACGACGAGACGTTTATGATTTTGAAGAGTTTTTGTCAGAGGTGGGCTCAAACGACGAGCCGATGCGGGCCGTTGAGGTGAAGAAGACGCGTCATCAATTCATGTATCGCGACTGCGCCGCTGAATTTGTTCGCGTGAATATCGGTCCCGTCGCGCGGGAGAGTTTCTGTATCGAAAGTGAACACCCATCGAAGGTTATCGCCGCCGTCCACGAGATGGGGCTCGACCCTCACGCCAATATTAATTTCCCCAAGGGCATTGAACGAGCCTTGGCGCTCTCGACGCGGGCTGGCTAGGCCCGCGCCGCCGGCGATGCGAGATCTCGAGGACCATTATCCGCGGGATGTTCGGCAAGCTTTTTTTAGGGTTGGCGGCGGTGGGGTAAATTGTCGCGCGCCAATTGTTTTCTCGTCGGCGACCCATAGGTCATTTAGCGTGCGGTGGGCCGTCGCCGTCGCGGCTATCCTGGAGGGATCATCCGGTCATACAGGCGATAATTCGGTCAGTTAAGGTTGGTTTGTGAATGAACTCACGTTGTCCAAAGTGACTTCCAACATCACGAGGGAGTGCGCCCATGAAAATACCAGGCTTGTGGCCCGGCAATCAGGATTTGATATCCGACCCATTCAAATCACTCCGGCGTGAAATGGAAGATGTGTTCCGCGCATTTGATCGAAACTCGCCTTCGCCAAGCATCGGAGCAGGCGCGCCAGCGATCGATGTCGCGGAAACCAAGGACGCTTTTGAAGTGACAGCCGAGCTTCCGGGGGTGGAGGAGAAAGATATTAAAGTCAGCCTGGACGGCAACAGGTTGGTGATCTCCGGTGAGAAAAAGCAGGAGACGACGAGGGACGAAAAGGATTGGCATGTGGAGGAGCGCAGCTATGGCTCGTTCTACCGGTCGATGTCCCTGCCCTTTAAGCCCGATGACGGAGCGATCGAGGCTCACTTCGATAAGGGCGTTCTCCACCTAAACATCAAGAAGCCCGTTGAAATCGCAAAAAGCGCCAAGACCATAGAGATCAAGCCCGGAGCGCCGCCGAAAGCGCCGGAATAAAGTTCTATCTATCCATGCCGGGAACAATGGGCCGGCGCGTCCGAGACGCCGCCGGCCCGGATACGACAGGAATGAAGCTGGAGGTTGCAACCGCCCGGGGATCGTGGGGCGGACAAGGGTAGGTTGGAGGAGCGGCATGCATGGCGCGGGGCGCCGGCGATGTCATCACGATCACGGTCGATATCGAGGCCGCGCGAAAAGCGAGGCCGAATGCGGCCCCAAGGAGATAAAGGAACATCCCATGCAGACGCCGCTTGATATCTCCTTCCAAAACTCCGAGCCGTCGGAGGAAATTCGCTCCGAGATCGAACGGCACGCCAAGCATCTGGAGAAATTTCATGATCGGATCACGAGCTGCAATGTGACCGTCATCGCGCCGCGGTCGCGGCATCAGAAGGGCGGTTTGTTCAAGATCGACATCCGCATCGCCATGCCGTCGCACAAGGACATCATCGTGACCAAGACTCACGACGACGCGCCGGAGCACGAGCACGTCGCGGTCGCGATCAAGGATGCATTCGACGCGGCTCAGCGCCAGATTGAGGATGCTGTCCGCGAAATGCGCGGTCAAATAAAGCCGCATGAAGGGGAAGACCATGGCCATGTGGCGAAATTCCTCGCTGGAGAGAATTGTGGATTCATCGAAACCGCCGATGGCCGCGAGGTCTTTTTTCACCGCAACAGCGTTCTCGATGACGCCTTCGACCGTCTGACAGTCGGCTCCGAAGTCCGATTCGTCGAGGAGATGGGAGAAAAAGGGCCGCAGGCGAGCACCGTGCGCCTCATCGGCAAGCACCATCTTCAATAATTGCGATGACCGATCCGATATGAAACGCCGCCTCGGCGTTCAGCCGGGTCGAAGGTCGCTACCCAACCCAACGGATTTCCGGATCCTTTCGAGGAACCGCCGGTGGGGTGGTGTTTGGAACGCCGACGATGATCGGCGCGACGACAACGTGGGAAACCGGAACGCCGAGCGTATCCTTGCCATTCGGCGTATCGAGCCAAGGTTGCGCCAATCCAATCCAACAAGAACCAAGCCCCATGCCGTAAGCCGCGAGCATGAGATTCTCCGCCGCCAGAGCACAATCCTCGGCTATCCACGGGCCTCGCTCAATCGCCGAAATCACGATCAAAACGGGGGCGTGGTAAAATACATGGAAATCCGGGTTGGCTAGGCTCTCGTAAAGGTGCGCCGGCAGAGCCGCCGGTCTGACGTTCAGCATATGAGCCTTGGCGTCATGCGACATTCGATCAAGCAGACGCGGGTCTCGAACAACCGAGAAGGACCACGGCTGTTGATTGACCGCGCTTGGCGCATGGATCGCCGCCTCAATCAAGCGCGTGACCGTTTCCTGGGGTAAAGGATCCGTTCGATAATCCCGAACGGAACGACGTTCGAAAATTGCATCCATGAGTTCCATGTTCGGATCCCGTCCCTGAAAGCCAATGACCGGGATTGAGACTGACTCCGCCTGGACTTCACCGCAAGAGCGATCTCTTTCATCGCTATTCAATCGAACGGGCTGTTGTGTCACGGGAGCGATGGCGCCCACGCATTCGAGTTGCGCCCGCGCCCCGTTAACGGATCGGACACGTATTCCTCGCCCGAATCGCGCGACCCTGATTCGGGCGGCGTTTGTTCGGCTTGCGTGCGGATATTCCAAAAACGGGACGACGAGATGGAAGGTCCCGCAAGACTTGAAAAAGGCTTTGCCGCGGAGCCCATGGCCGAGCGAAACGCGCGCGGACGGTCGGTCGCGCGAACTAAAGGAAATCGTTTCGTCGCGCCTCTTACCATCAGGGGATCGCGGGGCTATATCTCAAGCTGATCTTGCTGACCCTTGGAGACAGTCGATGGCGAAATTCATGACCATCCCGACGGCCCTCATTGTCTCGAGTGCCCTCTCGCTTCCCGCCGGCGCGCAATCGGTTGATCCATCCGTGGGTCGACATCTCGCCGAGACGACATGCGGCGCGTGTCATCGGATTGGATCGGCGGGCTCGCCCCAAAACGCGAAACCCGTCGCGCCGAGTTTCGAGGACATCAGTCGCATGCCGTCGACGAACGAAGTCGCGATCAAGGTTTTCCTTCGCTCTTCGCATCCGACAATGCCGAATATCATACTGAGCCCTGAAGAGATTGATTCCGTCGCCGCCTATATCGTCGGCTTGGCGGGAAAATAAGCTTCCGTCGCGATGAGCGCGCGCGCCAAAATCAATCCCGGCGACGCGCCATTCCTCGTCAGCTCGAAGACCCCGCCGCTCAACATGGCCTTAGTTCGCGGGATTGATTCAGGCCATCCAGCGGCCGCCGGACTCTCACGCCTATTGTTGTTGGGCGGGCGGCTCCGCCGCTGGGGTTTGCTCGGCGGGCTTCGGCTTCGGCTTCGCTTTTTTGACCGGAGGCTTCGGATGAGGTTTGGCGACGGGCGCTTTTTTGGCGACGGGTTTTGCTTGCGCGCCCTCCTCCGCGTTCGATGACGTCGCGCTCATGGCGGGGGCCGCGGGCTCGGCGCTCGGAGCCGCCTGGCTGTTGGAACCTTCCGCTTGGGTTGCGCTCGGAGGGGCGGCGTTGGCGTCCGGCATTTCTTTGTTGTCCGGCATGCCTTTCTGTCCCGCGGCGTCGGCGGCGGGAGCTTCGGCCGCTGGCTCGGCGGGGACCGCCGATTGGATCTCCTTGGGCGCGGCCTCGGGCGCTGTTGGGGCCGCCGCCTCTGACGGCGCCTTGGCTTTAGGCTCGATCGCGGCCCGCTCGCGATGTATGAGGCCGTTGATTTCGTCGAGCTTGCTATTCACGAGCGCGCGGAACTCGTCGGCCTGGTCGGGCGGCGTGGCGTAAACGCCCGCGCCAAAGCCGACCGCGCCCGAGATCGCGGCCGTGATCAATGTCGATAAAATGCGCCGGGCCATTTTTCCTGTCCTCCCTGAATGAATTATCCCAAACTTCCGCGAGGGGCGGCGTTTCGTCAACACCCCGCAGTCGTTAGACTAAGCTGGCGAAGCGGCAAGATTGAGGCCGTGGGGCAGCGGCGGCGCGGCTTCCAACTCGCCAAGGCCGGAGCGACGCCTTGGGATCGCGGGGCGCGATTGCGCGCGGAGTGAACTCGGCGAGACATTCCCGCGCCGTTTGTCTTTCAGGGGCTTGAATTCGCGCATTGCAGCGCCAGATGGGGTTTAAAGTGCTGGTGCTTCTCATCAGCAAATCTTCTCAGGTAATGCGATGCCCGGCCAGCGATGGCCGGGATTTTTTCGCGCCAGCCGAGCCTTGACGATCGCCGTCCGCGCCGGGTTGAATTAATTTCCCATGACGGTCGGCCGAAATTAAAATGCGATCGAAACCCGCGAGGCGCTGACCGAAAAACCGGCGACGCCCGTGCTCAAGCTTCTTTGCGAGCAAATGCAACGGGTCTGCGCGGGGTGGGCGAGAACCACGCGGATTTCCAATCCGCGAGACTTTCCAATCCGCAAGACATGGAGCCGAAATCCGCCGAGCGCCCGCATGCCGAAAATTTCTCCGCCGCGATTGACGGATCGTGATCGCGGCGTAATCTAACCAGCATACTAGTGGTAGTAGAGGAGGGACTTTGCTATGGCGCATGCGAAGCATGTCTCGAAGGTCAAACGATCGGGTAACGCCGTCAAGGTGCTCGGAATCGCGGGAGCATCCTTGGCGGCGTCGGCCAGCGGATCGACGGCCCTGATCATGATGGACACGACCCCGTTTGATGTCGGAAATCCCGATCAGGCATACACGCTCAACGACGAGGAGATCTCGGACGTGAGCTTGGCGACCTTCCATTTCTTCAACGAGGAAGCCCTCGGCAAACTTCCGTCCGGGATACAACTTGCCCGGGGTTGTGGTTGCGGACGTGGCTGCGGCGGCTGCGGCGGCAGGGGCTGCGGAGGCAGGGGCTGCGGCGGCAGGGGTTGCGGTTGGGGCGGCTGTCGCGGCTGTGGTGGTGGCTGGTATGGTTGGGGCGGCGGCGGCTGCTGCCTGTCCTGGGGCGGCTGCTACTACTGCTAAATGCAATCGTTTGGCCCGAGAGCCGGCGCATTTCGAACTGGATGACAAAGCCATGGCGCGCGGAACGCGCACCATGGGCCGGAGTTTCTTGGTGACGACCAGGGCGTGGGTGCCGAGTTCATGAGAGATGATGATTTTGCGTCGTTTGATGCCGACGATATTCCGCGGTTCGCGCCGAATTTCAGCGTCTATTCGCAGGCTTCAAACATCGTTTGCCTCTATTCCGAGGATCGGAAGTTCTTGCTTCACGGCGAGCTCAATTGCGCGCTCGCCGCCGCGATAGCGAAGGGCGGGAAAAGTTTTCGGCAGCTCGTTCGCTCGCTGGAGCGGGATTTTCCTCCCGACGATATCCGCAAAGCCCTGGAGCGGCTGCTTGATCGCCGCTATATACTGCCCGCGTCGCGCTCTTCAGATGGCGTTTTAGACGCTTATTGGGCTAGTCTCGGCCTCGCGCCCGAGGCGGCTGAAAAGAAGCTCCAAAAGTGTCGTGTGCGCATTCAATCATTTGACGTCGAGGGAAGGACGCAACTCGAGACCGCCCTAATCGGGATGGGCGTTCGTGTCGTCAAGCGCTCTCCCGATCTCACGGTCACTTTGGTGAATGATTATCTGGACGCGAGATTGGACGAACTGAACCTTCGGCATTTATCGGACCAAACCCCTTGGGCCCTCGTTCAGCCGTCGGGGATTTTCCCGCTCGTCGGACCCGTGTTCGTCCCTGGAAAGAGCGCCTGTTGGCAGTGTCTCGCCGAGCGGATGAAAAGGAACCGGGAGGTCAAGGCGCTTCTCGATCGCAAAGACGCCAAGCGTCTCTCCGTTTCGCCTCTTACGGGGCACATGGTCGGACAGAGCGGCGTCCAGCTCGCCGCGATCGAGATCGCGAAAGCGATCGCTTCGGATTTTCGCACCCAATTGAGCGATCACGTCTTCAGCCTCGACCTGCTCGGCTCGACCATCGTGAAGCATTACATTGGCGCCCGCCCGCAATGCCCAAGCTGCGGCCATAAGAAATTGCGCGATCCTCGCCGCGCGCCGGCGCCAATCGAGCCAGGCGCGGGCGACAGAGTGGTGATGACCAGCGGCGGTTACCGCAGCGTTGCGCCGGCGGCGACCGTCGCGCGCTTCCGCAGGCATGTGAGCCCCTTGACCGGCGTGGTCTCGCGACTCGAGCGAATCGAAGCCGATTTGCCCCTGAACACCAACTACTATGCTCAGCATAACTTTTCGGGAGCGGCGGAGACGGTCAATGAATTGAGGGCGGGACTAAGAAGCGGCAGCTTCGGCAAGGGCAGCACCGCCGAGCAGGGCGAGGCGAGCGCGCTCATGGAGGCGATCGAGCGCTACTCCGGGGTTTTTCAGGGCGACGAGATCCGAGCCAAGCGGCGGTTCGCCGATTTTGCGTCAGGCGAGGCCATTTCCGCGAACGAAGTTCTGTTGTTCAGCGACGCCCAATTACGGCGCGGCGCGGATCCGTCGCTCGGATCATGCGACGGGCAGGAGACGAGCCCGACGCTGTTCGACGCAACGACGAAGCTCGAATGGTCGCCGATCTGGTCGCTGCGTGACGAGCGCTTCAAATTTCTTCCGACCAGCATGTTGTATTTTTTCTATCGCGGCCCGGCGCCCTTCGCTGCTGACTCCAACGGCTGCGCCGCCGGCAACACACTGGCGGAGGCGATCGTCCAGGGGTTTCTCGAGCTCGTGGAAAGGGACGCCTATGCGATCTGGTGGTACAATCGATTGCCGCGTCCAGAATTGGACCTGAGCCGGTTCGACGACAGCTACGTCCGTGAACTGCAAAAGCAGCTCGCCGCGACCGGGCGCAAACTTTGGGTGCTCGATGTGACCAGCGATCTCGGCGTGCCGACCTATGTCGCGATCACCCATTGGATGAAGGACGGACGCGAAAACGTCGAATTCGGTTCCGGCGCGCATTTCGACGCGAGAATTGCCTTGCTGCGCGCGCTGACGGAGCTGAATCAATTTCTATCGCTCGGTCTGATGGGCGGCGGAACAGGGGACAAATCCAGCCTCGACGGCATGACCCCGCTACGCCTCGATGAATACCCGTATTTGAGCCCAAGCGGAAATCAACTCATCCAACCCGACTTCGACTCGAAATTCTCTCAGCTCGACACGCAGGAGCAGGTGAGAGCTTGCGTGCGCCTCGCCAAGGAAGCAGGACACGATTTTCTCGTTTTGGATCAGACGCGTCCCGACATCGGCGTCCCCGTCGTCAGAGTCGTCGTTCCCGGACTACGCCATTTCTATCGCCGCTTCGCGCCCGGCCGTCTTTACGACGTGCCGGTGAAGTTCGGCTGGCGCGACCAGCCGCTCCAGGAAAACGAACTCAATCCGATACACCCGCATAGCTGAGGTCGAGGCCGAATTGCGCGCTCCCCAGACGAAAAGTGCGCGAGGCGTCTCGTTGGCGGCTTTTTCCGTTCGGCTCGACGCCCGCGTCGCGCTCGAAGCGAGCGCGTATGGTGAAATCACGGCCTGTTTCCATGGCTACTCCGTCAGTCTCGGAACGTTCAGCGCGGCCGCGGCCGATCGCGCGCGGAAACTGCGAAAAGGTCTGCCGTTCGCCGCCTTCGCGTCCAACAGAGGGAATATCGACAAGGAGATCAATCTGCTGGCGCGGCGCTTGGCGAAGCGCGGTCTCTTGGAGTTCCGCCTCGGCGCCTCGCGCGGCGGCGAGGATCTCGTCATCATAGAACCGCAGACTTCCGATTATTGGCCCGAAACGCCGCCGCTCGCCGCCGCGGACGCGCTTGTCCTGTCGCGGTTCGCCTATATGCGACGGCGCGGCGACGAACTGGTTTTGGAATCGCCGCGCGCCGGCGCTTTGTTCAAAATATGCGATCCAAAGATCGCGACAGCCTTGGCCATGTTGTCCAGGCCCCAGCAAATCAAGCGTCTGCGACGGCGGGACGGGTTTCCGGGAATGGCGCTTCTCGCTTTGCTCACGGATTGCCAAATCCTGTTGAAAACGAGTGACGAAAAAAGTCCGCGGCCCGCCGAGGGCGACAGCGATCTCGCTCTTTGGGAATTTCACGATCTTCTGTTCCATGCCCGCAGCACGGAAGGCCGACACGCCAACCCGCTGGGCGGAACCTACCCCCACGTCGGCGTCCTTTCTCCGCTGCCGGCGCTGCGGCCCGGCTGGCCCGGACAGAAAATCGATCTGCCGGATCCCGGAGCGCTCTCGCCGTTCGCGAAGCTTCTGCGAGAACGTCGCTCGACGCGCGGCTTCGACGACCAGCGACCAATCGCATTGGACGAGCTCTCGCGGTTCCTGGACGGCACGGCGCGCGTGCTGTCGAGATGGAACGACGCGGCGGACCTTGACGACGGCGGCCATACGGTCAGGCCGTATCCTTGCGCGGGCGCGAGTTACGAGCTTGAACTCTATCTCGCTGTCGACAAATGCGAAGGGCTCGCCTGCGGTTTCTATCATTATGACGCCGGCGCGCATCTATTGGTGTCGATCGACGCGGCGACGAATGAGTTAGAAGCTCTGCTTGCTGGAGCCACGAATGCCGTGGGCGCGCCGGCGCCGCCTCAGATTCTGATCACGATCAGCGCGCGGTTTGGTCGGGTTTCATGGAAATACAGCTCGATCGCTTATTCTTTGATTCTGAAGGATGTCGGCGCCCTGCTGCAAACCTTCTACCTGATGGTGACCGACATGGGGCTCGGCGGCTGCGCGATCGGGGTAGAGAATATCGATCTGTTCGCGAAGATGACGGGCGTCGAATTTCACGTCGAAGGCCCCGTCGGTCAATTCGCGCTTGGTCGCGGCGCGAAATCGTGACGTTTCGAATGACGAGCGCGGACTCTATTTGTCTCGCGCCGCGCCGGAAGGGCCTCGCTGCACGGAATATCCGATCGCTTTGCGGCGACGCCGCTCCAGCAGCGCGAATATGGCGCCCTGAGGATCGGCGCAATGCGCGATCCCGGCCCCGCCAGGCGCTTCGAGCGGGCCATAAAGGATTTGGCCGCCACGCGCCTCCACGCGGTTCGCCGCAGCCTCGACGTCCGCGACGTTGAAATAGTAAAGCCAGAAAGGGTGAGGCAGTGTCGGCGGCTTGGTGAACATTCCTCCGATCGTCGTCGCTCCGGCGGCGAAGCCCTGATATGCGCCTAGCAAACCGATGTGCCCATCGGATTTTCGCCAACGGAAGAGCGCGCTGTAAAAAGCAAACGCCTTCTCCCAGTCGGCGGAGAGCAGTTCGTGCCAGCCCACGCGACCCGGCGCGCCCAGCCCGGCGGGCGGCTCTTGACGAGGCTTCAGCCCTTTGACCATGGCGAATGTCGCCATTTGCGGATCGGCGACGATCGCAAAGCGGCTGATGTTGGGCACGTTCGTCGGCGGGACATACACCATTCCGCCAAACTGCTTGGTTCGCTCCACGGCGTCGTCAACGTTGTCGACTTCGACATATCC
>Ga0187876_1003767_pt1 | contig 10121 bp, 13 predicted proteins | sample June2016WEW_17_4_FD_133000 | JGI IMG/M metagenome (GOLD analysis project Ga0187876, IMG submission 133000) | Peatland microbial communities from SPRUCE experiment site at the Marcell Experimental Forest, Minnesota, USA - June2016WEW_17_40 | ecosystem: Environmental > Terrestrial > Soil >... | reverse complement strand
CGACTTCCGGGACAGTCTCGACAAGCTCGGCCAGGTTCTGGTTGCCACTCCGGCCGGCCCGCAAGTCCCTCTCGGAGAGCTCGCGAAAATCTCCTTTGCCAAAGGCCCGACGATGATTCGTGACGAAGGCGGCGCGCTCACTGGCTATGTCTATCTCGATCTCAGCACACAGGACTACGGCGGATTCGTGGAGCGCGCCGACCGCCTTCTTCATGAAAAACTTGTGATGCCGGCCGGGTACAGCCTGAAGTGGTCCGGCGAGTATGAGTTCGAACTGCGCGCCAAAGAACGGCTCAAAATCATCCTGCCAGTCGTGTTCGCCGTGATCTTCCTGCTGCTCTATATGGTCTTCCACTCCGTGGCGGAAGCAGTGGTGCTGATTCTTCCCACGGTTTACGCAATGACCGGCGGCCTGCTGCTGCAGTGGTGGCTGGGTTACAACTTCAGTGTCGCGGTCTGGGTGGGTTATATCGCACTGTTCGGGATCGCCGTCGAGACCGGAGTGGTGATGGTGGTTTACCTGCACGAGGCGCTGGAAAAGAAACTCGCTGCGGGAGAGCCACTCACGTCCAGCGACATCCGGGATGCAGCGATCGAAGGCGCCGTACACCGCCTGCGGCCAAAGCTCATGACCGTGGCCGCCGTGCTCGCGAGCCTGATTCCGATTCTGCGCGAATCCGGCGTCGGCGCGGACGTGATGAAACCGATTGCGGCCCCGATTGTTGGCGGCATGATTACGTCCACCATTCACGTTTTGATCCTTGTCCCCGTCTTCTTCGTGATGATGAAGACCCGCGCCTTGCGGCGGGGCAGCCTGCACAAAGTGGGAACGATGCCTGTTGACGAGTGAAGGATGCGGTTCTGTCAGGGATGCTTTGTCTTGCGGCCCCAGTGCCATTCGAATCGGCTCTTGAGAATGACTCCCGGGCCGCGGTCGCCGAGGTCGAATCCCAGGCCCATATTCACGCTGAATTTGGGACTGGCTTCCCAGTCGCCTCCCAGGAATAGCTGATGCACCTCGGGTTGGAAGTAAGGGTGCGCGGAGATGCTTTCGATTTCGCCGTAATATTCGACCGACGGCGAAAATACCTTGCGTTTCCATCGCAACAGTAGCGCGGGCTCGAAGTTCCAGCCATGGGCGGTTCCAGGGCCGTGCAGGGCCCGCTCGAAAACCGGGTTGAACACAACCTGCCAATGCTCGAATTCGCGATCCAGTATCGGCCGTAGTTCAACCCTGCGCGAATTTTCCTCATAGCGAGTCTTCTGAAAAGAAAACTCGGATACGAATCCAATACGCACCGGCAGGTTCCAGGACTCCGGCAGGTAAACATGCGGCAGTACCCGCCAACCCGCGAATTGAGGTGAATAACCCGGCTCCCATGCGTTCAGGAACATGAACCCGATCGCGAAGTCCGGCGACAGTCCCACAGTCGGTTCGAGCGTGAGATGCGTCTGCCCATCGGTTGGGAGCAGGGGCCCTTCTCTCGCGGACGTCCCCTGCGTGATCGTGTTCAAGTGAGCTTCGAGAGAGTACTCTCCCATCGGCATGGGCTCATATTCGTAGACGTGGATCTCGAAAGGGTCCTGCGCGCCGAGTCTCGAAGTGAACAAAAGACCGAGCGATAGCAATAGCGCGTATCGCATCGATTTATGAGGCGGCGACGTCTATTTCGCGTCTACTTTTATTGCCAGGTAATCCAGCTTCTGCCCCGGTTCGAGCAGCATCTGGTGTGGTGTCTTTATCGGGATGTGCAAAACATCGCCGGCGTGCAGCGGCTCTTTCTCGCCGCCCTCGATCTTCATACCACGGATTTCGTTCGCGGCCGTTTTCTTGCCGTCGGGGATAGTTCCGCCGATGATAATCGACGCTTCGCCGCCGCGAATGATAATAATGTCGGACTGAGTTTCGTGAAACTCAGCTTCGCCGTTGCCTTCCCGGTGCACTACTGACATCGAATGATTTCCCCAACTGCCCAACGCTGCGTTCGCGACCTTCACTTTACCCATCTTCGCGGGAAGCGTTTTTGAGACGTCCTGGATATGGTCTGAACTAATGTAGTTGGCGCCGGTAGGCAAGGCTGCCATCGCAAGCGCGCCACAAAGAAACAAACCAATCTTCTTAATCTTTGACATCGTTATCACCGGCGGGAATCATATCACAGCCGCGCGGGTCAGCCGGTCGCGGATCCCTGCCCATTCCGGCGTATCCGGCGGCAATTCGATGGAGATCCAGTCGAGACCCTGCCGATCCAGATCGTGGAGAACGCGGTAGAGCCGTTCGGCGGACCCGGCTGCATCGCGCGGCATCTAGCTGAAATCGAGACGTACGCCGCGGCCTGAGACGGGAGATTCGCCCAGGACGATTGGCGTATGCGGACTGTAGTGGCGCGGATGTTGGCCGGGAGATTCCGCGCCTGCTCCGGTTTCCACCGGCCCGATAACCTGTTCGATCTGCGTCCGCGCGATCATGCCGGGGCGGACGATCCGCGGGACGGGTCCAGCCAGGGAGATGACCGTGCTTTCGATGCCGACAGTGCAGGGTCCGCCATCAAGAATCATGTCGACACGCGCGCCCAAACTCTCGCGTACATGTTCCGCGGTGGTCGGAGAGATTTCTGTAAACCGGTTGGCGCTGGGCGCGGCGATTGGGATCTGCGCGGCTTCGAGCAAAGCCTGGGCCAGAGGGTGCGCGGGAATTCGCAGACCGACGCTCGGAAGCCCGGCGGTGACCAGATCGGGCACGCGTGGCTGTTTGGGAACGACGATAGTCAACGGTCCTGGCCAGAACCGGCGGGCGAGGAGTTCCGCTCGCTCGGGCCATACGAGCGCGAGTTCACGGGCCATCCCGATGCTGGCTACGTGCACGATCAGGGGGCTGGAGAAAGGGCGGCCCTTGGCTTCGAAAATCCGGCGAACGGCCGTTTCATCGAGAGCGTTTGCACCAAGGCCATAAACGGTTTCGGTCGGAAAAGCGACGAGACGCCCGGCCCGAAGAAGCGCAGCGGCTTTTTCTACCTCGGTGCTCACTCCGGTAAATCGGCGCCTTCGCCCGCGGTCTTGCCGGTCTTGCGCCAGACCAGATAAGCATGGATCAGAGGTTCGAGATCGCCATCCAGCACGCGATCCACATCGCCCACCGCGAGCTTGGTCCGGTGGTCCTTGATCATCCGGTATGGCGCGAGCACGTAACTTCGAATCTGGCTGCCGAAATTGATCTCGAGTTTCGAGGCCTCGGTCTTGCGCGTCTCCTCGCGCTTCTTTTCCAACTCGAACTCGTACAGGCGCGCCCGCAATTGCTTCATCGCGGTATCGCGATTCTTGTGTTGCGAGCGTTCGTTCTGGCACTGCACGACGATCCCGGTTGGAAAGTGCGTAATACGCACCGCCGAATCCGTCATATTGACGTGCTGGCCGCCGGCGCCGCCGGAACGGAACGTGTCGATGCGAAGATCGTCCAGCTTGATGTCAATCTTGATCTCGTCATCGATCTGAGGGAACACGAAGACGGATGCGAACGATGTGTGACGGCGGGCATTGGCATCGAACGGCGAGATCCGCACAAGGCGATGCACGCCGATCTCGGATTGCAGCATGCCATAAGCGTTCGGACCGTTGACCTCGAAGGTGGCGGACTTGATGCCCGCGCCTTCGCCTTCGAGACGGTCCGTCAGCACGATCTTGTAGCCGTTGAGTTCGGCCCAGCGCAGGTACATGCGCAGCAGGATCTCGGCCCAGTCCTGCGATTCGGTGCCGCCGGCGCCCGGGTGGATGGTGACGATGGCGTCGCGCGCGTCGTTCTCCCCGGAGAGCAGCATTCCGGTTTCGAGCTTGCCCAGCACGTCGGCGTATCGCTTCAGTTCGCGTTCGATATCGCCGCTAACGGATTCGCCTTCGCGAGCGAGTTCGAAGAGCGTATCGAGATCGTCGGTCATGCCCGCGATCTGCGAGTCATTCGCGATGGCTTCTTCAAGCCGCTTGCGATCCTGCATCACCTTCTGGCTTTTTTCCGGCTGGGACCAGAAGTCGGGCGCGGAAATCTGCTCTTCGGTGCCTGCTAGTTCTTTTTTCTTTTTGGATGCGTCAAAGATAGCTCCGCACGGCAGATGCCTGTTCACGGAGCGGCGCGTATTCGCGGTCAAGTTCGTCGAGCGTCATTTTGTTTGGAAATACCATTTTAGTATCTATCGCCGGGTGGGTCCAATCCCAGTCTTTCAGGCAGTCAGCCTTCAGCGAGTTTCACCTTTGCCCTCCAGATGTCCTGTGCATCCGTGGCGCACGCTCTCAGCGTGCCGTGTCCGCACTCATGCGGACACTTGTGGCCAGGCAGAGAGAAGCGTCGAGAAAGTCTCGACGCGGCACGCAGGAGTGCGCGCGCCACGCATAAGTTGCTGATAATGATCAATGTCTCTTGGCTGATTTTCATCGCCGGGGCGGGATTCTACCGGCTTTTCAGCCGGTAGTCGGTCAACAATTGTTACAGGATCAGCATGCAATCGCCGTAGGAGAAGAATCGGTACTTTTCCGCAGCGGCGTGACGGTACGCTGCGAGCGTGAGCTCCGTGCCTGCAAATGCGCAGACGAGCAGCAGGAGGCTGGTCCGCGGAAGGTGGAAGTTGGTCAGCATCGCGCCAACGCGGCGAAATTGAAAGCCTGGATAAATGAAAAGGTTCGTGGAACCGGATCGCGAAGCACCGGCCGCGGCCGCTTCAAGCGTGCGGACACTGGTGGTCCCGACTGCAACTACGCGCTGCGCCGATTCGATTTCACGCTCCGATTCCTGCGATATCGAATAGCGCTCGTAGTGGAGTTCGTGGCTTTCGAAATCTTCGCGTTCGATGGGTTGAAATGTGCCCAACCCGACGTGCAGCGTCACTCGCGCGATGTGCGCTCCCGCATTGCGCGCACGGTCGAGGATTTCCCCTGTAAAGTGTAGCCCGGCTGTGGGCGCGGCGACGGAGCCGCGCTCGCGCGCGAAAACCGTCTGATAGCGATCGCGGTCTTCGGGACGATCTTCCCGTTTGATGTACGGCGGCAAAGGGATGTGGCCGAGGCGGTCGATGGCTGCGTAGACGTTTTCGTCGCCCAGGAATCGAACGGTGCGTTCGCCGCGTTCGCCGCAGGCAATGATCTCCGCCGAGAAGCGTTCATCGAAGCGGACAATGGCGCCGGGACGCAATTTGCGGCCTGGACGGACCAGGGCTCTCCATTCGCGCGCGTCTTCAGTGACCGGTTCGAGAAGCAGCATCTCCGATTTCCCGCTGAGCAGCCGTGACGGCAATACACGCGAATCGTTTAATACGAGGCAATCGCCTTCCCGCAGAAAAGACGGAAACTCGAGGAATTGCCGGTCCTCAAATCGCTGTTCCGCGCGATGCAGCACCAGCATCCGCGCACCGTCACGATCAACCGGGGGTTCCTGGGCGATCAGTTCTTCGGGCAGTTGATAATCGAAGTCCGAAAGCCGCATCAGCCCTACGACAGTAACCTTTGAACGTCCGCATAAGATACCGCCTCGGTTGCGAGAGGCGTCAAGGTTCCCTCATCACGAATCTGGCGGGCGAATCGCTGCAGCGCTCCCAACGCCACCCGGGATGTGCCGGACCCAAGGCTCACTCGCTTCACGCCAAGCCGCTTCAGTTCCGGAATCGAAGGAGTCCCGACCATCGCGAGTATGTTCAACGGCCCTTTCAGTGCAGAAACGAGTCGTCCGATAGTTTCGGCATCCACAACGCCGGGTGCGAACAGGCAATCGGCGCCGGCGGCGTGAAACGCGTTCAACCGCTCGACAGCGCGATCGAAGCGCGTCGATTCGTCTCCATGCTTCGCAAGAACAATATCCGTTCGGGCATTGAGCACGAGCGGGACACCGGAATCGTTTGCCGCCGCGATCACCGTGCGGATCGTTTCGAGCTGTTGGTCAAGCGGGATCAGTTCATGATCGACCATGTCTTCGAGATTCATGCCCACCGCGCCGGACTCAACCACGTCACGCGCCGTCTGTGCCGGATCGTCATACCCCGCTTCGACGTCCGCCGTTACCGGCAACCTGACGGCATGTGCGATTTTTCCGATCAGGAACAACATTTCGCTACGAGGTATCAGCTGGCCGTCGGGATAACCGAGCACCCCGGCAACACCCGCGCTGCTGGTAGCAATCGCCGGGAACCCTTCCGTCTCGATGATCCGCGCGCTGATGGCGTCCCAGGCGTTAGGAAGAACCAGGATTCCCGGACCCGAGTGCAACCGGCGAAATAATTCGGCTTTCGCTTTTTGATCCATGCCCTCTAATGTAATCGCTCACGCTCGCCGGGCTTCGAGTTCGGCCCAGCGAGCATAAAGCCGGTCGACCTCTTCCTGAGCGATATCGATCTCGGCCGCGGCGAGCGTGAGCCGCGCGGGATCCGAGACAATCTCAGGTAATTCGAGTTGCTGGCGCTTCGCTTCGAGAACCTCTTCAGCTTGCGCCACCTTATCCTCAATTTGCTCCCACTCACGGGTTTCGAGATAAGTCAACTTCTTGCGCGGTGCGTTCGATTGCCCGTCCCGCTTATCGCGCGTGGCCGTTTTCGGGGGAGCCTTCTTCAAAGCATTCGCCTGCTCCCATTGCGCGAGTTCGGCGAAGAATTCCACTCCGCCTTCTCCATCCATCGCGAGGATCGCTTTGGAAAGCCGGTCGAGGAGAAAGCGGTCGTGCGTGACGAGAACGATCGCGCCGGGGAAATCCAGAAGATTGCTTTCCAGCACTTCCAGAGTCGGGATATCGAGATCGTTGGTTGGCTCATCCAGCAGCAGAACGTCGGCAGGCTGGAGCATCAGTCTTGCAATGTAAACGCGCGCCCGTTCTCCGCCGGAGAGCCGGTTGAGTGGCAGATCGAGCTGATCCTGGCGGAACAGAAAACGCGCGGCCCATCCTGCAACGTGCTGCGGGCGATCACGGAATATCACGGTATCGCCGCCTTCCGGCGCAAGAGCCCGGCGCAACGGCTGATCCAGATCCAGCTTGTCGCGATTCTGATCGAACCAGGCAACGCGCAGCCCTTCGGCGCGCCTCACTTCACCGGTATCCGGTTCGATTTCACCCGCGAGGATCCGCAGTAGCGTCGACTTGCCGCTCCCATTCGCGCCGAGCACGCCGAGTTTCACGCCCGGCCCCAACGCGAAGGAGAGTTTCTGGAACAGAAGGCGGCCGCCCATGCTTTTCGAAATCCCTTCGCAGGCAAGCAGGCGTTTCGTCATGCGCCCGGTCGCCGTGAAATCGATCGCCGTGGTGCCTTTGCGGTTGCGCGAACTGACGTCGGCGAGCTGGTCCTGCAGGGCGAACGCGTCGTCGATGCGCGCTTTCGATTTCGAAGTCCGGGCTTTCGCGCCGCGCCGCAGCCACTCGATCTCGCGCTGCACGAGGTTTTCCAGTGCCTGCTGTTCTTTCGCCTGCGCGCGTAGGAATTCCGACCGTTTCTCGAGGAATTTGCTGTAGTTTCCCGGCGCGGAGAAGAGTCCCAACGGATATGCACGGTTGATCTCGGCAACCCTGGTTGCGCAGTTTTCCAGAAAATAGCGGTCGTGTGTTACGAAGACGGATGCAAATGCCGACGCCAGGACCAGCTTCTCGAGCCAGAGAATTCCTTCGACATCGAGATGATTTGTCGGCTCATCGAGGAGCAGGACATCGGGCTGCTCGGCCAACGCCGCTGCAATAGCCAGACGCTTGCGCCATCCGCCCGATAACGTTCCGGCCTTTGCCGTTGCATCGTCGAAACCGACGCGCGAGATGATTTTCGAAACCTCCAGTTCTTTGTCTTCGCCCTCGCGCGCGGAGGCGGAGATCACTTCGCGCACGGTTGCTTCGGATTCGAACCGCGGGTCCTGCACGACCATCGCGAGCCGGACACCTTTGCGGATCGATACGGTTCCGTCGTCGGGTGACATGCTCCCGCCGAGAATCTGCAGAAACGTCGATTTGCCCGCGCCATTCGGCCCGATGATGCCGAGGCGTTCGCCATCATGCAGACTCAGAGAGATATCGGAGAATACAGTGCGCGAGCCGAACGATTTCTCGATGGCGTCGCAGGTCAGGAGTACGGACATTCAAGCTTCGTTGAGAACGATCAGCTCCGTCGCAGCGCCCGACTCTTCGGTGTCGGGCTCTTCAGTATCGAGATAGCGCGTGTCGAGTAATCTTCCGTGCTGTATGTTCCCCATAGCGGACAGGATATTTTCACGCAGGTGCGGGTGCTCCGTTTCCCAATCGGCAATGGTCTCCCGGATGCTGCGGCGGACGGTGCCTGTGCGCAGCGAACAGCCACACGGTACCACCGGAACACCTTTGCTCTCGACATACGCGCGCGTGATTTCTTCCGTCACGTAGACCAGCGGCCGGATCAGCCGGAAATCGCGTTCGCGCGAATGGGTGACCGGCGGCAGTGAGCTCAGGCGCCCTGTAAACATGATGTTGCGGAAGAGCGATTCGCAGAAATCGTCCGCCGTGTGCCCGAATGCGATCACGTTGGCGCCCATGCCGCGGGCGATCTGATAAACGGCGCGGCGGCGAAAGCGGCTGCAGAGGTCGCAGCCATGGTCCGGCTTTTCCGTGAGCAGGCGGATGGACGGGTTATCGGTGTGGTACGTCCATTCGACTCCCAGGCTGCGGATGTAATCGCCAATCGGCCCGATCGGTCGCAGGAATTTGCCCTGTTCCACGGTGAACGCGCATACGGAAAAGCTGATCGGCGCGCGTTTTTGCAAGAGGATGAGAGATTCAAGGAGCGTGACGGAATCCTTGCCGCCGGATACCGCGACGGCGATGCGATCGCCTTCGCGAATCATCTTGAAGCGATGAATCGCTTCGCCGACTTTCCGCAGCAGGGTTTTTTCGAGGTCCACTGAGACTAGATTAGCGGATCGAAGCGCGTTGCTCGATGCGCTTCAGGCGTATGTCGAGCAATTGTTCCCTGCGGCGAATATCGATGAGAAGCATTTCTTTAGCGTGTTCGATTGACCAGCGGGCGTCCTCGAAACGGGCGTTCACCCTGCCCCCTGCGATGGTCTGGCCGGGATAAACGCGGTGCCCTCCGTCTACCCAGACGCACACCAGGATTGCGAAGTTAACGATTGATGTTGAGGCGAGAACCAGGAGGAATTGGTCGGACATGATTTATTATGCCGCGCCGCGCGAACCGTCAGCTCGCTGGAGGTGTGGAGCTTCGCCGCATAGCGGCGACACTCCAGGCGCTCGATGGTGTAGGCTGCTGGTCTATGGCGTATATTTCCCCTTGGCTCACTCATTTCGTGGGCCGCCAGCAGCCTACGGACGCCGCGCGATGTGACCTCCTTATTACTATCCTTCGGGAGGGCTGTCTCGGACAGTGGGAGCAACAAGGCAATGTGTCTATTGACCCAGGCGTGATGCTGATTTCCGGCAACGGCAGTCTTTGTGGAAATGAATTCATCCGCTTCAAGCCGGTCTGCTTCTGTGATATCCCGGAAGACAGTCTTCAACGCCACACGAGCATCTATGGGAGATTCGGCCTCGCATTCAACAAAAGCTTTCTCGGGGCCAAAGGCGCGAACCCCGTTTTCTACATCGCCAACGGGTCTATAGCTGGCGAAGAACGGCCCCAGATCCCCCGCTCACACTAAAAGATGTTGAGGGTGACCCGCAAATGGCGCTAAGGAAATACCTCGCGGCCATGAATGAGGAGCCGTCCGTCGTGCGGCGCTGCGAGTTCTTCGATCGTCTCGTTGCGACGCTGATGGGCGTCCTTCCCCCGCCCTGGCCCACAGGCACCCTCCCCGACGCCCACGATCCCGTGCGGGAAGTCCAGAGGGGGGTCTGTATAGATCTGATCCGACATGTATTCGCATTTATGAAGTTCTTCGACGAGTCTTTGCCGGAGGATGATGTCGATAACTTCTACATGGAGCGTGAGTGGCGCGTGTCCGGGTTCGTACCATTCGAGATTAACGATATCCAGAGCGTATACATTGCACCGGGATTTCGGGATCGGATCGAACGCGAATTTCCCGGGCTTGGAGTAAAAGAACTCTAACGCCCAAAATTCCTCTTGCTGAACCACCTGGGAACCAGTGGTTCTTATCCAATCGGCACGACCTCCAGATCGTCT
>Ga0187876_1003760_pt1 | contig 10133 bp, 13 predicted proteins | sample June2016WEW_17_4_FD_133000 | JGI IMG/M metagenome (GOLD analysis project Ga0187876, IMG submission 133000) | Peatland microbial communities from SPRUCE experiment site at the Marcell Experimental Forest, Minnesota, USA - June2016WEW_17_40 | ecosystem: Environmental > Terrestrial > Soil >... | reverse complement strand
ATCTCGCGCACTGCCAGATCGATATCCTGAATCGGCATCGGGGCGACCCCGAAGAGCCGCCGCGGATAGGGCCGGCAGAAATCCGCCATCCAGTTGTTGTAGGCGCGGCAGGCGGCCGCGGCGGTGAGAAGTCCAGAGTTCTGAAATTCATCGGCGAGACGTCGCGCACTGTAACCATCGGCGCAGGTCGCACGTCATTGGGGGGAGGGAGTTAATCCGTTGGGCGTGGCACAGACATTGCTGTTTTCGACGAAGTCGGTCGAAATTCGCGTATGGCGCTCAACTTTTGTGCAATTTCCGGGTGCATCGCTATGCACTTGAAAGAATAATAGGCCGTTAATCACTCCGTCATGGGGTTCGAATGACCGAGAAATCAGAACGCGACTTGCGCCTCGACTTCTGTCGCGGCGTCGCGCTGATAATTATCTTCATCGATCATGTGCCGGATAATCCGCTCTCGTCCTGGACGTTGCGCAACTTTTCATTTTGCGATGCGGCCGAAGTCTTCGTTCTGATTTCGGGCATCGCGACCTATCTGGCTTACGGGTCACGACTGGCTCGGTTCGGATTCGCGGAGTGCGCAAAAGCGGTCGGACGCAATTGCGTCAGAATTTACCTGTCGCATCTGTTGCTGCTCACGGTGATTGCGGGTTTCATGCTCTGGGCGGCGAGCCGATTCCCGGCAACTGACTATATCGATTCGCTCAAGCTGCAATGGCTGGTGGACGATCCCGCGCGCGCGGTCTTCGCCGCGATGATGTTGTCGTATCTGCCGCGCCTGACGGATATTCTGCCGCTGTATATCCTGCTGCTGACGATCGCGCCGGTGCTGATTGTCATGGTCAAGCGCGACTACCGGATGGCGCTGCTGCTATCGGCAGGGGTATACGTCCTCGCATGGGCGCACGGCTGGAATTTGAGCGCCGACAAATACGGACGGGAGTGGTATATCAATCCGCTCACCTGGCAGTTCCTCTACACGATCGGAATGACGCTGTGTCATTTGAGCCGCAACGAACCGCAAGTGCTGCCGTGGCGGCGCGGATGGCTTTTTGCGGCGCTTGCGTTTCTGATCGTCACGGCGATCATCGCGTGGCCGTTGAATCAACTAGGTCTGACTCAGATAGCGCCATTCTCATACGTGTGGCCGGCCGACAAAACCTTTCTTGCGCCGCTGCGCGTCGTGAACGTGCTGGCACTGCTGTACGTGTTCGTTTTTTATGTTTCGCCACGCGCGCCCTGGCTCAAAAAGCGATTGGCGGCGGTCTGCATTTCATGCGGCCGCCATTCTCTGACCGTATATGGAATGGGCCTGGTGCTGAGCTGTATCGGCTACGTCGTCATCCAGGAGAGCGGGGCCAGAAACGTCGCGAACGTGGCCGTTAACGTCCTGGGCATTTCGATTCTCGTGCTGACCGCGGCGATGCTCGATCGCTTCGATGATGCGCGGCGCGTCGCACCGGCGGCGTCAGCGCTACCGATCCGAAGAACACGGAACGCCTCCGCCTAGCAAGAGGACGCAGAGCGCGGCCCGGCCGGTCGTCCGCACGCGAGGTCAGTCGGCGTGCCAGACGAGGGCGCACGGACCTTGCACGAACGCGAAGACCGTACTAGATGAAGCTCTGAAGCCGCGCTCGCGGCATCAGCCCAAGAAGGAGACCATCATGGCGGTCAATTGCGAAAAAGTCGTTAGCGATCTGTTCGCGGCCTGGACTCGTCTGAATGTGGACGAGGTCATGGGTTACTTCACCGAGGACGCCGTTTGGGACAACGTGCCGATGAGCCCCGCAAAAGGCAAAGCGGCCATCCGCGAGATGACGCACGGCTTCATGAAAGATGCGAGCGCCTTCACCGCGAAAATCCTGAAGAGCGCTCACGAAGGCAACGTGGTGTTCAATGCGCGCGTCGATACGATCGTGATGAAGAACGGCAAGAAGGCCGATATTCCGGTCGCAGGGATGTTCGAGCTGACCGACGCCGGCAAGATCAAGGTCTGGCGCGATTACTTCGACCTCGCGACATTCACCAAGCAGATCTCGTAGCCGCACTCGGGACGGTAAGCGGTGATCCGACAGCCGCCACGCCTCAGGTGAACGGCGCCGCGGAGGTGAGCCACGGCTGCAATTTGCGAACGGTTTCACCCATGAGGACATGTCGCATGTGCGGGAGGCCGGGGCGAGCAAGCAGGGCGGTGCGGCAGCGGGTAGGGCGAGCGGCGCTTCAGATTTCCCGCTTTGTGCAAGGGTTTGCGATTTCGGCGGCGGGCATGGGGGGCGGAAAATGTTTCACGTGAAACATCTTTGCGATTTGTTTGCGGTGAAATTCTTCTCCCCTGGCGCGACAATGCGGTGAAATTCTTCTCCCCCAGTGCGACAATGTGGTGAAGTTCTTCGCCCTTGCGCGAGGAGGCTTCGAGACCACCCGCCAAGGGAGGCAAAGGTTGGCGGGTGGCGGTACAAACGCAGACTAAAAGCGGGCAAAAAAGAGGCAGTCGGGTCGGTGGCGCGGGGCCAAGCTAGCGTCGGACGCTCTTACTCGCGGGGTTGAACCTGGCTCGCAGCTTTCGCCGTGGCCGCGGGCCACGCATAAGTAGATTGCCTGACGGCTTCGTAGTTGGCGTCCAATGCCGGCTCCATCAGGAGGATTGCGGCGATCCGGCGCGCGCGACGTGCAAGCAGACATCGCCAAATTCAGCCGGATCGCCCTGCCGGACGCGCTTCTGTTTCTTGGCGATGAAATCCCATTGCTCGTCGCATTCGATGATGCCGACGTTTAGATCGCGCATCAGACGGCCGCGGAGCCGCCCGCAGCCGTCGCCGACGCGAACGCCAAGACTCATCACGGTATTGCGGTTTGCGCCCGTCAGCCGCTCCGTGGAGCGAATCGAGCAGCCTTCCGTCAACGCGCTAATTACTTGAACCTGTTTCTCGAATGGTAGGACGTTCATTGCCAGCCCCGTGCCTTGATTTATCGGGTGGGCGGAGCGACAATGATCTTGTTAGCTTCGATGTCGTCCGCTTACCCGGATGCGTTGGAGACCGTGACCGGCGCGGGTGCTAGAACACTCACGCCGGTCGGCTTATTAGGGATGCTCACCACGGCCCGTGCCTGACGCTGCCACGCTGTCAGGACGGGCCTTTCGTTATTGCACCGAGCGTCGGCAAGCGTGGACGCAAAGGCTAGTGGGAGTCTCATCGTCATCACCATGGACGGATGCTACGGGAGCGCGCTACTGATGTCAAGCAGTAAGACCGATAAGTTTAACGAAACGCACTACGGCTTGACTATCGTTCGCTGCCGCGCCTATTATCTGAGTCCAGAGGAAGACGAAAATGGAACCGAAGAAGGAGACGTCCAGTAGCGGCACGGCGCAGACCCCCAAGAAACACAGGGTCAGGAGTCCGGCCTACCCCGCTGAAAGCTTGAAAGCGGCTGTGGCGCGGGTGCAAAAGCTCTACGACGCAGATCACGAATCTGGATCGACAATTGAATCTGCCGCTACGCACATGGGTTTCAACAAAGCTCATGGAGATGCCTTGTCTGTCTTAGCCGGATTGAAAAAATTCGGGCTGATTGAAATGCGAGGGGAGCGCGTCGTAGTTACAAAACGCGCCGTGAGCATTCTGCTTTTCCCTGACCAAGATCGAGGAAAGAATGCTCTGCGAGAAGCAGTCTTACTGCCGCAAGCTTATCGTGAGCTTTTCAATCGTTTTAAAGGCAAAAAAATTCCTTCTGACCAGACGCTACGATCTGAGTTGGTTGCCGATAAGGGGTTCAATTCCAAAGCCGTAGATGGGTTTCTCAAGGATTTTCGAGCGTCATTAGCCTATGCTGGTATATCGACAGAAGAACAGCTAAACTCGTCGGCAGAAGAACCGGAGCAACCGGAACTTCATGACGAGGAAGCGCAGTTGAAGGCTGAAGACGAAATCCTAGAGAAGCCGGAAATTCCGGCAAATCAGGCAAAAGCAACTAAATCAAAAGTGTTCAATGTGGCGTTGGACCCGATTACAAACGATGCGCCCCAATTCGCTCAGGTCCTCATTCCCGTGCCGATGAGCGACGAACAAAAGAAACGGCTGATAAGTTTTCTCCAGAATCTTTGATAAAAAGGTCCAATCCCATGCCTAACGACAAATTGCTCGCAACATTGCAGGAAACTCGACGCGAAATCGTCCAAGAGCGCTACGCGCGTATGGATCGCTCGCAGAACGCGCGAACAGTCCTCGATCATTCCCGCGCACATTTACGGCAGGCCGACGATAAGGCGCGTGTTGCCGTCCAAGCGGATGAGGATGTTAAAGAGAAACAGCGAGTATTGATCGACAGCCTCAATGGCATGACTGAAAAACCGCAATATTTGCTCGATAAGGTTGGCAGACTTCAAGGCGATCAACTGGCGACTTATCGAGAACGCCAAAACGCTCAGGAAATTGCCCGCAATCGTCAACGTGAAGTGACTCAGGCCGAAACCGCACTCGCCGTGGCGCAATCGGATATGCAGGCCATCGATAAAGACATTACCGATATAGACGCGAAGATTCAGGAAGTTCAAGGCTATCGGCTGTGAAGCCCCGCTACGCCGCCACGCTCGCGCTTGTGGGCTGGTATCTGCTGGTGCCACCTTCACGCCCCAACTATGAAGTTGATCAAAGCGCGCCCCTATCGAGGTGGGCGCAAGACGCCAGTTTCGATACCGCTTCCGAATGCGAGCACAACCGACAAGAAATGATCGAGTCGCTCGCAAGTCATAAAGTAAAAAATATGAGCGTCGAAATGCAGAATGGGAATGCGCGTATATACGCGCTAAGCAGGTGCATCGCGACCGATGATCCGCGCCTCAATTCAAATTAAGCCACTCGGCATTTCAAATTCAGACACTCAAGCCCAAATTAAGCCAGTACCTAGTGGCGGGGGGGTGTTTACTTGCTCTGCATCTGCTGCTTAAGGTCGTCGATCTGCCCCCTCAGCTTCGCGATATAATCCTGCTGCATCTGCGACTGCTTCTCGAGATCGAACCGGCTCGCATTCCAGTCCGGCTCATCCGATTTGTCGACCGTCGCCCCTTGATTCGAGGCGGGTTCAACGCCGCGGTCGCATCGTGCCAGCGGCAGTTCCTCTTCCATGCATTCGTGCAGCCGCGCCCGCGCGTCTTGTAATGACGTGATGGTCTGCCGCTGCTCGACCAACGCGTCGCGCACCTTCTGATCCTGCTGCATTTCGTTCTGGCGATGGGTCATGAGCGCGGCCGTTCCAGCCGCCGCCGCGCCCAGGTAGCCGCCGCTCTCCGCGCCCTGCGGCGTGCCGGTACCGAGGCCTCCGACCAGCGTACCCAGCATGCCACCCGCGGCCGTCCGCGCTACGGCGTCAACCACCGGAGGCATAGCGCGCAGTACGCAGGCGACGGTCGCATGATTTACCACCTCGACCGCCTCGCCGCTCACGGTAGTAGCAGTGCCCGCGTCATTGTCACTTTCATTTACGCCGATAACCGCGTCGGCATCGCGCGGATATTCCTTGGACGCGAGCGCCCGCAGCCGGTTCGCCATCGTCGAATCGCCCGTTTCAACCGTTGCCTGCGCGAACGGCTCCGTGATGCTGAGCGGGCCCAGGTCGCGATAGCACTGCCCGGAAAGGTTCTCGCCGGTGACGTAAATCTATAACGGTTGGGATTAGCGGCGCGCGGCGCTTCCGCCTGCGAGGAGCAGGCCGCCGCCAGCAAAAGCATCGCCAGCAGGCCGCGCCGCTTATGCATCTTCAACCAGGGCACCTCCTGCATGCGCAAATAGGGACCGCGACGGCCCCGCCTCTGCCCATATTGGCACAGAATCCGCATCGCGAAGACGAACCAGCCCCCGCGCCGGTTACGGCCCCGAACCACTCGACCGCCAATCAATTGCCAAATCGAAGCCGTGCGAACGGGATCGGCGAGCGAGCGCGTTTTTCACCGATTGACGCTCGCGATGCTCGGGTCGGCGGCTAAGTCGTGCAGGCCGGAGTCGGAAAGAATTTCGTGAAACCTTTTTTTCAGTGACTGACGCTCGCGTTGCTCGGGCACCGGCTAAGTCCTGCTGCTCCACCTTCTTGCTACGATCAGAATCCACATACAAGGATGACTTTTATCAGTGACTGACGCTCGCGATGCTCGGGTAGTTCGCCAAGTCGTGCGGTAACAGGGTCACATGACGTCAATCATAGGTTTTGCGTTCCTCAACAAGTTGATGACCCTTATCTAAGCGGGGGATTTCCCGGGATTAAATTCCCAAAATGGGGGGGAGGTCGGAGAGGTCGGCGATGATGAAATGCGGTTGCGGGATGCCGTCGGGCACGGCCGCCGCGCCTTTGCCGATCCACGCAGTCCGCATCCCGACGCCTTGCGGACCTTCGACGTCTTCGCGCGGGGTATCGCCGACGAAGAGGACCTCGTGTGCATCGAGGCGCATCATTTCGAGCATGCGGCGGTAGATTTGCGGGTTGGGTTTGCGCAGGCCGACCTCGGCCGAGATGATCACCGCCTCGAACAGGTGGGCGACACCGGTATCGCCGAGGACCTCGCGGCCGCATTGCGCGTCATCGAAGTTCGAGAGCAGTCCGACGCGATAATTAGCCGCGACCAGCGCGACCGCCGCGACCCGCGGGGCCGGCGCCGAAGTGACGCGACGGACGCCGTCCATGTGTACGCGCGTGAGTTCCTCGGCGAAGGTCGCGTGGGTATCGCCGGCAAGGGCGGGCGTCAGCCGCGAAAGTGTGCGCACGAAGCGTTCGGTGCAGGTGATCTCGATACCGTGAAGCTCGCGCTCGGCCATGATCTCGTCGATCACCGCGTGATAGACCTCGACGAAGCGGTCGCGGTCGAAGCTCGCGCCGAGGCGTTGCTCGAGCAGCGGGAAGACCCACGGGATGGTGGTGTGGATCTCGCGGCCGCCGACCTCCATCAGCGGCAGCCGGTGGGGCTCCCACTTTACGATGGTGTCGAACAGGTCGAAGACGACCGCCTTGAAGTCAGCCTTAGCCATTACGTGTCAATGCGGTCACCGTGGTGAGCAGGGCGGAGAGGTTGAGGAGCATCACGCCGCCGTTGAGCATCACCGACAGATGATGCAGGCGATCGAACTCGGCGCGCCGGGCGGGATCGGGATTTTGATCCTCGACCACCGTGCGCACCGCGTCAACCTGCGGACGGACGATCATGCCCGCGTAGATGGTCAGTCCGAGCGCCGTGGCCAAGGCGAGCGCCGAGAGACTCCACCAAAGACGCGCCGGGTGTTCGACCACGAAGTAGATCGACAACGCGACGCATATCAGGCCTGCGATGTAGCCCATTATGTAGTAGCGCGGGAAGAGGGCGGCGACGAGCTTGCCGGCGTCTGCGATCGGCAGCAGCTTGAAGACCACCGGTGCGATGATGGCGGTAAAGAAGATCATACCGCCGAGCCAGCAGACGAGGGCGAGCAGATAGAAGAAGAGAGCTATCAACATAAGACTTTTTCAGTGATTGACGTTCGCGTTGCTCGGTGTACGGCCAAGTCAGGCGGGGTGGATAGTCATAAAGATCCGGGATTCTCCGCTACAGCAGCTTTCGCTCAGGATGACTTTTTCAGTGATTGACGCGCAGCCCAACAGTCTTGACCTGACTTTTCGGACTGCTCGCGTTGCTCGGATAGGCGGCTAAGTCCTACGGCGACATGATTGCAGATCAATTGAGATAAGTCCCGCGGGCGCCCGGAAGCGGCTGGCGATCGCCGAAGCCGCGGTCGATGGTGTGCCAGGCCGTCACGCGCGGTTCACCGAATTGCCAGCAGAGAAAGACGACCTCGTCACCGAGTTCGGAGGGGAAGTCCACCAGGCCCTGGTCGATATCCTTGAGGAAACAGCCGAGCGCTTCGATGCGGCCGGCAATTTCGGCCATGCGCGCCGTGATTGGGCGCAATTCCGGGTGGTGTTCGATGATTTGCGGCAAACGCATCGAATCGAGGTGTTCGTCGGCGCGGACGAGCTCCTGGATGCGCTCGCGCAAGGTGGCGGCTTGGAACTGTAGATCACGAATCAGCACCTCAAGAGCAGGGATAAGGTCATCGGCGTCGTTGATGCTGAAGAGTTTCTCGAAGTGATGCCTGAACAATTCCGCCTCACTGGCATGGCGCGCGGTGCCGGGCGTGATTAGGTTTGATAGACGAGGAAGCTACCTTGTCCTTGCACCGGTCCTATACTACGTTACTTTTCGGCGGTGGGGAAAGCGTGGACGGCATGCGGCCGTCCGAGTCGCGGGTGGCGCATATCTATGGCTGATAAAGCATTAGGGGAAAAGCGGTTCGAAACTGAAGAGGACCTGAGCAAGGCCGAAATTCCCGATATTCTGCCGGTGCTGCCGCTGCGCGGCATCGTGATCTTTCCAAGCCAGATACATCCGTTCCTGGTCTCGCGGGCCTCGTCGCTGAAGCTGATCGAAGAGGTCGGCGGGGCGTCGAAAATAATCGGCCTGACGGCGCAGAAGAATCCCGAGGAGGAGAGTCCGAGTCCGGAGGGTCTGTTTGCCCGGGGCACCGCGGTGCGCATCCTGAAGATGCTCAAGTACCCCGACCAGAGCGTGCGGGTGCTGGTGCAGGGGTTGGCGCGAATCGAGCTTGGCGAGTTCGTTCAGCGCGAGCCCTACTTGACCGCGCATGTCACGCGGCTGACGGAGGATTTCACCCCGGACCGCGAGGCCGAGGCGTTACAGGCGAACCTGGTCAATCAATTCTCCAAGTTCGTATCACTGGTGCCGTACCTGCCCGATGAGCTTCAGGTGATGGCGATGCAGGTGCGCGATCCGGCGCGGCTGACCGACCTGGTGGCGTCATATCTGAAGGTCGCGGTGGAGGAGTTGCAGGATCTACTGGCGACGCTCGACGTGCGCGGGCGGCTGGAGAAACTGCTCATCATATTGAGCCGGGAGATCGAACTGCTCGAACTGGGCCACAAGATCCAGTCGCAAGTGCAGACCGAGCTCAACAAGAACCAGCGCGAGTACTACCTGCGCCAGCAGCTCAAGGCGATTCAGAAGGAGCTCGGCGAGGGCGACGCGCGGTCGTCGGAAATCGAGGACCTCGAGAAGAAAATCGAGGCCGCGAAAATGACCGAGGATGCGCGCAAGGCGGCGGAGAAGGAACTCGAACGGCTGCGCATGATTCCGCCGGAATCGGCCGAGCATACGGTTGTGCGCACCTACCTGGATTGGCTGGTGAGCCTGCCGTGGAGCGTCACGACCGAGGACAATCTCGATATCAAGCATGCGCGCCAGGTGCTCGACGAGGACCATTACGACCTCGAGAAGGTCAAGGAACGGATCCTCGAATTCCTGGCGGTGCGCAAGCTCAAACACGACACCAAGGGGCCGATTCTGTGCTTCGTGGGACCACCGGGTACGGGCAAGACCTCGCTCGGGCGATCGATCGCGCGGGCGCTGGGGCGGAAATTCGTGCGACTGTCGCTCGGCGGCATCCGCGACGAGGCGGAGATTCGCGGCCATCGACGCACCTATATCGGATCGCTGCCCGGACGAATCGTGCAGGGCCTGCGCAATTCGGGCTCGAACAACCCGCTGTTCATCCTCGACGAGGTGGACAAGCTGGGCGCGGATTTTCGCGGCGACCCGGCCTCGGCGCTGCTCGAGGTGCTGGACCCGGAACAGAACAATTCCTTCGTGGACCATTACCTGGACGTGCCGTTCGATCTGTCGAAGGTGTTGTTTCTGACGACGGCCAATATGCTCGACACGATACCGCCGGCGCTGCGCGATCGGATGGAAGTGCTGGAGTTGCCGGGCTACACGGAAGAGGAAAAGCTGCAAATCGCGGAGCGCCACCTGATTCAGAAAGAGCGGGTGGAAAACGGGCTGAGCGACCATAAGATCGAATTCAGCAAAGCGGCGGTGGCGGAGATCATCCGGAGCTACACGCGCGAAGCGGGCCTGCGCAATCTGGAGCGGGAGATCGCGCGGGTGTTCCGCAAAATCGCGCGGTCGATTACCGAAGGGGAAAGCGCGCCGGAGCAAATCACGCCTGCGATGCTGCGGAAGTACCTGGGGCCGCCGAAGTATTTCTCGGAGGTGGAGGAGCGCACCAACGAGACCGGCGTGGCGACCGGGCTGGCGT
>Ga0187876_1003759_pt1 | contig 10137 bp, 7 predicted proteins | sample June2016WEW_17_4_FD_133000 | JGI IMG/M metagenome (GOLD analysis project Ga0187876, IMG submission 133000) | Peatland microbial communities from SPRUCE experiment site at the Marcell Experimental Forest, Minnesota, USA - June2016WEW_17_40 | ecosystem: Environmental > Terrestrial > Soil > Wetlands... | reverse complement strand
TTCCACACTCAGCATAGAGCTCGTCCCTTCTGTTACTCTTCTGGATTGCAAGTTGCTCCGCACGAGCGTAAAGCTCAGCGGCCCTTTGCCAGTTCGAAAGCCAAGCTAGGCGATCGGCTTGAGCGAGCAACTGATCGGAGTCCTCCGATCGGGACAGTGCAGGACGCAGGACAGCGAAAAGTATCAGGGAGGACAGCAACGCTAAAATGACGGGAATCGGGCTTTGACCAAATGTCAGGCCAGAGAAGCGGCTTCGAGATGGAAGAACCTTTGGGCCCATTACCGACCTACGGTAGCCGGGAAAGATCCGCTGATAGAACAACCTTGAGTGCGTTGGCAAGGTGTCGAGCCGCGCGTTTGTTGGCCGCGTAGGCGCGGGCGGTAAGTAGTGGAGAGCCTAACATCACTCGAAGGGCCTTGCCATTGTTGACGGTGCCGTCCGGGTTCATCGCGCGGTTGAAGTCGGGGAGTTGACGGTCAAGAGAATCCGAGACGACGCGAACGACCATTGCGGGGATGCCGGATTTGTGAGCTGCCGAGATAATCTCGTAACTCTCCATGTCTACCACCTGGGCTCCGGTTTGCGCGAGTTGGAGTTTGTCATTTCTCGAAACTGCAATGCGCGGGGAAGTGATACCTACCACCGACCTGCAGGGCGCATTTTGAGTATTCAAGAGCGCTGTGACTTGCGCGGAAATCTCGGGCGCGCAAGACCAGGGGATACCACCGTTCGTCTCAGAAACGCACGACGAGTATGTAACTATGGTCATCTCCGGCAGCGAGTCAGTCAGTCCACCGCAGAGACCAATTACAATCACGGCATCCGGTTTGCCGCTTTTCTTATCGCCCGCGGTCGGGCGTTGCGGGCTGCCAGCGAGTATCTCCGCGGCGCGCTCTCGCGCCTGCTTGGGGCCGATTCCAGTAAAGAAGAATTCCAGCTGATTCGGTCCTGCCGTGATCGGGCCGGCTTCGGAAACACATTTCCCACGGGAGACCCCGAGGAGCCGCGCCACTGGGTCTGCTTCCATCTTCGTAGCTGCAAGAATGAAAATCCGCCCCATATATTGTTTACGTATGCCCTGAATGGTCAGAATAACTACTATATGGAGGATTTACTGTGAAGTCAATGAAACGACACTATCCCCCGGTCGTGCCCGAACGTCTGGAGGTCGTGCACCGCTACGAATTTATGGGGGCGAACAAAAGCTTCGCTCCTACCACGCCAAGCGCAACGCGAACTGGATCTCTCGCGGGTCGCCCGGGCCGCCCGAAGCCTGGCCGGCGATGGGCTGCACCGTGTTGCCGATCACGCCAAAAGAGGCGGAACTCCAGTCAGCGTTGGGCAGAGTGAAGTTCGGCCGGTTGAAAATATTGAATAGCTCGGCTCGGAACTGGAGGGTTTTCGATTCCCATAATCTGAAGTTCCGAATCAGCGAGAAGTCCCAATCAGCCAGACCCGGCCCAGTCAGTATATTTCGTCCCGCGTTCCCGAAGGTGTAAGGGGCAGGCAGGGAGAACGCGGCCGGATTTGTCCACTGGTTGACGCTCTTATGGGCGGGATAGAAGCTCACGCCGGGAACAACGTTCGGACGATCGTGGTTGTCGATATTGTTGCTGGGATTGCCGTCGACGGTGGGCGTGTAGGGCGCCCCGGATTGCAGCATGGCGATCCCCGCCACCTCCCAGCCGTCGATGAGATAGTTTGCCTTCGAGTTCTGCAACTTTCCGATCTTGTTCCCGAAAGGCAGGTCGTAAACGTAGGCCAGAGAAAAGCGCTGCTCGTAGTCGAAGTCCGAGCGGCCCTTCTCCGCAGCGAGATTATAGGAATTCTGCGGGAAGCCGGGGCTGGCATTGGTACCAAAGTAGGCGGAGTCGTCGTCGAGGGATTTCGACCAGGTATAGGCGCCGATGATCGCCAAGCCGTTGGTGTAGTGCCTCTCCACTTTGACCTGCAAGGAATGATAAATCGACGTGCCGATGGGATCCGTGTAGGACATTGTCTGGAAATTGGGGTAGGGCCGCGGGCAGGGTGTGTTCGCCGGCGTGTCCGGAATGCAGGTGCCGCCGCCCGTATAGAGCGCGTTGTTCGGCTGGTTCGGATCCCACTCGAAGGGCAATCTCAGTCCTCGCGTGCCAACATACCCCACGTCAAGCAGCCAAGAGCCCAACTGTCGCTGCACATCGAACATCCATTCAAGAATCCTTCCGTCCTTGAGGTCCAAGTCAACCGGGTCAAGGACCGGGAAAAGTGCTTGCGTGAGGGAAGGCGCGACAAAGAGGTTCTGGAGGAGGAGTCCGGTGGCCAGCGGCAGGCCGCCCGCCGAGGGCGGCGTGGACACTGCTGCAAAAATGGCCTGTTCATTATCCAGCAGGTTTCCTTGGGTCAGTTGAAAGAACGGCGGGTTGAAGCTCTTTTGGAAATAGAGCTGACCGACCATCTGGTCATAGTAAACGCCGCCGCCCGTGCGGATGACAGTCTTTTCATTTCCCAAAGGCCTCCAGGCGATGCCGATGCGAGGCCCAAAGTCGGTGTGGTCGGGGCGTTGTAGTGCCCGATTTTCCGAAGTGCTTCCCAGATTCTCCGTCCCCACCTGTTCGAATTGCCCGATCGGCAGGCCCGAGACCCCCGTCGTGCCGATAAAATTCAGTAGGGATGCCGCACTCGTGCCTGCGGCGAGCACCAGACCCTTGTTGAAGTCGAAGCTTCCGAAGTGGTTGTACTTGTCCGTGATCAGGCTGTTGTATTCATAGCGGAGGCCGAGTGTCATCGTGAGGTTGGGTCGAATCTTCCAGCGGTCTTGCGCAAAGAAATCGTACTCTGTACCCGTCCCCGAAATGTAGCCCGAAGAACCGCGGACCCAGCTCGCCGGAAGGCCGAACAAGGCGTCGGCCACGCCGTTGCCGAAGCCGCAACTGGACGGGGGGCATGCCGCCAAGAGTTCCGCCTGAACGCTTGTGGGCAGACCCGCCAAGACGGCACTGCCCGTAACCACTCCGTTGAAGCTGTACGCGTCGCGCGCGTCAATGTCCTGGAAGAAGTTTCCGCGCTTGATTGGCCGGATATCCAATCCAAAGTCGAAGGAGTGGTTGCGGTGGATGTATGTGAGCGTGTCCGCATACTGGAAAGAATTGACGGCGCCGAACTGGGGGTAGGCGGCATTCGCCCCCAAACTGTCATAGCCGGAGAAGCTCAGGTTGGGCACTCCCGTATCGCGGTAGGCCGTCGGCGCACCCTTGAGGCCGAGGACTTGACTAATGTCCCTTCCTTGGTCCTCGTTATTCCACCGGTATTGCCAGCGGTTGTAGCCAACCTTCGCCTCGTTTAGGAGCGTGGGGGTGAAGGCATGGGTCCAATCCATCCCTGTCTGGTCGAACCAGTCCACGCGCCGGGTACCATAGCCTGGCACGCCCATGGGCAGGCCCGAAGGGGTCAACGAAGATTCCGTAGTCAGACTATAACGAAAGAAGAGACTGTCCTTCGAGCCCCAACGGTGGTCGAAGCGGCCGACGAAGCTGTCCGTATCGATGATTTGGAGCACCTGCTGTTGGTAATTCTCTCCCCCACATTGGGCATTGGGGATATTGGGAGATGGATAAAGGCCGACGAGAGCCCGACCGACGGGGTCGAGCGTGCCCGCCGGAAGAGCTGGAGCGACATTGTTCAGGTTATTGCCGGGGATCGTCAGCGGAGCGGCTGGATTGACGAGCAACAAGGGGTCCAGGAGAACTGTAGTGTGCGAGCAAGGCGACCACTGCGCGATGTCGGAAAAATCGCCGCTTTGCTCGGCTAGAGTGGGCACGTGCGCGCGGGCGAAGAAGGACTCGTTGTCGCGCAAACCTTCGTAGTTCACGAAAAAGAAGGTCTTGTCGTGGCCATTGTAGACATGCGGAAGAACAATCGGGCCCCCCAAGCTGGCCCCGTACTGGTTGCGATGGAATGGCGGCACATCGGGCTCAAAAAAATTCCGCGCGTCCAGATTGTTATTGCGCAGGTATTCATACAGCGAGCCATGTAATTGGTTAGTTCCCGACTTCGTCACAATGTTCACCTGGGCGCCACCCGACACACCAAACCTGGCGTCATAGACGCCGGTCTCCATCTTGAATTCCTGGATGGAATCGAGCGGCGGCGCAGCGGCGAAGGTCCCGAGGGCAAGCGAAGTGTTGCTCATGCCGTCCAGCAGGAAGCTGTTCATATCCTCGCGCAGTCCGTTGGCGTTAATGGACCCGCCGCGGCTATTATTCAGTTCGGATCCTTGGACCCCCGGCACGACTCCAGGGGTGAAAAGCAGGGTTTGGAGGAAATTGCGCCCATTGTAGGGAAGTTGGCTGATCTTTGCCTGCTCGACGGTGGTCCCTACCGTGGCGGTCTGGGTGTCCAGTACGGGCGCAGTTGAGTCGACCGTGACGGTGGTGGTCAGGGCGCCCACTTTCATCTGAAAGTCCACTCGCGGATGCGCGTCCACGAGAAGGTGGATGGGGCCTTGAATGGTCTTCTCGAAACCCGCCTTCTCTGCCGATAGCCGGTATTGGCCGGGTGGCAAAAGAGGGATCATGTAAGAGCCATCTTCCTGAGTGATGCTGCTGCGAGCCAGTCCGGTATCAATCTCCTTCGCCGTTACTGCGACACCTCGAATGAGCGCACCCGACTGGTCCCTCACCGTTCCAGTGAAGCTGCCTTGGACTTGCTGCCCTCGTAGGTCAACATAGTGACCGACTAACAACGCCAGGATGGTGCACAAACCCCCTTGAGCGACACGCCGCATTTTCGTGGCCTCCTTTGCCAAGTGCCGTGCCGCAAGAAATGAACAGTCAGAAGACAAGCACCTGGATCGATTTCCCGCCAAATTCCAGCACGCTCCGTCTCAAGCTGAAATGCTATTCCGGGGTAAATGGAAAAAGATCTGTTGCGCGTAAGGTCGCCGTACTGTCGACGATTACTTCACGATTGCCGGATAGTAGCTCCATTCGGTTCCGAGTGGACGGATGCCAACCAAGTAGTACCCGGGCGCGATTCGGGAAAGATCAAGCGGTACGTTCATCGTGGTCATGCGACTCTCGATTGTTGCGGTTCCCGAGGCCCTAGTGAGCGGCTCACCGAATTCCTGCCCAAGGATAGCGACCTCGTATGTACCGGCACGGCTTCCCTCCGGGAAGTAGAAGGTCACGTCGTCAAAGCCCCTTTGGAATACCAGCGGCCCTTTGCCGGGGCCTTGATCACCGCGAAGGACTAACGAACTTCTTATGTCGGCGACGATGTGATTATGCGCGGTAATTACAGCCTGCTGACCTGATCGCCACGTCCACCAGCCGAGAGATAGAATAACGATGATGACGGCGGCTGCGATGCTTAGGTATGCCGCACGCCTTCGCCACACCACCTGTCTGCGAAGCTCGGTGTACTCGCGGAAACACGGGCTGCACATACCGACGTGCTCGATCCAATCCATCACCTTATCCGGGCTGACCTCACGGGAGGCGATCGCTTTCAACATCGACTTGTCGGGGCAGCCCGCGCGCTCGGGGTTCGGGAACCCGCCTTGCAGCAGGACCCGCTGCGCAGCCTTCAGGAATCTCGCCTCTTCCCTGCGCATAAGCGCTCGATCACTCATGGGTGTCACCGCCTTTAGGGGAAGTCGTTCTTGGAGCCTTGGGTTTCATAACGCGGCCTTGGGCCCTTTTGAATCCTTGACTAAAGCGAGCCTGTGCATTATTGGCGGTAGTCTTCAGAGTACCGGCGACATCCCTCCAGGAGTAACCGGCTTTTCTAAGGGAGAACATTTCCCTCGGCTTTTCGTCCAAAAATGTCATCACCTCTTTGACGAGCAGTTCCTGCTCAATGGAGGGGGGAACGGCTCTTGTCCGAATGCCAGTAAGCGAATCCAGATCTTGGATGGAGCCGACGGTTTCTATTTTGGGCTCCCTGGCCAATTGTCGGTTCAACCGGCGGACGAAGGCCCAATAGATGTAGTTGTCGAGGTTTCGAATGGGCCGCATGAGTCGTCCGTTGCTCTTCCGGGCGCGGGAGAGGGCGACCAGTGTGGCTTCGAGGAGGTTGGCAGTTCGCGCTGAATCCTCTTGGTGGCGCCGGGCGTAGGCGCGAATGCGTGTCCAGTTTCGCTCGGCGGCATCGACGAGGTCCGGCTCGATTGCTCGGCCAGACTTATCCCGTGGCCAAACATGGACTCGTGGATTGGACTCGATACCCATGGGCATAATTCCCATCCAGTCGCACTGCTCCACTTACAGGAGAGTCCGGCTATTCCCACCAACACCGGAGATTATTTCTCCCCTATCTATTAAGAGGCCTAAAACCCGCAAAAACTTAAGCACGCTCGCAAATTTATTTTTAGCTTGGACTGAAGCCCCATGCCCCTCCGCCTGACGCGCCGCAACTGAAATTATCCCATTAAGTATTGTCGCCTTTTTAGCCTCTATCAATATGGGGGCGTATTTATCCGAGAGGCGGGAGGACCGGGGCATCGCTGTGAGAATTGGCCTGATTCCAATCAGTAACGCTTGGAACTGGCCCTTTCGTTCACTTTCGGCCCTATGCATCTCTGAAGGAGCGACCTGAACTCGTACCCTTCGGCTCCGCTTCCGGCTCAATGGGAATACGCAAAACGTGTATTCGTGGACGGGTTGCGTCCGCGTGTATGTCCGGAAAGGAGGTTGATTGGGTAACATGTCCCAGCTTTCCAGCCCAGGCCTTTCGAGGAAGCAAAATCGGGCAATCGACGCGATTCTCAAATCTGGTGCCGCCGGCGGCATTTCCAGGCTCCAACGATCTATAGAAAAAATCAGGGAATTCCATCCCAACTTGAGCGGGAGAACTATTCTCCGGCGGACGGCGGAGTTGAAACTGACCAGTTGGAACCTGCCATGGACTGAGGTAGACAAAGGCTACCTGCTTGACCATGCGCGCGAGTTTCCGGTTTCCGATCTCGCCCGCCGATTCCGGCGAACTCAGAACGCCGTGTACCTGTTGCTATGGAAGAACGGTGAGAGCGGAAAGTTCCAGGACGGGTACACGCGGCGAGACCTTGCGGGATTGGTTCATGTGTCGCGCCGAAAAGTGAGTCGTTGGGTTAGGTTGGGTTGGCTCACTCTGTATCAAGGTCGAGTAAAGGACCGTTCACTCCGGCGGTTTTTGGAGGCACATAGTGACGAGATCAACGCCGAACGCCTGGACAGAGATGTGAGGTTTTGGTTGCACTCTCTCGGTTTCCATGAAAACTCCACCCATTCGGTGCAGTGGTTGAGGGACCGGAAGCAGAGCCTCAAAGTCCATGTCTGCAGGCGCTGTGGTCGAAAGGTCCACGGAAACGCTATCTATCGCCACCTAAGAGTTTGCAGCAAAAAGCCGGCAGCTGTTACTGGCAAAATTGAAGTTCAACAATTGTACTAGCCCGAAATTGAGGAAGTATTTTCAAGATCACAGCCTTCCGGCCTGTAGCTCTCCGCTTCGCGGCGCCAGTCCTCGAACGAGGGGCACAATTGCGGATTGCCCCTAGGCCAATGGCCAGCCCAGTATAGCAACCAGTAATCAATAACTTTCGTCCGCCGCGGGTGGAGTTCGGCCGTGTAGACAACCGCATCAAGCCATCCTCCGGCCTCGGGTTCTTGTAAATGCGAGTGACGCATACGCGACCACACTTGGTTCCAAGTCCCCCCGCTGCACATCTCGATGGCGGGGTAGCGATGCCGGAACTCCTTGAGCACGGGGCCAGAAAGCGGCAAACGCGCGTCCACCATCGGGCGGAGCCAGTAGGCGAAGGCCTCGAGTTCAAGATAAATTCCGACCGCTCGTTCCAATCGCTCTTTGCCGGCGCGCGCCGCTGCATTGATCAGTGCCTTTCGTTCCTTGCGCAGTCCACTCGAATCCAATACCTCGTCCGGACAGTCCTCTGCGGCAGACCTCCAATCATCGTACGAAGGGTAAGAAGCTGGGCGCCGTACGGACCATTGCTGCTCGCAGTAGGCCCAGTATGCCCAGTTGCGTGCATACGCCAACTCCCGCACCGCGAAGAAACTCACCGCGCGCATCCAGCCTTCCCGATTGGGTTTGGCGAAAAGTGTTTCGTGTTTCCACGTGTCTAAGCACATCCAGAGCTTTTCACCGTTCTGCGACTCTATGCCAGGGCACCGTTCCTCGACTACCCGAGCCAGCCATTCAGGAGCCTGCAGTTCGGCCTCCTCAACGGCATGCGCCCAGAGCGTGAAGGCTTCCCATTCAATGTACCGCTTCCTGCACTCCAAAAGGGTACGCCACGAGACTTTTCGAGCTTGGCGCTCAGCCTCGTCACGGGATTTACTCTCAATCCGCCGCTGGATTGAATTGAAAGATCGGATTCTGCCTTGTGTCCGCATGGCTCATTCGATGGGATAGCGCAGCATCGCACAATTCCGGCCAAATTCTCAAGGGGATTGGCCTTCGCCCGGGATTCCGCGCGAAACGCCGCGGATGTTAGCCTTCAAGGAGAGGAGCTTTTTGATTACTCTTCGGAATGTTGTGGGTTGGGATGCGGCGGTGTGGAAAAATCAGTGGACCAGCAAAATTTGTCTGGCAGACGAAGTGCTCGGGTGCCGGTCGCTGGAGATGATCGAGACAGAGAACGGTGGACGTAGAAAAATTAGTGGACCAGCAAAATATTTATGGCACCCCACGTGCCCTTCTGCCGGGCGCCGCTGACAGCTGGAACAGTGGTGTCCTGTAGAGGAAAAAAAGTGGACCAGCAAAATTTAGTTGGAACGAAAACTGTGAGCGGCACGCTCTATTCCTTCCCATGACCGCAACCCCTTGATACGCCACCTGCTACCAGGTCCCACCCTGTAAGGAACTATCGTTGTCTCCCAGTGATTCTTGCCATCCAACAGCCGCTTTTTCACTGTTGAGCTTGGTGCGCGCAAAATCAAAAACGGCTAGCTTGCCCGTCTGCGAGGCGAGCAACGTGTTTTCGTCTATTGAAAACCTGGCAACAAGGCTCAGGGCAGCGCAATACATCATCGACCCGGTGACGCTCGAAGCCGTGTATCTCGCGGCCGAGATGCAGAAACCACTGCTGGTTGAGGGCCCGCCCGGCTCGGGCAAGACCGAATTGGCCTACGCCGTAGCGACAGCCGCAGGCGCGGTGGTCGAACGCCTGCAATGCCATGAAGGAATTACCGAGGAGAAAGCGATCGGCAAGTTCGACGAAGCCTTGCAGGAACTCTTTCTCCGTATTGAGGGTAGCCAGCTTGGCCACGACTGGGAAGCGATCCGCAATCGCCTTCATTCCCTCGATTTCTTCTCCCACGGCCCTCTATTACGCGCGTTGCTTTATCACGAGAAACCCTGCGTCCTGCTGATCGATGAGCTCGATAAGGTGGACCATGCCTTTGAGGCGATGCTGCTGGAGTTGCTCAGCGCCTGGCAAATCACGGTGCCGAAACTCGGGACGGTCAAGGCCCAGACGGTCCCTTTTGTGGTGTTGAGCTCGAACGAAGAGCGCAGGCTCGGCGACCCATTGCGCCGCCGGTGTTTTTACCTGCGATTTGAATATCCCACCATCGAGCGGGAGGTCGAGATCCTCAGCGCCCGGGGCAAGGGCCAGGATTCCACCGTGCAGGGTCAACTGGCTGGTCTCGCCTGTGCGTTGCGTGCGTGGAACATGGAGAAACCGCCCTCGATTGCGGAGATCCTCGACCTCTCGCGGGCGCTCGAAATTCTGGGAATGGGTGAAATCAAGGCCCAAGACCGCGATTTGCTCCTGCCGTTACTGGCGAAGACTCCAAGCGACCGCCGAAGGCTCTCGATGAACGCCGGATTCGAGGGGTTAATCTACGATTCGCTTCGCCACCGCGACCAACTTATGAAGGCAGGACATTTGAAGAGCGAGGTGCCGCTGTGAGACGAGGAATTCTTCTCCTGCTCGTACTTGCCGGCGGCCTCAAGGCTTCAGCTCAGGGACTACCGACGCCGCGGGAATACGCAGTTCGATGCATTGAGCATTACGCCCACATTTACCAAGTTCTCGTGGAGCTTGTGGAGTCCGTGATCGACGTCGAGTCCAACTGGAATCCCTCTGCCGTCTCACCCAAAGGTGCGGTGGGGCTGATGCAGTTAATGCCGGGAACGGCGTTCAAGTTCGGGGTGAG
>Ga0187876_1003753_pt1 | contig 10148 bp, 6 predicted proteins | sample June2016WEW_17_4_FD_133000 | JGI IMG/M metagenome (GOLD analysis project Ga0187876, IMG submission 133000) | Peatland microbial communities from SPRUCE experiment site at the Marcell Experimental Forest, Minnesota, USA - June2016WEW_17_40 | ecosystem: Environmental > Terrestrial > Soil > Wetlands... | reverse complement strand
TCCTTGAGCACCCAGATCAGGCCCAAATCCGCCGGCAACACGCTGCGAATGCCGAGGTCGCACGCCTTGCGGACGTCCTCGAGGGCGTAAACCAGTTGGTCCGCACCACGGTGTTGCAGACCAATCACCTTGCCTGCCGTAGATACCGTTTGGGCGCCGGTCTCGAAAGGCGCCCGGGGGCCGACAAACAAGCAGACCTCAATCCGCTCGCCGGCGCCCATGCGCGCCATCTCGCGAATTTCATCTTTGGTCAGCAGCATGATGCCGCTTCCCTGGCTGATGCGATGGATCGGCACCTTGAGTTCCTTCGCGGCCTCCAGCACTTCACGGAAGACGCGCGGCCCTTCGACGCTCGGAATCTCCAGGCGATACTGGCCGCCGTCTTTGAAGCGCTTGGAACTGGGCTTCAAGGCATGATTGTCTTCCGTTGGCAGCTTGAGCTTGGCGAGGAACTGTTGTGTCTTTTTCATGTGTGCCTCCGGCGGAGTGTTAGCGCGCCGCGGCTGATGAGCAGCCACCGGCGGTTTACGTTAAGTCGAAAAGGCCTGCTTTGCATCATGTGAAAACATGTAAATCAGACACAAGAAGTAGAACGCAGCCATCGGCAGCCAAAGCCATAGCGGCGGCACCCACCTGTCCGTGACCTGTCTCAACACGAAAGTGAGGGCGACGCTGCCAACTCCCAGTCCCGACAATACAATAACGAGGCGGCGTGCCCACCTGCGCAGTTTCCATAGGCCGAGGCCTATCGCCAAGCCGAAAACGCCCATGACACATGGGAACACGTTGACCAGCAGGAGTACCAGCCCCCACCATGAGCGCTCACCTGGCAGTGCGTCTCCCGCAAGAACCACGTCCCAGATCATTCGGAGCCCCTGTCCAAACGAAGCAGCGCCGCTGAGAATCCAATAGACAGTCAGGATGGTAACACCCACCGGTCGCTTCACGAGACCCACCGCCCCTCAGCCCAACCGATAGCGACATTCGACCGACAACCGGCCACTGACAACGGACACTCCCTACTGCGTATACTTCAAATAAACCGTTCGCGTCTCGGTGTAGAAGTCGAGCGCGGCCGGCCCCTGCTCGCGCATGCCGAAGCTCGATTCCTTGGTGCCACCGAAGGGAAGCTGATATTCCACGCCCGCGGTGGGCAGGTTTACCGTAATCAAGCCAGCTTCAATGCGATTGATGAATTGGTGCACATGCGTGAGGTCGCGCGAAACAATGGAAGCTGAGAGGCCAAAGCGGGCGCAGTTGGCGAGCCGCAGGGCGTCCTCAAAATCATTCGCTACCATCAGTGCCAGGACCGGGCCAAAAACCTCCTCCTGCGCAATGCGCATTTCAGCCGTGACGCCGGCGAAGATGGTGGGCTCCACAAAATAGCCCAAATCGTAAACTCCACCCGTAAGGCGATTCCCTCCGCAGAGCAACTGTGCCCCTTCTTGCTTGGCGATTTCGATGTATTTCAAGTCCGTCTCGAGCTGGTTCGCATCTACAGCAGGTCCGATTTCGATGCCGGGCTCGAGGCCGTTTCCAACCTTCAACTTCTTGGTCTTGGCGGTAAGCTTCTCGACCAAAGGCTGGTAAATGGATTTCTCAATGATGGCTCGGCTACAAGCGGTGCATTTCTGGCCGGTGGAAAAGAACGCACCGTTCACCAGCACGGCGGCGGCGTAATCGAGGTCCGCGTCCTTGAGTACAATCGTGGGGTTCTTGCCGCCCATTTCGAGTTGAAGGCGAAGCCTTCGTTTCGTCGCCTTCTCATAGAGCGCGTTGCCCACCTCGCAAGAACCCGTAAAGGAGACGGCGCGGATGGCGGGGTGTTCGACCAGCGCGTTGCCGGCCAAGCCGCCGCTTCCCGTCACATAATTGAGAATGCCGGCCGGAATGCCCGCTTCGTGAAGCGCTTCAACGATCCGATAGGCGCTCAGCGGCGCGAGTGAAGCAGGCTTGATGACCACGGTGTTTCCCGCCACCAGCGCGGGCGCCATTTTCCAAGCCGGAATGGCGCTGGGGAAATTCCAGGGAGTAATGAGGGCCACGACTCCCAGCGGCTTGCGCAAGGTGTAACAGAAAACGTTCTCGCGCTCGGAGGGAATCTGGTAGCAGAACTGGCGCGGCCCCTCGCCCCCGAAGTAGCGCAGGATGTTGATGGCCCGTTTCACTTCTCCCTTGGCTTCGGGCAGCGTCTTGCCTTCCTCCCGCGTCATCTCCTCGGATAGTTTCTGGAGACGGCTTTCCATGATTTCGGCTGCCTTGTAAAGGAATTCACCCCGTAAAGGAGCGGGAAGCGCCGCCCAAGCCGGTTGCGCTTTCGCTGCGGCCTCACACGCTTCTTGAATGTCGTCCGGGCCCGAAGCTTGAAACAGGCCGACAGTCTCATTTGTATTGGCAGGATTGAGGTTGGGGAATGTCTTCTTCGTCTTGCACTCAGCCCACTGACCTGCTATGTAATTTCGATAAACATCCGGCATGAAAAAAGCCTCCCTGAAGAGAAAAAAGACCTGGATGGAGAGAAATTGAATTATGGACGACCGTTTGAATTGTAGTCAAGCTGAAGCTTTGCCGGGTGCTGGTGTCATTTGGAATGGGGATCCACTCGAGCCGCCGGTCATTCCCGTCCCGCTCTGCGGGAGGAATCCAGTCCGACGACAGCACGTTTCCAAAGGCTTGCGGAGTAGGTTCCTTCCGCCATGGCGGGACGGGAATGACTAGGTCTCGCAAATGACGCCAATACCCTTTGCCGGAGATTGGGTCAGTCGTGCCGGCGGGCCCCCACGGCGAGCGCCCCTACAGGTCGCCGCATCGTCGTGTTGTCCTGATATGGTTTTGGCGAAAGACCATATGCTCTAACTCCCCCCGGCCAGCGAGGATCGCAGTGGGGGAATGTGAGCTCGACGATGGTCCGCGCTTCTCACGCCGCCGGCTCCAATTCGTGAAAGCGGACCACCACGCGCCAGTCCTCATTTTCGTGCAGCATTATCTCTTCCGCTTCACGCACCAAAGGTAGGAAGCGTTCAGGGCTGTCCGCCGCCATCATTCTCGCTTTCAGCTCTTCTAAATGGCGCGCCATCTCGGCGGAGCGCCTGGCATTCCGGAGATATTCGCGGTGGGTCCGCAGCGCCCCGAGCGCTCCGCCGGCAGCCGGGGAAACGATCGCCACTAATGCAAGCACATTATGGAAACGGTGAGAGCCGAAAGGCGTGCAATGCAGCAGAGCGGCGACGAACGTTACTGCAAATAGAAGGTTGCCCGCGTAAACCAGACGCCGGTGCCGTCCTCCATGGCGCTTCATGGTCCCCTCGTGGTAGAGGAGTTGATCTTCGATCCAGGCTTGTAGCACGAATCGCCTCAGCGACTCAAACGGCGCAAGCGAGTGATCGAGTCGCGGGATCTGGTCCGAGACGGAAGAGAAGGCCGCCACCATCCAGTCCTTGGCGGAGTACGCCAGGCTGAGATGTCGCGGCGGTCGCAAGGGCAAGGCCTCTAACCCGGCCAGCGCCAGGAACAGTGCGGAACGGAACCGTTCCGCCAGGAAGCGATAGTCGATCCACTTGGCATGCCATCTCTGCCGCCTGCCGAGCCACAAAATGCCCAGCACTGCGGCCATGAGCACAACTTCTATCAAGACAATACTGGGCTGCTCCGGCCAGAAGAGAGCCTGCACCGCTGCAACCGCAACGGCTGCGGCGGCCAGCACGTAAATGAGACTTCCGGCCTTCATATACAGGTGCTGATAGCGAAGAGCCAAGATGTCCGCCCGGACATAATGCGGCAACAACGGTTCGCATACGGCTCTCAGGTTTTCCAGCTCTTGGTTCTCAGCTTGCCGGAGTAGAGCCTGATATTGATCTTGGGCGCGCCGCTCCACTTCGCCGGGGTCAACTGACTCAGAATTGTATTCATCGAGGTAGCGATACGGACGAAGCTCCAGGCCTCTTCCCAATTCCTCGGCAATTTCGGCAGCGTTAGCAGTGTGAATCCAGAACAGCGGGCATCGGGTTTCACGGGCGTATTGGACGATCTCGGCTGTGCCTCCCTGCCCCGCGGCAGGCTTACCGTCCCACAGCGCAATGAGGACGTCGCAATGATCTACCACATATCGGCCTGCCTGAGTGTAAGCTTCATTGCGGCTGGGCGCGGGCGGCAGTTGCTTGACGCGTCGCGCCCGAGAGAGAAGCTCTGCGAACTCGGTTTTGGAGTCAGGGGTCTCGAAGTCCTGCACGTAGTCGCCCTTCTCCAAGGGAAGCACTACGTCCAGTCGCGAGGCGGGGAAGTTGAGCACCTCATGCACTACCAGCCGATCGGCTCCTTCGGCCAGGGGGGAGAGAACGCTGAACATCACAGGAGTGCTGGAAAGAGGGGGGAGCAACTGCCTGACTCTCTCCAAGGTCACACGTACCTGCTTCGCCAGCGTCGGCTCGTCTTGCAGCCTGCGATGGCCAGTGACCCCGATCATGATGCGGGCAGGAATTGTCTGTCCGAGTCGCTGAGCAGTTTGTGGTAATCCGTGCATTTGAGTCTTATCTCTCCCGGTGGCCGACCATTACTAAGATCAAAGGCATCCTGTCGAGAGTACTGCTCCAAACGTCGCGCTGCAACATGTGTCACCTGCGGGGGTGCGCGACGTAGAAGTGGAGGTCAGGGCATTCTTCTTGATTTGTTGCACGCTTCTGAACGTACTGGTACGCAAGGGCAAAGGCCCGGAGGGCCGAAAGAACTTAGCCCAGGGCGCCAGCCCTGGGTCCAGAAAGCGCTCTTGTTCGCGAGAGCCCCAGCGGGGCGAAAGAAAAGGTTTCGACGCGGGAACTCTCCCTGGTTCTGCCGCCCCTTCCGGGGCTTGACCGGCGCTGGGGCTTGGGTTCCCAGGGCTTGCGCCCTGGGCTAAGTTCTGTCGCCCGCTAGGCGGGCTCCCCGGACCACCCCGCTGCTGCCGCCCTAAGCTTTCACAAATATGTCATGCAACAGCGGCAGGACTCCCACTTTTGTGTCGCACATCCCACCTGCGGGGCAGAGTCGGCAAGCCCGACAGTCAGGTCTCGCTTGCCGCTTTGGCGGGCACGGAGTCCAGAAACGGCTTGATCTGTTGAGCCAGCGAGGTGAGGCCGTGATCGCTGGCTATCCGATACGCCTCTTCAACCAGGGGCAGACCCTCACGAGGCCGGCCCAAATTCTGCGCAGCAACGGATTGTGCCCGTGCCGCTCGAGTTCGTTGTGGATTGGGCGGACCTTCTCCAAGCGTGGCGCGCGTGACCGGGGCAACTGCCTTCAGTGCAAGACACAGGAAGGGGCCGAGGCAAGCAGAGTGGAAAAGTGCTTGACGCAACCCTCGGGCGCGAGCATTATCATGTTGCCCTATGCTATCAGATATCCCGAGTTTGAGGTTTGATATGCTGACAAACGATACGATTCGGTCCTTTGTCATTTCCCATCGGTCCTTGGTCATCGACCTTATGATCACGGAGAACGCGAAGTGGTACGGATTCCTCGGAAGATTCTTGAGAAAGAGGAGGCTTGAGAAGTTGAGTGACGATGCATTGGTAGAGCAATTTAAGGCGCAGGCGCCAGCGCCAGCGAAGGCGCTTGTCCCTGAGCTGTCAAGTTTGAGTGTTGACAGATTCAAGTCGCCGCTCTTCGATAAGTTGGGGCCCAGCCACTTGGAGGTTCGAAGTTCCGCGCCGTATTCCGAAGGCTCCAGTGACCAGGCGATGCTGAGCTCTCCATCCCCCGACCCGTGGAAGCGATGACCTCGCGTCACCTCGGCGCTGGTAGGCCGATAGTCTGTGGTAGGAAGAAGTCATTCAGAGCGGGCACATCTGTGAATCTGTTTTCATTGCTCGAATGACACGATCTGCGATGAGTTGACGGAGGCGCGGGCATCTGACAAGTAGGGCTTGTGCCCGATGCCAATGCTGCTCGGCCTCTTGATGATCACCGGCATGAAAAGCTACTGCACCTTGTCCGATGACGGCATCTACCTCCCGCGACCAGAGTGAATTGAGTCGACTAAAGCTCGCGGCACGAGTGTAAGCAAGTGCGGCATCGCGAGAACGAGCGGCTCGATGCAAAGATGAAGCCACCAAGAGCAGGCGTCGCGCTTCTAAATGCGGGGGAAGAGGAGCGGTCGCGTCCCTGGCAAGATGTCTGATGCACTCATCGACTAGTTCCTTCCGTTTTGTCAGGATACCACATTGGCCCAGACCCGACCAAGCATCGGCTATATACCTCCAGTCCTGCGAGAACTCTGCTTGACGAAGCGCATCCCTAAACGCAAATTCAGCCAAATCCGGGCTAATCCCATCGAGCGCGGCCCGATGGTACGTCATCCAGCCACGAGCTGTGAGCAACGACATCGTGGCATGAGCGAGCCCGGCCTCGCGCGCTGTTGCCAGTCCTCGCTCTAGGAATACTTCCGCCTTCTCGTACTGCGCGTCATCTTTGTAGGCATCGGTTAGAATGCGGCACGCCTCGGCTATGTGAGGAGGATCCTGAGCAACTTCTGCAAACCGTAGAGCGAGTGAAGCGAGCCGGATCGTCCGGTTGGTGCGCAGTTGTCTGAGGTAGGTGACAACGGCAAGACCGATCAGATTTGCGGCAATCTCAGATGCTGAGGGCGGGGCAATAGTACGTGCAATCTTCAAAGCTCGACGGTAGGCTCGGTGTGCGTCAGACAGTTGGTGCCGAGACAAGGCCAGTGAACCCAGCTCGTGCAACGCGACTGCCTGCACGAGCGTTGCGTCACTGCCACATTGCTCTCCTGATAGCGCGACCCGTAACCAAGTATCAGCTTGATCGTTTTGGCCGAGACGGTTGTACAACCTGGCCAATTGCGTCGCGAGCGGAGCCACATATCGCGATTCGCATGGCGAATCTCGTACCCACTTGATGAGGAACTCCAGACATAGGCAACCCTCGACGGCCGTGTTCTGTTCTGCCCAGACGTGGAAGTAGTTTAGACGCGAATCCAGAAGAACCGACAGAAGGGTTGGACCATCCTCTGCCTGAGCGAGGTGGTAGGGGAGGTGCTGTTTGACAAACCCCGAAAAACCCCGCGGCGTTTTCATGTACACGTTCAAGCAGTAGTCTCCCAACATTCGGTGCCCTTCCAAAACGCTAACAAAATACGGCCCAGCTTTCGCTTTATCCGTCAACCACTCGGCGAGGGATTTGTGGTAGGACTTGACGACTTCGTGGCCGGCTTCGGTAGAGACTGGGAAGAGCGATGCTAATGGACGTGTGAAGTCGCGAAGTTCTTCGTCCTGCCAGTCAAAGAGGCGTCGGAGTATCTCCACGGGCAGTGGTTCGCGGGCCGCGAGGATCGCGCGTAACGCGGGACGCACGTCCTTGCGGAACTTCTCCAGGTCAGGGAACTGCCGCTGGAAATAGTGGCAGAAGATTCCCCCGAGTCCTTGCGGAAATTGCTCCGGGTGGTCGAGCGGGAGGTGCCCGTTTTGCACGTCGTCGCAGAAGCGCTCCACGTAGAGGAACACGCCTTCGCTCTTTGCCAGGATTTGCTCCACGAGGCGGTCGGCTTCCGGACGGTTCTGGAGAGGCGACGCCAGTTCACGACGCAGGTAGTCGCGGATGTCGTCGCGGTTGGATTCGGACTGGGTGTCGAGCGGGAAAGGATTCAACGCCTGCAACGGAGTCTTGACGTCAAACTCCGGCCGGCTGGTGACGATGAGGCCAAGCCAGTCGGGCAGGCGCTGGGCATTCCGCGCAAGCATTTCCACCAGCGGGTTGCGCCCGGCCTCACCTGCTTCATCTAGGGCATCAATCACGATCAGATACCGTTCCCGGCCGCCGTTGATGACCGAGCGCAGCGGGTTGGCGAGGAGGTAGTCGAAAAGTTCCGCCGGCCCTTTCCGGTCCAGTTCGGCAATTTCCGGCTGGGTCAGCAGGAGCTTGCGATAGTCGGGGAGCCGCGTGGCGAGTTGGAAGGCGAGGCTGCGGACAACTCGCTGCGCGTTACGGTGGTCGGGCTTGTCCCATTCGCAGAACTGGGCGGCGATGACCGTGTCGCCCCGCGTGTGGGTCAGTTGGGCGGCAAAGGCGCTCTTGCCCACGCCGGGCGCGCCCATGATCCAGAAGAGCCGGGAATCAAGCTTGGAATCCTGTCGCCAATTCTCTACCGCCTCAAACAGCCATTGGCGTCCGTAAAATCCTTTCTTCAGCAACTGGTAGATGCGTGCATCGGACTTGATGGGTTTGAGATGGCCGTTGAGCGTTTCGATCTCACCGGCAAAGCGGCGGCTCTCATCGCTTTCCACCACCCGGACGATCTCGGCGAGTTTGGGCTGATACCACTGCTCCCACGCTGCTGCGCCCGCGGTGTGCCGCTCTTTCCAGTCGTGCATGTCGAGCCACTGGATGTGACCGATGTTCACTGGCGGCTGCACCTCCTCCTCGCTCTCGACGAGGATGGTCTGGATGTTGCCGCCCTTCACACCGATGGCGATAGCGATCTCATCGCGGCAGACGCCGGGGTCGCGGGTGGAGTGCTTCGAGAGGAAGGACAAGACCCGGTGGCTGTCCACGATGCCGTCGGTGATGGAGCGCCGCCACTCGTCGCCGAACTTGATCTGGCTCTTGTCGAACCAGACGACATGTCGGCGTTTCTCCAGGTCAGCCTTAATGCGCCGCACAAGTTCCTCGTTGCTGTCGTGGCCGTAACTGAGGAAGATGCGCATCGGTACGAATGGCTTCTCCATGGAGACCTGACCGTGCTGCGGACAGATCCGGAATTGGCCGACTTGCGTCAGCGGCTGCGAGCACTTGGGGCATCGAATGTGTTCGTTTCTCATGGGAGCCAGTTCCTCGCGGCTTCCTCCGAGTCTTCGAGTTCCTCCCTGCGGCACCAGTAGCCGCATCGTTCAATAAGCGCGCGGGCGGCGGCAAGGTCGTCTTTCGGGCCGCCGGGCTAACCCTGTTTGTCTCTTACAGCTTCGATCTGTGCAGGACGAGTCTAACAGTTTCATGCGGCTTGCACCAAGTTGATAATGTAAGCAATCCTGCAACGACGGCAGGGACAAGAACAGCAGACGCTTTGCGAACGATTGCAGTACAATCTCAGCCGGAGAACCAATCGAGCAACCCGTGAATCCGGGGCTCAAAACCGGCTGTGGAAAAACCCGTAGGCGCTGTCATCCTGAGCGCAGCGAAGGATCTCGCTCTGAACATTTTCATGGCAACGCGAGATTCTTCGTCGCCTGCGGCTCCTCAGAATGACAGTCTTGAAGGGTTTTTCCACAGCCTGTAAAAACCGGAGCTTGTCAGATGGTCTCAGCCACTCCCAGAGGTACTGAAGATAAACACCGATATATCATTTCGTTGATTTTTGGAGGGCCTTCCGATGCCAGACTTGACGCCGAGAGCAGATGAACCCGTAGCGCGTGTCATCCGCGTTTTTATCTCCTCCACATTTCGTGACATGGTCGATGAGCGCGAGCAACTGGCTAAACGCGTGTTTCCTGCCTTGAGAAAACTCTGCGAGTCGCGAGGCGTCGTATGGGGCGAGGTGGACCTGCGTTGGGGAATCACCGAAGAACAATCCGAGCGCGGTGAAGTGTTGCCCATCTGCCTCGATGAAATCCACCGATGCCGTCCCTACTTCATCGGTTTGCTGGGCGAACGATACGGCTGGGTGCCGGACGCGATTCCGCCGCAGCTCATCGACCGAGAGCCCTGGCTTCAGGAACATCTCAACCATTCCGTCACCGAGCTTGAAATCCTCCACGGTGTCCTCAACAACCCGGCCATGGCCGATCACGCGTTCTTCTACTTCCGCGATCCCGAGTATCTGAAACGGCTGCCCCCGGACGCCAACCCTCGCGACTACTTCTCCGAGAACCCGGCGGCGCGGGCGAAGTTGGTGGAGCTGAAAGATCGCATCCGTAGAAGCCGATTCCCAACCCAGGAGAACTACCCGGACCCCAAAGCGTTGGGAGAGCTGGTGCTCAAGGATATGACGGGCGCCATCGACCGGCTGTTTCCTGAAGGCACACAACCGGATGCGCTGGATCGGGAGGCGGCCGAACACGAGATATTCGCGAGCAGCCGCTGTGTGGTGGAAGTCCGGCCCGGAGAGAAAGTGGGCGTCTACATCGGCCGTCGGGAGTACACCGATCGACTGGATGCGCACGCCG
>Ga0187876_1003744_pt1 | contig 10175 bp, 9 predicted proteins | sample June2016WEW_17_4_FD_133000 | JGI IMG/M metagenome (GOLD analysis project Ga0187876, IMG submission 133000) | Peatland microbial communities from SPRUCE experiment site at the Marcell Experimental Forest, Minnesota, USA - June2016WEW_17_40 | ecosystem: Environmental > Terrestrial > Soil > Wetlands... | reverse complement strand
CGGTAGCCAAACGACCCCGGTTGGAAATCGGCCTCAAAGATCGGTTCCAGGATCAGCTTCAACGCTCCCTGGACCACTCGGTCGCGAATGCAAGGAATCGAAAGTTGGCGAACCTTTCCCCCTTCCTTCGGTATCCCTACCTTCCGCAGCCGTCGAGGTCGATATCTCCGCTGCACCAACTCCTCGCGAAGCTGATCGAGAAATCTCTCCAGGCCCTCAGCTTCGATCGCCCGGAACGTGACCCCGCCTACTCCCGGGGCACCATCGTTCTCCTTGGCTAACTGATACGCTTCCCAGGGGGTTTCTCGTTTGCAGACGTGGAGATACAACCCCCAGAATCGCCAAGTCGGTCCAGCCTTCGCCTTGACATAAAGTCTTCGCCTCAGGTCTCGCAGCTTGAAGGGTGCTTTTATCATTTCACCCCTGCCTCCCGTGTTGGCCAAGACTTGCTGTGCAGCAAGGCCCCTTCGCTCCATGGGCGTTACCCCATTTCTTTGCTACTCCGAGCCTAGCCGCCACCGTCTCGCCGTCAGCCGATTTCACGTTGTCTCCGGTTATACGGCCTACCCTGCTCCACCGATTTCTCGATGGCGCGAGGACGGTTTCTCCAGTTGCTTGACATGCCCTTGTCACCGTGCTGCCCCTACCACCCCGCCGGAGTGGCCTGTCGCCTCGGTCAGCCCGCGACCTGCCATGCTGCCTTCGCCCGAAAGGGGAGGGCTCGGCCTCCGGAGCTAGTCTTTTCGAGGCCACCTGTGGGTTCACTTGCGTTGCGGCCCGGTGACTCGCTCACCATCCCACGGATGGCTTTGTCGGTTGGCTCCATCCGCTTCGTTTCCTCCACGGATGCAACCCAAGCTACAAGGCTCCTGACGCTTACCTTGGTGGGACTGCCTCCCACTGAACATGCCAGCTTTTGCTGGACACACCCCTTCCCAAACCATCCATCCGTGAGCTCCCGGCCGGTCCTGAGCACTCGGGCCTGAAAGGGCTTCGGTATTACCGCTGACCCATTATTATGATAACTGACAGATAACTAGCAGAATCTTGACTTCTTGTCTTCTTTCTATTATAGCATCAGGGTTTCCGTAGGTTCTTCCCTTGCCCACTCTTCAGGCGTCGGGCTGGGAGGATTGGAAAAACGCAGAGCTCGTCTCGGCGAATTTCGGATGGGCGGCTTTAGTTTGATCGGCGATGGTCTGAAGTCGAATCCTCAAGCCCGCAAAACCCCTTGTGGACTAATCATCGCTTTTGTTCGCCGACCTACGGGCCGGGCTAGAGAAAGAGCGCGCGACAAGCGGATGAACGGTGTATTTCGGAATCGGCGAGGTAGCCTTGGCACGGGTCGCCCTGAGCTTGTGAACGGAGCTCGTGAGCAATGGGCTGTTGTCCCGCGCGAATCGGAACGTGCTCACGGCACGAGATACTTTGGTTTGCTTAGGACGGCGTGCCTACCATGGTCGCGACGGCCGGCCTTCACCGGGACGGTCCTGTTGCCTGTTTTGGCAGCGTTGCTGCTTGCGTCTACTGCCACTGCGCTGAATCCCTCGCTGGACATTTCGCAATACGCGCACACCGCTTGGACACTTCGCGAAGGGTCTTTTCAGGGATATATCGAAGCAATCGCGCAGACGCCTGATGGTTACCTCTGGCTGGGCACGGAGTTCGGACTTCTTCGCTTCGATGGTGTTCGGTTTGTACCTTGGAAGTTCCCCGCAGGTGAGCATCTTCCAGGCAGCTTCATTTCAGGGCTACTCGCCGCGCGTGATGGTAGTCTTTGGATTGGCACCCGTGGAGGATTGGCGCGCTGGAAGGATGGCAAGCTCACTGATTACCCGGAGCTTGCCGGCCACCCTGTGTATGCACTCATTGAGGATCGCGCCGGGACGGTCTGGACCGGTACCGGGTGGGTGGATCCAACCAAGCAACTCTGCGCGATTCAAAGCGGTCGCGTCGAGTGTCATGGAAATGACGGCCGTCTAGGTAAGGGAGTTATGTCTTTACTTGAGGATAGAGACGGCAATATTTGGGTGGGAGCCGAAACCGGGCTGTGGCGTTGGAAGCCTGATCGTCCGGAGCTCTACCCGGTGCGAGATCCTTTTGGCCTAATCCGCGGTCTGATTGAGGGTGCCAACGGCACAATCTTGATCGCCATGAGCCACGAAATCAAACAGCTCGTGGATGGAAAACCCGGGGCGTATCCGCTTCCGGCCGCTCGTGGGCAGCTCCAGCCGTCATCGCTGCTCCTCGATCGCAACGGCGGTCTGTGGATCGGAACAGGGGATCAGGGCCTCCTCCACGTGCACCAAGGAAGGACGGATCGCTTCACGCGGGCCGACGGCCTGTCCGGCGACGCTGTCTCACGAATGTTCGAGGATCAGGAAGGCAACATTTGGGTAGCCACCCTCAGCGGCCTCGATCGTTTTCGCGACTTAGCCGTTCCCACTGTTTCGGTGAAACAAGGCGTGTCGAACGATTACGTTCTCTCAGTTTTGGCAGCCCGGGACGGGGGTATTTGGCTTTGCACGCTGAATGGCTTGAACCGATGGAAAGATGGGGCGATTACGATTTACCGCAAGCATCGGGCACAGGCCGCCAGGCGCGAGGCGGGGGACTCCGTTGTGCATGAGGTTACAAATAACGGCTTGCCGAGTGATGGCGTGCAGTCCCTCTTTGAGGACAGCCGAGCGCGAATTTGGGTTTCTACAAGAAACGGGCTCGCGTATTTTGAGCATGGTCGCTTTACTCCGGTACGACCGGCTATTAGCGGGGTCACACTTTCGATAGCGGGGAGCGGCTTGGAGAATCTCTGGATCAGTAACGTGGACCGCGGTCTTTTACACCTGGTTCGAGGCAAGGTGTTCGAACCTGTCCCCTGGTCAAAGTTCGGAGGAAAACATGCGGTTATTCTGGCAGTTGATCCTATACGCGGAGGCCTTTGGCTCGGATTTGCTCAGGGCGGCGTGTCATATTTCAAGGACGGGCAGGTCCGCGAATCCTACACCGGCGCCAACGGGTTGGGCGAGGGGCCAGTCACCAGTCTTCAGCTTGACCGGGACGGCACGCTCTGGGCCTCAACCGAGGGCGGGCTGAGCCGGGTGAAGAATGGGAGGGTTGCCACGCTTAACATCAAGAACGGTCTGCCCTGCAACAGCATTCTTTGGACCATAGAAGACGACGCCCGCGCGTTGTGGCTGTATACAGCCTGCGGCCTGGTGCGGATCGCGCGGCCCGAGTTGGACGCATGGGCTACCAGTGTGGACAGGGACCCAAAGCGGACGATTCAGATGACAGTGTTCGAGAATTCGGATGGCGTTCCGAGCCATTTCGGCCATGGCGGCTTCACACCGTTGGTAGCCAAATCCACGGATGGTAGATTGTGGTTCGCGACTTTCGACGGAGTGGGGGTCGTTGATCCTCGCCAGATTCCATTCAACTCGCTCCCTCCACCGGTGCACATCGAGCAAGTCACCGCCGACCGCAAAACCTACGAGACGACTTCGCAATTGCGACTGCCTCCACGGATTCGCGATCTTGAGATCGACTTTACAGCTCTCAGTTTGGTTGCACCGGAGAAGGTTCGATTTCAGTACATGCTCGTGGGCCGGGATCGCGATTGGCAAGACGCCCGAAACCGCCACCAAGCTTTCTTTACCGATCTCCCTCCGGGCAATTACCGTTTCCGCGTGAAGGCGTGCAACAATAACGGTGTATGGAACGAAGCTGGCGCATCCTGGGATTTTTCCATTGCCGCGGCGTACTACCAGAGCAACTGGTTCCGCGCTGCGTGCGCAGCCGCTTTTGCAGCACTGCTCTGGTGGGTCTACTGGCTCCGCCTCCGTAGCATCGCGTTGCAATTCAACATGCGCTTGGAAGAGCGTGTTGGCGAGCGTACACGCATCGCCGGGGAATTGCACGACACCTTGTTGCAGAGCTTCCATGGCTTGATGCTCCGCTTCCAAACGGTATTGGAGTTGCTTCCCGCACACCCGCTCAAAGCGAAGCAAGCGCTCGAAGGCGCTCTCGAGCGGGCAGACCAGGCGGTCAGCGAGGGCCGCGATGCCGTTTACGAACTACGTTCCTCCACGATCTTCGGTAACGATCTTGTACAAGCAGTGACGGCGATAGGTAAAGAGTTCGCGGGCAACCAGGGAAGCGGGTATGCGGCAAAATTCCGTATGGTGGTGGAAGGCAGGCCGCGCAACCTGCGCCTGACTCTCCGGGATGAAATCTACCGAATTGCACGTGAAGCGTTGTGGAATGCTTTCAGGCATGCCCAGGCGCGCATGATAGAGACGGAAATTGTGTACAGCAGGTCGACGCTTCAGTTGCATATTCGGGATGACGGAGTTGGCATCGATAGGATAGTCCTCGATCAAGGAGGACGTGCCGGACACTGGGGTTTGCCGGGGATGCGCGAGCGTGCCCAACGCATCGGTGGGCGACTGAATGTCTGGAGCCGAGCCGGCGCAGGCACCGAGGTTGAGCTCGGCATCCCGGGTTCCATTGCCTACGAACCATCTCGCAATCGTGCCAGTTTCTGGCTATTCCGAAAAGAGGGAAGGAGCATATGAGCCCCGAGCCTAAGCCAATTCGGATCCTGACGGTGGACGACCATCCGCTCCTCCGCGAAGGCGTCGCTTCGCTCGTCGCAAGCCAGTCGGATATGAAGGTGGCCGGCGAGGCCTCCGATGGGCGCGAGGCTATCGAAGAGTTCCGGAAGCGCCGTCCGGACATCACTCTAATGGACCTGGGTATGCCGGAGATGAACGGGATCGATGCGATTATTGCTATCCGCGCCGAATTCCCTGAAGCACGAATCATCGTGCTAACAACCTACAGAGGGGATGTCCAGGTTTTGCGCGCTCTCAAGGCTGGGGCCCGGGGTTACCTGTTAAAGGGCCTCTTGCGTAAGGAACTATTGGAAACGATTCGCGCCGTTCATGCGGGCCTCAGGCGCATCCCTCCCGAACTCGCCGTGGAACTCGCCGGCCATGCCGCCGACGAAGCGTTGAGCGCGCGCGAAATCGATGTCCTCCGGTTGATTGCCGGCGGGAATTCGAACAAAGTGATCGCCGCCCAGCTTTCGATAACAGAGGAAACCGTCAAGGGCCACGTCAAGAATATCCTCGCCAAACTCTCTGCGAACGACCGAACCCACGCCGTCACTATCGGCCTAAAGCGCGGAATCATCGAATTATAAACCCCTCGAAAGAGGCGTAGACCCATCCCAGTATTTAGGGTTGAGAGTAGTTATGGGTCGCTTACTCTAGTACCGGAGGTTTCTATGCAACGTTTATATTCGGGGTTCCCCGACGGCTGGCCGGGAGTTAGTATCCTTTTCCTGCGTTTCGGCATCGGCATTTCCTTAGTCTATGATGGGACTACCGGACTGTTCGCAACGCCTCAATCCATTCCAATCGCACGGGAATTGATAGCGCTGGGCGCAGGATTGCTTCTGCTTGTCGGTTTGTGGACCCCCGCCTCGGGAATGCTAGCGGCGATCCTCGAGCTGTGGATCGCTTTTTCTGGAGCTGACCATCTGCGCGGTGTCCTCCTGTTGGCGGCCCTGGGCGTTGCGTTGGCAATGCTCGGACCCGGCGCCTGGTCTATCGATGCCCGCCTTTTTGGAAGGAAGCGTATCGAAATTCCGTATCGGTAGGGTTGTCCTCCTTCGCCTCTAAAGTGGTTTCACAAAACACCACAACCTGGTTAACCAATAACACCCTCATCTAGGGTTGTACGCTGGAGCAAGTGACTCCACAATGCCTTCCGGAGGCGATCAACTCATGGCAGACCAAACTTGCAGCGGAAGAATTAGATTGAGTCCAGGAGCCACTGCTTCCATACATGACAATGCCTTAGTCATCTTACACGCTCCCCGCGGACGAATATTTGCTTCCAACCGAACAGGCGCGCGCATTTGGCAGTGCCTCGAGCAGCAACTCCCTTTAGAGGCCATCGCTGCGGAGATCAGCCATAACTATGGGATCGATCGAGCGACCGCACGGGAACATGCGGCGAACTTCCTGACCGAACTTGAACGAAACGGACTGACAGAGCGAGGAGTTGAATAATGCAACCCATAAAATACGCGTGGCTCGTGTTCAGTGCCCTGTACGAACTTACACGCTACGATGTGATCAGACAGTTGCGCGGCTCTGCGGATATCCAGCGGCTAAACCCACAACCTGTCACCGGTAAGCCGACTAACCGCGAATTGGTGGGAACCATTTGCGACGCCGCTGTTTTGGCGGCGTGCTTGTACTGGAAGCCTGTGCTCTGTCTACAACGATCAGTATCCACAGTGCGATTGCTCAGAAAGCATGGTGTAATCGCGCGCCTGGTGATTGGTTATCGCCTTGCGCCGTTCTTTTCGCACGCTTGGGTGGAAGTAGACAGCCACATCGTGACTGACTCGCCCACGTTTCAGCAGAGGCTACAGGTGCTTTACACGGCGTAATGAGGACGAGGAGCAGATCGTGAACAAAAGAGCCGAACTGACCTCGCTGCCTGAAGCGAGCGATCAAAACGGTCGGACCGAAGTCCTCGCCTGGGACGGCCGGCTCGATAATCGCGATGACCTGCTCTTGCGGCTCAAAGACTCGTTACCGAGCGACACGAGCAACCAGTCGCTTGCCCTCGCCGCGTACGAGCGCTGGGGCGCCAACGGCTTCGTCGATCTAATCGGCGATTGGAGCGCCGTTATCCGCGACGCTGCCAACCGGAGGATAGTCCTTGCGACCGATTTCGCGGGCGTGCGTCCGCTCTATTACAACCTCCGACCGGGAGGAATCCTATGGTCGACGCGATTACAGTCCCTCGTGGAAGCGACGGGAATCGACGAGCTTGACGAAAAATACGTTGCGGGGTTTTTGACCTTCGGAGGATGTCCGAACCGTACTCCCTACAAGGAAATACAATCGGTTCCACCCGGTCACGCGTTATGCATGTCAGCCACGGAGACAACCATCCGCCCCTTCTGGGCGTTGCCCATCGGCGATTCGATCCGGTACCAGAACCCGCATCGGTACGAGGACCAGCTTCGCGCACTATTTCAGGAGGCGGTTGCCGTTCGGCTACAAACGGACTCACCGGTTCTTGCCGAGCTGAGCGGCGGGCTCGACTCTTCGTCCGTCGTCTGCATGGCAAATCACTTGATTCAACGGGGCTCGGTCGGCGCTCCGCGTCTGGTCGGTGTCAGCTATGTCTGGCCGGACTCGCGTGACGAACCGTTCCTTCGCGAGGTCGAAGAATTCTGCGACATTGAGGGAATCCACCTTTCGACGCACGACAATCCTCTCATCACCCAGACAAAAGTGGGAAATGCGATGCCGCAAGGCTTTGAGTCCTTGTACATGTCGGTTAGCGCTGCCGCGTCCAGGCTCGGCGCGAAAGTTCTCCTGACGGGATACAATGGCGATCTCGTAATGGGTAATTGGTGGGACGACAGCATGCAGGTCGCGGCATCACTGCGCCGCTTCCACATCGCTCGTGCCTGTCAAGAAGCGTTGGCCTGGAGCAAACACCTCAGGATTCCGGTCTCATGGGTCCTATGGCGGGCCTTTCGGACTGCTCTGCCCGCCACTCTGGGGCCCCCCGCAACCTTCATGCTGACCGACGGGTCATATGTACCGAAGAGAACCGCGACATCGCTTCTCCCTGGCTTCTGCAAGCGAACGGGCCTTTCTGAAAATGGCAGCTTCTTCTCGAAGGGCTGGATGGATGCCCCGCCGGAGCGGCGCAAACATGTCCAGGCGCTGACGATGCTGCTGGAAATGCGTTCGCTCCAACGCCCCGAGCCATTGCAACACCTTGACTACACTCACCCTTTCGCTCACCGTCCCCTAGTCGAGTTCCTGATGTCGGTCCCGGCAGACACACTCTGTGGGCCGGGCGAGCCGCGGCGGTTGATGCGCCGCGCGCTATCTGATCTGTGGCCGGGCAAATTGCGAAGCCGACGGTCAAAGGGCTTTTTCACCGCTCCCTGGCTCGAAGCGCTAAGTCCGATGGCCCGCGACCTCCTAAAGGGGCGGCACATGGAGGTGGTCGAGCGCGGATTTGTGGACCGTACGAGCCTTCTCTCACGCCTGGAGCGCCTCTCGGCCGGACTCGAATGCAACGAGGCCCAATTGCGGCAGATCATACTCCTCGAATTCTGGCTGCGCCATCGTGGGCTGAAACGGTTATCCGGGGCCCCGGTCCAGGCCGCATGAAAGAAACGAGTTTGTCAGACCAAAATACAAAGGAGATGAACAAGATGAAGGAACAAATGGAAGAACAATATGAGATTCCGAAATTGGTGTTGGTTGGCCCAGCAGATGAAGTGGTGCTCGGTTCGCCTGGTTTGGGGCCTGACGGCGCCTTTGGCTTCATCATAAATGACTTCGAATACGAGCAGGATTAGTTGCCAAACGGCGGTGTGCGGTTCGTGCAGCTTCGCCTGGTCAAAGCGGGCCGTGTCGGGTTTGAGCATAGAACGGTCCACCTATACTTCGCATGCAACGTACCCGTGTCGCCTCGGAGACGGGCGACGCGGGTACAAAAACATCGTCACCCGATCTTTCCTTATCGAGCCTCTGTTGTGAAGACTTTGTTGCCCTCATTGCCCACGGACAAACAGTGACCTGCAAACGCCCTCGCCCCGTTAGCAACACATTAACAAAAGAAAAGGGAATCTATTCCTGCTTGGTTACCGAATGGGTACGTCCTGTTCGCGACACCTTGATGACTCGACGGTGAAGTCGAGGAGACCCACCCAACAGAGTGATTACGGCAATGAAAGAGCCACGTGTCTAGCACGGATCAGCAGAGGGGCGAAAGCAGTTCCAGAGATCCGAGTATCGGAGTATTTTGCCGGAATGCGAGGACCCTCGCGACGGGATCTCCTGCGTTGCGACGACGGCGAATACTACGCCGCAAATGTCCGGGGCAGCCCGCAGCACGTTCGCATACTGGCCAATGAAACGCTCGCCAGTCGGCTCGCACTGCTAATCGGACTCCCCCTACCCCACCCGGCTTTTGTCAATGTTGCGACGGACTTGGGAGAACAGAATCCGGCTCTCAAAGTCGAAACGGGCTCTCGCGCCGAACCGAATCCTGTAGGTGGTGGACTGCGTCTCTGGTCCTGGACTAGAAAGGCATGCACAAATACGTGGTCGGAATGGTGGAGCACATGTCGGAGCGGAAACAGGCGGAGGAGCCATGCGAATGACTGAGGCTCGGTTCCGCGCTATCACGCATAGTGTGCCGGTGCGATTTTTGTCTACCACTCCCGCGATCGAGGCCATTACAGCACCATCGTGAATTGATCACGGAACGGAACAGGTTTTCTCCCTACACCCCGCCCTCGCTAGGCGGTTGCGGAGCATCTGCACGGGATATCTTCTGGAAGCTCACTCTCAGAAGTTCACGTTGGCGGTAAGCTGAACCTATGGCAACATCAGATTCCCCGTATCCACAGGCCATCGCTTCGACGCCCATGCGTGGAAGTGTTTTCAATCAGTATCGAATTGAGGAATTGTTAGGGGAAGGGGCCACAGGGGTGGTGTTTCGCGCTCACGATTTGCGCTTGCACCGGCAGGTGGCGCGCAAGCTCCTAATACGGGACCCGCAAACCGACCAGGTGGCCTGGGGGCGAATGCTACGCGAAGCACGGGCCATCTCGTGCCTGGATCATCCTGGCTTCTGCGCGATTTATGAGGCGGCAAAAGATCAGGGACGGGCCTACATGGCCATGGAGTATATCGCGGGCCGTTCATTGAGGCGGCTCCTCCCGGGCAAAGGGCTGGAGAAAGAGCGGATTCTCCATTATGGCTCGCAAATTGCCGCGGCCCTGGCTTACGCTCATGGGCGAGGAATAATTCATCGCGACGTAAAGAGCTCGAACGTAATTGTCAAGCCGAATGAGGCTGCCAAGTTGGTAGACCTTGGCTTGCCGTATGCAGCGGCAAAAGGAGTTGGAGAAATATGCTTCCTCGGCACCCTTGGAGGAGGCCGGACAAGCCGGGGGCACGCTGCACTATTTGGCCCCAGAGATTCTGCGGGGGGAGCGGGCCAGCGTTCGAAGTGACATTTGAGCGCTCGGGGTTTTGCTCGACGAAATGGCCACAGGCATGCTATTTTTCGCCGGTCGAACTTGCTTTGAAATCAGTCTGGCGATCATGACGGACCGG
>Ga0187876_1003741_pt1 | contig 10179 bp, 8 predicted proteins | sample June2016WEW_17_4_FD_133000 | JGI IMG/M metagenome (GOLD analysis project Ga0187876, IMG submission 133000) | Peatland microbial communities from SPRUCE experiment site at the Marcell Experimental Forest, Minnesota, USA - June2016WEW_17_40 | ecosystem: Environmental > Terrestrial > Soil > Wetlands... | reverse complement strand
TCCTGTGTGGGGGATGCTTTTACAGAATGTCCGAGTTCCTGCGCCATTGTTATCATCTCTAGACTTCGGGATGTGAGCTGTGTGTAAGCACCGCCGTCGCATCTGTTCCCACTGAAGCCTCCGATTCACACCCGCTCGAAAGCATGAGAGCATTAAACTGACAATGGATACTGCAAGGGCTATCAGTGAAATCGTAATGGGGTCGATTTTCATAGTCCGCCCCACGCGCCTTCGCTCTCCCTCACGCCCGCGCATGGATACCCCGCCCCGCTTTGGACGGTTCCACTTCTCACTGGAAGTTATTCTTGCAAACTCTGCAGAACCACTGCGGACCGGGCCGCGGCTGGCCTGTAGCCACTACTCGCACCATCTTGTTGTCGCTATCATAACACACAGGACAGTAGGCCCCGTTCCTAGCCCCACGCGCTGTCACCATATAAACAGAACCGGTGTAGTTCATCATATTCTCGATGGCCGCCTCCTCTTTCTCCTTCTCCGCCTTCTCTTGCAACGCCTTCATTTCCTGCCGCGCAATTTCAGCTTGCCTCTGCATCGCAGCAGCTTCGCTCTCAGCTCGCCTTGCGATCTTATCCAATGCAGCCTGTTGTTCCACCAATGCTGTCTTCCCCTTCAGTACGAATAGGTCACGTTCCTGCTTCGCTCGAATCCTTCGCTTGGCCACCGTCATCTGGTAGAGAAAAATCCAGTGACTTACCCAAGGACTGATTACGAGATATGCAGCAGTACAGAGAGCGGGCGCGATCAGTGAGGGCCAGTACTTCAAATGCTGTGAGTCAATAAAATTGATCGTGCTCTCAATTGGCTCCTTGCTCTTCCATAACAACACGAGAATCCTCCAATTCCAAGCCATCCAGAATAATATATACGTACCAACGAATGCGTTTTTCAGTCGGTCGCGAATTGCGGCCCCCAGCGAATCAAGTGTCTCTATCATAGATGCCTTTTCTTGCGAGGCTCGATGCTCGGTTTGCCTATCGCCGTCTGATTACCAGCTACGACACAGACTCCCGCGTTCCCACCTTACGTCTCGTCGCGACTTTCCGATTATACCGTCTCGCCTACGGTGTCAAGGATACTACGCCGCGCCCCGACGCTGCGTCGGGACTCGTGCGTTCCTCCTTGACATGCTGTGTCGCCCTCGCCCCTCGCCACATCACGAGACAGTGCACGACCAGTGTGAACAAGACCGCCTGACGAAGCAGGCGAATCGGTATCATCGGAGTCATTTCTTCGTGATGCACCCTTGGGTTTTGGCAATTCTTTTGCCATCCTTTACGACTGACTTAACCGCCTGTATCCGCTACGGTGGCATTGAGGTTCATGACAAAGCGACCGCATCGCAAGATGAGGAAATGGGCGATGGGCATTGGCATCGCCTTCGTGCTGTGTAACATTCTCGCCTTTTTCGTTCTCCCGGCGATCATCAAATCACAGATGCTCAAGCGGTTGCCCGCGTCGACGCATCGCAATGTCGCCGTTCGGGAAGTGAAGCTGAATCCGTACACACTTTCGTTCACTCTCCGTGGGTTTTCATTGACAGAAACCAACGGTGACGAATTTGTCTCGCTGGACGAGTTGTACATCAATTTCGAAGCCATCTCGCTCCTCAAACGCGGATTTGTCTTCAGCGAGATCCATGTCAAGAAACCTTCCGCCAACATCATTCGATTGGCCGACGGGACCTTCAACTTTTCGAACCTGCTCCCGCCCACCAATCAGCCGCCATCCGAAGCCAAGCCCGCCGCCCCGTCGTCCGTCACGCAACAATTGCCGCTGGTGATTGTTGAGGCACTCAAGGTCGAAGATGGCCAATTCTCGTTCACCGACCTTGACCGCAAGAAGCCATTTCAGCGGCGCTTTGGGCCGATCAACGTTACCCTGACCGATTTTACCACCCGTCCGAAGACCGGCAGTCCGTATTCCGTCGTGGTCAGCACAAAGGACGGGGAGACGTTTGCCTGGTCGGGAGACGTGTCAATCGCGCCCCTGCATTCGGCGGGCACGTTCAGGTTGACGGGGCTGCACCTCGACAAATATGCCGCGTATGCCGAGGATGTTGTGCCCATCCGGGTTGACGGGGGTCGTGTGGATTTACAAACGGATTACCAGGTGGCCGTGACGGGTGAAGAAGCCAGCGCCGCAGTTTCCAATATGACCGTGGACCTGGCCGACGTCCAGGTGACAACGGCGCAGCCCAGACCAGCCCAGGCCCGCTTGGACAAATTGCATCTTGCGATCACAGGCATCTCGCTGGACACCGCGGCCAAACGGCTGGATGTCGCGGAGATTCGGTTGACGGATCTCACGACGGGTGTGACGCTGTTGCCCGGCGCTCCCGCGACTCAAACTGTTACCCAGGTAGCATCCACCCCCCCGACGGAGTCGAAACCGGCGGCGACGCAGACCAACGCCTTCCAGATCAAGATTGATGAGGTTGCGCTCGAGAATGCCTCGTTCCATTTCAGGGATGAATCGGTCGAACCCCACGTCGAATCAGCGGTCGAAGAATTCAACGGGAGCGTGAAGGGCCTGACTTCCGACATGAATACGGTTGCCGTGGTGGACCTTGCGGGCAAAGTGAACAAGTACGCGCCGTTCTCGATTAAAGGCAAGATCAACCCGTTGGCGTCGGACTTGTTTGTCGATGTGGCAATTCTATTACAGAACGACGCGCTCATGCCCGCCTCGCCGTACGCCTCGAAGTACGTCGGGTTTCCGCTCGAAAACGGCTCGCTGTCGCTCGATTTGCGCTACTACGTCACCCAGCGCGCGTTGAAGGCCGAAAACAAGCTGCGGGTTGATCAGTTGCGGTTGGGCGAGGCCAGCAACAGTCCCGATGCGATCAAACTGCCGGTGAAACTCGGCATTGCCTTGTTGCAGGACCGACACGGGGTGATCGCGCTCAACGTGCCCGTGAATGGCCGCCTCGATGATCCGAAATTCAAGCTCGGCCCTGTCATCATGCAGGTGTTCATGAATATCATCACCAAGGCCATCACGAAACCATTTGCCATGCTTGGATCACTCTTCGGCGGGGGCGAGGACCTCGACCATATCATGTTTGAGACGGGGCGGGTGGATTTCGCGGAAGGCGAGTTGAGCAAGCTCGATACGCTGGCGACCGCGCTCTATGAGCGCCCGGCACTGAAGCTCGGCATCGCGGGCTCGGTTGATCCTGTCAAGGACCGCGAGGCATTGGCGAAACTCAGGCTGGAGCACAAGCTTGGCGAAATGCGCGTGAAGGAGTTGCAGGCGGCCGGGCAAAAGGTGACATCGGTGGATTCCGTGCGGTTGACCCCGGAGGACCGACAGCGGCTGGTGAAACTGGCGTATGCGGAAGCGATGGGACTGGTTTCGAGCAGGGCCTCCGGTGCGCGCGCCGCGACGGTCCTTGCGCACCTTCAGACAAGAACCAATTTCGAGCCGTTGCGCCCGGTCAAGGGTGCGGAGCAGGCCAAGGGCGGAGCCCGCGGGGGTGTGGTGAGCGTGGCAGACATGGAAAAGAAGCTTGTCGAAGTTACGGAGGTAACCCCCAACGATTTCAAGAAGCTCATGGACGACCGCGCGGCCGCCGTGCAGAGCTACTTGTTACAAAGCGGAAAGGTTGAACCCGGGCGGCTCACGGTCGTCGCTTCCAAGACCGTCGATGCATCATTTCAAGGCTCGAACCGGGTGAATTTGACCCTGCAGTAACCACTCACATCACGGCGCGCGATTTCGCCGTGACCGATATCGTGTAGTGGTGGCTCTCGCTGTACAACTTCACGGCTGCGTTGAACGAACGCGCGCCCGAGCAATTCCGACGTGAGTACGTCGGCCTTCCGCCCCTGTGCCAGCGCCCGGCCGGCTTTGAGGAGTGGGGCTTCGTCCTGCATTGGCCGCTTGCGTCTTGCCAGCGGGTTTGCTGTTCGGCTATGTTGACGTGGTTATGGCAACGACGGTTTTGGTAGGCGCCCAGTGGGGCGATGAGGGCAAGGGCAAGGTCATCGACGTGCTGGAGCGGTGCTCGCCCGTGTATCAGGAATTCGACGGCTGGCAAATGTCCACGAAACAGGCACAGGACTTCGACCAGTTGCCAAAGCGCGCCCGTGTTTACCTCCAGAAGCTGGCCCAGCTCAGCGGCGCAAAAATCAGCCTCGTGTCCGTCCGCGCCCGACGGGAGGAGACGATATTCGTGTAGAGCCTTTTGTGGGAGCGGTATTCTTACCGCGACCGGTTGCGACAAGAATGTCGCTCCCATGAGTTGAGACAAATGACACATCCGCTTAAGGACATTCCCCGCCACGTGGCCGTGATCATGGACGGCAACGGACGTTGGGCGCGCAAGCGCGGGTTGCCCCATATCGAGGGGCATCGTCGGGGCGCGGAAAGCGTCCGCGAGATCGTCCGCGTGTCGGGCGAATTGGGTATTGATTACCTGACACTGTACGCATTCTCGACCGAGAACTGGAATCGTCCCAGGGCCGAGGTTTCTGGTTTGATGCGGTTGTTGGATTTCTTCCTGAAGCAAGAGGTCGCCGAGCTGAACAAGAACAACGTGCGGCTCACCGCCATTGGGCGCTTGGACGAACTGCCGGCGCGTGCGCAACGCCAGTTGGAGAAATCCATCGACGCGTTGAAGAAAAACACCGGCCTGACGCTCGTGCTCGCGCTGAGCTACGGCGCGCGCGCGGAGATCGTCGATGCGGTGCGGTCGATCTGCCGGGAGGTGAAGGGTGGGAGACTCGACGTGTCGGGGGTCGATGAAAAGGTCATCTCGCAGCACCTGTACACCCGCGCGATTCCCGACCCGGATTTGCTGATTCGGACCAGCGGCGAGATGCGCGTGAGCAATTTCCTGTTGTGGCAGATTTCGTACGCGGAGATTTACGTCACCGAGACGCTCTGGCCCGATTTCCGTCGGTCCGAGTACCTGAAGGCACTGGCGGACTACGGGGGCCGGGACCGCCGTTTCGGCCGGGTCAGCCCGAACGAGGCCGCGTGAGCGTCGCCTCCGGCAATTCCGGTGTCGTCGCGCCCGCCTCGGGTGAGCATTCCCCCAATGCTGCCGCTACGACATTGCCGCCTTCACGCAGTGGCTTTCGCTGGCGGCTGATCAGTTCCCTGGCGCTGTGGGCTATCATGCTGGCGGTGGTCTTCTGGCTCCCGCCGACCGCGATGTACATTTTTATGAATGTGGTCATCGCCCGTGCGGTGTGGGAGTTCTACAAGATTTGCGAAGCCAAAGGGCTGCCCTCGTACAAGGTCTGGGGCGTGATCGGCACGGTCGCGCTGGTTTCGGGGAGTTGGTTTGTGTTTGGCATGAGACTATTTCGGTCGACCGCCGATTTCGCGGCGTTGTCTTACGATTTCGATATTTGTATTCTCTTGGTGTTTGCCCTGGGCGTGTTTATCCGCCAGTTTCCTCAAAAGCTGAACGCTCACGGCATTGAGACGATGGCGGTGACGCTGTTCGGGCTGATCTACGTGGCGTGGCTGGCGAACTTCGTCACGCGCGTCAATTTCGTGACGGCCAACGGTCGGTACTGGGTCATGTTTTTGGTCGTAGTCACAAAATTCACCGACATCGGAGCCTACCTCATCGGTTCGAGCCTCGGTCGCCACAAGATGATCCCGCGCATCAGCCCGAAGAAAACGTGGGAAGGGACCATCGGTGGGATAGTGTTTGCCATCGGCGGCTCATGGTTGTGCTACCGAATCCTGCCCGAGTTATCCACGGATGGGTTGAACCTTCTTCATATGGTTGTGCTGGGGCTATTGCTCGGCTGCGCTGCCGTGATCGGCGATCTGGCGGAATCACTCATCAAGCGCGAGGCGGGTGTCAAGGATTCCAGCACGATCCTTCCGGGGCACGGCGGTTGCCTCGATATGATCGACAGCCTGCTGTTCACTGCGCCACTGTTGTATGTGTACATGAGACTGGTGCTCCGGTGATGAAACCAAAGAACATCGTCCTGCTCGGGTGCACCGGATCCATTGGCGTGAGCACGCAGAAAGTGGCGGCGGATTTGCCGGATCAGATCCGTATTGTCGGCATGGCATCGCGAGAGAATGTCGACGGCATGGAGCAGGCGATCCGCCAGTTCAAGCCGCTGGCTGTCGGGATGACGAACCGCGAGAAGGCGGAAGAATTGAAGCGGCGCGTGGGTGGAAGAATCCCGGTGCACACCGGCGAACGCGGGCTTATCGAATTGGCGACGATGCCCGAAGCCGACATCGTGCTGGTGGCGATTGTTGGCACGGCGGGCTTGGAGCCGGCACTAGCGGCGATTCGGGCGGGGAAGGATTTGGCAGTTGCGTCGAAGGAAATCCTGGTGATGGCCGGTGAACTCGTCATGAGCGAGGCCCGCAGGCACGGGGTCAAAGTATTGCCCGTGGACAGCGAGCACAGCGCCATTTTTCAGTGTCTCGAAGGCCGCGACCCGCACGACGTGAAACGGCTGATTCTCACGGCATCCGGTGGGCCCTTTCGGCAGACGCCGCGCGAGAAATTTGCCGGGATCACGGTTGCGCAGGCGCTCAAGCATCCGAGTTGGAACATGGGCCGGAAGATCACCATCGACTCCGCCACGCTGTTCAACAAGGGACTCGAGATGATCGAGGCACGGTGGCTGTTTGACATCGAAGTCGACCGCGTGGACGTGATGGTTCATCCCCAGAGCGTGGTGCACTCCATGGTCGAATTCAGGGACGGATCGATTCTGGCGCAGTTGAGCGTGCCGGATATGCGCTACCCGATTCAGTACGCATTGACGTGGCCGCGTCGGTCGCCGAACTCAATGCCGCCGACGGACCTTGCCAAGATTGGGTCACTGACCTTCGAAAACCCCGACCGCGAGAAGTTCCCATCGTTGCGGCTGGCGCATGAAGCGGGTCGCGCGGGCGGAACGATGCCGGCGGTGTTCAACGCGGCGAATGAGGTGGCGGTGGCGCGGTTTGTGGACGGGAAGATCGGCTTTCTGCAGATTTTCGAGACCGTGGAAGAGGTCATGCGGGCGCATCACAAAGGCGGGCCGGCGCGGGCCTCGTGGGTTGCATCACCGACATTGGATGTTATACTGAAGGCAGACCTTTGGGCCAGGAAGGAAGCAGACAATGTCCCCTGATACGGTCGTGGTGTTTATCACGAACGCGGTGTATCCCGCGCTTCTCGTGCTTTTCTTTTTCGGCCTGACGATTTTCATCCACGAGTTGGGGCATTTCCTGGTTGCGAAGCGCTGCGGAATGAAAATCGAGCGGTTTTCGGTCGGATTTGGCCCGAAGATTTGGGGCTACACGAAAGACGGGATCGACTATCGGGTTTCGTGGTTTCCGTTCGGGGGTTACGTGGCGCTGCCGCAAATGTCGCCGATGGAAACCATCGAAGGGGAAACCAAGTCAAGAGCCGAAGATCTGTCACCCGTTTCACCGCGTTCCAAGTTCCGTGTCGCGATTGCCGGCCCGCTCATGAACATCGCTCTGGCCGTGGTGCTGGCGGTGGTTTTGTGGTACGTCGGGATGCCGACCAATCTCGCCGTTGTCGGGTGGGTCGATTCGGGCAGCCCGGAGGAACTGGCAGGTGTGCGACCCGGCGATCGCATCGTGCAAGTGAACGACCAGAAAGTGAAGACGTGGAGCGATTTCATGGAAGTTGTGGCGTTCAGCCGCGAGCCGACGGTGCGTATGGTGGTCGAGCGCGACGGGCAGCAAAGGGAATTCCTGCTCGAAACGAAGTTGAACGAGCAATTTGGCGTCAAGATGTTGGAACACCTCTGGCCGCGCGGGCACCCGTTTGCCCAGAGAGTGCTGGGCGATTCACCCGCGGAGCGCGCCGGGCTGCGTATGGGCGATCAGTTCGTGTCGATCGAAGGCATTCCCATTTACAGTTCGGATCAGTTGCGAGAGTTGATCGGCAAGCGGGCTGACCAGTCTACGGAAATCAAGCTGCGCCGCGGTCGTGAGACGCTGTCGCTGACGGTGATTCCCGAGCTAAGTGCCGAAGAGAAGGTCGGGCGCATTGGCGTCCAGTTGGGCGATCACATGGAGATTGTCCGTCCCGGCCCAACGCCAACCGATCAATTTACCGACATCCTTGTCTCGATGGGGCGCATGGTCAGAGGACTGGCGCATTCCAAGGAAACCGGAGTCACTGCGCGCAGCATGAGCGGGCCGGTGGGCATTCTGGCGATTTGGTGGTACGCCATTGTGAGCGGCGGCCTGCGCCAAGGGTTGCATATCGCGGTGCTGCTCAATATCAATCTCGCCGTCATCAATTTGCTGCCCATGCCGGTGCTGGACGGCGGACATGTCCTCTTCGCCGCGATCGAGGTCGTGCGCCGCAAACCATTGAGCGCGCGGCTCGTGCACGCGGCCTCCATGACGTTTGCGGTTCTGCTGATCACGTTCATGTTGTACGTTACGTTTTTTGACATTCAGCGGTTGACGTTCGGTCGGTCACGGATGGCACCGAAACCGGGCACGGAGGAACCTGCGCCGGCCGCGGAGCCAGCCACACACCCATGAACTACTGTAGCAACCCATTCTCCTGGCAACGGCGCATCACGCGCGAAGTGAAGGTCGGTGGCGTTGGCATCGGCGGGGACAACCCGATCCGCGTCCAGACGATGCTGATTTCCGACACGATGAAGACGGAGGCCTGCGTGAACGAGGCCATTCCGATTATTGAGGCCGGGTGCGAGATCCTGCGCATTACCGCGCTGAGCATTAACGACGCAAGGAACCTCAAGAACATCGTCAGCGAGTTACGGAAGCGCGGGCACAACACGCCCATCGTGGCTGACATCCATTTCGTTCCTGCCGCAGCCATGGAAGCAGCGCTCTGGTGCAAAAAGGTTCGCATCAACCCGGGCAACTATGCCGACCGCAAGAAGTTCGCCACGCGCGAGTATACGGACGATCAGTATGCGGAAGAACTGGAACGACTGGAGAAAGCGTTCACGCCGCTCGTCCTCAAGTGCAAGGAACTTGGCCGCGCGATGCGCATCGGCACCAACCACGGCTCATTGTCCGATCGCATCATGAACCGCTACGGCGACACGCCGTTGGGCATGGTCGAGAGCGCGCTGGAATTCGTCCGCGTCTGCCGGAAACACAATTACCACGAGATCATTCTCTCGATGAAAGCTAGTAACCCCAAGGTAACGATCGAGGCGTACCGTCTGCTGGTGGCGCGGATGGATCAGGAAGGTCCGGATTGGAATTACCCGCTTCATCTGGGCGTCACCGAAGCCGGGGAAGGGGAAGACGGTCGGATCAAATCCGCCATCGGCATCGGCGCGCTTCTGGAAGATGGCATCGGCGACACCGTGCGTGTATCGCTCACGGAAGATAGCGTCCGCGAAATTCCCGTCTGTCAGGAACTCGTCAAAAAGTACAATGCGCTGTGGGAGCTACAACGGAAGGGCGGGTTGCTTGCGCGTCCTGCCATCCATGTCGTCGAGAAGCGCGATCCGTTTGTGTACACGCGCCGACCCACACCCGAGTATTTTATCGGCGAATTGCGCTTGCGGCTGGGCAAGGACCATCCGCAGCGTGTCGAACTGCCCGTGCCGCTGACCGCTCGTATCGGGGACATCCAAAGAATTACGACAGCCGAGCCGGACACGTTCGCCGAGATTCTGCAATTTCACGTCAAAACAATGGCCGATATCGGCAAGATTGCCGCCCTGAAGCCCGAGTTGCGAAAACGGCACATCCACACGCCTATTGCGGTGAAACTGGAAAGCGCGGAGTTCACGTTGCCCGTGACGGACGTCGCGGAGAAGATCAACGTTCCCTACAACGGCAAAGAAGATGTGACCGCGCTGCTGACGGACGCCGCCGGGCTGACGGTGCAATTTGATGTGACCGCCGATTCGCCGGAACAATTTGCCAACCATTGCGCCACACTGGCGGGCGCATTGAATCTTTTCCCGAAGAGCCAGGTTATTCTCGCTGTTGGTCACGCGGAGGGACTCGACGTGATCGCTGCGTACCGCATTTTGGCGGCAACTCTCGATCAACGCGGGTTGAATTTACCAATTCTAATCCGTGATCAGGTCAGTTCGCAACGTGGCCACCATACGCAGCAAAACGCGCTGATAACGGCGAGCACGCATATCGGCGCGTTGATCTGCGACGGCATCGGGGACGCCGTGGAAGTCACGGGAGAAGACACTT
>Ga0187876_1003735_pt1 | contig 10195 bp, 10 predicted proteins | sample June2016WEW_17_4_FD_133000 | JGI IMG/M metagenome (GOLD analysis project Ga0187876, IMG submission 133000) | Peatland microbial communities from SPRUCE experiment site at the Marcell Experimental Forest, Minnesota, USA - June2016WEW_17_40 | ecosystem: Environmental > Terrestrial > Soil >... | reverse complement strand
TGGCCGAACTTGAAGTCCAGCGCGGCGAGAACCGCGTGCGCATTCGCCGATCCTTCGGCGCGGAAGAGGCGAAGCTGTACGAGATTTCCGGTCCTGCCACCGCTGCCGCGCCCGCCGCGGCCGCGCCGCCGCTGAAAGCCGAAACTCCCTCCGCGGCGTCCAACCCGCAGCTCGTTTACACAAAGAGCCCCATCGTCGGCACTTTCTACGAAGCCGCTTCACCCGACACTCCACCCTTCGTGCGCATCGGCGAGCACGTCACACCCGGCAAAGTGCTCTGCATCATCGAATCGATGAAACTGATGAACGAAATCGAATCCGAAGTCGCCGGCATCATCGAGAGCAAGCTCGTGCAGAACGGCCAGGCGGTCGAATACGGAGAAGCCCTCTTTGGCATCCGGCCCGTTTAAGAAGATCCTGATCGCAAATCGTGGTGAGATCGCCCTGCGCATCATCTGCGCCTGCAAGGACCTCGGTATCCCCACCGTCGCCGTCTATTCTGAAGCCGACCGCTACAGCCTCCCCGTCCGTTTCGCCGATCAGGCCATCTGCATCGGACCTGCCAAGAGCGCCCGCAGCTATCTCGACATCCCTTCCATCATCAGCGCCGCCGAGATCGCGCATGTCGACGCTATTCATCCTGGCTACGGATTCCTGAGCGAGAACGCCGGTTTCGCCGAAGTCTGCCGCGTCTCCCGCATCAAATTCATCGGACCCTCCCCCGAAGTCATCGCCTCCATGGGAATTAAGGAAAACGCCCGCGCCATCATGCAGGAGCATGGCGTGCCCATCCTGCCCGGTTCCGCCGGCGTACTCTCCAGCCCCGGGGAAGCGCTCGAAACAGCTGAGAAAATCGGCTACCCGGTCATCCTGAAAGCTTCCGCGGGCGGCGGCGGACGCGGCATGCGCGTCGTGAACCACGCCGCCGAATTACCCGCGCTGCTCACCCAGGCTCAACAGGAGGCTGCCGCATCCTTCTCCAGTGCCGACGTCTATCTGGAAAAATACATCGGCGCACCGCGGCACATCGAGTTTCAAATCCTGGCCGACGAGCACGGCAACGTCGAAATCCTCGGCGAGCGCGATTGCAGCATCCAGCGCCGTCACCAGAAGCTTCTCGAAGAGTCGCCCTCCCCGGCTCTTCGTCCCGAAGTGCGCGATCGCGTCACCGCCAAACTCCGCCAGGCCATCCGGGCCATCGGTTACAGCAACGCCGGGACCGTCGAGTTCCTCATGGATGAGAAAGGCGATCTCTACTTCATCGAGGTGAACGCGCGCATTCAGGTCGAGCACCCGGTCACCGAAGCGGTTACGGGCATCGACCTCGTGAAAGCGCAGATCCGCATCGCCGCCGGTGAGACACTTCCCGGCATTCTCGGTGGACCGGTCCGGTTCCACGGCCACGCCATCGAGTGCCGCATCAACGCCGAGAACCCCGAGACCTTTACGCCCTCACCGGGTCGCATCACCGGCTTGAATCTGCCCGGCGGCATCGGTATTCGCGTCGACACGCACGCCTATCAGGAGGGCGTAATTCCGCCGTATTACGACTCGCTCGTCGCCAAGGTGATCGCGCACGGGCGCGACCGCGCGGAAGCGATTCAACGGATGAAGCGCGCCCTCGACCTCTTCGTGGTCGAGGGCATTCACACTTCCATCCCGCTTCACAAGCGCATCCTCAACGAGCCGGATTTCGTAGCCGGCCGCTTCGACACCAACTTCATCAAGCGCTGGATTCCCTGATGTAGCACAGGCCAAAAGGCCTACTCCACTGCCTTGCAAGCTATTGATTCTTCGTTGTGGAGTAGGCGTTTTCGCCTGCGCCTTACTTCTTCAGCACCCTCATTGAGCCTGTGAATACCTAAAGGTTGTTCACCGCGATCTGAATGCCGCGAGTCCCCACGGTTGACGCCGGCGATGTGGGTAGCCGAAGCTGATCCATTTATAATGAGAGCCTGCCGCGTCTCTGACACACAATGCGTAATCTCCCGAATGCAAGCGTGCGGGTAAGCGGTCTCTCAAATCAAGCGCCGAGTACCCGTTGGTGCTATCTGGCGCTGGCGGTCTTCACAATCGGTCTCGTTGTTACTTATTTGCTTGTTGATCGTCTGGCGCCGGGCGGGCGCAGCCTGGCCAAGGTAACGGGTTTCGATCCCGTCTTCTACTTTGGCGTTTCGCATTCGTTGCTTTTCGATCGCGACTTCGATCTGCGCAATGAACTTGCGAGATTTCCGCCGGCCGGTGGTCCGTGGATGAGTAAAGAGACGGGCCTTCCGCAAAGCCCCTGGGCCATCGGATACTCACTGTTGGCCATGCCGTTTCTCGGAGCCGGCACGGTGTTGGATGCGTTGGCGGGCAATCCGGCCGACGGCTATTCCCGATACGCGGTCTTGGGTTATTCCCTCGCCAACACAGTTCTGACCGGCCTTGGGTTAATGGCCCTGTTCTATTTCTTGAACGAAGCCGGGAAACTGTGGGGCGTTTCCCGTCCGGTGGATGCGCTGTTTGTCACGCTCGCCGTCTTCTTCGGCACCACGGTTGGTTACTATGCCTTCTCGAATATGTCGCATGCCTCAACGGTTTTGGGGTCCAGCCTGTTTCTGGCCTGCTGGTGGAGGGTTCGGGAGGACAACCAGAACATCCGCGGATGGGCTCTGCTGGGACTTTTCGGCGGCATTCTCTCCATCATCCGCTGGCAGGAAATCTGTTATGTGGCGGCGCCTTTCTTATTCGATATCGCGGACAAGGCGTTTTTCAGCCGGTTTCGCCCGTGGCTGCGGTCCCGCATCGCCTACCTCGCGGTCGTATCGCTTTGCTGGGTTCCGCAATTGGTGGAATGGAAGTACATCTACGGGCGCTTTTTCCTGATCCCTTATAGTGTCATGGATAGTTGTGGCGAGAAAGTGGCCTGCTCGAGTTTCATTCATCTGCCGCCGCGATACATCCCGCAACTTCTGTTTTCGACCGAGAACGGATGGTTTCTCTGGACGCCGCTGTGCTTTATCGGAGTGTGTGGCTTACTTTATGGTCTGGTCAGGTTCGGCCGCGTATTTTTCCCCTGGCTGGTGGTGTTCGCTCTGGAGGTAGCGTTGATTGGCTCGTCGGACACCTGGCATGGCGGCGAGTCCTTCAGTTCCCGCTATCTGACTTCCAGTTCGGCGCTCGTCGGGCTGGGACTGGTAACGATTCTCTACTCCGCGGGGCGGCGGATGCGCTGGGCGGTCGTGGGCGCGGCGTCGATCCTGTGTGTGTTCACCTGTGCGTTTGCCCTGCAATTCCGGCTGAACCTGATTCCTGGACAGGAACGCCTGACTGCATCCGAAATGTTCACGGACAAGTTACTCCTTCTTCAGGCATCCAGGCGAAAGCAGGCCGTGCAACGAGCCGCGACCCTTTTGCAGAATGGCGAGGCGCAAAGCGCCATCCAGGTGCTCGAAGAGGCCGATGCCCGTTACGTGGAAAGTCGTTACGTAATCAGCGGGCTGAGAGAAGCCTACCGGGCCCACGGGCAGCAGGCCAAAGCGGAAGACCAGGAACACCGCCTCGAGAATCTGATGCAGTCAAGGTTATGGTGAGGCAGGGCAAAGTCCTGGCCAGCCTTTGACATTTGTGGCGCACGCTCTCAGCGTGCCGTGTCCGCACTCATGCGGACACCTGTGCTGAGGCAGGGACAGCGTCGAGAAGTCGTGGCACGCCCTTCAGACGCGCCCGATTCTACCGGCTGTGTGTTTACAGGGGATTGCGCCTTCAGCGCATCGGCAGTCGTTGGTCAGCGAATGAGCAAGCCGTTATCCGGAGTCCTCTTGATCGGATCTCAGGACAGTTCAGTGCAACCTTAACCGATCGACGTGTGGGACCCGGCCTTTGCGGCCTTTAACTGCCGTCGTCGGAACCCGGCGAAGCCGGCCAAACCGATGCCCAGCAGGATGAAGCTGGCGGGCTCAGGGGTAATGACTGCTGATGTGAATCGCAGGTTGAAATCCGAGAGCCCGGTGGCTCCCTGGATCGCGGCGCTCAGATCCTGGTATTGCCCCGTCTCGTTGATCGCAATGGCACTGGGAAGTGTGGGCGGATATAAACCCAAGTCGTTGTCGGAGAGGTAATGGAGGTCAATCGACATATTATTACTGCCGTCCATATGCCCCGTGAACGAGATGCTGAGAGTGTCGCTGAGCCCTCCCGGGTCATCCGGGCCTGAGATGTTGAAGTTCACGATTTGCGCAGTGCCGACTGCGAGTGGCGTGGTGTCAGCGTACTCGAAGTCCAGGCTCACTTGTCCCAGGGTACCCGGGCCCTCCTGAACATCGAACGCAGCGGCCCCCACCTGCGTAGCATAAGCGCCGCCGAGGATTCCATTGCCTCCCGAATCTCCTGGAGCAATATATCCGGTATCGTTCAAGGATGATTGGATCGTGTAGGTCTCGCTGTTGGTGCCATCGAAAATCGTGGCCCACGCCGCTAATGGGGTGGTTTCGATTGTGCCCGCATGAGCCGACTGCGCGCCCAGTCCCAGTAGACAAGGAGCTGCCAGCGTGATGGCCCACGTACGAAGTGAGGATGTTCTCATGTCTGGAGTATACGTTAACTGTCTATCCGGAAGCACTGGAAGAAATACTAGTTCCAGTACTCCTGGGCGCTTCTTCGAAATAGGTGGATCACCGGGAGCAAAAAAATCTTTGCCGTTCTTAATCTGCAACTTGCGAGGAATTTTCCCCCTCGATGTCCCTGATTCCCGGCCCCCGGTGTTATTTTCCAATCGAGAACCAGATCGTACCCATGACGTATTTGGGCACTAAACCGTACAGTCCTCGAGGCTCTGCGTGGTGAATGTCGAAACAATGGGCGGCAGGCGCTCCCGTTATTGGTGCGGCCCCGGTTTCAGCCGGGAGACCAAACTGGCCCCGATCCGAGGGTTTATCGGATGGTGGAGCGCTCCAACTTTTTTTGTCTCGCGCGCGCAACTGTCCAACGGGGACGCGGCTTCAAGTCGCGTTCTTCGGTAACGCCGGCGATCTTGTCGCCGGTGCTCTTATGCAAACAAAGACCGGCAAGTAAATCTGGTTCACAATGGCTGCCAAAAACACGCTGAAATACAAGCGCAATCGGTTACCGCCGCTCCTCGTCATTGTTGACGAATTGATCCACACCTGTCTGCGCGCGATCGCGAGCCCTGACTTCAAAGCCACTATCTCGGATTTCATCCGCCTGATTCGTTTGCGCCTGAAATGGGACCCGATAAAGCCGGCCACGACCGCGCGATGGCTCGATCACGTCTCCGGAACAATCCCCATCCGCACATAAATCGGATGCACAACCTTACGAATTGCAGGCAATTTGCGAGCAAATATCAAACTTCCGGCAATGCACACCACCCCGTTGAACATCACCGCCGCCGGGGCTCCAAATCTCTCCGCCATATTTCCCGCCAGCAGACTTCCGAACGGCACCATTCCCAGGAACGCCATCGCATAAAAAGACATGACGCGCCCGCGTTTCTCATCGTCCACAATCGTCTGCAGGATCGTATTACTCGGCGCCATCTGCTGCATCAATCCGAACCCGACCACCGGCAGAATCAGGATCGAGAGCCACAGAATATGCGACAGTCCGAACGCGATCAGCCCCACCCCGGCCACCGCGGTAGCGAGCGCGATGCGGCGGACCAGCCCCAGAACGCTTCGGCGCATCGTCAGCGTAACCGTCCCCACCAGCGCGCCCACGCCCACGGACGACATCAGAAACCCCAGCGTATTCGGCCCGCCATGCAGCACCTTCACCGCGAAAATCGGCATCAGAACCGGGTATGGCATCCCGAACATACTCACCAGCCCAAGGTTCATCAGGATCGAACGAATCGGCACCGATCCCCGCACATACTGCCACCCTTCGCTCAACTCGATCCCTATCTTGCGCGGCGGCCTGCGCGCCTGCGGCACCGTGATTCGCATCATCGTCAGCGAAATGATTACAGCGATATAACTGATGCCGTCGATCAGGAAGCAGTAGCCTTCGCCGACCGCTGCAATCACGGCCCCCGCGATCGCCGGCCCCACCAGGCTCGCCGAATTGACCATCGTTCCGTTGAGTGCGATGGCGTTGCCGAGGTCCTCGCGGCGATCCACCATCTGGATGACGAAAGATTGCCTCGCAGGCATGTCGAACGCCTGGATCAAGCCCTGAAACAGCGCCAGCGCAACGATCTCCCATACCTTCACGATCCCGGTGAGCGCCAGCACCGCCAGCGCAAACGATTGGATCATAAAGAGCGCCTGCGTGGCGATGAGCGTGCGATGGCGGTCCCAGCGGTCCACCAGCACGCCGGCGATGGGCCCGAGAAGGAAAGACGGAATCTGGTTTGCGAAACCAACCACGCCCAGCAGGACCGCCGAACCCGTGAGACGGTAAACCAGCCAGCTCGTGGCAATCCGCGTCATCCACGTGCCGATGAGCGAGACATTCTGGCCGCTGAAAAAAAGCCTGTAATTTCGCGACCGCAGCGCGCGGATCGCGTCTCCCAGGTTCGCCATTTGGTCTCTATGCTACTTCCGGACAGTCGGCAGCAGCACGACCAGGCCGTCTTCCACGCCGAGAACCGGCGGCATCTCCTGATGGCGTTGCGGCCATCGCTGCGGACGCAGCACCCGCACCACGGCGATTTCGTCGCACGCATGGAACTTCGGGCAGCGCAGGCAGTCCTTCCAGGCTTTCAGCGGAAGTTCGCCCCGCTCCACTTCCTGGAACCCGACCTTGGCGAAAAAGCCCGGTACGTAAGTAAATGCGAAGACCGCATCCAGCCCGTAGAGCTTCGCCTCATAGACCAGCGAATCCACCACCATGCGTCCGATGCCGTGCGTTTTGTGGCTTTCGGCAACCGCGAGCGACCGCAACTCGCCTACAGTCGGCGAATAGAAATGCAGCGCTCCACAGCCCACCAGCTGGCTGCCTGCGTACGCAACCATGAAGTCGCGCATGTTTTCGGACATCTCGAATTCGGTCCGCGGCAGCATGATCCCTTTGGCTGCGTAGCCGTTGATCAGTTCCAGCAGGGCGGGGATGTCGTGCATCGCCGCCTTGCGGACCTCAATGCCTTTGCTGGAAGCCGCCTGGTTTTCGACGAGTTCGGGTGTGAGTGCGCTGATCATTACTGTGTTACTTCTTCTCTTACTTCAAGGCATTATCGCGGTCATGATCGGAAGCAGGGGATCGCTGTGCCGGGCTATAATCCGCGTCCCAACCTCTTCTTCGCCAAATATACGCTGCACGATAAATGGATCCGACCCCTTGACGATACGGACTTCCTGCACGCCATTTGCCACCGCGTCGATGGCGGCATTCAGCTTCGCCTGCATACCCCCCGTCGCAACGCCGGATCCGATCAACTCCCGGCACTCTGCAATCGTCAGCACGGGAAGAATGTTCTTGTCCTTATCGAGGACGCCGGGCACATCAGTCAGGAACACCAGCCGGTCCGCTTCCCAACTCGAGGCGATCGCGACGGCCATGGAATCGCCGTTCACGTTAAAGATTTCACCCTGATGTCCACCGGCCACGCACGCCACCACGGGCATCATGCCGGCATGCGCCAGAGCATTCAACACGTGCGTATCGGAGGCCGTCACGCGCCCTACGAACCCGAGTTCCGGATCAAGCTGCTCGGCTGTTGCCAGCCCCGCATCGATCCCGGTCAACCCCACCGCCTTCGCGCCCGCGACGCCCAATGCGGCCACAAGCTGTGTATTCACGGTCCCCGCCAGGACTTTCAAAACCGCATCGACGGTCTCTTCCGTCGTGACCCGCAGGCCTCCCAGGAATCGGCTTCGAATGCCCCGTTCTTCGAGGAAACGGGTCATCTGCTTGCCCCCGCCGTGTACGAGGGTGACGGCGACACCCGATGCCGCGACTGCCGCAATCTGCGCGGCAATATCCTTCCGCAATGCGAGGTCGTCCAGCAAACTCCCGCCGATTTTAATGAGTGCCTTCACAGCAGACCAGCCGTCTCTTCGAATCCCATCGCGAGGTTGAGATTCTGGACCGCCTGGCCCGCCGCACCTTTTCCCAGGTTGTCGATTGCGCTCACCACCACGCACCGGCCGCTCGCCGGATCCGCGATCACGCCGATATCGCAGAAGTTCGTTCGCGCGACGGCGTGGAGATCGGGCACATGACCCGCTTCATAAAGCCGGATAAACGGTTCGGTTTGATCAACAGAACCACCATATCGCTTTTCGTAGATACCGACTATGTCGGCGCCCGAGAGCGGCTGGGCCAGGCGGAAGTAAATCGTTTCCAGAATTCCGCGGTCGATCGGCAGGAGCTGCGCGGTGAAACTGAACTCCCGATCTTCCAGTCCACTGGTCAGAAGCACTTCGGGAACGTGCCGATGCGTCAGGATCGAGTAAGCGGAAAAGTTCTCCGTCGTCTCGCAGAAACTGGTCTTAAGCGAGGGCTTGCGGCCGGCTCCGCTGACCCCGCTTTTCGCATCGCAGACAATCCCGAAACTGCGGTCAATAACGCCTGCTTCGATCAACGGGCGAATCGCGAGATTGGCCGCGGTCGGATAGCACCCCGGATTCGAAATGAGCCGGGCTTTACGCACGCGCTCGCGGCAATATTCAGGCAGACCGTAGGCGGCTTCGGCGAGCAGTTCGGGTGCGGTGTGGTCTTCCTTGTACCACTGTTTGTAGCGTTCGGGAGTCCGCAGCCGGAAAGCTCCGCTGAGGTCGATAACGATAGCTCCGGCTTCCAGAAGCTTCGGAGCCAGGTCCATCGAAACTTCGGGAGGAGTGGCGAGAAAAACCGCCTTGAGCCCTTCATTTGCAACAGATTCCGCAGTCGCTGGAGCGCGCCGGATAGTGGACTTGTGAACCAGTTTCGCGTGATCGCCGGAATCCGCGCGATGTTCAAGAAGGACGGGCTCGCAGTGGGGATGGCTGGTCAAAATCCTGACCGCTTCCGCACCGCTGTAACCCGTAAATCCAACAACCCCGACTGAGACCGTCATTGGTTATTTATTCACCGATATGAATAAATATAACATTCTACGGCCCGTACAACTCTTTCTCGCCGACGACCGGTTCCGCGTCATATTTGCTCGCCGCACGATGCGCCGCGCCAAACAGGGCACCACGCGCAGACTTGACCGGAGCGAACCGCATGAATCCAATGGGCTCCGCAATATCGTCGTAAATAGCTTCCATTCCCCCCTGCATCAGGTATGTTTCATGCCAGAAGCCAGTGCCTCCGGAATTCCGGAGGAAGTTCTTCCACCATTCCCTGTGCGGTTCCGAGCGGGTCCAGGCAAGAAGCGATTCCATATCGCGCCAGTACTGCCGCATGCCGACGTGCGCGGGGAAAAGCGAATAGAACATGGATTCGTGCAGAAGCAATCCGTCCGGATTGGCGGCAACCGAATTGGAGATTTTCGGCCCGAATCCGATCAACGTCTTCAGGCCGGTCAGACGATTGACTCGCATCCCGAGATAAATGACCACGAGGTTTGGGTATTGCGACAAATCGACAGTTCGGCGCTCGACTACTGTAGACACCGGAATCGATCGAAAGTCTTACCAGCGAGGTTCGCGCCGAGGGGGGCGACCGCCGCCACCACCACCGCCGCCGGGACGTCCGCCGCCACCGCCGTGACCGCCGCCTCCGCCGAAGCGGTTGCCACCGCCGCCGCCACCAAATCCACCGGCGCGGGGTTCACGTGGACGGGCTTCATTGACCGTCAAAGTCCTGCCGCCCAACTCGGCGCCGTTCAGAGCCGCCATGGCCTTGTCCGCATCCGCATTGACGGGCATTTCCACGAACGCGAAACCGCGAGCCTGACCTGTATCCCGATCCTTCACAATTTGTACTCGATCCACTTGCCCGTATGCGGAAAAAGCCGCATCCAGATCCTGCTCGGTCGTCTGGAACGAGATGTTCCCGACATAAATGTTCTTCAAGGCGTACTCCTTTATTCACTGCCGCTCTGGCAGGTTGGTTTCAAGAGAGCTAATCTCGGCCGGAAACTTTTGAAAGGCGGGCAAGGTAGCAGTCAGCGGCCTCATACAGCCACGTTTTCATGGTACATCGCTTTTTACCTGACGTGTTTTGTTTATTGTTCGGTTGCAGACTTTTGCGCCAGCTCGCCAATAATCGGCAGGACGTAGACTTCATTGTGGCTGGCCTTGATCATCATAAAGATGGATAC
>Ga0187876_1003733_pt1 | contig 10199 bp, 10 predicted proteins | sample June2016WEW_17_4_FD_133000 | JGI IMG/M metagenome (GOLD analysis project Ga0187876, IMG submission 133000) | Peatland microbial communities from SPRUCE experiment site at the Marcell Experimental Forest, Minnesota, USA - June2016WEW_17_40 | ecosystem: Environmental > Terrestrial > Soil >... | reverse complement strand
TGCCGAAGAGGGCGCCCGAGAACAGCAGATCGCCGGCGAGAGTACGGCCCCAGAACGGAAGTGCCAGGGTGTAGCAGGTAAGGAGCCCTTTGAGGTCGGGTGAGTAAATCGGGTTGTGCTGCGCGACCGCGCTGATCCAGAGTGCGAGATTCGTCAGCACGAAAAATTGCAGGCTGCAGAGAAACGCCGCGAGACCCACACGAACCGGAGTTACGCGACGCAGCATGCGGCGTCCGATAAATACGTTGATGAGGAAGCACGCATAGATGGCTGGCGAGCCGAAGGTGTAGCCGCCGCTGGCGCCGCCTGCATGTCCTACAAAGGGGTCTGTCGCAATCATCACGACCAGAGGAAGCAGGTAAGCCCACAGGCCGGATATCCGCGATCCCGCGAACAGGCACGAACCGCCGAGGGGAGTGACGTTGGGCGCGTGCGGAACCAGCCGCCCGAGAGCGCTGAGAACTGTGAGCCCGAAAGCAAGCGGCCGCGATTGTGTCTGGTTCTGCATGATTGTTTCTCCTATGGTAACGCCTGCGAAGACGCCTGGTTCGGCTCCCACAATGTTTCGGGCGCTCCGAGCCGGTGGCTGGCCCAGCGGCTCCATACGAACAGGGCGTCGCTGAGCCGGTTGAGATATTTCAAACCGGCTTCATCCATTTCGGACCGGGCGGCATCGGCCCGGGCGGCGAGCGCAACGCAAACGCGTTCGGCGCGGCGGCAGACGGTGCGGCAGATGTGCAGCTCGGCGTTGAGGCGCGAACCGCCGGGAAGAACGAAGGATCGCAGGGGAGGGAGACCTTCGTTCATGCGATCGATCTCGCGCTCCAGTTGCTCGCTGTCGGCTGAGGTAATGCGCGCCTGGTTCGGATGTATGTCTTCGGGCATGGTGGCGAGGATGGAGCCGAGATTGAAGAGTTCATGCTGCACGCGACCGAGGATTCGATGGAGTTCGGGCAACTCGCGCGCGGATTCGCGGGCGAGGCCGATGAAGCTGTTCAACTCGTCAACGGTTCCGTAGGCTTCGATACGGAGGTCGTTCTTCGGCAGACGCTGGCCACCGGCGAGGCTGGTCTCACCTGCGTCGCCCCGCTTTGTGTAGACGCGATTGATGGCGAGCCTTGGTTGATCGAAACCTGGTTGATCGAAAGCATCGGCCACGCTCATAATTATCTCCAGTCGGCTGCGCTTGCGGAAACGCGGCTTGAAGTCGCGTCGACTCCATCGAACAGCCGTTGTAGAAAAATGTCGACTCTTTACCGGGGGTCGGCCTGGCACAACGGCGGGTATTACTCTAGCGCTATGCGGACGATTTCGTTGAAGTTGCCGGATGAGCTGCTGCCCAACTCGCCAGCGAAGCAAAGGCAAGGCGAGTGACGAAATCCCAGCTCGTGCGGGAGAGCCTCCAAAAAGCGCTCCGCAAGCAGCCACGGGCCGGCGAAGTCTCCTGTTACGACCTCGCCCGCGATCTTGCCGGGCGCGGTGAAAGCGCTTCCCAAAGATCTGGCCGACAATCCAAAATACACGGAAGGCAGACGGTCGCGGGGAATGCGAATGGCCTCAGTAGCGATGGCGTTCCGGCAATTGAAGCTCGCCTCGATAGTCCTTCTTCCATCGCGCTGGATTCTGAGGGCGGCCTCTTCATAGCGGAATTCAGCTTCCGAATCATCCACACGTATCGTGCTAAGGGTGACTGGCGGAACTTCACAAGAGCAGCGAGGTCTTGACCGAAGGATGGCGATCTATTCGTAGTACGCGGGCGACTTCTTCAGTTTGGCGTTGGCGGTGAGATCGTGCTGGATCCATAGCTGCGCGCCTGTTTTCTGCAGGAAGGCTTCAATCGCCGTTCTGGACGCGGCCGTCTGCTCAGCGTTAAACTCCGTGGTCGGAACCAGCTTCAGTTTGCGCTCTTCCGGATAGTGATAGAGATCGCCGCTGATCACGACCGGGCCGGTTTTGGCCAGTTTCAGGAACAATACCTGGTGATCCGGGGAGTGACCCGGGGCGGACTTGATGACCACCGTTCCATCGCCGAAAACATCATAGTCGGCATCCTTGATGATTATGGTTTTGCTGTTTTTGAGTTTGCTGAAGTTGGCGGGCTCGGTGCGCGGAGAGGGAGGATCCGCGAACATGATGTCGCGCTCGCCCTTTCGCACAAGCCAGGTCGAGCCCGCGAAGACGTTGGCGTTTCCGACATGATCCCAGTGGAAGTGCGACAGCGCGAGATACGTGATGTCGGCCGGGGTATAGCCGATCGCGGCCATTTGGGCCTGCAGCGGCTTCGTGGTAGTGGCGTATCTCAGTGTAGCGCTGGTGCTGCCGGGCTTGAAGCTGCTGTCGGGAACCGGGCCGGCGTCCCAGACCATGGTCCCCTTCGGATGCGCGACGAGGAAGCACGGTGCAGACATGTTGCTTGAGGCGAGATCTTCCTTTTTGAGCCGGTAAGGCGAGGTGTCGGGAATCGCCAGGGTGCCGCAATCAAATATGTACAGGCGCGGGGATTTGGGGGCCTGGGCTTTGGGTTGTTGGGCCATCGCTGGTGGCCGTGCAGCCGTAAACGCGATCGCAAAGATCAGTAAGCTCAGTAACGGCAAAGCGACTCGGTGTTTCTTCATTGCGGCTCCTCGTGGAAATGAACACCACTAATAATACTCAAAAAGGAAACATGGTGGTCTTCGTTATAATCATCAGGTTAACGAGGATAAAAACATGGCATTGCGAATCAACGACACTGCACCGGACTTCACGGCGCAAACGACCCAGGGTGCGATTAACTTTCATGAATGGATCGGGAACGGGTGGGCCGTCCTGTTTTCCCATCCGAAAGACTTTACGCCCGTGTGCACGACGGAACTGGGCTATATGGCCGGATTGGCCGGCGAGTTTGCAAAACGGAACTGCAAGATCATCGGGCTCAGCGTCGACCCCGTTACCAGCCATTCCAAATGGGCGGCCGACATTCAGGAGACCCAGGGCCACGCGGTCACCTATCCGATGATCGGGGATCCGGAATTGAAGATCGCCAAACTCTACGATATGCTGCCTGCGGATTCGGGCGAGACGTCGGAAGGCCGCACTGCCGCCAATAACGCAACCGTGCGCACTGTGTTTGTGATCGGCCCGGACAAGAAGATCAAGTTGATGCTGGTGTATCCGATGAGCACCGGGCGGAACTTCAACGAAGTGCTGCGCGTGCTGGATTCCATGCAACTGACGGCGTCGCACAAAGTGGCGACCCCGGTGAACTGGAATCCGGGCGACGACGTGATTATCCTTCCCTCGGTGTCCGACGACGATGCCAGCAAGGCGTACCCAGGCGGCTGGCGCTCGCCCAAGCCTTACCTGCGAATCGTTCCGCAGCCGAAGTAAATCTGACGTTTTCTAAACAGCTACCGGCTCAAGCAGGTAGGATTGATTGCGACTGCAAAGTAGCCTGAAATGCGTGGCGCAGGCACTTTTGCGGGTGTCGAGAGAGTCTCGACACGGCACGCTGAGAGCGTGCGCCACGTCAGCCCCGGAACAAAACTGACGCCTTCGGCGATGGATATTAAGGCTGCCAACTTAACGCCACAAACATTTTCGCGGTAAAATGTTGTTGTGGAAAGTCGCGCTGTGGATATTACCTGCAAAACTCAGAATTTTCTGACCCGCAGGGCCGCCGAATGCCTGGTAGACGCGCTTTCGGCGCTCCACAAGACAAATTTTTTCTACCCCCTTGTATTGCACAGGCTAACGAAGTTACTTTGAGTTCCGCGCATGTCTTCCGCGTCTTCCGCCGCAGTCGCTCTCCAAAAGGGTCTTCCCGCCAACATCGACGCCGAGAGGTTTATTCTCGGATCGGTTCTGCTGGACGATGCCCGGTTCATTGACATCGCGGGCGTTCTAACGAACGACGATTTCGCACTGGAAAAGCACCGCCGTATTTTCGCGCGCATGTCGGAGCTGCATGGGCGCAGCGAAAAGATCGACCGGGTAACGGTTGCCAATGAACTGCTGCGGTACAACGAACTGGAATCGGTTGATGGGCTGAGTTACCTGGTCTCGCTGGACGACGGCCTGCCACGCATTTCGAACCTCGACAGCTACGTCAAGATTGTCCGGGATAAGGCGACGCTGCGGCGGATCGCGGTCGCTTCGCAGCAGTTGATGAACCGTGCGCTGATGGCGGAGGACGATCCCGAAGAGATCCTGGCGGGCGCGGAACAGACGCTGCTGCAACTGGGCGAATCGCGCACGGACAAGGGGCTGGCGACGCCGCTGCAGGTGATTCAGGGCTACGAGGGCGGCCTCAATGCGTTTCTCGATCCGAGCAAGCGGATCAAAGGAATCAGCACCGGATTTACCAAGCTGGACGAAATGACCGGCGGCCTGCACGCGGGTGAACTCATCATTCTGGCGGCGCGGCCTTCGATGGGCAAGACCGCGCTGGCGCTGAATATCTGCTGGCATGTGGCTTCGCGGCTTCTGCAACCGGTCGCGATATTCTCGCTCGAAATGTCGCAGGAGTCTTTGCTGACGCGCATGTTGTGCGCGGCGGCGCGCGTGGATAGCCAGCGGTTCCGCGCGGGGTATCTGAACGAAGCGGAGCGCAAAAAGCTGCGCGAAGCAGCGAACCAGATGGTGGAATCGCCGATCTATATCGACGATACGGCGGGCATCAATCTGATGGACATGCACGCGAAGCTGCGGCGTCTGCAGCAATCGGGGCAGAAGCTCGGGTTGGTAGTAGTGGATTATCTGCAGCTGATGAGTATACGGGGGCGGACGGAGAACAGGAATCAGGAAGTCAGCCAGCTTTCCCGCGGGATGAAGCTTTTGTCGAAAGAACTGGGATGCCCGTTTCTGGTGCTGTCGCAGTTGAGCCGCGCGCCGGAGACGAGGCAGGGCGATCATCGGCCGCAGTTGAGCGATTTGCGGGAATCGGGGTCGATCGAACAGGATGCGGACCTGGTGGGATTTATCTTCCGGGAGGAAGTTTACAAGCGCGACCGCGAGGATCTGCGGGGTGTCGCGGAATTGATTCTGGCGAAACAACGCAACGGCCCCATCGGGAAGATCGATCTGGTGTTCATCCACTCGATGACGAAGTTCGAGAATCGGGCGGAAGACCTGGGCGATCTGCCGCCGGATTAGGCGCCCATTAAACTAGCGCTATGCGCGGATTCATCCGGCAACTGGTGCTGTTCGACGTTGCCGATGAGATTCGGCTCGATCCGCTGCGCGCCGCGCTGGGGATTCCGGAGCCGACACGGACACCCGCGTTTTCGAAGCCCGCACCGGATTACGTGCGCTTCGAGCGGCCTCCGGTGGTGGAACCGCTGCAGGTGAATCATTTCGAAGCGAGGGCAAAATACTACGACTACGGGGTCGTCATTATTGAACTCGATCAGCCCTTTTCGCTCGATTGGCCGGAGTTGGTGGAGCGTTCGGTGAATGTGCTGTCGGATCCCTCGGTGGAACAGCGCGCGATGGATCTGCTGAAGCCGCGGCTGGAAAAAGCCGGGGCGGCGCTGGTGAAACCTTACCGGAGCTGGCTGGATGAAGACTATGTGATCATCACGGTTTTTCCGGATGGCGCCGATGAGAACGCCGCGGATCTCCTCGAGCGACATGGCCGGGAGATCGCGCAGATCGTGCGCGGCGAGAGCCGGATGCTTTCGCAGGCAGAGTTTCAGGAGATCCTGACGGCCAACGTTTCTTATTACCCGAACGATCTGCTGGTGGTGGGATGGTCGGCGGCGTTTGTGTTCGATAATGCGGCCGCTGCCGGACCCACTATGCAGTTGCTGGAATACGCGAATGCGCAGTTGCTCGAATTCCGGCACTATGACGAACTGCTGACCGGCGTGCTGGCCGAAGTTTACCGCTCCATCGATCGGGGAACGGGCGTGTGGCGCCGTTGGGGACTGGCCGGCGAAGCTGAGCGCCTGAACACGATTCGCCTCGATGTGATCGAGATCGCCGAACGCACCGAAACGTCGATCAAGTTTCTGAGCGATATGTTCTACGCGCGGATGTACCGCCTCGCGGCGGCGCGCGTGGGCGTGCCCGATTACCGCAGGCTGGTGGATCACAAGCTTCAGACGGCCGGCGAGCTCTATGAGTTCATGGTGGACCGGTTCGACCGCGGGCGGGGGTTCTTTCTGGAGGTCGTGGTCGTGATCATTCTGCTGATTGAAATCGTCTTCCTGTTTCGCGGGAAAGGATAAGGAGGACGAAGCCCATGATAATGGCGAGAATCGGATCCGTGGTCTCGGCAGTCCTGCCTGGCAGGTGCGTCTGCGCAATTTCGATGGCGGCCAGGATTACTGCGACGACGACCACCGAATGCAATAGCCGGATGCCGGCGTTGCGCAGCAGCCAGATCGCGGTCGCGTAGTAGCATACTTTTTCGAGCATCACGAGGACAGCGAACTGCCATTCCGCGTTGAGCGCTCCTCCGAACGGGATCCAGGTGAAGTCAGCCGATTCGGGCACAAATCGAAACGGCGACAGCCCACGCAAAACGAGCATGACGGAAAAAACCCATGCTTCGGTTTTCGTTACGGTTTTTTTGCGAGACCGCGAGGTGAACAACAGGAATCCCGCGATTGCGCCGAGGAGATCGGATGGTACGGGCTGCCTGTCCGCGATCAGGAACTGAGCCGGGATCGCCAGGATCGAAAAGCCGAGCAATGCAACCGATTGCCGAATTCCCGCAGCGGTTATCAGCAAACCAAGGGTGAACCACACCGCAGCGGCCGACACAAACGACACGGGCGCAAGAACGGGCGAGTGCACAAACACCAATAGCCTGCGATGCAGCTCGTGTTGGCTGAGCATGGGGAAGAAGGGGAAAACGAGCCATACGGCCCAGCAGAAAACCAGCATGAGTGCGCCGCGGTCAATCGCGATCGGGCGAGAGCGCCGGGGCAAGGGGCCGGCGATTTTCTCGAAGAGAACGGCCAGCATCACTCCGAGCGCGGAACCGATTACGTTGGTTATCAGGTCCATCAGGTTCGTGTCGCGATGCGGCGTATAGAGTTGGGTCAGCTCGACTGCAGTGGAAAGGACCAGGCCCAGCAGCACGGGCCCATACAGACTCAGCAGCGGCCACCGGATTTTGCGGAAAACGAAGTGTGCGGCAAACCCGAGGGGAATGTAGATGCTGATATTGACCACGATGTCGCGAAAAAGGAAACGCGAAAATGCCGGGTGCCACGCGTGCAACAGGATGCCGAGCGGATTCCCCGCGATTTGTCTGGGCGCAAACTGCCACGGATAGAGCGATCCGTAGACGATGAAGAAAACGATCAGAATGAGAATGCGGCGCAGACTTCGATGGTAGAGCATTTCCTGGTTTGGGCGCCGGGTTACGCTGTAAGATTCATGTCCCGATTGCTCGAAGGAAAGACAGCGGTCATAGCCGGAGTGGCGAACAGGTGGAGCCTCGCGTTTGCGATCGCCGAATCGTTCGCGCGCGAGGGCGCCACGATCGTCCTGACTTACGTGAACGAAAAGCAGAAGGAAACGGTGGAATCGATGACCGGAAATATTCCGATCGCGAAGATGCTGCCGTGCGATGTGACCAAAGATGAGGAACTGGCCGCGCTTACGGAAAGCCTGCGAGAACTGGGCAAGCCGATCGACGTGCTGGTGCATAGCCTGGCGTTCGCGAATCGCGAGGATTTGAGCGGGTCGTTCGTCGATACGCAAAGGGAGGGATTTCTGCTGGCGCAGAATGTGAGCGCGTATTCGCTGGTGGCAATGGCGCGCGCGGTGGCGCCGCTGATGACGAATGGCGGATCGATCATGACGCTGACTTATGTCGGATCGACACGAGTGGTGCCGAACTACAACGTGATGGGCGTGGCGAAGGCGTCACTTGAAGCGTCGATGCGCTATCTGGCGCGCGATCTGGGACCGCAGAAAATTCGCGTGAATGCGATCTCGGCGGGCGCGGTGAAAACGGCGTCGGCGCGAGCGATAAAAGATCTTTCGACGATGCTGGATGCGGTCAAGGAACGCTCGCCTTTGCGTCATGTGACGGAAGCGGGCGAGGTGGGGGATACGGCCGTGTTCCTCGCCAGCGATTTGAGCCGCGGGGTGACGGGGAATATCGTATTTGTCGACTCCGGAATGCAGTTGTTGTAAGTGCGGCGGGCAGGCAGTACACCGTAAAATGGCAAGGCGTGTCTCCCGAAGAGTTCCAGCGTCTGGTATCCCGTGCCTACGACCTCATCCCCGATGATTTCCGCATTCGCATGGAGAACATCGCGGTGATGGTCGAGCCTGAACCGGATTCCAGCCAACTGGCGAATGCTCGTGTGCCGCCCGGCGGGACACTTTTCGGTCTTTATGAAGGCCGTCCGTTAACAGTTCGCAGCGTCTTCGATTCGTTTACCATGCCTGACCGCATCACCATCTTTCAAGGTCCGCACGAGCGCTTCGCGCGAAGCCCGGAACACCTCGCAAAGCTGGTGGAAGATACCATCTGGCATGAAGTAGCGCATTATTTTGGAATGAACGAATCGCAGGTTCGTGCGGCGGAACGCGCGCGCAACGTGCTCCGAAAGCCGCCGGCCGAGTAGCCTCGACGCTCAGCGCCGCACGATTTTGGCGACCGCTTTCGCGAGTTCCTCAAATTCCGCGTGTGCCGGCGAGCCGGGTGCGTACTCGCGCACCGTGAGACCACTCATCACTGCTTCGGCCACTACGATCCGCTGCCCGATCCCAGGCAGGACCTTCTTCCCTAATTGTTCCAGTGAAGAGGACAATCCACGGCCGAGGTTCGTATTCCTTAGAACTTTGGACGGCACAAACCGGATGCGCGGCTTCTTCGACCGCCTTTCCGCGCGCGCCTTCAGCGCCAGCCCCAAAGCCTCCTTCAGCGGGAACAAATCGAGGGGCGAGGGACCGCAGGGAAGTAGCACAAGATCGGCGAGCAGCATTGCCTGATAAGCGACATCCGGAATCCCCGGCGGCGTATCGACGAAAACGATATCGCTGGCCTTTTCAGCCGCGCGCACCTTCCCGCGCAGCTCGTCCGAGATACTGCCATTCAGCTTTTCGACGCACTGCGAAAGCATTCCCTCGCCCTGTTTCGCCCATGCGGCCAGGCTGTGCTGGGGATCGGCATCCAGTGCGGCGACGGTCTGCCCCATAGCGGCGAATTCGGCGGCCAGGTTGCCCGCGATCGTGGACTTCCCGATCCCTCCCTTTCGTCCAGCGATCACCACGACAGCCATTGGAAATACTATAGCGTCAGCAGTCTGAGAGGATTGCAGATACGGGCGTAAGCGCCTTTCAGTCAAGCACGCTAAGACACTAGCGCGGCGAAGCCGGCTGTGGCGTTTCAGTTTCGTGGTAGCCGAAGAAGCGGCGCCTCTTGATCACCTCCGCGATTTCGGGAGGCACCATGGAATCCCAGGAAGGGTCTTCCTCCTTGATACGCTTCAGGACATCGCGGGAGAAAATGTGGAGCAGGTCTTCGTCGAAGTTGTCGAGCTGTTTGATCCTGCCGCCTTCCACGATGTGACGAAAAAGCCCTCGCACATTCGCGGGCATTTCCACGTTTTCGACCGTCTTGAGAGTTCTCGTGGCCTGGTCTCGCAAGGGGTACACATAGATCCGCAGGTCCCTGGTGAAGAGTTTGCCGAAAGCTTCTAGAATTCCGCCTTCGAGGTCGGCATAGTATTGGTCTTTGAACAGATCCTGGAGACTGGCGACGCCCATCGTCAGGGCAATGGGCTCGGTGGTGTAGCGTGTCAGCCAAGCCGCCAGACGGTAATATTCGAAGTAATCCGAGATCAAGACCGTCTTGCCGGCTGCCGCCAGCACATCGGCGCGGGCGAGGAAATCGCTGAGATCGATCTTGCCGGTCACCAGCAGGTTCCGCATGGTGATCTCCATCAGTTCCACGATCTGATCCGGCTGCACATCGAGTTCCGTGGCGAAGCGCGCGTGTGCGCCGTGGAGCATGTCGATATTGACCCGGGTGACGGGACGGAAGCTGCCGCGCTCGACCAGGACCGGGCGCTTGCGCAGAACTTCCGCGGGTTGCAGCACTTCCCCCGAAGGACCGAACATGGCGGCGCCACTCAGACCAAGCTGCACCAGCTTGAGACTCATCACGCGGTTATCGACGTGGCGGAACTCGATGCCGGAGAACTCGACCATATCGATCTCGACGCGGTCGGTGCTCAAGTTGTCCAGCAGCG
>Ga0187876_1003729_pt1 | contig 10202 bp, 13 predicted proteins | sample June2016WEW_17_4_FD_133000 | JGI IMG/M metagenome (GOLD analysis project Ga0187876, IMG submission 133000) | Peatland microbial communities from SPRUCE experiment site at the Marcell Experimental Forest, Minnesota, USA - June2016WEW_17_40 | ecosystem: Environmental > Terrestrial > Soil >... | reverse complement strand
GATCGCCTGCGCGCCGCCCATTTGAAATACATGATCGATGCCGAGGATGTGCGCGGTGCCGTAGACCTCGGCGACCGGTTTGGGGCAGGCTACGCAGATATTTTTCACACCTGCTACCTGCGCGGGTACGGCCGTCATGATCAGCGTGGAAGGGAGTGGATACCGGCCGGCGGGGATGTAGGCTCCGACGGTATCGAGAGGGCGAACGATCTGTCCGAGACGCAGGCCGGCGCCGAAGGATGCGGTGTATTCGCGAGGCAGTTGCTTTTCGGCGAAGCGCCGAACATTGTGCGCAGCGATTTCAACCGCGGAACGGAATTCGGGCGTGAGGCGTCCAGCCGCTTCCGCTAGTTCCCGAACGGGCACGCGTACGGATTTGCGGTTGAGTTGATCGAATTTTTGGGCTAGTTCCAGTAACCCTTTGTCGCCGCGGGTGCGTACCGTTTCGAGGATCGGGCGCACGATGTCTTCGGCTTCAGTGAGGCGCGCCGCGCGCCGGGCGAGGACACGGCCCATGTCTTTCGATTCGAGGATACGTAGCATTTAATTAAAATCAAACCAACCGGCGGCTTCGACCGCCGGCGTTACATCACTATCTTGTTCAACGGGTATTCGACGATCCCCTCCCCGCCTGCCTGTTTGAGGCGCGGGATGATCGTACGCACCGTCGATTCATCGAGAATCGTGTTGACCGCCAGCCACTCACTGTCGCTCAGATGCGAAACCGTGGGACGCTTCAATGCGGGTAACACCTTCAATACCGTTTCGAGGTTGTCGCGATGCACGTTCAACATCAAACCTACTTTGCCCAACGCAGCGATCGCGCCATCGAGCAACAGCTTCAGATCCTCGAGCTTCTGGCGCTTCCAATCCTCGGCCCAGGAAGTTTTGTTTGCGATCAATTGCGTATTCGATTCCAGAACCGTCTCGACGATCCGCAGTTTGTTCGCTCGCAAAGACGAACCCGTTTCGGTGACTTCGACGATGGCATCGGCAAGCACCGGCGGCTTGACTTCAGTGGCTCCCCAACTGAATTCGACCTTCGCGGTGACGCCGTTGCGCGCGAGATAGCGCTTGGTCGTGGCGACCAGTTCCGTGGCGATGATCTTGCCTTCGAGGTCCTTTACGGTCTGGAACGCGCTCGATTCCGGCACGGCGAGCACCCAGCGCACTTTGCCGAAACTCTGCTTGGCGTAAACGAGATCCGCGACGGCGTGCACGTCGGCGCCGACTTCTTCCACCCAGTCGAGACCGGTGAGGCCGGCGTCGAGAATGCCGTCTTCAACGTAACGCGCCATCTCCTGCGCGCGGATGAGCATGCACTCCATTTCCGGATCGTCAATGGCGGGGAAGTAAGAGCGCGAACTGGTGGTGATGTTGAAGCCTGCGCGGCGGAAGAGATCGACGGTCGCGTTTTCGAGGCTGCCCTTCGGTATGCCGAGTTTGAGTTTCACGACTTACTCCCGTAGATCGCCGCGGGGTCGTAAGTGCGCGGTTCGCTTTCGATCCAAGTATCTCCATCGCGCTTCTTGTAGAAGCAGCTTTCGTAACCGTTGTGGCAGACGCCGGGACCGAGCGATTCGACTTTGATGAGTAACGTATCGTCGTCACAGTCGGTGGAGATTTCCTTGACGACGAGGCGGTGGCCAGAGCTTTCGCCTTTCATCCATAACTTGTTTCGCGAGCGGCTGTAAAAGGTGACGAAGCCGGTGTCGCAGGTTTTCCGGAAAGCTTCGGGATTCATGAAGCCGACCATGAGAACGCGCTGTGAAGCCGCGTCCTGAATGACCGCCGGAATCAGGCCGTCGAGTTTGCTGTAATCGAGACTCATGCTAAGTGCTGTTTTTGACCTTTGGCCCGGGACGCGGCGTTCTCTGGTAAAGAGGCCGACGGGGGTGCAATAAAAAAGCCCGCCGGTACCGCGGCGGGCGTCCTTTCGTTTTGACTTACAAAACCGGTTTAAGCCAGGACCCGCCGCACACTGATCGCCCGATGATGGTGATGATGATGCCGGGCGGCGGAGATGACTGACATAAAACGATAGTGTAGCAAGCGGGTGGGCGCGGTTCCAAGCGAACGAAGAGGAAAATCCGTGGAAACGAAGCCGATTTGACATTAAAGTGTTTTGTTGCTTTGGGTTAGCCGGGTTGGGTTGCGAGGATCTGGTTTCGTTGAGGGCGTGCGTTCTGGCGATTCGGTTCATTCGGCTTTTGGGGATCATGGCGTTTCGTTCACGTAGTTCGGCGATTTACTGTTGCATGGTGAAAACAGGGCAGAGAGCTGGAAACACGGTAAGCCCTGTTGATTCAGCGAAAGAAAGGGCGCGGGGCTTGTGATCGGCGGAAAGCTGTGATAATGGAAGGAGAGTTGGCATGACGATCAAGATTCGGCCGGAGCACGAGCAACTGATCGCACAGGCGATTCAGACGGGAGCCTACCAGAACCCTGATGATGTGATCGGCCGGGCCTTGGAAGTTTTGCGCTCAGAGGATGGATGGCTTGCTGAAAATAAGCCTGCTATCGGCGAAAAGATCGAACGCGCATTCGGACAGTTCGAGCGGGGCGAGTTTTTCTCGCCTGAGCAATCGAGAGCCGATATGGAGAAGCGCAAAGCGGAATTGCTTCGCAGGCAGGGCGGTTGATCGAGCCGCTCTATAACATTTCTGCAGAGGCCCAAAATGATCTGTTTGAAATCTGGCGGCGGATCGCCAGGGATAGCGTCGAACTGGCGAATCGCATCGAAGACGAATTTCGCGGGCTTTTCGCGTCGTTAGGCCGGATGCCGGGGCAGGGGCATAACCGCCGTGAACTGACATTGCGGCCCGTATTGTTTTTCCCCTTATATTGATTTCTGGTGGTTTATCAGCCTGACGTGAGGCCTATCCGCATCATGGCCGTCCTCCGTGGCAAGCGCGATCTGAAGCGCATTTTGAAAAAGCGGCTGTAAAGGGTCGTCACGGATCCCTGGCCGGCAAGCCGGACCGTCTGGGTCGCTTGACGCACGATCCGGCTGCCAAGCCTACCTGGGCGCGTAACATTCACTCTTGCGCGTTCGACGACCAGGCTCCCGCAATCCAGCGGCGCGGACGCTCTTTGATGGCAAGCAGGGATGGGGATGCGCAGCGCATGTTTGTATGCTTGGGACATGTCGAAGATGATCCAGGTGCGGAATCTCCCGGAACACGTGCATCGCACTCTGAAGTCTCGAGCGGCTCGCGAAGGCATGAGCCTTTCCGATTTCCTCAAGAAGGAATTGGCGCGTGCGGCGGAGCGGCCAACGATGCAGGAGTGGTTGGAACGCGCACAGCACGCCAAGCCCATCCGGGCCAAACGGAGCCCAGCAGAGGTGATACGTGAACTGCGCGATTCCCGGTGATCGTTCTGGACGCCTCCCTGGTCTGTCGAGCTGGGTCGTCGAACTCCTCACGAACGGCGCCCTGGCTGATTCCATCAGAAACGATCTGTCCGGAAGAGACGAGTCTTTCATTGTTCCGCATTCGATCGACGTTGAGGCGATGAGCGCGCTTCGAAGGCTGGTGGCTGGCCAGCGCATAGGGGCAGATCGCAGCGATCAGTTTCTCACCGGACTCGCGGCGCTTCCGGCAGAGCGCTATTCGCACACGCCGTTGATCGAGCGTATTTGGGAACTGCGGCACAACTTCACCGCCTGCGATGCCACGTACATCGCTTTGGCTGAAGCAACTAACGCCACCCTCTACACCAGCGATGAGAAATTGTGTAAGGGCCACCGGGCCCGCGTCATGCTGTTCATGCACTGCCGGAAGACTGACGCGCTTGCCTGACCAAGTCCGCGGAATGCGCGTTTCTCGTCAAGGTAAATTCATCGCTGAGACCCTTGCGCACGGTCATGTACGCGGCAGCCTGAGGCAGCCAAAACGCCTGCGTCTCAGTGGCGCAACGAAGCGGTTTACGATCTGGCGGATGTATGCTCAGTTCGAGGAGTGGGCTTCTGATGGGGAGTGAATGGCGCAATTGCATCGTCACATATATCGACGTGATTGGAACAAAAAAAGCTGGAGGCCCCGCTACGCTGATGCGCCGTCTTCATGCTCTTGTCGGCAAGATGAAGAGCCAACTACCTGCGATTGAGCACGCCTACACTTGGAACGACTCAGTCCTTCTCCTCTCGTTCGTGGATGGCCAAAGCACCTACTCCCCCGCGATCCGTGCTGCGGACGCCCTAAAGAAACAAATTGATAGCGAGATCGCCAAATCGTACGCGATCGCGGTCAAAGGCCAAGCTTTCCCTCAGTTAGACACACTGGTCGTCGCCAGTCAGAACCCAGGCGTCACCGTCATTAGTGCCTCAAGTTGGGCGATGGCAAACTGCTTCGAAATAGAGCAGGAGTTGAGGAAACGGAAATGGAGGAAGCCGTGGTACGTTGACATTCGTATCGCCGGAAAGATTCAGACAAGGCAGCGCTTCGAAGAGATGAAAGTGCCGGGCATGCTGGGGGCAGGGGGACGCAGGAAGCCCCGAGTGATCTGTGCCTTTAGCGGTTATCTCTGGAATTGACCCCGTGCGGACAGACGCCGGATTTGGGCCCCGATTTAAAGTCAGGTCGCGATGTACTCGTGACCTTACCTGTTCCCGAAAAATACTGAGAAGACGCCGCCAGGTCGGTTGTTCCAATTTAACCAGTCGGTGCGAATCGCTTCGGCGGTGCCGATGTCGACGGACTCTCCATGGGCTGCGGGGTTGCGGTAGCGGTACACAGACGCGAGCGCCTACTGTATGGCTGTACGGTCTAAACCGAACTGTATGAAGAACTCTTCGATCGAGGAATGGGTGTGCTGCAATATGAGCTCCATTGTGCCAAGGGTGCACTTGTCGGCTCTTGTGCTGGTAAGCCACAGTGGCTTGTTCTGGTCGACTCCCTTCCACTCCGCCAGCGGCGAGAGCTTCTTGATTCCCTGTTTTTTCAGGTGCTCAAAGAGACCTGAAATCACCGAGTGGCGCAATTGCAGTTCAAAGGCCGTGGCGAACCCGTGGACGAATTGCCCGGGCGCTGCGAGGCCCGGAATCCGATAAACCTGTTCACTTGCCAAACACAGGTTCCGCGCTTCTGGCGCAAGTTTCTCGTAAATACCCGGAAGCCGAGCAAGCAGCGATTCTTCACAGGCATACCGATCGGTGGTCTTCATGTTGAGCACCATGCGCTCCAGATGGCCGATAATGGCATCCTGCCGCTCTCGGTCTTCGGCCTGCCGCTGCAGTACCCGTTCTACCGAGCTCTGTAGGGATCGCAGCATCCCCTCCATGCGGTCTGGCTGCTCCCGCGGTTCCCTGCCGGGCACAAGTTCACGTGGTACAGGTTCTCTCAGCTCCTGAAAGGCTGTGCAGTAAGCCAGATATAAAATCCACCCAAGGCGCAAGTCTTGAGGCGGCTCGCCGAGAAGCTCCGCCCACTCCTCCAAGTCCCGACTTGAATCCACCTGTACAACTCCAGACACCGAGCGGAGGCCTTCGTCGCCCGGCATCCAAAGGAGTCCCTCGTCCTCCGCCGGCCACGACCGGATTCGCAAGAGATTACGCGCGAGCAGCGCCAAGACAAAATACTCCCGACCGATAGTGCGTACTGAGCGGGCGACCGATCCTTGTATCTCGCCATTCCTCCACTTCAGCCACAAATCGCCCTCCTCAGCGAACGTGGCGGCAAAAGCTGACATGAATCGGCCAACCTGGCAACCCAGGCGGGTGGCCCGCCACTCGCATATCGGTCGGATTCCTGCGCTGAGCTGTGTGTCAAGATCGATTTCGTAGCCCTCCCGGCTCTCGTAATCCTCAGGTCCCGTGAGCATAAATCTCTCGAGCTGCTCATCTCCCATTTCCATGGTGGCTTGTAGGTTTGTCAGCAACACGAGCAATTGGGACAGCGCCACCTCGTCAAAACGCTCGAAGGAAGCAATTACGTCGGGGTATAGGTCCCTGCATTTCAAACACTCGCCCAAATGCCGCCTGACCACGGGTTGAGCAGGTGGTCGTGTCCAGTTGCGTAGCGCGGTTGCTGTTTCTGCCGTGATTTCACACTCGGAATATTCCCCCATTAGGACCATGAGGGAGTCGAGGGAGTCCGGGAAAAATCCGCGCTGCGGTTCACTCAACCGAATTGGAGCCAAGGACGGTTCACGTTCAATTGTCACGGGAGAGTCTGCACTCGGCGCGACGAGGGCTTCCAGTTCGGGGTCGAAACCGTACTCGCTCAACGTAGACGTCGCCTGATCGATCTCTTCCCCTGTGAAAAGCCCCGACCATTTGGGCTCAAGAGCGATTGCTTCGACCGATAGATCAATGCGCCCGATTCTCCGCGTAGTCAAAAAATAATCGCTCGGCGGCCAGAGTCGAAGGTCAAATCTTGTTGTCAATTGATTCTTCGCTGCTCGGAGACCACCAATACTCTGTATATCCTTTCGGATTTTGGCTAGGCCAATCCGCGTGTTCCGGGAGACTTCGCTGACCGCTGCCAGCAACCGGTTTTGGAATTCCAATTCCAGATCGGGTTCTGTACTGTTCGTCATTGTCACTCACCCCTCGTCAGACTCGGCCGAATTGCGTTTAGCTGGCATACCAGTCTCTGGTTCTGTAACCCGTTCCCGAGTTTCGAGCACCCTGCAAGTTTTGAGCTTGAGTTCGGGAGGAACAGTCAATTTAGCTTTTTACCACTTGGCGGGCTCCCTCTCAAACGATAGTGTCAGAAAGCCTGGACTCGAACGCGAACGATTCGAAGAGTCTCGCGCGGATTTCTACAAACGGCGCGCCCGTCATGATAGCCAGCCGGGTAAACAAATCACGTGGACGAGAAGTCGGCATGTCGGACTGTGGTCGTCGGCAACCGGAAGAGACGTCCAGCCGGCGGGTCCGGAGTCGCCTGGGTAGTCACTGCCAAACGAGCCAGTGCCAGACGCCTGCGGGTTCACTCGTCCAGCGGCATAAGCAGGGCCGTCAACATGGGATGGAGGGTGGCCGCAAACGGGTTGGTCACGGTAACGCCCCGCCACGTAAACCCCTCCTGGAAATCTTCCGACAGAAGCAAACGACACTCGGCCTCCGCCGACGCGGCCAGCACGACCGAGTCCCAAGTCGTAAGGCCATGATCGGACGCCAGATCCATTGCGTTGACTATTACGGCTGCTGACGTGTCGACCACTACATACGCGTCGCGCCAGCTCAGCACGGCTTCGCGCGCACGAACCGGACGCCGCCTGGCTTTCCGAACAAGTACGTTGAACAGTTCGCCCAACGCCTGAGCTGGCAGCACGACAGCCTCCGGCGGCAGTCGCTCGATCAGTTTCAGTGTCTGATCTCGCATGATCGCTCCGTTGGCGCCTTCGGCGCAGGCCAGGACGTTAGTGTCCAACGCGATCCTCATGGGGCATCGTCGTACAGCTCGTCACGCGTCCAGCGACCGGCATTCACAACCCGTTCTCGACGGAGCCGGGCGAAAAGGGCGGAGCGCGCGCCTTCCGCGGCCCGATTGTCCTCAACGACGGGCGAGATTTTTGCCACCGGCTTGCCGTGACTCGTCACGACGACGCTTTGGCCCTTCTTCACGGTTCGCAGGAGTTCGGAGAACCGGCGATTGGCGTCCGCGGCAGAGACTGGTTTGTTCATGGTGGTCCCCACAATGTAGTGACATTCACTACTATACGGCGAAACCCAACACCGGATTGGACGACACGCGACCGGTTACCAATCCAGGTTGACGAGAAGTCGACTCACCGAAGCGTCCGTCTACGCGGGCGAACCAGCCTGACACCGACGTTTCAGGCTGGCTTTCCCGAGTCTCTGGCTTGACGTGTGCCCTACTTGACGCTTCCGATTCGAAGGCGCTAAAAAATAGTCAGAAGAGGAAACGAATGATCAGACTATCCCGATTACTCGTCTTTGCAAGTTGCGTTTCCGGTTTCGCCGTTGTTGCCCCGGCCGCGGATATCAAGGGTGTCCTCATGGATCAGAAGTGCTCTGGAACGGCGGATCTCAGGATCTCCAGTTCGACTGGTTCTTTGGTCGGAGGAATGATCGTCGCGGAAGCCCACACGAAGGAGTGCGCGCTGATGCCGGAGTGTCAGAAGAGCGGATACGGCGTCTATACGTCCGACAACAAGTTCCTGAAGTTCGACGAGGAAGGCAACCGCAAGGCGATTGCGGCTATCAAGGCTTCCACGAAGATCGACGATCTCGAAGTTGAAGTTACCGGAGAAGTCAAAGACAACACGATTAAAGTCGCAACCTTGAAACTCCTGCCGCCGCATGAGTAGTCTGGCCCGTTGGTGGTGGAAAACCACCGCGAAAACAGTCGCCGCAGCTTCGTTCAGATCACAAGTCATTAAATTTCAATATCTTGCTATTTGGCAAGGTGGATGCCTTACAGGGTGGCGTAAGGAGGAAACGGAAATGAAAACGAAGCTGATTGCGGGATTCTTACTGGCGGGGAGTTGTTTGTTCGCCGCGCCTCGGATTGCGATTGGAGTAGGAGTAGGGGTTGGAGTGCCTGTCGCGCCCTATGGATATGTCGCTCCGGCGCCAGTTTACGTAGCTCCTGCACCGGTCGTGGCTGTGCCTCCGGCGCCGGGTCCCGGATTCACCTGGGTCGCCGGGTTCTGGGATGGCTTCGGTCCACACCGCGTTTGGCGGCCGGGTTATTGGGCTGCGCCGCACGCGCGTTATTTTGCCGGCCGCGAGCGATTCCGCCGGTAAGGCCCGCCAAGGTCGGCGGGGCCCTTCTTCGCCATTCGGCCACCGTTCTTGTCGATCCGCAACTGCCACGCCGTACGCAGGGCGCCAGTCAAGACATCCTCGGTGGCCGTGGCGAGCCGAATGTGAGTCGCGCCCATTCTTCCCCATCCGCCTGCAATGGGCAGGAAGAGATCAGGCAGTTCCGCAACGAATCCCGCCTGTTGCTCCGGCGTGAGCATCAGGTTTCCAAAACCCTGGCTTTGTGAGGCGAGCGTGGCGAAGATTCTACCGCCTACGCGGAAATCGGGTGGGCCCATATGCGAGCTCTCTTCGGCGCCTTTGAGGCCCAGGGCGATGCGTCGGAAGTCTTCGGCATCCATGATGGAGTGGCGTCTCCTATTTCCGGGGAACCGGCGGCGAAGACCGCCGGCGTTCCCAGCACGCGAATCGAACGAAATGACCGAGCGCAACTTCTATTTCTCGAGTAGGAAGTTTCCCACTACCATTACATCGATGCCCGAAGAATAGAAACTCCGCACGGCGTCGCGCGGCGTACAAACGAGAGGTTCGCCGAAAAGATTGAACGACGTGTTGTAGAGAACCGGCAATCCTGTCTTCTCTCCGAACGCGTGGAGCAACTGCCAATAGAGAGGGTTGTCCTCTTTGGAAACTGTGTGCACGCGCACGAGGTCGTTTGCGAGAATCGCCCCGCGGAACTGCTCTCTGTGCGGCGCGCGAACACGGCTCACGGTAGCGAGATGGCGTGCGTTCGATCCGGCATCGAAATATTCCGAAGCGATTTCAGCCGGTACAGATGCCGCAAATTTGCGCACTGCTTCCCTGTGCTTGATGAACGCGTTCAGGTTTTCGGTTGAGTAAGGGTCCTGCGGCGAGGCGAGGATGCTGCGGTTGCCCAGCGCGCGCGGGCCGAATTCCATGCGGCCCTGCATCCACGCGACGATCCGGTTCTCCTTCAATTGATCGACCGCCGCGCCGATCGTTTCCGGAGTAGTGGCCAGCACCTTGAACCGCAGCTTGCAGTTCTCGAGCACCTGCTTGATTTCGGCGGCACTGAATGACGGCCCGAAGCAGTATCCACCGCCGTCGATTCGCCCGGTTTCGCCGAGAAGCTCATTCCAGACACTCAGCGCCGCGCCCAGCGCAGTGCCCGCGTTGCCCGCCGCAGGCTGCGCGAACACGCCTTTGAACCGGCCCGAGTTTTCGAGCGCCGAAATCAGCAGCGCGTTCCATGCGACGCCTCCGCCGAGGCAGACATTTTCGGCATCGCCTGCCAGCCGCAGCACATAGTCTTCGAGCGTCTTCTGCATGCTCGCGGCAATGTCGGCCCGTTCGCGCGGTTTCAGTTCGAGACGGGAATCGAGTCCGAGCTCTTCGAAGAACTTCACTCCGAATCCGCCATGCCCCTGACGTCCGGAATCGAAATACGACTGATCGATCGCATGATTGTGGACGATGGCCGCGAACACGGCGCAATAACGAGGTT
>Ga0187876_1003721_pt1 | contig 10230 bp, 7 predicted proteins | sample June2016WEW_17_4_FD_133000 | JGI IMG/M metagenome (GOLD analysis project Ga0187876, IMG submission 133000) | Peatland microbial communities from SPRUCE experiment site at the Marcell Experimental Forest, Minnesota, USA - June2016WEW_17_40 | ecosystem: Environmental > Terrestrial > Soil > Wetlands... | reverse complement strand
TAGCCATTGGGGAACATGTTGTTGTAGTTCCACGTGCGCACAAAGCTGACCTTGCCCAGTACGCCCGACTGCACCAACTCCACGGCCTTTTGGAAGTGCAGGTTTGAGCGCTGCCAAAGGCCGACTTGCGCCACGCGCTTGTGGGCACGCGCGGCGGCCACCATCTTTTGGCCTTCTTCCACTGCAACGCAAATGGGCTTTTCCACGTAAACATCCTTGCCCGCCTTACACGCCTCCACCATGGGAAGCGCGTGCCAGTGGTCCGGAGTATCGATCAGGCAGATGTCCAAATCTCTTTCCTTGAGCATCTCCCGGTAGTCGCCGTAAGTGCGCGGCGTTTTTTTCGATGCCTGCCGGGAAGCCACTATGCCGGCAGCTTCGGAAAGCATCTGCTTGTCGACGTCGCACATAGAGACCACCTCGACCGGGGCCACCTGGATGAGGCGCAACACGTCGCACTTGCCATACCAGCCGGGACCGATAACGCCGACGCGTTTCGGCTTCTGATCCAAGAGTTGTTCCGCAAAGGCTCTAGCGGAGAGCCCCAACCCGGCGGCGCCAGCGCTGATAAACTCACGGCGTTTCATTTGTCTTCCTCGGCGTCAACTGATCATCGATCACGGCTACAGGATTCCACATTGCAAAAAGGCCCGCGGCAGGAAAGATTCGAGCTGTCAGTGCCCTGAATATGCAAGATCGGTTTGTCCTGCATCTAACCGGAATTCTCATTTTAGATTAAACCAGTTGCTTGGGCCAATACTCAGGGGCGGCGAACCAGTTTCATTATCGGGGTCTAGTCGCGAGTCCGGTGACGCCCTCTTGCGCGAGCAGCCTGCCATGGGTCGCGCGCGAGTTGATGACCGTCGCCCCAATTCCATTACGAAGCCAGATGGCCGGCGTGAGGTTGCCCGGCCCGGAGCCGGTAAACCCATCGATGGTCACACCCCGGAATCCCGTGACTTCGACGCCCGCACGGAAAAAGTCAGGCACTGCGGTGCCCCAGCGCAGACGGAAATTGCGCATGGTCAGGCCATCGACGTTCTCCGCTTTGCAGCCGGCGACGTCATAGCGCACAATCCCGTGCTCCATTGGATCGACCGGCCGCAGGTCAAGGTTGCCTCCATAGAGCGGCGTCAGAGGACCGGCCGAAATACTGAGATCGAAATCGTCGAAGAGCACGTCGCGTATCCGGCCGGGGCGGTCGGAGTAGAGGAGTACCGGAGCCTGGCTGTCAGCAGTGACGTTGACCAGGCGGAGATTGGACACCGAACCTGCTTCGCCCTTCAGCTTCCAAGGGGCCACCGAAACATGGACAGGCTCACCCATCCCCCACCAGTCGCCATCGATCAGGCGAGTCTCGATAATGGAGTTAGAAATGAGAACGTTCGCTATCTTCTCGTTTCCTCGAACAAAGATCCCGATGCCCCGGTTGCTGTCGCGAATGATGATGTTATTGAAAACGAGATTCCGGATATCTTTGGTCGACCAACCCAGGCGAATCCCCGCCGAGCGGCTGACGATGACCGCATTCGACACCGTGATATTCTCCGCGGTCTGGAGGCAATAGCCGTCGGCGCAAGGACTGAGTGCGATCCCGTCGTCTCCCGCTTCGAGGTAAACATCGGAAATGCGCACGTCCTGGCAATTCGCGACATCGATGGCATCGGCGTTGGGCACGAGAAGACTGTTGCGCACATCCAGACCGGTTAGGACCGCATGCCGGCAGCAAGCGAGGTGGATGCACCAGTTGGGCGCATCGACTACATGAATCTGATGGAGCTCAATATTTTCGCATTCGATGAAGAGCACCAGCACGCCGGGGCGCGGCAGCATCCGGACCGGCCCTTCGCGGTTTTGCGAGTAGCGGGTGAAAACGTCGACGCCCTGGCGGGTGGAGCGAAAGTCATACCACGTAGGCTTGTGCGGGTTGACTCTGTCGATGAAAGCACGACCGTTTCCATCGATAACACCCGGACCGGTGATGCCGATGTTGCGGGCGCCGATGGCCCAGATCAGGGAGGTGGAACGGTCCTCGGATGAGCGGCCGATGGGCGCGTACTGAACCACATCGCTGCTGCCGAGGAGGCGTGAACCATGCCCGAGGTCCAGCGTGATATTGCTCTCGAGCCGGATCGAGCCGGACAAGTAAGTGCCGGGTCCGAAGCGGACCGTTCCGCCGCCCTGATCGGCGCAATAGCGGACTGCGCTTTGAATCGCGACGGTATCGAGATGCTCACCGTCTCCTTTCGCCCCGAAGGCACGAACGTCGCAGACGTTGGGATTGGCTCCCGCCGCGACGGGCGGTGGCGTCGCACCTTGCGCTATGGCGAGAAAGGCGAAGAGCGCGGCCGAACCCGGAAGGCAAAGCCTGCTGCGAACCCAGTTTGCGGACTGGGAGATCGTGACGTGAAATCCATTCCTGTGAACGCTCAGCATCCGCTTCGTGGTCAATCCCATGAAAGAAGAGCAACCCCCGTGAACGGGAATTTCCATTTTGGCTACCAGCTTCATGAGTAGTATATGCCCACCCGCCATCCTTAAGTGTCGTTGCAGGATGCCCCCGAAGCGGGCGAGCCCCGTCAACTGGAGACGTGGCGATCGGATAGAGAAATACTTCGCGACCCGGGCTCGGCCGAGTTGAGTGTGAACCTTGTGTTGACGCGTGGTCAAGGCTCCCTACTCCTTGACCTATAATACTTCCGGGCCGTTGAGTTTGACCGATCGGCGGGTCTCCAACACGCCCGATCCGGGCTCCGTCGTCCTGCACAGCCAGTTGCCCCCGGCCAGATTGCGTGTCGCGAAGGGATCGGCCCAAGATCGATGCTGGCCTACCAGGAGAGCAAGTCTACGCCTTCCAGCCAGATCTCCTCGCCGCAGGGAGCGCCGAGTTCCAGCGCGTTCGGCTGGTTGGCATCGTGCAGCACCAGCCGCAACGTCACGCTGCGGATCTGGTCTCCGGTGGACGGGAAGGCCACGCCGGTGCTCTGTACGCCATTCACGGTCAGACGGGCCACCACGGTGGCGGCCGAGCGGTTGCGGTAGTTCACGCGCACGAGCCGGCCGGCCGTCGCGGAGCGGAGGTTGTGGAACGACAACGCCCGGTTGCCACCGATGGCCACGAGGGCCCCACCGGCGCAACCGGCGCACGGCTCAGCCGCCGCTTGGCCGATGCGTTCATTCCCGGCCGAAGACGCAGGATAGAGCTTCGCGGGCTGATCGCGCCCAGCGATGGTCAGCACGACCACATCCTCGCTCGGCACGTTGACACCGTAGGGTGATGCCTGCGTTCCTAGGTCCCGCTCCGCGATCGCGTCCCGAACACTTACTGGTGCGGCCGCGAGGCCGAACTTCGTCCAATCGACTTCGATTCGTGCCGGGCCTTTGGTCCGGTTGAGCAGCGCGACCGCGCGCTGGCCCGAGCCAGCGAGCGGCTTGGCCCAGACCTGCAAGCCCGGCTGCGGTTCAGCGACCTTGATGGCCTGCAAGCCGAGCGGGTCGTTATGGATCTCGAGCAAGCTCCGGTTGGTCAGGAGCGCGACACTGGAGCTCTTCAGCCGGGTGATGTCGGCGCCGACCAGCAGGGGCGCGCTGGACAGCGCCCACAGGCCCATGTGGATCCGCTCCCAGTTCTCCGTCATGCCCCGCATGCCGATCACCATCATGTCGAGGTCGTTGTAATAGCCGGTGTGCTGGCCCTCCGGGTGAATGCCCGCATCGAAGGAGTCGAGGATATTCTTCAACGTCACGATCCGTTTGAGATGCTTCTCGTCCTGAACCTGCTCGACGACAGGGGCGACGATATCGCCGCCGGTGCGCCAGATGTTGGACACGCTGCCGCCGACTCCCGCCGCCCATGTCCACGGCTTCTGCGAACCCCATTCGCAGATCGAGAAGTAGAGCTGATGTCCGGTGGCCACTTCCGCCTTCCGGATCGCGCGCGCGACCGCGGCGTACTGAACCGGGCCCACGAGCTTTTCGTGGTTGCCGCCGCACCAGTCGACCTTCACGTAGTCGAAGCCCCACTTAGCAAACTGCAGGAAGTCGCGTTCGTAATTGTCCTCGCTGCCCGTGCCCGGCCGCGGTGGACCGACGTCCGGTCCGAAGAAACCGCAGCCGGACTGGCCGGCGTCGGTGTAGATGCCGGCCTTCAATCCGAGACCGTGGATGAACGCCGCGATGTTGGCCATGTCGCCGGCCTTCTGCCCAGGCCGCAACGCGGGCCACTGCTCCGGATCGACCACGATGTTGCCGCTGCTGTCGCGGGCGCCTTTCCACCAGCCCTCGTCGAGGACGATGTACTCGTAGCCGGCGTCCTTCATTCCGTTGGTCGCGATCGCCTGGGCCTGCTGAACGATCAGACGCGAATCGATGGTATCGGCGAAGCTGTTCCAGGAGTTCCAACCCATCGGGGGAACCTGGACTACCGCCGGCGGCCGGGTATCGCTGGCCGGCTCGGATGCCTTCGCGCGGCCACCCGGCAAGGCGGAGGCCAGCAGGCCCGCGCACACGATTGCCGCCGAGGTGGGACGCCGATTGTGCCTGCGCGCAGACGGCGCGATTGGGCGGAAGATGGTCGTTGGCATTTCCATAGTATAAAAAGCGTAACAGAGAGAAGTTGAAAGGCGCTGCAGCTATATGGAGCATTTTTCGGCTGCGATGCTTCGAAAGGACCGCGACCGGAGGATCGCAGCAGCTTGACGCAGTCCCCAAGGAGAAAGAACCGCCCGCCGGTTTCGGGTGTATTCTCTACCTTAGGAGGCACACCGTGCACCGCTCCGCAATAGCCGCCGTGGTTTTCACGGCGTGCTGTCTATATTCGGCCGCCGCTCAGACCGCCTCGCTGCGGACGGGCCCGTATCCGCCGGAGGATCCCGCACTGAGGGCCGAGGCGGTGCGCCTGGTCGAACGCGCCAACCTGGTGAGCACGCCCGGAATTTGGCCGCCGAATGAAATGGTTCTGCACTTCCATGTCGGCGACCCGCCGTCCGGATTCCCGGCGGACGGCGAGTATGTCAGCAGCGTCGGCGGCACTGGCCTGCGCCGCCAGGTGTGGAGTTACGGCGACTTCCACTACACCCAGGTTCGAAACGGTCAGCGTTTGAAGCTCAACCAGGGAACTGTGGCAATGCCCGCGGTCCTGCAGGTCTTGAAAGAGATGGCGCCGATTTATCTCGTGCGCTTCGATAACCAGGATATTGTCCGGGCCATCGGCGCTCCCATCGACGGTATTCGCTGTATCCAGTTCGACACAGTCACCGGCGAGCGGACCCAGTCTAACGAGATTTGTGTGGACGAGAAGAACGGCTGGCTGATCTCCGTCCGCGGCGGAGACGTCGTGACGAAGAATGCGAGTTTCTTCCCGTTCGGACAATCGTCCTTGCCCGGCCACATCGAACGCTGGCGCGGGAATCGACTCCTTATGTCGGTGGATGAGACAGTCACGCTGAAGAGTGACTATCCTCCCGAGTACTTCGATGTCCCGGCCGACTCACCTGCTTTCCTGTGTCCGGATTTCCGCCGCGCATTCGAGATCCACACGCCGCAGCCTGAACCTGGCGGCTCTACCGAAGTCACGGACATCCGGCTCTACGGCTACATTGACCAAAACGGTATTGTCGGCGGGCTAAGGCCCATCGAAACCACTTACCCCAATTTGAACGAGGAAGCGATTCAGATTGTATCCAAGTGGACATACGTTCCGGCCCAATGCGGCGGCAAGCCTACTTGGTGGCAAACCACCTTCACCGTTCACTTCACGGGGCGGTGAGGCCATCGAAAGGGCCGCGCACCTCGGATCTGCTGCCGTGCGCGAGCAGCTTCGCGCGCTCGATCCCAGTCTGGCGGTGTTCAACACCGAGACCATGAACGAGCACGCGAACAAGTCGCTGCTGATTCCAGAGCTGTGCGCCACGCTGCTGGGAGTATTGCACTACGAATAGCGCGCTGCGAACTGCTGTTTGAAGAGAGTACAAGCGGCTGCGTGAGGAGAGCGATCACCGGACAAGACAGCTTCCGATAAGGCGCGATAACACCGTCGGTTCCGGCGCCGCCGCGCAGAGAAGCAGCGCAGGCGACTTTACGCTCACGTGGAAGGCGAATCACGGGCGCAGCCGCGTTTGCCGGGGGCGACCCGGTTGGTGGCGGGTGGGCTGTTCGCAACAGCTCTGGGGCTCCGTCGGTTGATGTCAAAACGACCATTTTCCGGCTCGCACACCATTTCACCGCCAGGAGAGCACGAGATTAAGATAATAGGAGATACTTCGAACCTGTAGCCGAAGCCTTGTCATGCCCTCGACTCGTTTGGGACCAGGCGGAACTCGATCATGTTTCTGCCTGCTGCTGGCCTGCTTCTCCGCTGCGAATTTCTGTCCGGTCCGGGTCACCGCCGCGGAGGTAGATACATGCTCACTGGCGGGATCGGTCCGCGATTCGCTCACTGGTGCGCCATTGCGGACGAAGGTAGTTCTGCTTCCCGCCGGCGGACGAACCACGTATATGACGGCTACTGACTCAGCCGGAGCCTTCTCATTCGATTCTGTCGAGCCGGGCAACTACCGGATCGAGCTGCAAAACGCCGGTTACCGGTCCGAGCCGGGCAACCAGGCGGGAGCGCTCACACACCTCAGCCCCGGACAGAAGATTGCAGGCCTGGAGTTGACGGCGGTGCCGTTGGGCGCCATCTCCGGAACCATCCTCGACGCCGAAGGCGAGCCCTTAGTTGGGGCCGAAGTGCAACTGATCCGCTCGAAATGGTCGCACGGGCGGCGGGTGGTGAGCCTGGTGCAGGTGCCTAGAAGGTTTTTTGAGCAGTTAGTGCTGACGGACGACCTCGGCCGCTATCGGTTGGATAGCCTGGAACCGGGTGAGTACTTCGTTCGAGCCCAAACACTTCCCGGCTGGTTCAACATCGAGACCGTTTCAGACGGACCCGGACAGCCGGAGATGGCGACGATTCCGATGTTCTATCCACGCGCGGTCACGATCGCCGGTGCAACACCGGTTCGCGTTGGCGCCGGACAGGAGATCTCCGGAATCGATCTGCGTTTGCCCATAGTACGGACCTTTCATATTCGCGGCTCCGCGAATCCGGCGCCGACTGACACGATCACGAACAGGGCTCCTTATGTGGCGGCAAGCCACGATGATGGCGGCGTGAAAGACTGGGCCGAGTTCTTCGGGCAATTCGGCGAGGACGGTTCCTTCGACATAGCAGGTGTGCCCGCGGGAAACTACGTGGTCCGGGAGATGCAAGGGAGTGAGGCTTTGAGTGACCAGGTTCGCACCAGCGTGAATTCCGGCGATGTCAACGGTGTCCGGCTTTCCTCGACTCGTTTTGACGTAGGAATTCAGGTGCGTTTCGAAGGAGATGCCTCCCACGATCTATCGAGAGTGTTCGCGCACCTCGTGCCCACCGACCGGATAGGAGCGACGCTGTCGACTTGGCCGAATCATCCCGGCGTTATTTCGAATGTCTCGCCAGGCCGCTACATCCTTGAGGTTTCCCCGGACGAGAACGCTCACGTCAAACAACTGCTTGTGCACGGGAAGGAGGTCACGAGCGCGGATTTCCAGCTTGACGGCGCCGCGGATCAATTGGAGATTGTGCTTGCCAAGGGTACCCGCACGATCTGTGGAACGTTCGCATGGCCAGACCCGCGGCCCATCGGCGTGCGCGCCATCCTGGTCCCCGAGAAACCCCGGCCCGGCGGCTTCACAATCGTGCACCAGGCGGATATCGACCAAAGCGGCGAATTCACTTTCTGGTCGGTCTCTCCCGGCCGCTATCGCAGCTTCGTGGTGACCGACTTCGACGAAGGACTGTGGGAGAATCGCGACTTCTTCCGGCTGGTTTCCGATCGAGGCTTGTTGGTCGAAGTACCGGAGGGCGCCAAGGACAACTCGGCAATACGGATAAGCCCCGCGCTGCTTCCCCCAGCCGCGGTGGAGCGAGCCATGGCGCAGATGAGGAACTGAGAATCGTTATGAAGTACGTCCTCGTATTGCTGTGTCTTGCACCAGCCGCCTTCGGTCAGCGGTGTGCGCTGGAAGGCCGCGTGGTCGACCAATCGACCGGCCGGCCAATCCCTAAAGTTCGCCTGTTCGTCACACAGGACAGGCTGTCGCCCGCAATCCGGGCCACCACGGACGAGCGGGGCACTTTCTGCTTTGCGCGCCTCGATCCGGGCTCCTATCATCTACTCGCCCGATCCACAGGCTACCGGGCCTATCCCGAGCCCATGATCTATTCGATGCTCAGTGTCGGTTCGGACAGCGGGCAGTTTCCGATGACGATCGAGCTGACGCCGCGGTCCATCTTGACTGGGAGAGTGCTCGATGCCGATGGCGATCCCATCGCGGGCGCGGAGGTCGATGCCAGTGGTCCGGATGGGCGATACCCAGGCACGATCGCGCATACCGACGACCACGGTGCGTTTCGGTTTTACGATTTGGGCGCAGGCACGTATCACCTGATGGCAATCCCCGGCCTCGACACACATATTTGGGCCGGGTTTCGGGACGGACACGGTCAGCCGATCGGGGAACGCGAAATTGAGACCTACTATCCGAACTCTTCGGACATAAAAGGCGCTGCCGCTATCGTGTTGAAAGCCGGCCACGAAATCAACGACGTCGTGATCACGATGCAGAGGGTTGGTCTGCGCCACGTTTCCGGAAGAATTGTCGGATTTGCAGGCGGACAATATCTGCTAGCAGAATTCAGATGGCCGTCCGGCACCGTTGAAGCTAGCCCGATCCAGGTGCGGGAGGATGGCACCTTCTACCAGGGCGGCTTGCTGCCTGGAAAGTATACCCTTAGCATGGCTTACGTCGTACAGACGACGGTTGATCTCACTACCCAGGATGTGGACGGATTGCTGATCGACTCACTCAAGACGGGCAAATAGCGGATGAGCACCTCTGACCGCTCTTCCCGCGCGAGGTCGGCACGGCTTCGAAGCCGTGCCCTGACACGAACCAAACCGCGCCCGGCTGCGGCACACATCAGTCTCACAGGCATCCATAGCCCTCAGGCTTCCGAGCACATTTCAGCTTAGCCCGACGGAGGGGCTCCCCCTTGGCACCTGCCGTGCCTGAATCACTCGGGCGACGCGGGATAAGTCCCTTCGAGACGGTCCGCAGCGCCTGGCGCGGTGTATCGGAGCGCCGCGGTCGATGTGGCTGAATGCCTCGGCGCGTCTGCTGGTGCTGGTGTTGACCGCGGTGGCGATCGCGACCCATGCCGGCCTGGATGGAATGGTGACCAACGGTGGCACCCGAGGCTTCACCGAAGTGGTCTTCGCCTACGCCTCGTGCATGGCCAACAATGGACAGACGATGGCCGGCCTCAACGCTAGCAGTGTGTTTTACAATGCGACCACTGCCATCGCCATGCTGGCTGGACGTTTCGGCTTGGCTGCGCTGGCGCTGGCGCTGGCAGGACGATTCGCGGCCCAGGGACGCCGGCCAACGACCGCGGCATCGCTGCCCATCGATTCCGCCGCGTTCGGCGCCTTGGTCCTTGGGACGATCCTGCTGTTGGGTGCGTTGTGCTTCCTGCCCGCCTTGGCGCTCGGCCCGATCGCGGAGGCGTTGCGGCACTGAGATCCGGCAAGTCGACTTGGGTAGCTCGGCGTATGATTGCGAAAGGAGGCTTTGGCCCTCTGCCTCCCGGGACCGCCCATGGGTTCCCGCACAAGAGCGATGCAACTGCCGAGCATGGTATTCCATCAGCTTTTTCGCGAAAGCCTGGGGTGATTTCAGGCGTTTGGCCGCGCTGCATCGGGTTCAGAACCGGACGGAGATCAGGGCCCAGGTCAACGCGAGCGAAGGGCCAGCGCATTGCCTGGGCACCATCGAGGCGCGGTCAGGCACGCAGGACGACGGCGGGGTAGCAAGTGAACTCCTCAGTTTCGATCTGCCAGTAAGGCATGAGTCGAGCGGCGGGGTTGCCGCGGACGTTGAAATGGAGCGGAGAGCCAGGGACGGGCTCGAGCAGGCGGGCGAGGGATTCGGGGGCGGCGCCGGGCTCGAGCTGGAGGTCGACTTTTGAAGCTCCGATAGCGGCCAGGAGGATGGGGCCGTACTCGACCGAGAAGCGTGCCTTGCCGGGGAGCTGATCGGCGCCGGTGTAACGGCGGGCAAGGAGGGCCGGGGCGAGGGTGAACTCGATGCGGTCGCCATCAGACCAGACGCGGTCGAGCGTGACGTAGCTGGACGGCGCGCCGGAGC
>Ga0187876_1003705_pt1 | contig 10255 bp, 7 predicted proteins | sample June2016WEW_17_4_FD_133000 | JGI IMG/M metagenome (GOLD analysis project Ga0187876, IMG submission 133000) | Peatland microbial communities from SPRUCE experiment site at the Marcell Experimental Forest, Minnesota, USA - June2016WEW_17_40 | ecosystem: Environmental > Terrestrial > Soil > Wetlands... | reverse complement strand
TCCCGCGCCGACCGGTTCCCGGTAATCCTGGACCGCCTCACATAAGCGGCGGGAAAACTGAACGAGCAACTGATCGCCGGCGACATGACCGAGGCTATCGTTCACCAGCTTGAAGCGATCGAGATCGATGAAGAAGACGGTAAAGCCCCAGGGGGCTTCCTCACCGGCCCGGAGCAGCGCGGCTTCGGCACGCTCGGAAAAGAGAGTGCGATTGGGCAAACCGGTCAGGGCGTCGATCGTCTTTCGCGCGGTGATGTCGCTTTGTGAACCCGCCATGCGGATGGGCTCGCCATCGGAGTTACACACAGCCATGCCGCGCGCCTCCATCCACCGATAATGGTTGTCCCCCGCGCGAATCCGGTACTCGCACTCAAAGGCTTCACTGGCATTTTCAAGGTGTTCAGCCAGACCCTGCCTCAAGCCGGCCAGATCCTCAACATGGACGCGGGAGAGCCATTCTCCCGGCGAATCTCCAATGTCGCCGCCCTGGAGGTCGAGCATATTCTTCCAGCGCTCGGAGTACTCGATCCGGTCCGTCAGAAGATCCCAGTCCCAAAGGCCGTCGTGAGCCGCGCGCGCGGCAAGCGCGTAGCGTTCTTCACTATGCTTGCGCGCAGTTTCGGCGTGTTTTCTCGAAAGCTGCGAGCGGATCCGAGCCAAAGCGACGGCGAAATCGACCGGCTTCGTGACGTAATCGTTGGCGACCGAATCCAGAGCCTCGGCGACCTTGCCGCTATCGGCCACGGCCGTGACCATAATCACGGGAAGCTCAGCGGCCGAGTGAAGCATTCTGAGTTCACGAAGGACCTCAGAGCCGGACCGTTCCGGCATCATCTGGTCCAGCAGGATCAGGTCAAACGCCTGCTGATCCATCATGCGGAGGGCCTCGGCGCCATCCCGTGCGACTTCCACGCGAAAGCCTGCCCGTTCAAGCCGCCGGGAGAGCATGTTCCGGTTCATTTCCTCGTCATCGACGACGAGCAACCTATCCTTCATTGACACTGTTTCCCCGGTCATTGACATTGTTTCCCCCGTCGCGCGGTCAGGTCCGCAATCTGAGCGGCTAGCTTCGCGAAGTCGATGGGTTTGGTTTCAAAAGCGTCGCACCCGGCACTCAGGGCGCGTTCACGGTCACCGGACATGGCATGGGCGGTGAGTGCAATGATCCCGATTTCTTTAGTCAGAGGGTTTTCTCTGAGCATGCGGGTCGCGGTCCAGCCATCGATTTCCGGCAGACTCATATCCATGAGAATGAGATCGGGCGTGGTCTCAATCGCCATCAGCACGCCCTCGCTGCCCGTGGTTGCGAGCGTTACCTGCCAACCCTGGCGCGTAAGCCGCCGCGACAACATATCGCTATTCATTTCGTTGTCTTCGACCAATAGAATCCTTAGCAATCAATCACCAGTCCCGAACGCTTCGGAGTGAACTCCACGCGCTTCCTTGTCAACAATCGACTGTCCGGGTCGGGTGGTACATAGCCCCGATCGGGATTTCGGGCTATGCGGGCGTCCCAAGCTCCGCGGGCATCGCAGGCTATGCGGGCATATTCCGCCGGCTGGGGACAAGGAGAGTTTTGAAGGGATGGAGGCGAGAGGCCCGCGAACGACTACCCGCGGAGATTGTCGCGAAACAGACTAAGCCCTTAGACAAGCTGGAACGCGTGCAGTTGTTCCATGAGCTTCGTCTTCTCAAGCGGTTTAACCAGGTAGGCGTCGCACAACCCATGGAACGCTCGGGAGACGTCCTTCACACGGTCGAGCGCAGTGACCATGAAGATTTTCGCGCCATTGGGAGGTAGAACTGCCCGCGACTCTTCCAGTCCGCGAATCTCCTTTAATGCCTGGTGGCCGTCCATCTCGGGCATCATGATATCGAGGCAAACCAGGTCGTATGGATCGCCCGCATCCATGGCAGTGCGCACCGCCTCGACCGCCTCTTTGCCGTTTACCGCAATGTGGAGCGCGCCGTATTGCTTCAGGATCTGCTGCAACAGCAGCCGGCTGGTAAAGTCATCTTCAGCGTCTTCATAATGTGGCCCCGCTCTCCGGCGCCTGGGCGCCGCTTTCCATGCTTTCCATAGCTTCTCTTGCCGCGTGGAACTCCCGTTTCAGATCGGGAAGCAAGGCGCAGGTCGCTTCCATATCTCCCACTCCGGCCCTGGTTTCCATTTCAAACGCCACCTTTTGCAGGCAGCCGGCGCTCACGGTGCCGGCCGCGCCCCTGATGCTGTGTGCGACACCCTCTGCAGCGCCGGCAGCGCCCACGCTCAGATGCGATGCAAGCGCGGTAAGTTGCTTCGGCATATCCTCCATGAAGCCACCGACAATAATTCGAACCAGACCCCGATCCCCCATGAGCCGTTCCACCAGCGCGCCCTCATCGAACACCTGCGTGGACACAGCTTTCGGCGCGGTGGCTGCCGCAGGATCCCGTGGCAGCCACTTTTCCAGCACGGCGGCCAGGCTCCTCGCGTGAACCGGCTTGCTGATGTAGTCGTTCATGCCCGCAGCCAGGCATGTTTCCCGATCGCCCGTCATGGCGTAAGCAGTCAAGGCGACGATGGGGATTTCAGAATTGACGACGCCCGATTGCGGGTCGCGGATGCGCGCGGCAGTCTCGTACCCGTTCATCTCGGGCATCTGGCAATCCATCAGGACCAGATCGTAGGGATTCCTTCGCAGCGATTCGAGGGCCTCTTTGCCATTGGCCACGATATCGGCGTGGTAGCCGAGCTTTTTCAGGATGGCTCGCGCCACTTGCTGGTTGGAGAGGTTGTCCTCGGCCATCAGGATGCGCATCCGGCGCTTTTGAATTTCGGTGAAGCGCCCGGGGGACAGACCCCAGGCGGAGTCCGCGCTGTTATTCGGCCTCCGGCCGAGCGCCGCGTCCAGGGCTTCGTAAAGCTCGTCGTGTCTGGCCGGAGTGGCGATGTAACCGCCGGAACCAGCCGCATCGCTCCGTTGCCCCCCACTCCGATGCCCCATCCGGATCAAGGTGGTTCCCTTGAGCTCCGGATCGGCCTCGATACGGCCCAGCGCAGCGCCGCTTGTCTCCCCCGGCGTGAGATCGAGCAAGGCAACGCGGAAAGGATCGCCTTGCCGCACCGCGTCACCGAGCAAAGCGAGCGCGTTCTCAGCATCGGCTGCCTCACTCGGCCGGCAGCCCCGGTCCCGCAATAACGCGGTTACCTGCAGCCGGCCGGCTTCGCGGCGATCCACTACCAATATGCGTGCATTCTGAAGAGGGTCCTGAAGCGCCATCGCGGGGGCCGGAGATTCGGCAGGCTGCTTCCCGAAGACGTTGGTAAACCAGAATGTCGATCCCTTTCCCGGTTCACTCTCGAGACCGATTTTGCCGCCCAGCAGTTCCACCAGCCGGCTGGAAATAGCAAGTCCCAGCCCCGTGCCGCCGTATTTGCGGGTGGTGGAACCATCCACCTGGGTGAAAGGTGAAAAAATGTCGGACTGGCGATCGGCGGGGATGCCGATGCCCGTATCCTCAACCGAAATGCGAATCCTGGCGGAACGTTCTTCGTCCCCTTCGTCATTCCCTTCCAGGCGCGCCCTGACGATCACTTTGCCGCAGGTTGTGAACTTCACCGCATTTCCCCCCAGGTTGAGCAGGATCTGTCTCAGCCTTCCAGGGTCGCCCCGCAAGCGCAAAGGCACTGCGGAATCAATCAGACATTCCAGTTTCAGATCTTTTTCCCGGGCCTTGACCCGCAGCAACTGAGACGCATCCTCCAGCACCGTCCGCAGGTTGAAGTCGATCGTCTCCACTTCCAGCTTGCGCGCCTCGATCCTCGAGAAATCCAGGATATCGTTGATCAGCGTCAGAAGCGATTCTCCGCACGAGCACACGGCCTCCGTATATTGCCTCTGTTCGCTCGTGAGTTCGGTCTCGAGCAGCAGGCCCGCCATGCCAATCACGCCGTTCATGGGCGTGCGGATCTCGTGGCTCATGTTGGCAAGGAACTCGCTCTTGGCGCGGTTGGCCGATTCGGCGGCTTCTTTGGCCTCGCACACCACCATTTCGGCCTGTTTCCGCTCGGTAATGTCATCGGCAATTCCGACGACTCGCACGATTTGTCCCGTCTCGTCGCGGACAGGAAATGCCCGGTCACGCACCCATTTCAACTCTCCGGCAGGTGTTCGTATCCGGTATTCGCAATCGATGTCCTCCCCCTGCATCTGCCGCAGGAAAACCGCATGTGCCCGCTCCTGGTCGCCCGGTTCGACATCCTTCAACCACGCCATCGGGTTCCGGCAAAGCTCTTCGCAGGTCCGGCCCCAGATTTGTTCGTATGCGGGGCTGACGTAGAGTACCTCGGTACCTGCCGCGTTCATCATCCAGAAGACTTCTCTGATGTTTTCCGCCAGCTGCCGGAACTTCTCCTCGCTGTGGCGCAGGGCATCCTCCGCCTGCTTGCGCTCGGTGATGTCCGGACTCAGCCCGACGTGGCCGAGGAACTCACCGCCCGGCGACCAGCGCGGCGCCCCGTAAGAGGACACCCACCGCCACTCGCCATCGGGGCGCCTCGCGCGTGTTTCGCATCGGAACGACCTGTGGTTCTCGACGGCACGCAGAAATTCCTCCAGATACTTCGGTGCGTCGTCCGGGTGAATCAGCGGCTGCCAGTTACTTCCTTCCACCTCTTCGTAGGTGGTGCCGAAGAACTCGCGATACGTCCGGTTGACAAACCGCACACCACCGGCGGCGTCCGTGACCCACATCGGCGTGGGACAACTGTCCGCCATGATGCGGAAGCGCTCTTCGCTTTCCCGCAGCGCGCCGTCCGCGCGCTTACGTTCGGTGATATCACGGGCTATGCCGAGAATGGCACGGCTCGTACCCTCGAAAGGAATGATGGTGACGCTTGCTTCCAGATCGACAAATGAGCCGTTCTTGCACTGCACCCTGTATTCGGTCGATTCCTTTCCGGTTCCCGTCTTTTCCAGCTCCGCAAGCACCTGAAGGGCTTTGGACGCCTGGGCGGCGCCGAGCATGGAAGAGAGGTTCAGGGAGGCGAGGTCTTCACGCTCATACCCCAGCAGTTTCAATGTGGCCGGGTTGGCGTCCAGGATGTTGCCGTCGAAGTCGCGTATATAAAGGCAATCTCGTGAACCCTCGAAAAGTGCCCGGAACCGCTGCGCGCTGTCCCGCATCTCGCGGTCCACGCGGCGCCGTTCACTGATGTCATGCGCGATACCGGCCGCTCCGATAATTTTCCCCGCAGCGTCTTTCACGGGCGCCATGGTCAGCGACACATCGACATTACGGCCGTCCTTTGTCATCCGGACAGTCTCGCAATGGCAGAGCCCCTGCCCTCCCTTGATGCTTTCGATAATTCGGGTCATCTCATCGAGCCGATCGGCAGGGATCAGGATGGATATCGGTTGTCCGATGGCCTCGTCGGCCCGGTATCCGTAAATTGCCTTCGCGCCTTCGTTCCAGGCCGAAATGGTCCCGTCGAGTGTTGTGCCGATGATGGCGTGGCCGGACGAAGCCACGATGGCGGCGAGGTATCGCTGCGCATCCGCGGACGCGCGGCGCTCCGTGACGTCCTGCTTGAGAGCGATATAGCGGACAATGTCGCCCTTCGAATCCCGGACGGGAGCGACAATCATCTCCTCTGTATAGCGGGAACCATCCTTGCGCCGGTTGATCAGTTCGCCGTGCCAGCTGCGCCCCGCCGTCAGGGCATCCCAAAGGCCTCTGTAATAGGCAGGATCCTGCACGCCCGATTTCAGCAGACGCGGGTTACGTCCCATCACCTCCTGGCTGGTGTACCCGGTCATCGCCGTAAAAGCGGTGTTGACGTACACGATGTCTCCATGGCGATCGGTAATCATAATCGCCTGTCCGGCCTGGTCGATGGCTGCAGCCAACCCGATGCCGTTCCCAGGGACGCCGAGCTCGGCCTCAACCGGAGAAGCCGGGCGATTGCGCGGAGATCTCACTATTTACTTATCGGCAAAAAGCCCCGCATCTTTATAGCTCCGGAACCGTTTGCACCAGCGTCACGCAGAACTTGCCCGCGCAGCTGTCAAACGCCAGCGTTTCCCGACGGTGGTTCCCGCAAATCCTGTATGCATAGTCTTTGCCTTTCACTACGGAGGGCAACGAGAGTCCCACGCCGTGGGGCAGCACCGACTTCAGATTTCCGCCGATCATATTGACGATCTCGCCCAGGGCGTCGTGCGCATCATCGTCGTTTACAGCGGATTGATCGATTCGCATCAATCTGGAAGCAAACGCGAGGGCTTCGTTCCGGCAGCATTCCAGCAAGACCGCGCCCTGCCACGAGCCGGCATAGAAGACTGCCGCGGTGATCAGGCCGGTTCCGGACTGCATCCACGGTGTCGAGAATCAGGGAGACCAGTTCCGGTGTGAGTTTCCGTTCTCCCGATCGGAGTTGAGCAAGAATGTTTTCAACGTGGTGGGTGATTTTTTCCAGCGTGCCGAAGCCCAGGAATCCGCACGTGCCCTTGATCGTGTGCACAGTGCGGAAGACGCTGGCGAGGAGGTCCGCATCATCCGGCCGGCTCTCCAGACCGACCATCTCCCGGTCGAGCCGTTCGAGATTTTCGCTGCTCTCAATCACAAACTCTTTGATGATTTCGGTGTCTTCCATCGCGGTCGTCGCACAATTGGTGGACTGGAAGCCGGAGAGTCTCAAAAATCTTTGATCGAGGAGATTACGGAGGGACGAGAGAGGGTCAGGCTTGAATGCGCAGAAGGCGCGCAGCTGTTTTGCCCAGGATCTGGTCTTTATCTTTCGCGGAGAGATCCTTCAGCCGCTCGACCACTTCGACCGGGCGCTCATAGCCCATATCAAAAGGATAGTCACTTCCCAGTACGACCCGGTCCGCTCCCACCAAACCGATGAGGTTCATCAGGAGCGCATCATTATGTGTGATCGTGTCGTAGGTGAAGCGCCGTAAGTAAGCACTGGCCGGTCTCTTCATGTGTTTCAGTTCCGGCCGCACCACGACACCGTGGTCCAATCGCCCCACGATACCGGGGAGAGTACCCCCTGCGTGCGGAAGGAGGATCTCGAGCGAAGGAAATCTGTCGAGCACGCCGCCAAAAATCAAATGGGCCGCGGCCACGCCTGTGTCATAGGGATTTCCAAGCAAATTGCGCAGATAGAATTCGCCCGTCCGATCCTTGCCGATGGTCTCGACCGGATGCAGGAAAACAGGAAAGCCGAGTCTCTCGCATTCGGCATAGATGGGTGAAAAAGACGCGTCGTCGAGTTCTTTTCCTTTGACGGTGGTCGGCAGGTAAATGCCGCGAACTCCGGGCAATTTGGCGGCGCGCTGCAATTCCGCCAGCGCCAGCTGCGGAGCCTGCATGGGCAGCGTGGCCATCACTACAAACCGGTTCGGATGAGCGCTGTGCGCCTGCGACGCGGCATCGTTGAACATCCGCGACAGCTTCAACCCCAGATCGGGAGACGCCCAGTGCGTCATCGGCGTGGTCAGCGAGAGCGCGTGTATGTCGACGCCCTGACGGTCCATCTTTTTCAGCCGGAGATCCAGATCGATATAGTCCGGCGTAACAGCGGGAACGCCCGTCCATTCGCCGGTGAGCGACCACACCCCGGCGGCGCGCGTGACTTTGAGTCCGCTCGAAGGCCCCGCCGCTTCCGCCGCCTTCAGCCACTCTTCGGGATACCAGTGGGCGTGGGCGTCGATGACCGGACCGCCGTCGCTGCGCCGTGTTTTCCTCGCGTCAGCGCCGCGCGCGGTGAAAGACATACAACCTGCCGCCGCCGCAGCCAGGAACGTTCGCCGCTTCAGGCGATATGTTGAAGGAATCATTCAACGAAGGCGGTCACGGCTCGTTAATTCCGAGCCGTGACCGTGAGAGGGATCGTAACGAAACTCTACGGAGCGAGCGAAGCCGTATAGGCGGCGATCGCAATCATGTCGTCTTCGTTCAGCTTCTCCACTACTTTTTTCATCTGCGCCCCGGCCGAACTGGTGTTGGCCCCGATCTGGAAGTCGTAAAGCTGGCGCATGACGTAGATCGGATGAATTCCGGCCAGGCGGGGAATGTCGCCCAAGCCCTTCAGCCCTTCTCCATGGCAGGTGTCGCAGGCGATCGTCTTCCCCGACCCGCCTTTCTTGACCAGTTCTTCGCCTTTTTTGAGGCTGCCAACCGGCACATAGGCAATGAATCCGGAATGCGGGTCGCGCTCTTCCACCCTCTCCGGATCCTGCGGCAGCGTGATGATCCGATTGCCCAGCGCCTCCGTGCCACCACCCGGCAACGGGAGGCGCATACGGCCCCCATTGATCCAGGTTTTCGGTACTTCCTTAGCCTCGACGACCTTATACCAGACGGCAGGCTTGAGGGCGGCGAACCATTCGATGGCTTTGCGCATTTCTTCATCCGGCAGCCCTGCCGAGATGACGTTCATGCGCGCGGCGCGCAACGACGCCTCGTAGGTTTTGGGATCCTTTCTCAGGCCGGCCTTGAAATCCGCCATCTGACGGAGCATATATTCGACAGGCAAGCCCGCGAGATTCGCGGATTCGGGATGCCCGAGGCCGGACATAAGATGGCACGAGCCGCACGCCTGCGCCTGAACCCCATGCTGAACTACCGGCGGCAGAGAGGCATGCTCCTCGGGATACCAATCAGGCGGCGCGAAGGCATCGTCGATCTGGGCCTGCGTATAGGCTTTGGTACTGCCTGGGAGCTTCTTGGGGCCCTTTTCACCGCTGCCCGGCGGGGGATTCTTGTCGGGAACGGGATACGCCCAGTTCAGCGGCCCCGCGTTTTGCTCCTGAGCGATTCCGATTGCGGACACGGCCACCAGGCCAGATAGCACGAATATCAGCTTTTTCACAATTTAACCTCGTTTAACCTTAGGTTTAACTTCGTCAAACATTCTGGCACATCCATGGCAAGGCGTACACGGTAATACTGCACAGCCCCAACGAAGGACTGTATCACGTTGCGCGGGGACTCTTCCACAGAGGATCGTTCTTCGGGCCGTTGCTTTCGTTGACCGTCGCGAAGGTAACGTGGACTTTAGTCCTCGGTTTCCGAAGGTCGCCAACGTATTCAAATCCCCTGTCGAGGTGCGCTCGACCGTACGGGCTGAAGCCCATACCCACCTGGCGTGCGCCCGATACTTAAGAGATCAGGGGACGCCCCGCGATCCGCTCCAGAATCGCGGAAGGGGCTCGCTCCGGATTTTCCAGGCTGTCGCGTGAAACGATCACCGTCTGCTCCAGCGCCAGCCGGCCCCCCAGCACGGCATGAGGCACCATATCCGTGAAGACCAGCCAGGTCGAGCCGGGCGGCAGATCGAACCGGTATTTCGGGCAATTCCGCTGATATTCTTCGTTGCCCTTCAGCCAGTCGTGGAAGTGCAGCATGAACGCGTCGTAGGGGGAGCGGTCCACTACAGGAGCTCCGGCGTTGCTCAGCACTCGCGTGGCATCTCTGCGCAGCTTGTGCAGCGAGGAACAGGCGGCATTCACAAATTGGGCCAGTCCCGCCTTCCCGGCTTGCTGCTTCGCGAGCTTTGGGAAAGGGTCGGACGTCAACCATTCCCGCGACTGCTCCGGATTGACGTTCGTGAAGCACCGCAGGATCAGATCGCCAAACACCGGCCGCGTAGGGAACGCGTCCACGTGCAACAGATCGTTTCGTTTCTTGAGAGGCAGTTCCCTTCCCCGCTCTTCGATGGAACGAAAGCTCGCGTAATCCACTTTCCATGCGCGCGCGTATTCGGGAAGGATTCGCGCCATGAACTCAAGTGCGCACCGCGAATATTCGCGCATGGGCTTCCGTATTTTCTCCGCTTCAGCGGCGTCGGCAAGTCCCGTTACCTGGTCGATATTCGGCTTGTATGCGATGTTCTTGTGGAAACTGCGCGCATCCTGGGTCGCGCCCATGAGCGCCGTTCGAATTGCAGAGGGGATTTCGAAGCCCCCGTCCGGGAAAAAAAGGATGTCGCCCTGTTCGAGTACGGCCCGGTAATCGGCTGATTCGGAAGCGGATTGAAGCCTCACGCGCTCCCAGTGTACCCTTTAACGACCACTGAAAGCCGGTAGAATCGCGCGCGGCTGAAACAACCATGGGCGCTGCCCGCCCCCCTGCGTGCCGCGTCGAGACTTTCCAGAAACCTTCTGCCTCTGATTCAGGCAGCCGGCGGCATAACCAGCTGAAGGCCAAGCTTTTGCGCTTTTTGGGCAAGAGATCGGATCTGCTGTTCGCGGCATCGGGCTTC
>Ga0187876_1003696_pt1 | contig 10272 bp, 6 predicted proteins | sample June2016WEW_17_4_FD_133000 | JGI IMG/M metagenome (GOLD analysis project Ga0187876, IMG submission 133000) | Peatland microbial communities from SPRUCE experiment site at the Marcell Experimental Forest, Minnesota, USA - June2016WEW_17_40 | ecosystem: Environmental > Terrestrial > Soil > Wetlands... | reverse complement strand
CGCCAACTCAAGCGGAATCCGGGATTCACGGCGGTGGTGGTGATCACTCTGGCGCTGGGGATCGGGGCGAACAGCACTGTCTTCAGTGTGCTCAATGGATTTTTCCTGCGTGCCCTTCCCGTCCCTGAACCTGAACGGGTGGTGGCCTTCTCCAACACCAGCCCCCCCTACCCGGATTACTTGGCCTTCCGTGACCAGGCGAAATCATTCGAAAGCCTCTCCACCAGCTTCGGCTTGCCTTTCACGGCGAACTTGAATTCGACCCGACCGCCACAGCACATTTATGGAGGGCTGGTCACAGCAAATTTCCTCACCACTTTGGGGATCAAGCCTGCACTTGGCCGCGGCTTCCTGCCGGATGAGGATCATATTTCGTCGCCGAAACCGGTTGTCATGCTGAGCTACGAATTGTGGCGCACCCGGTTCGGTGGTGACCCTGAGATTTTGGGGAAGGCCATTCGGCTCAACAACGCGAGCTACACCGTGGGAGGTGTGATGCCGAGCGACCTTCGCACCGTGGATATCGGCATTGCTCCCGACCTCTGGGCTCCCATGGCCACGCTGCCGCAATTGTATCCCACAGAGGAGGCCCAGGCTCATCCCTTCACGAATCCCCAGGTGTACAGTTTTTGGGTCTTCGGCCGGTTGAAGCGAGGAGTGTCGCGCCAGGAGGCGCAGGCGGAGGTGAACGTCATCAACGACCGGCTGCGCCAGGCGGCAGGGAGGAAGGGAAAACAGCTCATTGCGCTCGGGACCGCGGGAGTGCTTCCGGGCGAGATCGGCAACATGTTTCTGGGGGTTTCGTCGGTCGTGATGGTGATCGCCGGCCTCGTGCTGCTGATTGCCTGCGTAAATATCGCGAACCTGCTGCTGGCGCGTGGAACCATGCGGCGAAGGGAAATAGCCATTCGACTGGCGATGGGCGCGGGTCGCGGGCGTGTCATCCGGCAATTGATGATAGGAAACCTCATTCTTGCGTTTCTCGGCGCTGCCGCGGGACTACTTCTGGCGTTGGCCGCGACCAAAGCGGCGGCGAGAGTGGATCTTCCGCTGCCTTTTCCGGTCGTCCTCAATTTTGCGCCCGACTTGCGAGTTCTGCTGGTGACGGCAGGAATCGCAGTCTTGACCAGCCTCATGTTCGGGCTCGCGCCCTCGGCCCGTGCCACGCGACTGAACGTGAATGCCTCTCTGAAGGATGGCGATACGGCCTCCGCCGGTTTCGCCTTCCGGTGGACTCGCAATAGTTTAGTGATGGTTCAGGTGGCGGTCTCGGTGGTGGTGCTGGTTGCCGCCATGCTGTTTCTGCACAGCCTCTGGAACGGGTTTTCTATTGACCTCGGCTTCCGCACTGAGAACCTGCTAGTGGTGAAGGTTGACCCCACAGCCCAAGGCTATTCGACGGAACGCAGCGCGCTTTTCTTTCAGCAACTGGAAGAGCGCGTGTCCAACCTGCCCGGTGTACGTTCTGCAAGTGTGGTGGCGCCGCTGCCGCTCGGCATCGGCAGTAATGGAAGCGATGTTTCGGCCCTCGGAACATCCCGCACGATCAATGCGAACCGGCATTTGGTGGGACCGCGCTATTTCGAGACCATGGGAATTCCTCTGCTGAGGGGCCGGGACTTCCGCGATGTCCCGGCTTCGTCACCGCCCGTGGCTGTCATCAATCGCGTGATGGCCGAACATTTGTTCCCGCGCGAGAATCCAGTAGGGCAGCGAGTGGGTTGGGGGTCCGGGAAGGAGAGCACGGTCTACGAAATCGTCGGCGTGGTGGGTGACACGAAATCCAAGACGATTGGGGAAGCCCTGAGGCCATGTCTCTACGGGCTCGCTGCGCAAAGCGAAACAGACCTTGAGAGACTCTCACCGTTCGGCGGAGTGAGCCTTGTAATCAAGACAGTGGGAAAACCGAAAGCTCTCGCCGCGATTGTTCAGCAGGAAGTCGAGCGCCTCGACCCCGGTCTGCCCGTCTACGGCGTGGAAACCATGGAGGAACAAGTCGGGAAATCCCTTGTTCTGGCACGCCTGGCCGCGTCGTTCCTGGGCGTCTTCGGCTTCCTGGCGTTGACGCTCGCAGCAGTGGGGTTGTACGGCCTGATGAGCTACACTGTCGTCGCCCGCACGCGCGAGATCGCCATCCGGATGGCTCTCGGAGCTTCAGCCCAGAGGACGCTCTCCATGCTCGCCCGGCAAGGTCTCAGTACGGTCGGCGTGGGTCTCGCGGCGGGGCTCGCTGCCAGCCTTGCGGTTGGTCGTCTCGTGTCCAGCCTCCTGTACGGGGTTGGCGGTTTTGATCCCTTGACGTTCATTACCGTGCCCATCGTGTTGGTATTCGTGGCCTGCTTCGCCATACTGGTGCCCGCCCGCCGGGCGACCAAGGTCGATCCCATGGTGGCGCTGAGGTACGAATGATGGGCGATTGATGATTGGTGATTGACGATTGGCTTGGAAACGAAATTCGCAAATCTTCCGTGGGCGGTCGAATTTCGAGTTTCCAGTTACGAGTTTCGCTCTTTGCGAGTCAATCGCCAATCGAAAATCGGCAATTCGGAGGCAGGCCATGTCAATCTTGCGAAACCTAATGAGTGGGCTGCGGGCGCTGTTCCGTAAGGAGGAAGTCGAACAGGAGATGGACGAAGAGCTGCGCGGTTTTCTGGACGCCGCGGTGAAAGAGAAAATGCGCTCCGGGATGAGTTACGAGCAAGCGCTGCGTGCGGCTCGCGTCGAGATGGGCAGCCTGGACGCAGTGAAAGAAGAAATCCGCAGTGCCGGTTGGGAATCGACACTGGAAACGCTCTGGCAGGACCTCCGCTACGGCGCGCGCATGCTGCGCCGCAATCCCGGCTTCACCGCCGTCGCCGTCCTCACCCTCGCCCTCGGCATCGGGGCCAATGTGGCCATCTTTAGTGTCGTGAACGCGACCCTGCTCCAACCCCTGCCTTTCAGTGACCCTGATCGCATCGTCTGGATTCGCGAGAAGAATCACGGATCCGTTGCGCCGGCAAATTTCCTCGATTGGAGGCGGCAGAATAACGTTTTCTCGGATATCTCCGCCTATTTCAGTTGGGGCGCCAACCTGGTGGCGCAAGGCCAGGCCCGGCGGATCACGCGCACAACCTGTTCCGCGGACCTGCTCAAGCTCCTTGATGTGCGTCCTCAACTGGGCCGCGATTTTCTGCCTTCTGACGAGAGCGCCGGCCACGTTCCCGTCGTCATCCTGAGTCACAGCCTATGGCAGCAGAGCTTCGGTGGCGACCCGAACGCGGTCGGGGGATCGGTCACAATCGACGGCCGCCGCTTCACGATCGTCGGCATCATGCCCGCCGGCTTCCGCTACCCCGGTGACAGCGACTTATGGACCACGCCCGAGCGCGAAGTCCCCGAGGCCCCCGCCGACATCGGCGACGTAACGAAAAACCGCGGCATCCACTACCTTACCGTGATCGGTCGCCTTGCGTCGGGCGTGACGCTCGACCGTGCCCGAGTGGAAATGGATACTATCGCGGACCGCCTCGCCACCCAATACCACGCAGGCCCCCGCGAACGCGGGGTCATCGTACAGCCGCTCAAGAAGATTCTGGTGGGCGATGTCCGCCCGTTGCTGCTCATTTTACTGGCTGCCGTTGGATTAGTTCTGCTGATTGCCTGCGCCAACGTCGCTAATCTGATGCTGGCCCGCGCCTGTGTGCGCCGCGCGGAAATGGCCGTACGTTCGGCTCTGGGGGCAAGCCGCCTGCGTTTGGCGCGGCAGATGCTTACCGAAAGCCTCCTGGTCGCCTTGGCCGGAGGCGCCCTGGGACTTCTGCTTTCGACCGCTGCCACGCGTCTGCTGCTGAGGATCGGCTCGGAGATCATTCCCTCCGTCCGCGAGGTGCGTATTGACGGCGCCGTGCTCGGCTTTACGCTGGCGATTTCGATGCTCACCGGGATTCTTTTCGGCCTTGCTCCGGCGCTGGGGCTGACGCGGGTGGACTTGAGCGAGTCACTGAAGCAGGGAGCACGCCAGGCCTCCGGCGGACGCGAGCTTCTGCGTGGCTCTTTAGTAGTTTCGGAAATTGCGCTCGCACTGGTGCTCTTGACGGGCGCAGGTCTGCTGCTGCGGAGTTTTGTAGGTCTCTCCGGACAGGCTCGGCTGGGATTCAATCCCCGAGACGTTCTCACCCTTTCCGTGGCTCCCCATGGCGAGCGCTACCGATCCGCTACCGAGCAAGCTCTCTTCTACTGGCAGGCCTTGGAGCGCCTGCGCGCGCTGCCGGGAGTGCGCGAGGCAGGCGCCGTCGATTGCCTCCCACCTTATTCGCAATCAACCGGCTCCATCACCATTGCCGAACACGGTTCGCATGTGGATGAGCAGCTTCCCGGCGGGGCGTTTTCCGTCGCCAGCCCGGGTTACTTCCGAGCTTTGCAGATCCCCGTGCTTCGCGGCCGCACCTTTTCCGCCGGCGACAGCGCCGAGGCACCCAAGGTTGCGGTTATCAACCAGATGCTCGCGCGCACTTTCTTCGCTCAGCAGGACCCCATTGGGAAACACGTCGCGTGGTTCACTGCCGACGAACACGGCAAGCCGGTGTGGCTCGAGATCGTGGGGGTGGTCGGTGACGTGAAGAACTTCGAGCCTGGCGTTGCCCCGATGCCCCAAGTTTATGCCTCCTACGGGCAGGAGAACTGGGATGCCGGCATGACCTTCGTTGTACGGACCGCATCCAATCTGGCAAACGTTACTCCCGGGGTGCGCGCGGCCATTCAATCGGCTGACCCAAACGTTCCCGTGTTCGCAATCCAACCACTCCTTCAGGCCCTGGGACAGTCGCTTTCCCAGCCGTGTTTCAACCTGCTGCTGTTTGGTCTATTTGCTACCCTGGCAGTGGTTCTCGCGACCATCGGCGTCTATGGGGTGGTGAGTTACATGGTGACCCAGCGGACGCACGAAATCGGCGTTCGGATAGCGCTGGGCGCGAGTCGCGCCGATGTCTTGAGGATGGTAGTGGCAAAAGGAATCAAGCTGTCGCTGGCGGGCGTGGGGATCGGTTTGGTGTGCGCTGGGGTTCTTACGCGGTTCATGGCCGGTCTCCTCTACGGTGTACGCCCTTTCGATCCCGCGACATTTGGCATCGTCAGTATTGTGCTGACTGCCGTCACGCTGCTGGCCAGTCACATCCCCGCCCGCCGCGCGACGAAGGTCGACCCCATGGTGGCGCTACGATACGAATAAGCTCGGCTCGCAGCCGGGTGACAGTGGCGATGAAGTACCGGCGAAGACGGTCGGAATCAAACAGCCGGGCTCGGTCCCGCCCTGAGGGATGCTGGCAGTGATAAAATGCAGGTGGTTCAACCCGTAGTAATGCCGCTGGCGAGGCATTGCGGCATTGCAGCCCAAAGCCCCGCGCACATGGCACAACACGCCATGGATGCGCGACCGGTGTGGTTTCATACAAGGAGGGGCCTATGCGCTTCTCGATCAGGAGTTTTTTGGTGGGTCTCGGGGCAGGGGCGGCGGTGGCGCTGCTCGTTCTGGATGTCTGGGGCAGGCATTACTCGAATGAATATTTCCTGAGCGCGCAGCCGCGCTTGCTTCAGCCTTTTCTCCAGCAACATGTGGAGGACATGAACTCACAAGCTGCTGCGCAACTGCCGGAGCCCTGGTTGCCCGGACTCAGCAGCGAGCCGCACGAAGGCTGGCAGTTGAAGAGCCTTGCCGGAAAGCCCGTGGCGCTCAGTGACTTCAAGGGGAAGGTGGTATTTCTCGATTTCTGGGCATCGTACTGCGGCCCTTGCGTGAACGAGATGGCCAGCCTCAAGCGTCTGGCCGACTCACTCAGAAACGAGAACGTCGCCTTCCTGCTGGCCGCCCGGGATGACGAGCCGCACGTTCGGGAATTCCTCCGCAAGCACCCCATCGATTTGCCCATCTACCTGACGAGCGGAGGCGCGCCGGACATGCCCGCCGTCGCCATCCCTGCCACCTACATCCTGGACCGTCAGGGCGTGGTCGTCTTCCAACACATTGGCGTAGCCACGTGGGACACCGATAGCGTGCGATCTTTTCTGCGCAGCCTCGACAATCGCTGACCCGAAGCCGCCTGGCCGCCAAAAGCCGCCCTCTCGCGCGTGCCGCATATATCGCGTTCGTGTAGTATTCTCTGACTCAGGACGCGGGGACGAAGCGAAACCATGTGCTTCCGGACGGGACTGCGGATACGAGGGTTTTGAGCCGCATCGGGTCCGGCGGATCACGGTTCCCGCGCCCAATCCCACCGACCAGCCTCGAAGGCCCCAAAAAGGAGTTGACATTCTACAGCCATGGATGTAGATTGCCTACAGCCATGAAACCAAAAAGGGAACCCTATCAAAATCGCATTGAGTTGCTGCAAGGCACGCTCGACATGCTCATTCTGCAAACGCTGCAGTGGGGACCGCAGCACGGCTACGGGATCAGCCAGTCTATTCGGGGACGCTCGGGCGAAATCTTGCAGGTTGAGACCGGGTCGCTCTACCCAGCGCTCCATCGCCTCGAGAAGCAGGGGTGGGTAACGTCGCAGTGGAAGCAGACGGAGAGCAATCAGCGCGCCAAGTTCTATCGCCTGAGTCCGGCCGGCAAAAGGCAGTTGGTCTCCGAGCAGGCCCGTTGGGCACAAATCGTCAACGCCATTGCGGAGATTATGAATCCTGCGCCCGAGGAGGGGCAGCCATGAGTTTCTGGGATTGGATGTTTCGCCGACGCCGGCGTGAAGAGGAACTGGACGAGGAAGTCCGGAGTCATGTACGCATGGCCGCGCAGGAGCGCATCGAGCAGGGCGAGACCGCCGAGCAAGCGCGCGCCTCAGCCGTTCGCGAGTTCGGTAACATCACCTTGGTCAAGGAGGTGACGCGCGACATGTGGGGATTTCGTTGGCTTGAAACCTTGTTGCAAGACCTCCGTTATGGCCTGCGCCAGTTGCGCCGCAACCCCGGTTTCACCGCCGTGGCGGTCCTCACCCTCGCCCTCGGCATTGGCGCGAACACGGCGATCTTCACGGTCATTGACGCCGTGCTTTTGCAGCCTTTGCCTTATCCAGATTCGAGCAGGGTAGTTTGGGTGACAGAATTCATGCCGCAAACCGGCCGCGACACCGTGCTCACGCCCGAGTATGCAGCCTGGGAAAAAGTGGAGAAGATCTTTGATCAATTCGGCGCATTCGACATCACGCGGGGCGTCAATCTGACGGGAGGCGCGCAGCCAGAACGTATCAAGGCCGGTCATGTCACCCCGAGTTTGTTCCCGGTTCTGGGAGTCAAACCTGCCCTCGGTCGCACCTTCCTGCCAGGAGAAGGACGACCCGGGCACGATCGCGTTGCGGTCGTCAGCCATAACCTGTGGCAGGGTTACTTCAACGCCGACCCGAACGTTCTGGGCAAATCACTAATCCTGGACGGAGCGAGCTACAGCGTGATCGGCGTAATGCCGCGCCAATTCATGCACCCCGGATCCAGCGGAGAGGGGGTTTGGCTGCCCTTCGCCGTGCCGCCCGAAGCGGAGCGTCCCGGCATGGCGATGGGCATCGTGAGTGTGATCGGCAGACTAAAACCTGGCGTTGGCCTGGAGCAGGCCCAGTCGGTGCTGGAAGTGGTCGCGCGCCGGATGGACAACCAGTATCCTCCGCCGTGGTCGCGCCGTCATGCCTCCGCCCACGTCAGCCTGAATCCTCTGCACGATTGGCTTACGCGCGACGTGCGCCCGGCGTTGTATGTCATGCTGGGGGCAGTCGGTCTGGTCCTCTTGATTGCGTGCGCGAATGTGGCCAATCTGCTGCTGGCCCGCGCCGTGTCGCGGGAGAAGGAAATCGCGGTTCGGGCCGCGATTGGCGCCGGACGGGCGCGGCTGATCCGGCAGATGCTTACAGAAAGCACGCTGTTGGCGGTCGGCGGTGGCGGACTCGGATTGCTTCTTGTCCCCCTCCTGACCACCATTCTGCAATCCTATGTGCCGGGATCGGTGGCGGCGCATGCGGATGTCGACCTTCGAGTCCTGGCCTTGACCTTGGTTTGCTGCGTGCTGGCGGGTATCCTCTTCGGTCTTGCACCCGCGTTGACGGCATCCAAGCTTCACCTCACAGAGTCCCTCAAAGAGAACACAGGTCACTTCGGTGAGTCGAAAACGCATCGACGGCTGCGCAGTGGGATGGTCGTGGTGCAATTGGGCCTTTCCGTAGTGCTGTTGGTGGGGGCGGGCTTATTGGTGAGGAGCTTCCTGCTCCTTCTTAGGGTCAACTCGGGCATCGACCCGCACAATGTCCTTACGGCCGAGGTTTGGCTGCCACCGGGGAACATTTACGACACGTCACATCAGAGAGAGTTCTATCGGCAGGTGCTGGAGCGCGTCCGGTCGATGCCGGGGGTGGAATTTGCCGGGGCGACAACGGAGATGCCCTTTACGATGTTTAACGCCCTCGGGAACGGTTTGAGGCCGGAAGGCCAGCCGGAAAGTAACGTCCTTTATTGCCCGGGAATCGTGACGCCCAAGTACTTTCAAGCTATGGGGATCAGATTGCTTTCAGGTCGTTTTTTCGACGAGCATGATGCTGCCGGGGCGCTGCCGGTGGTGATTCTCGACCAGAGCCTGGCCCACGCACTGTTCCCGGGGCAGGATGCCGTCGGCAGGCGAATCATGGATGACGGCACTTGGCGAACCGTGGTAGGTGTCGTGGCGGATACTCACCACCTCGGCCTCAGCGAGCACGTGATGCCTGAACTGTTCTCCTCCTACTTGCAGGGACCGTCGGGTTTTATGGACATCGTGGTCCGCACGTCGTCCGACCCCTTGAGTTACGTGTCCGCGCTCCGGAATGCAGTGCTGGGGGTGGATAAGAATCAGCCCCTGGCGGATGTGAAGACGATGGAGCAGCGCCTTTCTGAATCCTTGTCCACTCGTCGCGAGCGGCTCCTGTTGCTCGGCAGCTTTGCGATTCTGGCGGTGCTGATCGCGGCCGGTGGAGTGTACGGCGTGACCGCGTACTCGGTCACTCGACGGACCCATGAAATTGGCGTGCGGGTGGCAATGGGTGCACGCCGCCAGGACATCATGCGGATGATGATGGTGCAAGGACTGCGAATCATTCTTTTGGGAATCGCTGTGGGGCTGGCCGGAGCACTCGTGTTGTCGCGCACACTAGCGAACTTCCTTTACCATACCGCTCCCACCGACCCGCTGACCTTTGCCACGGTTTCATTTTTCCTAGGCGTGATTGCCTGCCTGGCCGTCTACCTTCCCGCCCGCCGCGCGACCAAGGTCGATCCCATGGTGGCGCTGCGGGACGAGTGATTGTCGATTGACGATTGCCGATTGAGGATTGAAAAATCGCATTTCCCCGACTCCGGGTCTCGAATCGACCCGCCGCGGCGCGGCAATCGAAAATCGGCGATTCGCTCGAAGCAGGTAACGCCGAGTCTCGTTTTGCAGAGACTCTGCGGCTTTTCCTTCAAATTCGTCCCCGTCCATCGGCCGGCAGCAGCACACGATCGCTGGCCAGAGTGCGATTCGGCCTGAAGGTTGCGCTCAGGCCTCCTGTGTAATCGTGCACACTCGACCACTGCCACCCCTCGGCGCGCTTGGCCAAGCCAACCCCTTACCGGGCCGAGGTCAATATACCCCGCTTTTTCGTCTGAACCCCGAAGGGATTCAACCCGAATTCGGGATTTGGAGTCGTCTGTCATCCTGAGCCCGCGGTGCTTTTGGGCGGGCGATCCCGCCGCCGCGGGACTGCAGTTGTCTTTTGCGCTCAGCATCCAGCGACAAACTGCAGCGATGCTTCGCTGCCATGAAAATAGCCGGGGAACAGATCGTAGGGCCGAGTCGCCGCGGCGACCGTCGGCCTGGGCCGGGGCAAGCCCCGGCCCTACGAACGCCATTCAGGCCATTTTCATGCAAGGTGGTGGGCCGGAGGTCCATGATGTCTCCGCTCAGCATGACAGCACTCACGCTCAGTGTCTGGCGCCGAACCCGTGCCCGCCTAGGCGCGGGGTTTTGCGCCCGCCGCCCACGGATGGCGTGCCATCCAAGTTTCTCGACCCTGAAGGAAGTCTGGTACACTCGCGAGGCACGAGGTTTTGTCTATTCTGCGGTGTAAGTTTTTCTTGCGAAGGCCCTCAAGCCAGAGGCCGCAGTCTCGCTTCGATCAATTTGTGAATATCCAGGGTAGCGCGGCTCGCAAATCAGAATCCGTTCTTGGAGGAGGCGCATGAAACCATTCGCTGCTGAAGTCATCGGCACGGCATTAATGATCATTTTGGGAGACGGGG
>Ga0187876_1003695_pt1 | contig 10273 bp, 7 predicted proteins | sample June2016WEW_17_4_FD_133000 | JGI IMG/M metagenome (GOLD analysis project Ga0187876, IMG submission 133000) | Peatland microbial communities from SPRUCE experiment site at the Marcell Experimental Forest, Minnesota, USA - June2016WEW_17_40 | ecosystem: Environmental > Terrestrial > Soil > Wetlands... | reverse complement strand
TAAAGGGGCTCACCGAGCTGGTTCAATTGTCCGGCCAGCGCCTGGGCAAAATCGATGTCGCCATTCACTGCCCGCACCGCGCTCGCCACCATTTCGAGCGGTGATTTCAGTTTGGAGCGGAAGTTCGCCGGATCCCAAAATTCAGGCGCGTAAATCATCGTACGCATCACTTCGAGCAAATCGCCGTCGGTTTTCAGGAACGTTTTGGCCATCTTCTGCACCAGTTCCTCGGGAGGGTCGTCGGACACGAAGCGGATGGCGAGGCTCTTCGAAATGAAGTGAGCGGTGGAGGGGTGACGCGCCAGAATGTCGAGCACCTTGAGCCCATCCTCAACACCGCCGCCGGCGGGAATGGTGACTCCGAGCACGTGTTTTTCGCCTTTATCGTGGATCTTCTCGTTGAATTCGAAATCGCCGCCTTGCCGCGGCTCCCGAATGGTCCAGCCGGTGAAGCAGCGCGCAACTTCGGTCACGTCCTGCTGTGTATATCCGCCATCGACGCCGAGCGTGTGCAGTTCCATCAACTCGCGGCCGTAGTTCTCATTCAGTCCCTGGCGGTTCCTGGCGTTTGGTTTTGGATCCACACCTCTCGATTGCCAGTTGTCCAGATAGAAGAGCATAGCCGGGCTTTCCGCGGTGGCGCGGAGAAGGTCCTTGAAACGACCCAGCACGTGGGGACGGATCACGTCGCGCTCGTAGGTGGTGACCATGTAACGGTCCGCACCCTTATCGAGAAAGACGTTGAAATGGTTGTACCAGAAATCGGTGAGCACCTCTTCGAGCTGCCGGTCGCTGTAGACGGCGCGGAACAATTTGGACTCGATCAGATCCTGATTTACTACCTGAACGGGGCCGTTGAAGATCTGGATTTTGCGCCGCAGATCGGGCGGCGCGGTGGGGTAGAGTTTCTGCCGGACATTGTTGGGTAAGGAATCGAGCACGTCGTACTGCTCGGCGAGCGGCATGGATTCGATCAGGGCCGCCTGCTCCGGAGGCTTTCCGTTCTGTAGCACCTGTTTCTGCTGGTCGTCCAATTGCCAGGTTTCGGGTATCGCCTTCGCATTCAGATCCGGGTTATCGGTCTGCCCCACCTTATCCGCGGCTTCTCTGCGCTGGGCCCTTGCGATGAGTTTTTCGAGAAGGTAGCGCGTATCCGGGTCGGACGGAAATTGTTGTTTGCCATCGATCATCGCCCTCACCATCTGCGGCGTCGGGTAGTGATGGATGAGTTCGGCGGTGGTCATGCGGAGAGTATCGAATGGGGCGAGTTTGGCTTCGAGAACCGGATTTTCGGGGATTGCCACGGGATGCAACTGCTGTTCGATCCACTGATCGAGGCCTTTTTGTTTCACCGTTTCCAGGTCACCAGACCGGGGCCCGAAAGTCAGACGGTTCAAGGCGTGGAGGACTTTCTGGTCCGCTGTCATTTGGGGCGCCGTCTTCAGGGAAGCGACGGGTTCCGCGGGGGAATGAGCCTTTTTCTTCGCCAGAAGACCCGAAGAAAAGAAGATAGGGATCAGTGAAAGAATGGCGACTGATTTGCACTGCATCATACTTTGCCTGTCTATGCTTTGCCTGTTTATGCTTGCCTAATAGTGTTTAACGCGGCGGAGCGGGAAGAGTTGCGTCGGGAGCCGTGAAGGCTCCGGTGATAAAGCAGACGGATGAGGGCGAGTATGGGAACGCTCAGGAAAATGCCCGCCACTCCGCCGATCTCGCCCCCGGCGAACACGCCCAGGATGATCAGCAGAGGATGCATTTCGACGCCCTTGCTCATGATCTGCGGCGAAAGAACGTAATCCTGAAACAGCCGGTAGAGACCCAGGTAAACGACCAGCCACCATATGTGCGGGTATCCGGTCACCACGCTCACAGCGATGATGATGAGCGCGGCGGTGAGAGGCCCGACCATAGGCACGAACTCGAGAGGGAAGGCGGTTGCGGCCAACAGGATTGCATACGGCAGGCCCATCGCGCTGAACACAATACTGAAAGAGAGGAAGGTTGCGCAGCACAGAAACAGCAGCGAGCGCATGTATACCAGAAGCAAGGTATGGGCGTCGTCGAGAGTGGCTTTTGCCGTGTCTTTTGCTGCCGCTTGTTGCCCGCTCTCGAGCATATCGAGAAAACCGTCGCGAATGCTGCGGCCATCACGCAAAATGAAAAAACTGAGAATCGGGATGATGATGACGTAGATCAGATTCCGCGACGCGGAAAGAATGCGCAAGCTAAGGCGGGGAAGCGTTGAAACGATGTCGCCGTAGTGCTGCCTGAGCTGGTTTTCCAGAGCGCCGGTGATCTGGCTCGCGAATGATTTGACGCCTTGTGGAGCAGGCGGGGGATTACGGCTGAGCCGATCGAGAAAGACGGGCGCCTGCTGCGCGAGGTTCGCAGCCTGATTGGCGACCACGGACCCGATGAGAGTTCCGAATACCGCCAGGATGCCAATCACGATAACGAACGTCATCGCGAGGGCGGGAGTACGGGTCTTCGCAGTCAGATGCCGGTCGATCAGGTCCATCAATGGATAGAGCAGGTACGCGAAGAGGAGAGCGATCACGAATACGATCAGCGTCTCGCGGATTACGTAGATGGTTGAGAGCAGCAGGAGGACAAGCGCCGCGGTCCAGGTGTAGCGCGCGGCTTTGGGATCAATGCCGAGCAACTTGCGCCTCTGCGTTACTATTCTCAGCGCTTGCGGGGGCCGCCACTTTTTCGATCCGGAGCTTTTCGATCCGAACCGTGGCGATGCGATTCCGCTCCATGGAGGCGACGGTGAAACGGCGTCCTTCGAATTCGACCGACTCGCCGGGCTTCGGGATATGGCCCAGTTTGAAAAGCATGTATCCGGCAATGGTCTCGAATCCCGCATTCGCCGGCAACTCGATTCCGTAGATCGAGGTGAGATCGATAATGCTGGTGGCTCCATCGAGCTCGGCGTGATCCGCCTGGATTTGAGGCTTAGGCAGCTTTTCGTCGAATTCGTCTTCGATTTCGCCGACAATCTGTTCGAGCACGTCTTCCACGGTGAGCAGTCCGGTGACTGTTCCGAATTCATCCACGACCATGGCCATGTGGGAGTGCCGTTGGCGAAAATCCTCCAGCATCTGCATGAGAGGTTTGGTCTCGGGAACGATCAGCGGTTTTCGCATGATGTGCGCGAGGTAAAACGGCGCCGCGGGACGACCGGCGCGCAGACTGACGCGGCGCTCGTGCCAGAGCCGGAGCATGTCTTTGAAGAAGACTGCGCCGACGATTTGTTCGGGTTTGTCCTGCCAGACGGGCAGGCGCGAATGCTGGCTTTCGACCATGGTTTTGAGAACGTCGTCGAGCGATGCCGATGCGGAGACCGAGATAATCTCACGGCGGGGTTTCATGATTTCGCGCACGTATAAGTCGTCGAGATCGAGCACGCGGTGGATCATGTCTTCCTGCAGCTTGGGGAGGTTGCCCGCAAAGCGGCTGGAACTGACGATGAGCTTGAGTTCCTCGGAGGAGTGGCCGCCGCCGCGATGGCCGACTTTTACGCCGAGGAGCCGGGTGATTCCGCGCGCCGATCCTTCGATTACGATGACGAAAACCGACATCAGGCGGTAGAAAAGCATGAGCGCCGGAGCGACTATTACCGCCAGGCGATCGGCTTTGTCGATGGCGAGATTCTTAGGTACCACTTCGCCGATTACGACATGGCAGTAGGTCATTACGGCGAAGGCCAGTACGAAGCCAACTGCGTGCAGAATGGTGGCTGTTCCGGTGGTGAGGATGGGGTGGAACAGCGATATCAAAAGCGCGTAGAGGGTGTCTTCGCCGGCCCAGCCGAGTCCGAGACTGGCCAGGGTGACGCCGATCTGGGTGACCGAGAGGAGTTTTTCGGGCTGTGCGAGAAGGGCGAGAGCGATGCGGGCGCCGGCGTTGCCTTCTTCGGCGAGATGGCGCAGGCGGGAGTCGCGGACTGAGAGCAGCGCTACTTCGGATGCGGCGAAGAAGGCGTTGATCATGAGGATCAGGCCTAATAGGAGGAGTCGCGCGAGATAGTCGGGGGCTGGAGGCACTCTGTTATCAAGTGTAGAGAATTTTCGTACTCGTACGTACGAACCCATTTGCCAATGGGCGTTCGAAAAAACGAACCCGTTTGCGGATTCGGCTTGCTTTGGGTTGTTCTTCGTTGATCGATGGCTTGTTCGTTTGGTCAATCCTTTGGGAAACGCGACTTGAAGTCGCGTCTCCAAGAAAATTATGGGGCGCCCCACTGCCTGATATCCCTCAGACCAGGGCCTTTTTGGTCTCCCGGAAGAAACCGGGGCCGCACCAATAACGGGAGCGCCTGCCGCCCATTGTTTCTGCATTCACCGCACATTGCCTCGAGGAGTACACGGCTTAGCGACCAGATACGTCATGGGTACGATCTGGTTCTCGATTGGAAGTTAACACCGCCAGCGGGAAAAGCCGTAACAGCGGCGCGGAATAGTGCGCTAAGTTATTGAAACAGAATGCGCGAAAATTATTTTCGATCGCTGTCACTTAACTTGAGTGTCACCACACCGTCTGAATTCTTGAAGAACGTATGCGACCGTCGCGACTGATGACAGGCACGCCGAAGTGCACGGCTGTGGCCGCCACGATGCGATCAGGCATGTCAGGAACTTCCATTCGGCCTTCAAATCGTTATAGGCGGCGATGGGAAGGCGATTCTTCTCGACCAGATAAACGATCTCAGCAAGGCTGATTGGAGAGAGCATAATGCCGTCGCCAGCGCGGGCGGCTTCGCCAACAAAAATCCGCGCAGTCTTTGATAAGCGCGGGTTTTTGAGCAGGTACCACAACGCGGCATGCGTGTCGGCAACCCCGGCGGTTACGGAGCAAGCTCACCGAAGCCGTGCAACATCTCCCGCCGGTTTTCGTCGATTTCTTCTTCCGAAGGACCGGGGCCGTATTTAGCGAGCAGTCCGTAAGCTGATTTCCTGGGCTTGGGGCTCTCCCCCGCCGGTCTTACCGCTTCCTCGAGAACGTGCCGCGCAAAGCCTGCAACCGAGATCCCTTGCGCTTGAGCTTTGGCTTTCAGAGCAGCCTGCAACTCGTCCGGGAGTTCAATCGTGAGGGTCATAAGCGTGCCTGCGTTGAGTTGGCTTCTTTCGTTATTATCCCTTGGCAGCTAGGAATCTCGCCAGAGCCCGATGTTCGCGACCCACGGGATCAAAAACTCGGTGTCGTGTCAATCCCTTGCGCCCATGCAGGCATTTTCCCCAGGGGATCGTCATCCCATTGGTCGATGAGATGACCAGTTTCAATCTCTCGCAATTCGCAATGTGCCCTCGGCTCGCCGTGAGGGAACGACTGATAGAACGCAACTTGCTTTCCGCGCGCCACAAAGCGCCAATGAAAGGTCGCTCTGCCGTCGCCGCGGAATTCGCGGAGAGCCTTACCGGGCCTGTAGACGATGAGCTTTAGCGACAGCGAGTGAGACGTGCAGCAATTTGCATAATCAACCAGCCACCCAACTGCTCGTTTATCCTCAGAGATCAGCGCCGACCTGGCGCCTACCTGTTCCTTGTCGTCTGGCGGTTGCACTTCATTCCCGTCGCCAAGGATAATGTGCGCCGCGCCGCCGGGCCCGAGGGATGAAGCTTAAAACCCTGCGCAGGACTCACTGCGAGGCAGACTTGTTCAACAATTCATCTTCGCGCCGTCGCAGGCTTTGAAGGAAGGCCTCGCCGTCCAACGGTTGAACACGGCCACTTTTCAGGTCGTCGTAACGTTGATCGAGCATTTCACGGGTTCGAGCGAGTTCGTCGGAATAGTCGTTCATCGCATCCTCGATCAGCTCGACGGGCGGCCTTCCAGCGTCACGCGCCATCTGGTCGAGTTTCGCTTGTACCTCGGGTTTGAGATGCACTTCCATCGTTCGAGTTCCTTGATCCAGGGTACATCCTTCGCCCTTACCGAATTCCCGCCTGCGCGAGCATCTCGAGAAACTGCGCGCGGGTCCGCATGTCGATCGACTCCGTGACCAGCTTCCCGTCGCGCCCGTAGATATAGGTCTTGGGAATCCCCTCCACCCTGAAGAGTTCATTCACCTGGCGCCCTTTGTCGAGCATTACCGGATAGCTCACCGCCCGGGTTTTCCGGAACGCACGCACTTTCGCCTCATCCTCATCTGAGATCGCCAGCACCACGAGTCCCTGGGTTTTGAACTTCTTGTAAAGCGCATCCAGATCCGGCATCTCTTTCCGACATGGCGGGCACCAGGTGGCCCAGAAATTCACGACGACAACTTTTCCGATCAGGGCCTTCCGGGTCCACTTCCGCCCGTCGAGATCGGCGAGCGTGAAGTCCGCGTCATCCCGTTCGGCGTCGTCGGCCGCCAACTTCGCCATCGCGAAATCGAACTGTGCGTCGTCGAGCGATGCCTGCATGTGCTCGTACTTCACGAGTTGCGCGAGCGAGGTGTATGGCGCTGCGGGCCTTGGCTTTCCTTCAGGCGCACGTTGCGGCTGCTCGCGCAGACATTGGGCCAGCGTCGTCGTCACTTCCTGCAGGGTGTCACGACCGAAATCGCCCTCTGTCGAAAGGTTGGTCAGATTCGCGGCGAGGCGCAGCTTGTTCGGGACTACCGGAAGCGCGCGGATTTCGAGCGCCAGTTCCTTTGTTGCCGCGGCGCGAGCCTTATCATTCATATCGCGCAAGCCTCGGATCTTCGCGTAGAGGGGCGACTCCCGCGCGCTCCAAACGATCTTCGGTTCCTCGCTGCCGGCGCTCCCGACGAACAGCAGGAAAATCGCAGAGCATAGGGCCGATCGGAACATATCCTCACCTTACACCGGATTGGCGAAGCAAACGCGACTTGAAGTCGCGTCTCCCGAATCGTGACTGCGAGGAACCGGCGGCAAGACCGCCGGCGCTCCGTCGAACCGTGTTGGAAGGCGATGCCGGGGCGAAATGGCTGAGTTTGCTAACCTCGCTGGGTGGTTACTCTGATTCGACACGGGCAGGCCGGTTCGCGCCTGGCTTATGACGATCTGTCCGGGATCGGCCATGAGCAAGCGCGGGCTTTGGGCGAATGGTTTGGCGAACGCGGGGTCCGGTTCGACGCGATCATCACGGGCGGTCTTAACCGGCAGCGCATGACGGCACGCGAGATTGTGGCCGCGATGGAAGCTGAGGGCGTTCGGAGTCCCGCGCCGGTGGTTGACGAACGCTGGAGTGAGTTCGATCTGGATGGGGTCTATGCGGGAATTGGGCCGCTGCTGGCGCGCGAGGACGAGCGGTTCCGGTTGGAGTACGAAGAACTCCAGCGGGAAATGGCCGATCCGGAGTCCGCGGCGCATCGGGCCTGGCGGAGTTGCGATGTGATGGTGGTGCGGGCCTGGATCGAGTGTCGTTTTCAGTTTCAGGGCGAGTCGTTTACAGGGTTCGCGGCCAGAGTGCGGCAGGCGCTGGCCGGTCTACCGATGGAAGGGCACGTTGCGGTGGTCACTTCGGCTACACCGATCGCTCTAAGTGCGGGCGCGGCGCTCGATCTTGGTCCGAGAAAGGTGATGCAACTGGCGGGGGCGCAGCGGAATACTGCTTTTGGGGAAATGGATTTGCGGCCGGGAGACCCACGAGTCGTCTCGTTCAATAATGTTCCGCATTTGTTCGAAGGGCGGCTGAGGACTTTGCGCTAGTGAAGAACCGGCGGCAAAGACCGCCGGCGCTCCCTTAACAGCTACGGGTTCAAGACGCCCTTACTATTCTCAGAAACCGGTGTCGAGAAAAGTCTCGACACGGCACGCTGAGAGCGTGCGCTACGCCGGCAATTACAGGAGCGTCAGGGGGTCCACGTCGATGACTAAAGCGGTGGCGGGCCACTTTTGGGCGCGGGCGAAATCCTGCGCTTTACGCAATAGCGCGTTCAAGTCTTTCCGGCTGCCGGATTTGATCAGAAGCTGATAGCGGAATTCGGCTTTCAGGCGCTGCACGGGGGCTTCGGCCGGTCCCATGATCCGCATGTTTTCGGGCGCGGGAGTGATGTGATGACCCAGTTCGGTCGACATGCGCAGCGCGTCCTCCTGCTTTGGCGCGCGGACCAGAATGTTGGCCATGGCGGCGAACGGCGGGTATTTCATGAAGCGCCGGAATTGCAGTTCCTTTTCGAAGAAGCCGGTGTAGTCCTGCTGGGCGGCGAAGCGGATGGCGTAGTGATCCGGGTTGATGGTTTGCATGTAAACCATGCCGGGCAGATGACCGCGTCCGGCCCGGCCCGCGACCTGGGTGAGGATCTGGAAAGTTCGTTCGGCGGCGCGAAAGTCGGGCATGCCGATTCCGACATCGGCCGATACGACTCCGACCAGCGTGACGTTCGGGATGTCATGCCCTTTCGCGATCATCTGCGTGCCGACGAGGATGTCGAAATTGCGTTCGCGGAAGTTTTGCAGAATGTCTTCGAACTGGCGCTTGCCGGCAACTGTGTCGCGATCAAGCCGGGCGATCTTCGCTTCGGGAAATTCGCCGTGCAGCTCATCTTCGACGCGCTCGGATCCGGAGCCCATGAAATGAATGTGCTCGCTCTGGCATTTGGGGCACACGGAGGGAATTTTTTCCGCGTAGCCGCAGTAGTGACAGAGCAGACGGCGGTCGCGGCGATGGTAGGTCAGGGTTACTGAGCAGTTGATGCACTGGACGCGCTCGCCGCAGGCGCGGCAGGCGACGAAGGTGGAGAAGCCGCGGCGATTGAGCAGGATCATCGCCTGTTCGTTGTTCGCAAGGCGCTCGCGAATGGCTTCGATGAGCGCGCGGGAAAAGATGGCGTGCTTGCGGGTTTCGAGAAATTCCTGCCGCATGTCGACGATCTGGACGGTGGGCATGGGGCGATCCGCGATGCGATCGGGAAGTTCGAGCAGCGTGTACTTGCCCGAAACGGCGTTGAATCTGCTTTCGAGGCTGGGAGTGGCAGACCCGAGCACCACGCACGCGTCCGCCGCCTGGGCACGGACGATGGCGACGTCGCGGCCGTGATAGCGCGGCGTTTCTTCCTGTTTATAGCTGGCGTCGTGCTCTTCGTCGACAACGATCAGGCCGAGATTGCGCACGGGCGCGAAGACTCCCGAACGCGTTCCGACGACCACGCTCGCGCCGCCGGCGCGAATCCTGCGCCATTGGTCGGCGCGCTCGGCATCGCTGAAGGCGCTGTGGAGAATGGCAACGCGGTCGCCGAATCGGGCGTAGAACTGACCCGCGACGGCGGGAGTCAACGCGATCTCCGGTACCAGCATCAACGCGCCGCGGCCGGATGCGAGGGCGGCGTCGATCGCGTTTAAATACACCTCGGTCTTGCCGGAGCCGGTGACGCCGTAGAGCAGGAAGGTGCAGAACTTGCGGGTGGCGATGCCCGCGCCGATCAGATCGAAGGCATTGCGCTGGGAGGTGTTGAGTTCGTGAGGAGCGCGGATCGGGGCGCTGTGGATCGCGACGGGTTCGGGCGTCAACGTGACCGATTGTTTGCGCGCGAGCGAACGGGCCGCCTGGCTGGCGTTGCGGATGAGCGGTTCGAGGTCGCCCAGGTTGTGGGTGCCGGGGTGGAGCGCGAGGTAGGCGAGCAGTTCGCGTTCGGCTTTGGGGATTTTGCCCTGAGGATCAGTGCCCGTAAGAAGGATGCGAAGTTTCGCGGAAGGGGCGCGCAGGGGGTCGCGATCGTGCTGGACTTGTTCGACGGCGATCCAGCCGCGGCGTTCGAGCGATTTCAGGATGCGGTCGGCGAGGGGGATTTTCTTTTTGATGTAAGCGGCGGAGAGCGATCGCGCGGCCAGCATCTGGACGACCTCGTTGACGGTGTCTTCCGCCTGCGGCTGGATGGAGAGTTGGCGTGAGGCGTCGCGCCCGGCGTCGGTCAGGGAATAGATCTTGCCGGAGCGGATGTCGGAGGCGAGTGGCAGCATGGAGCGGAGCACTTCACCGAGCGGCGCGCAGTAGTAGCCGGAGATCCATTTGCCGAGGGCGATGAGTTCGTCGTCGAGGACCGGCTCGGGGTCAATCAGCCTGAAAACGTCTTTGACCGGGGTGTTTATTGTGTCGTCGTGAACGCGGAGGACGACGCCGGTGAGCTTCCTTGTTCCGAACGGAACGAGCACGCGCGCTCCCGCTTTGACGCGAGATTGCAGAGTCAGGGGGAGCGAGTAAGTGAAAGCCTGATCCAGCGGCACTGGCAAGCTGACGTCGCAGAAGCGGGCCAAGAATCAGTGTAAGTCCGGCTCGCCTGGTATTCTCCCTTGGTATTCTGGAATCGCGGAGGCGCAAG
>Ga0187876_1003693_pt1 | contig 10278 bp, 7 predicted proteins | sample June2016WEW_17_4_FD_133000 | JGI IMG/M metagenome (GOLD analysis project Ga0187876, IMG submission 133000) | Peatland microbial communities from SPRUCE experiment site at the Marcell Experimental Forest, Minnesota, USA - June2016WEW_17_40 | ecosystem: Environmental > Terrestrial > Soil > Wetlands... | reverse complement strand
TGTAGCGGGCATCGAGGGCCGTCAGTCCATTCATCAGCCGCTCGCGCGCCGCGGCCAGTGTCGGACGGGGCATGATCCGGCGGCCTTTGTCCAAAACCGTCTCCATCAGTTGAACCGTTTTCGCCGGGATCGGCTTAAACTCGCGCGCCACGGTAGTCGCGCCCTCGTCCACAATTCCGATCAAGTCCGCAAAGAACGATCCGCTCGGCGCATAAGCGCGGAACAACTGCTTGCGGCCCGGCGTTGAAATTTTTCCGGCCGAGGTCTTGAGCCGGCCGTGATCCTTGTAATCGACGAGCTGGTAGGTGAAGTCAGCCGCCGGCGCGTCGTCGCTGACCGCGAGCGCGGCGCCGACCCCGAACGCATCGATCGGCGCATCTGCGTCGGTGAGTTCCGCGATTCGGTATTCGTCGAGGTTGCCGCTCGCGACGATTGCGATGTCGCCGAAGCCGGCCTGATCGAGAATCCGCCGCGTCTTGCGGCTGAGTTCGTGGAGGTCGCCGCTGTCCAACCGCACGCCCTGGATTTTCACGCCCGCCTCGCGAAATTTCGCGCCGACCGCGGCCGCATTCTCGACGCCATGCACCGTGTCGTAGGTGTCAACAAGCAGCGTGCTGAGCGCCGGGAAGCTCGAGACAAAATCGCTGAACGCGTCGCGCTCGCGCTCGTGCGCCATCACGAAGCTGTGGCTCATCGTGCCGAAAACGGGGATTCCGTAGCGCTTGCCCGCGAGCACGTTGGCGGTGCCGTGAAAGCCCGCCAGGTAGCTCGAGCGCGCCGCGATAAGAGCCGCATCGGCGCCCTGCGCGCGGCGCGGACCGAAGTCGACCAACCGCCTGCCGCCCGCGACGACGAAGCATCGCGCGGCTTTGGTCGCGACAATCGAAGCGAATCCGAGTTGGTTGAGCGCCAGCGTCTCGATCAGCTGGCCTTCGATCAGCGGCGCGCGGATCTCCACGATCGGTTCGCCGGCGAAATAAATCGTGCCTTCGGGAATCGCCCGGATCGAACCGGTAAAGCGGAGTTTCGAAAGAAATTCAAGAAAATCCGGCTTGAAAAGTTGCAGCGACTCGAGATGCCCGATCGCGGCGGCGTCGAAACGATATTCCTCCAGCGCCTCGGCCAGCCGTTCGATGCCGGCTGCGACCATGAATCCGCGGCCCGGCGGCATCCGGCGCATCGCGACTTCGAACGACGCGGTATCGTTGAATCCGTGCTCGAAGAACGCCGCGCTGACTGTAAGCTCGTAGAGATCGGTGAGCAGCGCGACCTCGGCGGGGTCGAGCCGGAGATCGATCGTCATCGGCGATGTCTCCTTCTTCCCCGCCTCACCGGCAGTTCCGGGCGGCGCGGTAACCCGAGGCCTCGGCCGTTGCGGCGTCTGCGAACTCGACTCTGTTTCTAGGTGAAATCGTCTTGTACGCGGGACATCCGGGCCACTCGTAAATTCCGGTCCTCCGATTGCCGACCACGCCGCCGGCAGGAGGCGCGCCAGATCTCGGCGCTTTGTCGGGAGCCGCGCCCTGCGTATTGGAAAGCTGAAGGGGATGCGACCTCTCGGCTCGGTCTCTCCAATTCTCTTCGTACGATGCGGCTGTCTTCGCGTCTCGAATGATCAGCAAATTTTCAGCGTTACGGGCCTCGGCAGACTTACTGAAATTATAGCTGCCCGTGATCACGATTTCGCGGTCAATAAGAATCACCTTGCTGTGAGCAATTCCCGATTCCGGCGAATCCACGAGCACTCTAATGCCGGCAGCTTCAAGGCGGAGTACTGCATTGGCCTCCTTGCGATCTGCACGGAGCTGAGAGCGATCGACGATCACCTGCACGTCCCGGCGGTTTTGTTTCGCGGCGATTAGGGCCGCAGTGATTTTGCCGGAGGTGAGAGAGTAGGCTTGCACCAAAACGGAGCGCTGCGCGGACCCGATCGCAGACAAAATCGCCACCTGGGGATCGCAACCGCCAGGCAGGGGCGGACTGAAACAAACCTGAGTCGTCGGCTGGGCGGAGGAACTCCCCGCCTCGGCCCGGACCGCTCCAGCCGTGGCTAACACGCAGAAGACGGTTGCGACAACGAGCGACTCCAGGCGCATACGTGAGAGCATATCAGCGCGACGGTACGGTGCGTGAGCGCCGCCCGACGCCCGGCGCGAGGATTCGAGTTCATCCTATCGCGCGCTGCGCGAGCCTCTGTTGATGTCTCCTTCCCAGCGGACAGAAATGCGCCGCGCCCCTTCCAGCAGGATGCGGAAAAACGGTCGTCGGATACGTCCAACAAATCCAACGCACGCGAGTATACCCGGCTACCCGCTTAGCTGATCCAACGGCGGAGAAGGCTTGCTCGATCGTGGCGAACGCCTCTTCCATCTGACCGGCGCGCGCTGGTGGAGTCGGTGCGCTGGAAATGCGCGCGCTGGTAGCAGAAACCCCACGCCAGAGCGCGATTTTGCCATGTGGGGGGCGCAATTGGGATCAAATTGGGATCGCGCGGGGTTGCTGCCGATTTCAACAGGCGCGGCTTTCGCCAAGGCGCTCCGGCTCGATAACCGGAGCCCCGAGATGATACTCTCGATCCTTAGGGAGATTTTGATTGAAAGAGAAACCGAAGCCGCCGCGCCCGCGCCGGACAGTCTTTCAAGTGGGCTCGACCACTCACACCCTGCGCCAAGGCGATGCGCGAGAACTCGACTGGATCGAGGATGAATCGGTCCATCTGGTTCTGACCTCGCCACCGTATTGGACTCTCAAGCAATACCCTATGTGCGAGGGCCAGCTCGGGATGATCGCCAATTACGAGCAGTTTCACGACGAATTGGAAAAGGTCTGGAAGCATTGCTTTCGCGTGCTGGTTCCGGGCGGCAGGATCGTTTGCGTGGTGGGCGATGTTTGTTTACCGCGCCGCGTACATGGTCGCCATATGGTGATGCCCCTGCACGCCGATATCATCGTGCGTGCTCGGCGCTTGGGCTTTGATAACCTTACGCCGATCTTTTGGTACAAGATCGCAAACGCCAGCTACGAAGTCGAAAACGGGTCGAGCTTCTTGGGCAAACCTTACGAACCCAACGCCATCATCAAGAACGATATCGAGTTTATCCTGATGCTGCGGAAACCCGGTGGATATCGCAAGCCGACCCAAACGCAACGGGACGAATCGCGACTCACGAAGGAAGAACATGCAGCTTGGTTCCAACAGGTATGGACGACGCTGAACGGCGCTTCTACCCGCGACCACCCCGCACCGTATCCAAAAGAACTGGCCTATCGCCTGATTCGGATGTTCTCTTTCACCGGCGATACCGTGCTCGATCCGTTCGCGGGCACGGGAACCAGCATGATTGCTGCCGCGCGATGCTTTCGCAACAGCATTGGCGTGGAGATAGACAACAGCTATGTGGACAAGGCGCTAGATCGTTTGGAGGACGAACTGACAGGCTTGTTCAACCAAGTCACTGTGCCGGTTGGTTAAAACGCTTCTCGTACAATATCGCGATCCGTTTCAAGAAGCTGCCGTAATGGATTGATTCGCCAAGCTGAGGCGCTGGCAGCTCCGTTACCAGTTTCGATGGATTTCCACCGTCGTAATCGACCACAATCACCGCCAATGCTTCTGGTTGGTCTGACGGTTCGTCGGGATCGTCCCTGAGCGGCATTCCGGCGAACAGCTTGACCGTCGCCGCCACTACCTTTTGCATATCGAATTTCGCGCGCACCATACCCTTGGCGAAGGGATCGGGATTCTCGTAGGTGGGCGAGATGTTCACGATCACGATGCCAGCCGCTATGCAATCACGGCGATGATTGTGCATGTGATTCGAGTACGCGATCAGATCGCCGTAGCGGTTCTTTCGGGCCTTACCGTGCGCCGCCATGATGGACTTGTTCTCAACCGACGTAACGACCGAGATTACTGGGGCTGTGCCCGTGTGAAGAATCAGGTCCACATTGCGATTGGCGACCTTGGTATAAACTTCGGCGTTTTTCTTTTCGTGTAGCAGACCAGACGCGAGTCCGATCTGAATCGAGGGAGATGCCGCGCATAGGTCTGCAACCACAAAGCCCGACAGAGCGTTCGAGTTTTGCTGAGCACGCGGATTGAACCCGGGATGCTGGTTCATCCATTCGACGTAAGACTCTGGAGCCGACAAAGCGACGGCATTCTATCGTTTCCAGAAGCCGGGGCACAGATGCCCAAGGTTGCCGCCAGCGCCCGGATGCCGCCGCCGGTCGATTGCACGATATAGCCGTCGTAGCGACGTGCGCCTGCTAGCGGGGGGGCTCGGGCGGGGCGGGCGGTTTGGGCGCGGGCGGGTTCGGCGCCGGCTCCTGCACCACGCGAGTTTCGCCCAGCGGGCGTTCGCGCAGGATATCAGCCATGCGCTTGAGCTGCCGATCGACGAGATGGTTGATCGTTCCGGGCTCGTCGATCGTTCCCGCGCGCACCCCGGTCAAAGCCTCGATTCCGCGATCGATCGTATCGATCGGATAGATGTGGAATTCCCCCCGCTCGATCGCGCCGGTGGTCTCCGGATCGAGCATCAGGTTCGAGACGTTGGTGCGCGGCACAATCACGCCCTGCGTGCCGGTCAGACCGATCGCCTTGCAGACGCGATAGAAGCCCTCGACCTTCTGGTTGACGCCGCCAATCGCCTGCACGGTTCCGTATTGATCGACCGACCCCGTCACCGCCAGGTCCTGCCGAAGCGGCACTCCCGACAGAGCCGACAGGAGAGCGTACAGCTCGGTCGAGCTGGCGCTGTCGCCGTCGATTCCCGAGTAGGATTGCTCGAAGCAGATGCCCGCCGTCATCGCGATCGGGTGCTGCTGTCCGAACCGGGCGCGGATAAATCCGCTCAGGATCATGATTCCCTTGTCGTGCGTCGATCCCGACATCCGCGCCTCGCGCTCGATGTTGATCACGCCCGCCTGCCCAAGCGCCACGGTCGCGGTTACGCGCGCCGGCCGCCCGAAACTGTAACCGCCGACGTCCAGCACGGCCAGCCCGTTGATCTGTCCAACGCTGGCGCCGCGAATATGAACGATGAGGGTGCCTTCGCCGATCAGCCGGCGGATTTCCTCCTCGATAAAATTGAGCCGCAGCATCCGCTCGCCAAGCGCCCGCTCGACGTGCGCGCCGGTAACGCGCTTAGCCATTTCGATCCGCGCGCAGTACCCCGACTCGCGCGCGAGATCGTCTATCGGTTCCAGCATCGCGAGCACTCGCGACCTGTCGCCCGCCATCCGCATGCCGAATTCCACGATCCTGGCCAGTGCGCCCGCCTCGAACGGCGGCAGATTCTCCCTGCGCGCCAGGGCGCCCACGTGCGCGGCATAATGCGCGGCAGCCGCGCCGTCGGCCGCCACCGAGGGCCGCATCTCGGCCTTGACCTTGAACAGGTCCGCGAAGTCCGGCTCGTAGAAGTAAAGCACGCTGTAAAGATACGCGCCGCCCAGCACCACGACCTTGTTGCGAATCTCGATCGGTTCGGGCTTCAGTCCGCTCATCGAGAAAAACGGCAGCGGCTCGAAAGTCTCCGGCGTCATGCGCCCCGACTTGAGGCTGCGCTTGAGCGTTTTCCAGACGCTCGGCTCGACCACCGCATCCTCGAGATCGAAGACCAGAAAACCGCCGTGCGATTTCAGAAACGATCCGCCTATGATCCGCGTGAAGTTGGTCCCCGACCGCCCCAGCGGATCGATCCATCGCTCGATCGTCCCGAACAGGTTGCGATACGTGGGCGCATCCTCGAGCACCACCGGCGCTCCGCGGGTGGCCGAGTTATCGACCATCACGTTGACCTGGTAGTCGAACCATCGCGCGCCGTCCTCGATTCCCGGCGGCCTTGCGCCCTGCTCGGGCGGCGGTTCGCGGAAGCGATCGAGATTGCCGAGCATGTGATCCGCGACTTCATGGAGGTAGGCGTCGACCGCGGGATTATTAAAGTGATGCTTTAACTCTTCAATTGACGGCGTGATCAGCCGCGCCGCGAACGCGCGCTCGATTGCGCGGATGTCGTCGATCAGCTCGTGCATCATTTCCTGCTGCTTGAGCATCAACGTGCCGAGTTCGTCCTGCAGATCACCCTGCACCTTCGCCAGCTGCTCGCGCTCGGCGTCGGTCTTTGCCGCCATCGCTTTGCCGAGCACTTCGGGCGACTCGGGCATCTTGCCGTCGATCAGCGGGATGAATATCACCTGTCCGGTCGGCGCGCTCTGGAGCGCGAAGCCGCGCTCGCGGGCGCGCGTCTCGAGATTTCCGAACAGTTCCTGCGCGCGCTTGTTGTACTTGTCGCGCAGCGCCGCGCGCTCCTGATCGAAGTCCTCGCGCCGAAAGGCTTTCGGCAACTGCTCGAGCACGAAGCCGATCAGCTCCGTCATCCGCGTGCGCAGCTCGACCCCCTGGCCCGGCTGCAAGCAGATGGCGACCGGAGACTCGGGATTTCGAAAATTGTTTACGTACACCCAGTCGCCGGGCGTCGGCATCGTCGCGGCCTTTTCGCGGAGCAGGCGCAGGACCGATTCGCGCTCATGGCGCGAGCGCAGGCCGCTTACGAAAACGTTGTAGCCGGCCGCGTCGATTCCGATCGCGAGCCGTATCGCGTCAAGCGCGCGGCCCTGCCCAAACAGCTCGAGGTCGCCATCGCCGGACGCGGCGCGCTCCAGTGAGGCTGCATCGAGCAGTACCTGTGCCTTGAGTTCGGCAGCGTCAAGCTCGGCGGGCGGCGGTACGTGAATCAGCGCGGCACCGGCGTCGGTAGCGATGAGGTCGCCCTTGTCAGCCATATTGGTAGCGGCATTCGCGGCGCGCGATCACGAAGCCTTGAGCGCGATTCGCCGGCCTTTCTTTTTCGGCAGGGTGATAAGCAGCGTGCCCTCGGACCACTTCGCGGTCGAGGTGTCGGCGTCGATCGAGTTGGAGAACGCAAATGAACTCTCGAGCGTCCCGCCGAGTTTGTCCGGCACGCGAACCGCCAGCCGCTGGCCCGAGACCTCGGCCTGGATCTTTGCGGGATCGACGCCGACCGCCGCGACTCGCACTTCGTAACGATCGCGATGCTCGATGACCTGCGCGCGTTCGAATTCAACGCTGGGCGCCGCGCATTTCCATCGGTCGATCAACATTCCGTCGAAGAACTCGTCGAAGGCGCGCTCGAAGTCTGCAATCCCGAATCCGCGGCTGGTAGCCATAGAATCTCAGTTTCCCACGATTTTGGGCAAATTGTAATGCAGCGCTAATCCGTCGGTCGAGTCCGCGCGCAGGCGCATCCGTCCCTTGCCACGATCGCCGTCCCGGCGTTATGGTTGCTGCGTGCCAACTTTTTCAAAAATTGTCGCCGCAACCGATTTCTCCGAAGACTCGACCCTGGCGCTTACCTACGCCCAGGAGCTCGCTCTCAAGTTCTCGGCCGAGATCGTGCTGGTACATGTCGATCAACCGCTCGCGCCGGTAATGATGACGCCGGAACTGGGCCCCGCGATGGACGTCGGCGCGATGGGCCGGATTGCCGAAGAGCAACGGATGCTCGCGCAGAAGGAGCTCGACAAGATTGCCGGCAAGCTGCGCGAGGGAGGCCTCAAGGTCAAGGTCCAGCTCAAGGTTGGTTCGCCGTTCCTGGAAATTCTGCACGCGGCCCAGAGCGAGAACGCCGATCTGATCGTGCTCGGCACCCACGGACGCACCGGATTGGCGCACGTTCTGATGGGCAGCGTGGCCGAACGCGTCGTCCAGAAGTCGTCCTGCCCGGTGCTTACGATTCGTCATCCCGACCGCAAGTTCAAGCATCCGCTCGACAAGTAGCCGCAGGGATCAGGCTGGCGCGCGTTCCCGCGCTTCGCTACTTGCCGGTGAACTTCGGCGCGCGCTTCTCTAAAAACGCTTTCACGCCCTCTTTGAAGTCCTGCGAATGCGTCATCATCTCCATCGATGCGTCGTCGTCGCGCACGGCGGTGGCGAGATCGGTGAACAGATGCTGGTAGATCATCTTCTTCGCCTGCGCGACCCCGAGCGGGGAGCATTTGTTCGCGATCGCCGACGCGGTCTCGCGCGCCGTCGCCATCAGCTTGTCCTGCGGCACGACCCGGCTGACCAACCCCATCTCGAGCGCCTCGTTCGCATCCATCAGCCGGCCGGTAAGCGCCAGCTCCATCGCGCGGGCCAGGCCGACGATTCGCGGCAACATCCAACTGCTGCCGTGCTCGATCGCAAGCCCGCGCTGGGTGAAGATCAAACCCATCCGCGCGTTGTCCGACGCGATCCTGACGTCGTGGTACAGACAGGTGGTGAAACCCAGGCCCACGCACGCGCCGTTGATCGCGCCGATCACCGGAGTGTTGAACGCCATCGGCCACGAGTACGCCGTACGGTAATCGGCGCGTTGCGTGTCCAGCCATTCATCAGGCGCCTTCGCCCCGAGCCCGCGCGCCGACGCAGTTCCCGCGGCGACATCAGACAGCCCGCCCATGTCGGCGCCGGCGCAGTACGCGCGACCCGCACCGGTGACGATTATCGCGCCGATCGAGGGATCGCGCTCGGCATCCAGCATCGCGGTGCGCATCTCCGCGCCCATCTTTGGCGTCCACGCGTTGAGCTTCGCGGGCCGGTTCATCGTTACCGTGGCGACGCGATCCTTCTTGTCGTAGATGATTTCGGCGAAGTCCATTTTTCCCTCCGGTTCTCATAGGGTGCTGCGTCCAGCGATCAAAGCACTTCCCATCTGCTAAATCTAACGGGCCGTTGCGACGGCAGCGCAGGCTCTTTGCACGCTTGTGCTCGTCTGGACGTTAGTCTGTACGTTCGCCCGGTCGCTGCTTTCATCCGTCGGCGATGGCTGTTAGTAAAGCCGTGATGCCGATGCCACGCCGGATTCAACTTTGGGCCGATTATTCGCGCGCGACGGCTGTCTCGCTCGCACTGGCGATCGCGATGTTCGTTGCGGCGCCCTCCCATGCGGCCGGCGCGGCTCCCGATACCTCCGCGGTCGGCGTCCATGGAATGGTCGTGTCGGAAAGCGAGGACGCGGCGCGCGCCGGCGTCGAGATACTCAAACACGGCGGCAACGCCGTCGATTCTGCCGTGGCTGCCGCGTTGGCAGTGGGGGTTACCAATCCGGCGGCGTGCGGAATTGGCGGCGGCGGCTTCATGCTGATCTACATCGCGAAGACCCACGCTTTCTACGCGCTCGATTATCGCGAAACCGCGCCGCTGCAAGCCCGTCCCGACATGTACCTTCGCGACGGCAAGCCCGACGAGGAATTGGCGCGCGATGGCGTGCTGGCGGTGGGGGTGCCGGGTGAGATCGCGGGCATCGACGCCGCGCTCAGGCGCTTCGGCACCATGAAGTTTCAGCAAATCGCGGCGCCTGCGGAGAAACTCGCCGACGGCGGTTTCGCCGCGAGTCCGCATCTGGCGGGCGAAATCGAACGGCTCGCCGCGAAGCTCAAAAACGATCCCGGACTGAGCCAGGTTTTCCTGAAGCCCGACGGCTCCGCGCCCAAGGCCGGCGACATGATCGTCGAAAAGAATCTCGCCGCGACGCTCAGACACCTCGGTGACGATCCGGTCGCGAATTTCTATCACGGCGAAGTCGCAACCGCGCTCGCCGCGTTCATGAAGGCGCACGGCGGACTGATCGGCGTCGCCGACCTCGCCAACTATCGTCCCGTCTGGCGCGACCCCATTCGCCGCCGCTACGAGGGCTATGAAGTCTATGTGATGCCGCCGCCGTCGTCGGGCGGCGTGGTCCTCGAGATGCTCGGGGCGCTCGAATCAGGGCATCTCCCCGGCCTCGGCATCAACTCGCCACCGTACCTGGCGCGTTTGATCGAAGTGATGCGCCAGGGTTTTATCGATCGCGAGCAATACGCCGATCCATCTTTCGTAGGCGTCCAGACCGAGCGGCTGCTGACCGACGCCCACATTCAGGAATTGCGCGAGCGTGCTCTGCACAGAAAGTCACCGCCGCCACCGCCAGCGCCTGCGCACGATCATGGCACATCGAATCTGCTCGTCGCGGACAAAGACGGCAACGTCGTTGCGCTGACCACCACCATCAACACCGTGTTCGGCGCCAAGATGAGCGTGCCGGCGCTCGGCCTCATCCTCAACGATGAGATGGACGATTTCGCCGTCGCGGCCGGCGTGCCCAACGCGTATCGCCTCGAAGGCGAGCGCGCCAATGAGGTGAGGCCCGGCAAGCGCCCGCTCTCGTCGATGACGCCGATAATCGTCACCAGGAGCGGCCTGCCCGTCATGACGGCCGGCGGGTCCGGCGGTCC
>Ga0187876_1003692_pt1 | contig 10282 bp, 9 predicted proteins | sample June2016WEW_17_4_FD_133000 | JGI IMG/M metagenome (GOLD analysis project Ga0187876, IMG submission 133000) | Peatland microbial communities from SPRUCE experiment site at the Marcell Experimental Forest, Minnesota, USA - June2016WEW_17_40 | ecosystem: Environmental > Terrestrial > Soil > Wetlands... | reverse complement strand
TGATCACCCAGTCTACTTCGGGCCAGCAAGTTTTATTTCGCTAACCCTTTCAACCGTCGACGCAACCAACCTTAACAGAGCGTTCACAAATGTCAACGCAAACTATTGGTGCAATGCAGAAGATGGACCCTGTGCATATTGGGAGGTGCAACTCATTGTATTGTCATCGTTTATTGATGTGCGTTTTCAATTCGGACAGGTTTTTCACAAAAACTTGCACAACTCCCAGGCAGCCGCGAAATTCCACAAAGCGATCCAAAGATTCGCCTTGACTCGGAAACATTCTCGGCGCATCTTGCTAACAGCACAAAAGAAGCAGTGATGTCAGACCTCGTGGCCTATGTGGACGGTGGTTCCCAGGGAAACCCGGGACCCTCCGGTATTGGAGTGATTATTGATGGCTGCGCCAGCGGCCCCATCCGCATCGCCAAATGGATTGGCCACCAGGATAATAACGTCGCCGAATATGTGGCCCTGATGGAAGCCCTGCAGTGCGCCCTCGCCTTGGAAGCCAAGGCTCTGCATGTTTATTCCGATTCTCAAGTCGTAGTCCGCCAGATGCGCGGCGAATACATCTGCCGCAGCTCACGCCTCTACTCCCTGCATTGGACTTGCCGCAAGCTGGCTCGCGCCCTGAGGTTCTCCATCTCCCACGTCTCCCGCGAGAATAACGCGGAAGCGAATCACTTGGCCAACACAGCCGTGCGCAAGCGAACGGTTTAGCACCCCAGCTCCACTGCCGCTCCTATCGGAGCTGGACGGTCGTCTGAAAAGTGGATCGGCGATGCCATTACGCCGCGGGGCGGCGCAAGCCGTGGGTAAAGTTTGGAACGAGAAGAAGCCCTGAAGGGGCGAAAGCGTTCCAATTGCTCTGCCCGCCCCAATTCTCTGGGTACTTTCGTGTGCCCCATATTCTTGACAGCATGCTCTCTCCGAGCGAGACTCCAATTACTGCATCCTGAAATTTGAAATGAGTCTTGACGCGCCGGATCGCGCCCCGGCAGCCTCGACTCAACAGTAATTGGCACGCGCGCCATGGATCATTACTCGATTCTCGATCACGGTTCTTCATCGCCTGCGATGGAGGGAGACATGCCGGGTACCAGTGGAAGCGGATCCGCGAGCGTTTCGGCCGGGATCGCCGCGGCCAACTCGCTTTTGCCCAGTGCTTCTGAACCCGGGCTGCGTTTCCCGGCAGAGGATGCCGGCCGCTCCCTGGCTGAAATGGCGCACGCCGATCTCGATGCCGCCCTGCAACTGCTCGCCGAGCGTGCCGAGTACATTACCGGAGCCAGCGGCGCTGCCATCGCCCTCCGCCGCGGCGAACGCAACGACATGCTGTGCCGGGCCAGCGCGGGCTCAAATGCCCCCGAGCTGGGCGCACTACTCTCCATGGAATATGGACTCTCGGGCGAAAGCGTCCGCACTCGCCAGCTTCTGCGTTGCGACGATGCCGAACGCGATCCGCGTGTGAACCATGACGTCTGCCGGGAGCTAGGAATTGCTTCTGTCGTAGTAATGCCCATCGTCAGCGACGAGAAGGTACTGGGAGTCTTCGAGCTTCTTTCCGGCAAGCCGCGAGCTTTTGATGAGCGCGATCTTTCCGCCCTCGTGCGACTGGGCGAAATGGTGGAAACCGCCGTGAAGCATGCTACGCCGGCGCAGATTGTGCCCGCGGCTCCGGAAATTGCTCTTCCGCAAACTCAGCCGCGAGTGGATGTCGCCGCAGCCAAAACTTCGCAGCGGGAATCTAGTACGCCTGAGATAACTGCAGTTCCCGCGCCCGCACTACCGGCCCAGAATGTCCCTCCTCCAAAACAAGAAGAAGCCGCGGCCGCTTCCAAGAAGGGTCTGTTCTGGTCGGCCGCGATGCGGGCTCAGGGCATCGCACAGGCCAAGGAGAGTACTGAGACGCTCGCCGTGCCTCCAGTGCTGAGAAATCTGCAGAAGTGCCAGGCCTGCGGTTTTCCCGTGTCGCAAGGGCGCGCCTTCTGTGTGGAGTGCGAAGAGAAGCAGTGGCGCGGACAGCGGCTTCCCCAGCCTGAAGTAAACTCGCGGAAGGATCAAGCTCCACCACCGGATTCAAAACAGCTTGCCGCAGTCGGACATATGCAGGGCACTTTTGTTCAGGATTCTTCCCCCGATCAAGTTTCGGTCGAGGCCCCGCCGCCAATAAGCGGTAAACCCACAGTTCCTGCTGCCGCATCTGCGGTTGGCAAGCCCTCTCAGGATTTGACCTCCCCGATCGAATCGGTAACTATTGAACCAACCATCGCGACGCAGACTTCGATGCCATCGGCTCCGGATGTAACATCGGACGCGGTCGGCACCGAAACCTCTACATTGTTTCTGACGTCGGCATCGCAATCCCAATCGTGGTTCGCATCCAATAAATACATTCTCGGGGCCCTTCTGGTCGTCGCCATCATCGTCGGCGCAATCGCTTGGCTGCGCTGACGGTTTGATTGTTATCCCGAGCAAGCGTTCTTTGCGCAGCGAGGGATCTGGGCGAGCCGCGCGAAGCGTCGCGCCCCTTGCGACGCAATAATCGCGCGTTTGGCTTGCGTCCCTAGCCAACCGCTCGCTATCATCCCATATTCTTTTCCATATCATCCCTTATTCTTTTCCATGAACCTCGCGCCCGCGACAGATTACAATTCCTTTCCTGAACTTGGACGTTTCTCCCGGAGGATTGATGGTTCTGCCAACTACGCGTGCTGTGATGCGCCGTTGCTTGCTGGTCCTGCTGCTGGCCTCGTTAGCGGGGGCCCAAAGCGCCGAGCGGCGTACCGCCCATTACCTCGACTCCGTTCGCCAACAGCCGAGTTTGCTTCTAGCCTTTGTGCGCGACCTGCCAAAAGGTGGAGATCTGCACAATCATCTGGACGGCGCAATCTATGCTGAAGACCTAGTAGATTTCGCGGCCTCCGGCAGCCTGTGCGTGGACCGCACGTCTTCTCGCCTGGTCGCGCCGCCCTGTGATCCTTGCGAGACCTACACCGCCAAACCCGCGGTTCGCTGCTCTTACGTCGATCGCGTCCTCTACGGCCAGATGATCGATGCCTGGTCGATGCGCAACTGGAAGCCGGGCGATGAATCCGGTCACGATCATTTCTTCGCCACCTTCGACAAATTCGGCCTGGCTTCGCACACCCATGTGGCGGAAGGAATCGCGGCAGCAACGAATCGTGCAGGCATGGATAATCTGCAGTACGTCGAGTTCATGCACACCGCCGACGCCGGTGCCGCGGCTCAACTCGCGGGGAAAGTAGACTGGAATCCGGATTACGCCAAAATGCGCGATGCGCTCCTGAGCGCCGGCATGAAAGACGTAGCCGCCGACACCAGCAAGAGACTCGCCGCTGACGATGCGCGCGCCAAAGAGATCCTCAAATGCGGGACGCGAGATGCGGCTCCCGGATGCGACGTGAACGTCCGCTATCTTTATCAGGTTCTGCGCGGATTACGGCCCGAAATCGTATTCGCTCAGATTCTGCTGGGCTTCGAACTGGCGTCGTCCGATCCGCGAGTCGTCGGCCTGAATCTCGTCATGCCCGAGGACTGGTACGTCCCTATTCACGATTTCAACGAGCACATGGCCATGATCGATTATCTGCACGGCGTCTATCCCAAAGTTCACATCACGCTGCACGCCGGCGAACTCGCCATGGGACTCGTTCCGCCGGAGGACCTCGCGTTTCACATTCGCGCGTCGGTCGAGCGCGGCCATGCCGAGCGCATCGGCCACGGCGTCGACGTGATGAATGAAAAGGATCCGATCGGCCTGCTGCACGAAATGGCCGAGCGCAACGTGCTGGTCGAAATCTGCCTGACTTCGAATGACACAATCCTCGGCGTTAGCGGTGATGATCATCCATTGCCTATTTATATGAAGTACGGCGTCCCCGTGGCGCTGGCGACCGACGACGAGGGCGTGTCGCGCTCCGACATGACGCACGAATATTTGCGCGCAGTCGAAAGTTATCACCTCTCCTACGCCGACCTGAAGCGCATGGCACGCCAAAGTCTGGAGCACAGCTTCCTGCCCGGCCAAAGCCTGTGGACGGATACAAAGCTGGTATTTCGCATGGCCCCACCGTGCGCGGGAATTGCGGCAGGCTCAGAGAAGCCTTCGGCAACATGCGAACAGTTCCTAGCCGCGAATGAGCGCGCGCGAATGCAGTGGAAGCTGGAAGGCGAATTCGTAAAGTTCGAGAAAAAATATTAACGAGCTGGCGGAGGGGTGTCGTTTTGGGTGGCGCAGCGCTTTCAGCGCTGCGATAAAATGCCCTGAAATGACTGTGGGCTTCAGCCCCTGAGGGACTTGCTTTCGATCGGCAATCTGAACCATCGCACGCAGTATCGTGGAAGAGCGGCGCTTCAGCGCCGCGTCAAGCGGCTAAACTGAACCGTGGCTTTAGCCCCCGGAGTATTCAGCGCTCACTCTTATGGAAAATCAATTCACTCTTGCCGAAACTGCTTCCCACTCCGTGCTGCAACGGACCTCGCTGCGTCCGCGCATCGGCCTTGTCCTCGGTTCCGGCCTAGGCGGATTCGCCGATTCCTTAACCGATGCTGCACGAATCCCTTTCGCCGAAATTCCCGCCTTCCCTCGTTCCACCGCAATCGGCCACGCTGGTCAGATGGTGATCGGCAAAGCGGGCGCTGTTCCCGTGGCCGTAATGCAAGGGCGCGTGCATCTTTACGAAGGTTATTCGGCGCAGCAAGTCGCCTTCCCCACGCGCGTGTTCGGACGCATGGGAATTCGCGCCGTCATCCTTACGAATGCAGCGGGCGGAATCAATCTGAATTATCAGCAAGGCGCGCTGGTCCTGATTCGCGACCACATCAATCTGCAGGGAACCAATCCTCTAGCCGGCCCAAACGACGACCGCTTCGGCGTGCGCTTTCCCGACATGACGCACGCTTACTCCAAACAGTATCGAGCGATTGCGCGGGAAGAAGCCGCCAAACTCGGAATGACGCTGCACGAAGGCGTCTACGCCGCCTTGCTCGGTCCAAGTTACGAAACGCCCGCCGAGATTAGCTATCTACGAATCATCGGAGCGGACCTGGTCGGAATGTCGACGGCCTTCGAAGTGATCGCCGCGCGTCACATGGGAATCAAAGTTCTCGCCATCTCATGCGTCACCAATATGGGCGCCGGGATTGTCGATCAGCCGCTCTCCCACCAGGAAGTCATGGAAACCGGCGAGCGCGTCAAGACCAGCTTCGAGGCGCTCCTGCGCGCAGTCCTGCCACGCATGGCGCAGGATAACCCGGAGTAAGATTTCCTCGGGAACTACACATTGCAGCGTGTACCGTTCCTATGAATTGTCATTCCGAGCGCCCGCTTTTGGCGCGAGGAATCTCTACAATCGGCACAAGTCTCGCCAAAGCCTCATTTCGCCCGCGGAATAAACAATTCCACCGGCGGCTTCACCCCGTAAACCGCGGAAAAACTTCCCTGGTTCACGGCCAGTGCGAAATGTCCGCGCGAGTCGATATATAGAAGAGGCTGTCCCACTTGCACATCGCTGAAGGTCCGAACGAACTTGATCTTCATCTCTTTTCCGCCGACTCTCACCGGAACTTCCTGGCCGCGCTGATATCCGAGCTTCAGAAAATCCTCGGCGTCCAGGTCCGTCACCAGATTGCCGAACGGACCATCCGTCGCAATCACTTCAGCCGTCACACCACGATCGTCGAGCCGCGCTGCCTTCAATTCCAGACGCACCAGCGACGCCAACGCCATCTCCGGACCCACCTTTGTCCAATCCTCGCCGCGCGCTACGTGCGCTCCCACGGGAGAAAAAATGTCGCGCCCGTGGAACGTCGACGACATCTTGGTGCCGATCATCCAATCCGTATTTGTGATTTCGTGTACGCCCTCGATGCCGTCACGCTGCTCCACCAGCGTGAGCAGCCCGTTATCCGGCAGCACAAAATACTGCCCGCGCTTCGACTTGGCCACAATCGCCTTGCGCGTGCTGCCCACGGTCGGATCGATGACCACCACGAAAACCGTGCCTGCCGGAAAGTAAGGCGTCGCGCCATACAAGAAACGCGCGCCATCGCGAATGGAAAACGGCGTCACCTGATGCGAGAGGTCTACGATGCGCACGTCCGGCATGATCGAATACATCACGCCCCGGCAGATGGCAACGGAATCGTCCACCACGCCGAAATCAGTCATGAAAACAATCGTCTGCGGATATTTCGCAGTCTGTGCACCGGCCAGCGCCGAAAGCGCCAGCGCGAGCGCCAGCAGCACTAGCAGTCTGGCGGGACGGGTCCTGTGGTCATTCGTGAGCTGAGATGACGTAATCATGCGGTCAACATCTCCTTGTTTGCTTGTTCGATTTCAATTCATTCGTCTCAGAAATCATGGTTTGCAAGAATACCGGGATGGCCGCCGGGCGGCAAATCAAGTGTCTGGCCCGCTCGCTCCGATCTTTCTCGCTCCGATCTATAATGTCCTGTCAATTCATTGCAAGACCGCAAGGAGGTCTTATGCCGGAAGCTATCCCCGAGAAATATCGCGATCTGTTTCAGAAGCGTGCCTTCGCTAGTCTGGGCACGCTCATGCCCGATGGCCGTCCGCAGGTCACGCCCGTCTGGTGCGACTTCGACGGCGAACACGTCATCTTCAACTCCGCCAAAGGACGGCAGAAGGACCGTAACGTGCGCCGCGATCCGCGCGTCTCGCTGGCCGTCATCGACCCGGAGAATCCTTACCGCTATATCGAGATTCGCGGCCGCGTCGTCGAGATTACCGAAGACGGCGCCAGCGCTCACATCGACAAGATGGCCAAGAAATATCTCGGCGTCGACAAATATCCCTACGGCCAGCCCGGCGAAGTGCGCGTGCTCTACAAGATCAAGCCCGAGCACACCCAGGTGATGGGCTAAAGTTTTCGCAGCGCCGGCGTCCCGCCGGCAATTTCACAAGCCTCTTCGGTACCGTAGCAAGTGGAAACAGCGCCCGAGCACCTTGGAAGCGAAAACCGGCATCCGCAGCGCCGGGTTAAGGGCGTGAAATCAATAGGGCTTTAGCCCCTGCGCGAGGGAATCCGCATTCGTACCTACAATCTCTGCTTCCTCGGCTTCGGCAATGTCAGCCGTACGCTCGTTCAACTCTTGCTCGACCGTGAGCACGAACTGCACGAGCGCCACGGAATCACCTTTCGCATCACCGGAGTCGCCACCCGCCGCCTGGGATGGATTGCCGATCCGAACGGCCTGGATCCGGATGCTTGTGTGGGTCGGACACTCCTGTCCGACAAAAGCCGGGAATCATATCAGAAGCCGGCCACCGTCCATGCCTGGCTGAAAGCCGCCCGCGCCAATGTCCTGTTCGAAGCCACCTCTCTCAACGTGGAAAACGGCCAGCCCGCCGTCGATCACATCCGCGCCGCGCTCGAGTACGGAGCCCACGCCATCACCGCCAACAAAGGACCCATCGTCCACGCCTACCGCGAACTCCGCGATCTAGCCGCCGCCCGCGGCAAGTGCTTCCTCTTCGAATCCACCGTGATGGATGGCGTTCCCATCTTCTGTTTGTTTCACGAATTGCCCGCGATCCACCTGCAGGGATTTCACGGCATTCTGAATTCCACGACGAACGTGATCCTGAGTGAAATGGAAAACGGCCTCAGCTTTGACGAGTCCTTAAAGAAGGCGCAAGCGCTAGGCATCGCTGAGACCGACGCCACCCACGACATCGATGCCTGGGATGCCGCCGTAAAAACCGCGGCCCTGATTACGGTTCTGATGGATATTCCGATACGTTTAGAAGAAATCAACCGCGAAGGAATTCGCAGCCTGAGCGGCGAAGCCGTCCGCGCAGCCCAGAAAGAAGGTCGTCCCTACAAACTAATCTGCCGCGCCCAGAAAACAGAGAAGGGAATCACAGCCAGCGTCCGCCCCGAACAAATCCCCCTCACCGATCCTATGGCGCAAATCGCCGGCACGTCGTCTTATATCTATTTCGAAACCGACATCTTCCCCGGCCTAGCAATCACAGAAGAAAACCCAGGATTGTACGCTACGGCTTATGGCATGCTGGCGGATTTTGTACGTACCGTAAAGGCGTCATCCTGAACGAAGCCGTTGTTCAGGCGGAGTGAAGGATCTGGCGCGGGCCCATCATTTGCCTCGCGTCCGAAGGACGCGGTCTCTTTACCGGGTCGGCCAGTATCAGGATTGCGGGCGGAATACGCAATAGCCCTCATTCCCCGTTCGAAACGTACAGCTCGTCATCGTGATAAAAATGAAGGATCACTATGCCTACCACTGAAACTGCCGCCTCAACCGTCCTCGATATCCACTACGTCCGCTCCCAATTCCCCTCGCTCGCCCAAACCGTCAACGGACATCCTGCCGTATTCCTCGACGGTCCCGGCGGAACGCAAGTGCCGCAGCACGTCATCGACGCCATCTCCGACTATCTGCGCCGCGACAACGCCAACACTTGCGGAGCCTACGCGACCAGCCGCAACACAGATGCCATGCTCGCCGATGCGCGCGCAGCCATGGCAGATTTTCTCCACTGCGCCGCCGACGAAATCGTTTTCGGCCCAAACATGACCACGCTGACCTTCGCCATGTCCCGCGCCATCGGCCGCGACCTCGCCCCCGGCGACGAAATCCTGGTCACGCGCCTCGATCACGACGCCAACGTCTCCCCCTGGCTCGCCCTCGAAGAGAAAGGCGTCACCATCCGTTGGGCCGAGATTCGCGATGAAGACTGCACCCTCGACCTCGCCGATCTCGCCTCAAAGATCAACGAGAGAACCAAGCTGGTTGCGGTTGGATATGCCTCGAACGCGGTCGGCACCATCAATCCGGTTAAGGAAATAATCCGCCTCGCCCACGCCGCCGGCGCTCTCGCTTACGTCGATGCCGTCCACTACGGCCCGCACGGCCTCATCGATGTCGCGGGGCTCGATTGCGATTTTCTCGTCTGCTCCACCTACAAATTCTTCGGCCCGCACATGGGCGCGCTCTTCGGCAAGCGCAAGCACCTGCAACGCCTGCGTCCCTACAAAGTCCGTCCCCTCACCGATGCCGTCCCCAACCGCTGGGAGTGGGGCACGCTCAATCATGAATGCATCGCCGGCATCACCGCGTGCGTGGAATACCTAGCCGATCTCGGCCGCCGCGCGCATCCCGAAGCAGCCACGCGCCGCGCTGCGATTGTCGCCGCCTTCGAAGCCATTCACCACTACGAACACGGCTTGATGGAGCGCCTGATCGCCGGCCTGCGGCAGATTCCAAAAGTGAACATCTACGGCATCACCGATCCCGCGCGCTTCGAAGAGCGCTGTCCTACTCTCGCCCTCCGCGTCGTCAATCAAACTCCAGACCAAACGCCACTCGCCCTCGCCACCAAATTAGGCGATCGCGGCTTCTTCACCTGGGATGGAAACTACTACGCGCTAAACCTAACTGAGCACCTGGACGTGGAGAAATCCGGCGGCTTCCTCCGCATTGGCCTCGTGCATTACAACACGGCGGAGGAAGTGGATCGCCTGCTGGCGGCGTTGAAGGAAATAGTGGGGAGTTAGTTCGCAAGGATGGCGATAACACGTCTCGTCTGGATCGGCAGTGCTCGAGGATCAGCGCCGCTCATATGCGCTGAAAACGGAGCCAGCGTGGTGACGCCTCGGCCCGGCGCTTTCTACGGCCAGCGCTTGGCGGTATCGTCCCAACCGGCCGCGCGCACCGGCTGCGCCGCCGCTACCACCGGAGGCGACGGTATCCGGATGGGCTGCTGCGGTCCGTTCACGGCAGTGGCCAAAGCCGGTTTCCCTATGTCGGAGTTCATTTCCTTTTCTTCGGACAGCAACGGAGCCACCAGCCGCAACGCTTCCACTTCTTTCTCCAGCCGGGTCAACTCCATTTCCTTCTGCCTCAGAACCTCATAAACATTCTTCATAACCTTGGCACCTGCGAGTTGTTCGATATATGCAGCTTTTCTCGCACTTTAGCAGACTTACATGCATTGTCAAGCCATTAAACACGGACGATTTTACAAGTTGAGCCCTCGCACCCTCCTTCCTCGGTCTGCCAAACCCCTTGCCCGGAGCGGCTTTCACCAGATATTCACAGCTTCGCTGCGGTTGCAAAAACCTGCAATCCCTGCCGCGCTCCCGCCCGGCGTCGCCAAAGCTGCACTCCGTTTAGCATCTGCGCAAATCTGCCTCCGGGGCTGCACAAAATCCTGTCACCCTCCTGTGAACGGGCTGCACTCCATTGAAAATAAATCAGATAGACTTGC
>Ga0187876_1003681_pt1 | contig 10298 bp, 13 predicted proteins | sample June2016WEW_17_4_FD_133000 | JGI IMG/M metagenome (GOLD analysis project Ga0187876, IMG submission 133000) | Peatland microbial communities from SPRUCE experiment site at the Marcell Experimental Forest, Minnesota, USA - June2016WEW_17_40 | ecosystem: Environmental > Terrestrial > Soil >... | reverse complement strand
TTCACGAATCTCTTTCGCAAACGATCCAATTGGTATGCGGCAGGATTCGAACCTTGACGGATATCCGGAAAGTTTGCCTGAGCGGCGGCACGTTCCAGAATATGACTCTTTTGAAAAGCACGGTTACGCGCCTTCGCCGGGATGGGTTTGAAGTCTTCATCCATTCGCAGGTTCCCGCCAATGATGGTGGACTCTCGCTCGGGCAGGCCGTAGTTGCGGCCGAGAGTATTCTCTGAGTGGCGGAGGCAGGGGCCTCCGCGCGGGCGTGGGCGCCCACCCCACGCAGGTCTGGAAGTCGCCGTGCTTGCCTCAGCGTCGAGGAGCACAACAAAATGACTTTCCTTCCCCGTCTCTTTCATTATCTGGATGCGAACAAAATTCGGTATTCCCACTCGACTCACGCTCCGGCCCAGACCGCGCTGGACGTGGCTGACGCCGAACGAATGCCGGCGCACGAACTAGCCAAGACGGTCGTGTATTTTGGCGATACCGGCTATGGAATGGCGGTCGTGCCCGCAGACGATCTGGTGGACCTTGGTGAGGTGGGACGGATACTGGGGCTCTCGTTCATCCGGCTGGCTTCTGAAATCGAATTGCGGGAATTGTTTCCCGATTGCGAACTCGGCGCGATGGCGCCATTCGGCACCTTCCACGATTTGCCCGTCATAGTGGACAAGCAGATCGCGCAGAACGAATTCATCGCGTTTACCGCCGGCACGCATAGCGATGTGATTCGCATGGGGTATGCGGATTTCCGGAATCTCGTCAGGCCGACCATCGGGGCGTTTGCGGTCAGCGAGGTCCTGATTTGAACCCTGTTTCTGCGCGTGGCAACTGCGCGAAAACACGGACCGTGCTTGCGTTTTCGCGCAGGCATCCGTAGTTTTCCTATATTGCGGTCGCCGTTTCCGGCTACTATAAAATGGCTTTGCCCGTGCAGAGCTGAGTGTCCGAAGCAATTAACTCCACGAAGAGGGTGGTTTGGCATGTGTCTGGCGGTCCCGGGAAAAGTAGTGAGCGTGGAAGGCGACGATCCCGCGTTTCGCGCAGCTCGCGTGGATTTTTGCGGCATTCGCAAGACGGTGAGCCTGGCCTTCACTCCAGAAGTCCAAGTCGGCGATTTCGTTCTGGTTCATGTCGGCTTCGCCCTGACGCGGATCGATGAAGAGGAAGCCGCCCGCACGTTCCAATACCTCGCTCAGATCGGCGCTCTTGAGGAAGAAGGCCTGGCCCCCTCATGAAGTATGTGGATGAATACCGCGATCCGAAGATTGCGCTGAATGTGGCGGGGGAGATTGCCCGCAAAGTCACGCAGCCGTGGGTGCTCATGGAAGTTTGCGGCGGGCAAACACATACGCTGATGCGTTACGGCATCGACGAATTGCTGCCTCCGCAAGTGGAACTGGTGCATGGGCCGGGATGCCCGGTATGCGTTACTCCGCTTGAGGTTGTGGACCGGGCTATCCGGATCGCTTCCCTTCCCCATGTGATTCTGGTTTCTTACGGCGACATGCTGCGCGTGCCCGGATCGCAGTCGGATCTGTTTCAGGCTAAGGCACGCGGCGCGGACGTGCGCGTGGCGTATTCGCCCATCGACGCTCTGCGGATCGCACGTGAGAATCCGCATCGCGAGGTGGTTTTCTTTGGGGTCGGTTTCGAGACGACCGCGCCGGCGAATGCCATGGCTGTCTGGCAGGCGAAACGCGAATGCCTGGCGAATTTCTCGATGATCGTTTCGCACGTTCTGGTGCCGCCTGCGATGCGGATGATCCTCGGCTCGAAGTCGAACAGGGTGCAGGGATTCATCGCGCCCGGCCATGTCTGCACTGTGATGGGTTTCGGAGAGTATGAAGAGCTGGTGAGCGATTTCCGCGTGCCCATGGTAGTGGGCGGTTTCGAGCCGCTGGATCTTCTCGAAGCGATTTCGATGCTCGTTTCGCAACTCGAAGAAGGCCGCGCGGAAGTGGAGAACCAATATGCTCGGTCGGTCAACCGGGAAGGAAATGTGACCGCGCAGAACCTGATGCGGGAGGTTTTTGAGGTGACCGATCGCAAATGGCGCGGTATTGGCGCCATAGCGGACAGTGGATATCGCCTGCGCGCGGCTTATGCGGGTTTCGACGCGGAAAAGCGCTTCGGGATGGCGGATTTGAATGCAGAGGAGCCACCGGAATGCATCAGCGCGCTGGTACTGCAGGGTTTGAAAAAGCCGGTGGATTGCCCCGCGTTCGGAAAACGGTGCACGCCTATGAAGCCGCTCGGCGCTCCGATGGTTTCGGCGGAGGGCGCGTGCGCGGCTTATTACCAATACAAGCGCCATGACTAAACGCTCAGGCTCCGTCATGAAGGAATCTTTCCAACCGCTCCTTCACAGTCGCGGCTCTGAATGTGTGACTGAGCCGCGCGCGTCAGCAAGCGGTAGTGCTGTTACTCCTTTCAGCTGCCCTGCGCCCCTCGCGGCGGTCGAGCGGATTGTGCTTGGTCATGGCAGTGGCGGGCGCTTGAGCGCCGAGCTTCTGCGCGACGTGTTTCTGCCGATGTTTTCCAATCCCGTGCTGGACCGTTTGGAAGACCAGGCTTACCTCGAAATCGGCGGCGTTCGCGTGGCGTTTACAACCGACTCATTTGTGGTCAATCCGCTCTTCTTCCCCGGTGGGGATATTGGATCTCTGGCGGTTCACGGCACGATCAACGATCTGGCGATGGGAGGCGCGCGGCCGCTTTATATCAGCGCGGGCTTCATTCTCGAAGAAGGCCTCGATATGGAAGTATTGCGGCGGGCCACTGCATCGATGGCGGCCGCGGCCCGAAGCGCCGGCGTTGCAATCGTTACCGGGGACACCAAAGTGGTCGAGAAGGGCAAGGGCGACGGCCTTTTTATCAATACCACCGGAATCGGCATTGTGCCCGAGGGGGTTTGTTTGTCGGCCAGCAACGCGCGGCCGGGCGATCGCGTGATCCTGAGCGGGTCCATCGGCGACCATGGCATCGCGATCATGGCGACGCGCGATGGTCTGGAGTTTGAAACTGCGATTGTCAGCGATTCGGCTGCGCTCCACACTCTGGTGGATGAAATGCTCTGTGTTTCGAAAACGGATATCCGGTGTATGCGCGATCCGACGCGCGGCGGCGTGGCGAGCGCATTGAATGAGATTGCCGCGCAATCGGGTGTGAAGATTCAGATCGAGGAGGGGCAAATCCCGGTGCGGGATGAGGTCAAGGGCGCGTGCGAGTTGCTGGGTCTCGATCCGTTGTATGTGGCGAATGAAGGGAAGCTGCTCGCCGTTGTGTCTCCGGAGGCGGCGGATGTGATTCTGCTTTCGATGCGCCGGCATCCCCTGGGGCGCGATGCGGCGATTATCGGAACGGTCGGAGAGAAGCGGGCGGGGCTGGTCACAATGCGGACCCCGTTCGGGTCAACCAGGATTGTCGATATGTTGGCCGGCGATCAGCTTCCCCGGATTTGTTAGCGGCCATGCATGAGATGGGAATTGCATCTTCGGTGCTGGAGGCGGTGGGAAAAGAGATGGAGCGCTATCCGGGACGGAGGGTGGTCAAGGTAGGGCTGCGAATCGGGGAGTTCGCAGGAGTGGATACCGAATCGCTGAAGTTTTGCTTTGAAGTGATTTCGAAAAGCTCGGAACTGGCGCCGATCGAGTTGGATTTGACCTGGTGCAGGGTTGAAGACGGGTTAAGCGGGGAAGAGTTGGATCTGGCGTATCTGGAATTGGAAGACGAGGAGTTGCCGACGTGACGCAGGTTCCTGTCAACACAAGCGTATTGAACGAAAATCAGCGGATCGCGGGGCGCCTGCGCGACGAGTTCGCGGCATCCGGCACGCTGTGCCTCAACTTCATCAGTTCGCCGGGATCGGGCAAGACCGCACTGCTCGAAAAGACGCTGGAGTTTTTGCCACGCGAGGTGCGTGCGGCAGTCCTTACGGGCGATCTTCAAACCGACAACGACGCGCGGCGTTTAGCCCGCTATGGATACCCGGTCCGCCAGATTACTACAGTCGGCGCGTGCCATCTGGACGCAAGGATGGTCGAGAAACATCTGGAAGGCTGGCGGCTCGCCGACATCGATCTCTTGCTGATTGAGAACGTCGGCAACCTGGTCTGTCCGACCAGTTACGAACTGGGCGAGGAAGCGAAGATCGTCGTGCTCAGCGTTACCGAAGGGGAAGACAAACCGCTCAAGTATCCCGGCATCTTCCGGAAAGCGCAGCTGATGATTCTCAACAAGATCGATCTGCTTCCGTACGTCCCGTTTGAGGCGGAACTGGCGCGGGAGAATGCCCGGCGCATTCATCCGGAGATCGAAATCATCGAGACATCGTGCACGAGCGGCGCGGGACTTGACACATGGATGGACTGGCTGCAGCGCCGGATGGCGCACAAGGCTCCCAGAGCGGCGGCAGCTGGAGTTGAAACGTATTTCTGAGGAGGTTTGCGATGGCGGAGTTCAGGATGGAACAACGCGAAGTCGATCTGAGCATGGCCCTTGCCCAACGCGGCATATCGCGGCGACAGCTCATTAAGTTCTGCAGCGCCATGTTGGGCACGCTCGCGCTTCCCGACCGTTTCCTCGGGCAGGTGGTTGAGGCGGTCACAAAAGCAAAGACGAAGCCAATTCTTCTCTGGCTGCAGTTTCAGGATTGCACCGGTTGCTCGGAATCGATGCTCCGATCGAGTAATCCGGATGTTGCGGAAATCGTGCTCGAACTACTCTCGTGGGAGTATCACGAAGTCATTATGGCGGGCGCCGGCAAATCGGCCGACGCGGTCCTCGACCGGGTAGTTAAAGAAGACAAAGGAAAATACATTGCGGTGGTGGAAGGGGCGATCCCCACCGCGGATGGCGGAGTGTACTGCACGATTGGGGGACACTCCGCCATGGAGATCGCCGAAAAGGTGTGCCGGAACGCCGCCGCGACCATCGCCGTGGGCGCCTGTGCTTTCGATGGAGGCCTGGTTCGTTCGAAGCCGAATCCAACCGGCGCTCTCGGAGTGCAGGATGCGTTGCCGGGCATCAAGGTCATGAACATGGCCGGATGCCCGCACAATCCGGCGAACACGGCGGCGGCGCTGGTGCACTACCTGACTTTCGGCGATCTCCCTGCTCTCGACCAGTACAACCGGCCCCTGTTTGCTTATGGGCGTGTGATTCACGATCAGTGCGAACGGCGCGCGCATTACGACGCCGGGCGCTTCGTGACCGATTGGGGAGATGAAGGACATCGCAAGGGCTGGTGTCTTTACAAGATGGGCTGCAAGGGGCCCGAAGCCACTTTCAACTGCCCGGTGGTTCAGTGGAACGATCACACCAGCTGGCCGATCCGCGCGGGACATGGCTGTATCGCGTGCGCATCGCCGCGCTTCTGGGATCACATGTCGCCTTTTTACGATCGGCTGCCTAATGTGCCGGGTTTCGGCGTTGAGGTCAGCGCGGGTGAAATTGGTCTGGGAATGGTTGGAGCGGTAGTCGCGGGCGTGACGGCGCACGGGTTAGTCAAGATGATCAAACCCGCTCCCAAACCGCGTGCTGTGGACACACCAGAGGTCAAGGAGAACTGAGATGGCACGCCTCGTAGTCGATCCGGTCACTCGCATTGAAGGGCACCTGCGCATCGAAGCGCAGGTCGACAACAAGAAAATCACCGACGCGTGGAGTGCCGGGACGATGTTTCGCGGGATCGAATTGATCCTGCGGGACCGCGATCCGCGCGAAGCCTGGATCTGGGCGCAACGGATTTGTGGCGTATGCACGATGGTGCATGCGCTGGCCAGCGTCCGGGCCGTCGAGAACGCATTACAGATCGAGGTACCCGACAACGCCCGAATCGTCCGTAACCTCATCGCAGGGGCGCAGATGGCGCAGGATCACGTGGTCCACTTTTATCACCTGCACGCGCTCGATTGGGTGGACGTCACTTCAGCACTCAAGGCCGATCCGGCGAAGACGTCACAGGTTGCGCAATCGATTTCGAATTACGAAAAGTCGAGCGCGACGTACTTCAAAGGCGTGCAGGACAGAGTCAAGGCCCTCGTTGCGAGCGGGCAACTCAGTCTTTTCACCAGCGGATTCTGGGGACATCCCGCCTATCAGTTGCCGCCCGAAGTGAATCTGCTGGCAGTGGCGCATTATCTCGAAGCGCTCACCTGGCAGAAGGACTTCATCCGCATGCACGCCGTTCTCGGCGGCAAAAATCCCCATCCGCAGAGTTTCCTCGTGGGCGGCATGTCGACGTCGATCGACGCCAACGAGCCGTTCGCGGTGATTAATCCGGAGCGTATTACTTTCCTGCGGACACTCGCAAAGCAGGCGCGCCAGTTCGTCGACCAGGTTTATATCCCGGATGTTCTTGCCATCGCGCCATTATACAAGGACTGGTTCACGCGCGGCGAAGGCGTGGGCAACTTCCTTTCTTACGGCGACTATTCTTCCGGAAACGAGAGCGACCCCGCGACGTTCCTGTTCCCGCGCGGCGCGATCTTCGGCCGCGACATCTCGAAGGTCTACCCGGTCGACCCCACGCAAATCACCGAGTTCGTCAACCACGCCTGGTATGAATATTCGGATGGCGACGACAAGGGCAAGCATCCGTATGACGGTCAGACGAACCCGAAGTACTCGGGGCCCAAACCGCCCTACGAGTTTCTCGACGTCGACAAGAAATACTCGTGGCTGAAATCGCCGCGCTATCAGGGCAAGCCGATGGAAGTCGGGCCGCTGGCTCGCATGCTGGTGGGTTATGCCTCCGGGCAGAAAGACATCAAGGCCGCGGTGGACGGCGCGCTGAAAGCGTTGAACGCCCCGGTTACGGCGCTATTCTCCACGCTGGGCCGCATTGCGGCGCGCGCGCTCGAAGCCCAGTTGGTGGCGAAGCGGCTGGAAAGCTGGGTCGACGAACTGGACGACAACATGGCGCACGGCAAGGTGGCGATCTTCAATCCGGTGCGGTGGGACCCGAGCACCTGGCCGAGCGGCAGCCGCGGTTTCGGCTGGCATGAAGCGCCGCGAGGATCTCTCGGACACTGGATCGAGATCGAGGGGAAGTCGATCAAGAACTATCAGGCGGTTGTGCCCACCACATGGAATGCGGGACCGCGCGATCCACAGGGACAGCGGGGCCCGTACGAGGCTTCGCTCCTGAATACGCCGATAGCGGACCCCGACCGGCCGCTCGAAATCCTGCGCACGATTCATTCGTTCGATCCGTGCATCGCGTGCGCCGTACACGTAATCGATGCCAAGGGCCGCGATTATTCCGTGGCGAAAGCCGGCTGAAAGGAGACTGTCATGGCCACGTCACATGCCGAGCCTGTGCCTATCGATTCGGGCGATCCGAAGCATCCGCGCATGCGAATGGGTCCCGCGATCGCCGTCTATGTGTGGCAGTACCCATTGCGCCTGGTCCACTGGGGACTGGTGATTTCGATTGGAGTTCTCTCCGTCACCGGATACTACATTCATAACCCCTTCATCGTTGGACAGGTGCAACATCCGTTCCTGATGGCGGACTTTCGCTTCGTACATGAAGTTTTCGGGATGGCGTTTATTGCGTTCTTCCTGCTGCGCCTCTACCTCTTCTTTGCAGGCGACCGGTGGGTGCGCTGGAGAGCCATGGTTCCGCTGCGCAAGGCCCAGTGGGCTGAAATGTGGGAGGTGATGAAGTTCTATGCCTTTATGCGCCCCACACCGGTATCGAAAGTGGGTCACAATGCGATCGCCGCGTTCTCCTACATTGGCATCTATTCGCTGGTGCTGGTGGAAATCATTACCGGGCTCGTGATGTTCAACTGGTTGCGCCACAGCCCGATTCTGACTCCGCTCCTCGGCTGGATTCCGCGCGTCGTAAGCATTCAGAACATCCGGCTCATCCACTTTTTCCTGATGTTCGTGTTTATCGCGTTCGGCATTTTCCACGTTCACCTCTGCCTGGTTGTGTCGAGCGCGGAAAAACGCGGATTGCTGGACAGCATTTTCACCGGTTACAAGATCATCCCCGTGGATGAACTCGATGAAGACGACCGGACGGCTATCGAGGCCGCGCAGGGCAAACGGGTCCACAAATGAACACGGTCGTACTGGGTTTGGGAAACCTGGTGCACTGCGACGATGGCGCCGGAGTTCATGCGATCCATCGATTGCAAAAGGACGATCGCGTTCCGCCCGGCGTCGTTCTGATTGACGGCGGCACGCAAGGATTGAGTTTGCTGCCGCACCTCTCGGGATTCGAGCGGATGCTGGTCATCGACGCGGTCGACGCCGGTGAAAAGCCGGGCGCGCTGCTGCGGCTCGATGGCCGTGCGCTCGCCGATCTTCCGGGGAAAGCTTCGGTCCATCAGATGGGATTCTCCGACCTCATGGTGGCGATGAGGCTGTTGGGAGATGTTCCCGGCGAAGTGGCAGTGCTGGGCGTCCAGCCCCTGTCGACCGAGTGGAGCGCGGAGCTTTCCGCTCCGGTGGAAAAGACGATGGACGCGCTGATCGACATGGTCATCGCCCAATTGGAAGCCTGGCAATTGACAAACGCCCCGGCTGCATTATGATCCTCGTATGCGGCTTTTCATCGCGTTCATTTGTATCGGCTTGACCGGGGGATTGATCCCCGCTCAGGACAAGAAAGCTCCCGACAAGCTGGTTTTTCAATCGAAGATGGGCACGGTGACGTTCGACCACGCGGCGCACGTCAAGCGGGCCAACAACGATTGCAAAGCCTGCCATGACAAATTATTCGAGGAATCGGCGAAAGCTTCTCTGAATTACAAAGCTGCAATCCACAAGACGGCCGAGACGGCGCAGACTTCCTGTGGCGCCTGCCATCATCCCTCCGGCGCGGCATTTGAAAGCAAGGGAAACTGCAACAAATGCCACGTGAAGGGCTGACGGAATCAGATATCTGGGACGATCCGCGCATCCGGTCCGTACTGTGGCGCGATCTCTGGCCTGTAACCCGATTGGAAATTTTCCGGGAATTGCTGCTGCCTGCGTCGTGGCTTGCCGCATCGCTCGCGGTAGCGGCGACCGGCCGTTACGCGATGGCTCTCGGCTTCTCGTTCATGTTCTTTCTTACGGGACTTCGAATCGTCCACAATGCCTTTCACTCCGCGCTCGGATTATCACGCCGCGCGACGGATTGCGTGTTGTGGATCATGAGCATATTGATGCTCGGGTCGATGCACGCGGTCCGGTTCAATCATCTGCGGCACCACAATCTCAAATCGGGCGAAGGCGATGTCGAAGCACGAAGCGCGGAGATGCCGGCGTGGGGCGCACTGCTGTTTGGCCCCATGTTTCCAATCCTCCTGCACGTTACTGCATTCCGGTATGGCGGCAGGAAGCTGCGCGCGACAGCGTCAGCGGAGCTCTTGCTGAACGTCTTGTGTGTCGGTCTTGTATTCGGCGTCTTCAAGAACGCCGTGCTTCGTTACCATTTGATTACGATGGCGGTGGGGCAGTGCCTGACGGCATTTTTCGCGGTCTGGACCGTGCACCACGGCTGCGATCGCACGCACTTTATCGCGCGAACCTTGCGCCACAGGATCAAAAACGGAATCACGTTCAACATGTTCCTGCACATCGAACATCATCTGTTTCCGGCGGTGCCGACGTGCCATTTGCCGGAACTCTCGCGCCGGATCGACCGGGTAGCCCCCGAGTTAAGGAGCAAGATTGTTTTCTGAATTCCCTCTATGGCTTCCGCTGGTCGGCCGCGTGCTGTTTGTCAGTTACTTTATCGCGATGGGGATGAGCCACCTCATTCATTTCCGGGCGCATGCCGCTTTTATCGGAGGCAAGGGAGTCCCGCTGGCGCGGGCCGCCACGATGCTGACCATCGTGATGATGGTGGGTGGGGGCGTTCTGGTTCTTTTCAACTGGCACCGCTGGGTTGGGGCGGCATTATTGTTCGGCATCATCTTTCCCGCACCGTTTTTTCTGCACCATTTCTGGAACGAGACCGATTCCTACACGCAGCTCAGCGAGTTCGCGCATTTCATCAAGGATCTTTCGTTGGCCGGCGCAGCCCTGCTTCTGCTGACCGCCTGAATATTAATGTTTCTATAGGTTGCCCCTGAGTCGCGTAACCTCGAATATAGTGAAAAGATGAGACTATCTCTGCGTTACGTGATTCCGATAAGCGTTCTTTGCGGGCTGAGCGGATTGATTCCCGCAGCGGCACTGGCCGCCGACGCGGCTGCCGGCAAGGCAGTCTTCGACACGAAGTGCAAGTCCTGCCACGGCGCCGACGGCGCGGGCAATCCGGCTATAGCCAAGATGATGAAAGTCGATCT
>Ga0187876_1003677_pt1 | contig 10309 bp, 9 predicted proteins | sample June2016WEW_17_4_FD_133000 | JGI IMG/M metagenome (GOLD analysis project Ga0187876, IMG submission 133000) | Peatland microbial communities from SPRUCE experiment site at the Marcell Experimental Forest, Minnesota, USA - June2016WEW_17_40 | ecosystem: Environmental > Terrestrial > Soil > Wetlands... | reverse complement strand
TTCAGGGCGTAACCGGGAAGCGCGATTATATCCGTGACGAACAATTTCAGGGAAAAATAACGACGCGCGATGTCCTGCGACGTGAATTGAACATCGTCAAATTGGCGCAACATCAGATGAATCAATACCAGCCGCTGGCCTTCAATTATCGAAGGATAAACCATTCGCTGGATTATGAGCAGTGCAAAGCGGTGGAACAGATTTTGTCCTCGCGTGATTTCGTCACGCTCTTTCGCGGCGGGGCAGGGACGGGCAAAAGTTTTGCCCTGCGTGAAGTCAAGGCCGGACTCGCCAAAGCTCGTCAGGTTGTTCATGTCCTCGCGCCGCAGCGCCAGCAGGTCGCCGATCTGGAGCGCGATGGCTTCACCGGCGCGGAAACGGTCAGTGCTTTTCTCGCGCATCGTTCCATGCGGCGCGGCGCGGTCGTCATCGTGGACGAGGCCGGACAAATCGGCGGCGAGCAAATGTTGCAACTGTTTGATTTCATTCAAATCAATCAAGGGCGCGTCATCCTATCCGGCGACACGCATCAGCATGGAGCGGTCGAGGCTTCTGACGCACTGCGGGCGATTGAGAAGTATGCCAGTCTTGGCTATGCCGAATTGACAAACATCCGCCGTCAAAATCCTGATTCAGCCAAAACTCAAGCCGAACGTCATTGGCTAGAACAATACAAGCTCGCCGTGGATGAAGCACGGCGGGGCAAACTCGGTGCATCATTCGACCGGCTGGATAATCACGATGCAATCGTCTCTTGCACACTGGCCGATCAGCAACAGAAATTGACGGAACACTTTCTTGAACTTTTCAAAAATCAGCAATCTACCGTGGTCGTCTCGCAAAGCTGGAACGAAATTCACAAGGTCAATGAACAAGTCCGGCTCGTCCTGAAAACACAAAACTTAATCAGTGCCGATGAAACGATGGTCACGGCGTTGGAGAGGCAGGATTTGACGGACGCTCAAAAGCGCGATAAACGGTTTTACCAGCCTGATTCGGTGCTGGTGTTCAACCGTCCCACGGCCGGTTTCAAATCCGGCAGCGCGGGAAAGCTGCGCGGCATCACGGACAAGCATCTGCTGATTGAGGCCGACAACCGCATCCGGCCAGTGCCGTTCAAGGAGTTGGATAAAATCACGGTCTGCCAGCCAAAAGAGCTTTCCCTGTCCACTGGCGACCGGCTGCAACTCAAGGCCAATGCCCAAAGTCAGGATGGGCGTCGGCTCGCCAATGGTGAACTGGTGACGGTGAAGGAAATTCATCAAGACGGACGTATTGCCCTGAATGATGGGCGGGTGCTGGCAAAAAATTACCGCCAGTTTGTGCGTGGCTATGCCGTCACGTCCTACGCCGCTCAAGGTAAAAATGTGGATTACGTCCTGTTCTCGGATTCGGCAGTCAAGGCCGCGACCAATGAACAACAATGGTATGTGACGATTTCGCGCGGGCGCAAAGGCGTGAAGATTTTCACGGCGGACAAAATTCAGCTTCGCCAGAACATCACTCATTCAGGCCATCGGACGCTGGCCTTGGACATGAAGCCAAGCGCATTTCAAGAGTTGGCAACCATTTGGGGGCGCGACGTGGCTTTCGTTCTCAATGTTCAAGCATCACTGCGTGCTTCGGAAAAGCGGGCGGCAAAAATTGCGCAGCAAGAAAAAATGGAACGCGAAGCAGAAGCTCTCCGGCAGGCGGAAGCGGCCAAGCAATCGCAGGCCGTGAAACCAACTGAATCCATCAAGCCAACCGAGAAGCCGACTGAAACGATCAAGCCGCCGATTCAAAAGCCTGAAACCATCCGGCGCGAAATTGAATTTCAGCAAACACAAATTCAGAAAAAGAGTCGAGGCATGAGAATATGAATGACAATTCCCCCTGCTACAAACTTGGTCGCCATGTCAACAGTGACCCTGTGCCAATGGACAATTTGCGGCTGGAAACCAGCACGAACTGTTTTTATGGGCTGTCGTATCACCACATTGAACTGGTCAAGTTTGAATCCACCCAAGACGTTGACATCATCACCATTTTATTTTTGAACCGCACGGTGCGGATCAAGGGGAAAAATCTGCGCAACTTGGGTGTTGCCCTGCAAATGCGGGGCGTGGAATCCATCAAGCCAATGGCCGAGCGTTATTCATCGCTGGCCGCTGGTGAAGATGGCTGGGTTAAATCCATTGAAATACTTGAACAAAAGGAAGACGCTCATGCTTAAAGCCAACGGTCAATTTTCAAAATTAGGGCGTGCCGGTGATTCAACCGACGCGGAAACAAAAAATCACGTTGAGAAAAAAGGCTACAAACGCGCGGAAGCGGCCACATATTTGGGAGTTGCCAAAATTACCATTGACCGGCTGACAAAACGCGGACTGCTGCACCCTTCGCGGGCATTGCGGCATCCGATTTATTCCAAAGACGATCTTGACCGCTTTTTGCGGGAAACGTCTGAACCAATCGAATAATCGGCGACATCAATTGGCGGCGTATTTGTTATCGGCAACCTCCGGTTTTTGCGCCGGAAATTTGGCCAACAGGTCGAGGCGCGTGGCTTCGGGTGTTCTTTCCAAAAATTCATCTGCCAGCGCCGGACGGTCGGAAAATTCCTGTTTCAATACTTGGCGTCCCATTGCTTGCTTGGCTGTTTCCAAAAACTTCTCAATGGAAATAATCCAGACTTCTTCGTGAAGCTGTCCCCAAAAAACTTCCAGCGGATTCTCTGATACCCACCACGGATAGTTGTATTTCGCTTTGGCTTTGGCAATGGCGCGGCGGTCGTCGGCAGGAACCGGAGATTTTTCGGCTTCCAACTCCGCTGGCTTTGACTGTAGAACGGTATTTTCGGGTTTGTCAAAATTGACCCGCTTAATCATTGCGAAACTATGTTCCTGCCGGAGATGCCCGTAGCGTTTCATCGCCAGCGCGCCGCCGTCCTTATGTCCAAGCCAGCGGCTTACCGTGGGAATGTCCACGCCCGATTCAATGCAGGTCGTCGCAAAGAAATGTCGAAAATCGTGATGCGTAAATTGTGGCAATTCCAGTTTCTTGCACGCCGTCTGCAAACATTTACGCGCGCTTTTAATCAAAATAATCTGGTCGTTCGGCTGCGGATTTTTTTGCGTCTTCAATCGTGCCAAAAACTTGCTCAATCTTTCTGACATCGGGATGGTGCGCGGAGCGGCCTCGGTCTTTGTGCCAGGCAGGAAAATTGTCCCGCGCTCAAAATGAACATCGGACCAATACAATGGTCTTTTTTCGTTGGCGTCTCCGCCGCCGATAACTTCACCGATGCGCGCTCCCGAATAAGCCAAGAATTCAACCAAGTCTGCGCCGTCCTTGCTTTTTTTCTGATTGTCTTTTTTGCCGTCTGACAATCGGATGGCGCTGACAAGCTGCTTAAACTGATCGAGGCTCGGAACGACTATCTGTTTGGAAACAACTTTCCGGCGTTTGATATGCTTGGCGGGATTGGAAAGAATCAGGCCGCGTTCAAGGCCAAATTCAAAAACCGTTTTCATAACGTCCAACTCATGAACGAAAGTTTCGGAAGCGAGCTTCGCGCCACGTTCCTTAACCCAGCGGTCGCAATCCTGATCGGTGATGTTGCGGATTGGCAGATTCCGAAGATACGGCACGAGTCCTTTGATATACATTTTCCGGCGTTTGACGGTGTTGGAACTCAATGCGTGTTTGTTGGTTTCCAGCCACAGATTTGCGGCCTGCTCGAAATTCAATTTCGCGTCGGGAGAAATTTTCAGACAGCCAATCTTTGCCCGCAAGTCATTCAATCGGCGGTCGGCAAGTTTGCGGTCTTTGGTTTTGAGCGAGCGGCGAAACTGCTTGCCTCCGCGCTTTAATAAGGCATAGTATCCGTCCGATGATTCGAGCCGATAGAGGTTCTCTGCAACCTTGTGAAAGACGGGTTGCTCGGCTGGCTGTGATGTGTTTTTGTTCATCATTTTCATGCAAAAAACATAGCACAAAAGCCGATGGGTTACAAGTGCGGGTTACAACATAATGCTTGCGATCATTGGTTAATCTTCGCAACTGGCTCTGCGATAATAGGTTGGGTTGGTAGCTCAGTTGGTAGAGCAGTGCCCTTTTAAGGCATTGGTCCCGGGTTCGAGTCCCGGCCAACCCACCAATTTTCGCGCACCGCGCGAAAATTGCCGCGCCGTAGCGCCATTGGCGAAGGCGGTCTCCTACCCGGCAAAAGGCCAGGCGGATTCCGTACTACTATCCATAAAAGTTTACTCAGCTTGCGCACATTTACTGCGAACGCCATCCCAAGTCACGGAGACAAAGGCACTTGCAGCCTTGGCCATCTTCCATCTTCCATCTTCCATCTTCTTTGGTTGCGGCGGTTGCCGCCCGCCGCTTACCCTGCGCCATCATGCGGTTGTTGGACCGATACCTGTTCCGCGAGTTGCTCACGTCGCTGGCGTACTGCCTGGGCGGTTTTTTGGTTTTCTGGACGTCCTACGACTTGTTCAACGAGTTGGCGGAGATGCAGGAGCGCAAGCTGCATCTGCTGGACGTGCTCGCCTACGTGGCGGCCCGGACGCCGGAGTTTGTGGTGACGGCCCTGCCGATCACGCTGCTGCTGGCGCTACTCTACACGCTGGCCCAACACGCGCGTCACAATGAAATCACCGCCATGCGCGCCGCCGGGGTGAGTTTGTGGCGCGTGGGCGCGCCGTATTATTTGGCCGGCCTCGCCGCCGGCGCCGCGTTGTTTGGCATCAATGAATATTGCGTGCCGCCCTGTTCGGCTTGGGCCGACCGCATCATGAATCGTTACGTGCAAAAGCAGGATGAGACGGAAGCGCAGAATCACCTGACGTATTATGACGACTACCAGGATCAGCGCCTGTGGCACTTCCAACGCTTTCAGGCGAAACCGCCACGGATGATCGCACCCAATGTCAACTGGCCCCTGCCGGACGGCTCGCGGCGGTGGCTCAAGGCCGGCCAGGCGACCTATACCAACGGCATTTGGGTCTTTTGGAACGCGCAGGAATATGAGCAAGCCACGCCGGAGGCGACGATGGTGCCTTTGCACGAAACCAACCTGGTGGCGCTGCCCATGCCGCAATTCCGGGAGACGCCCAAGCAAATTGAAAGCGAGGGCCAGTTCAGCAAGTACCGGGACCTGCACGGCACGCGCCAGCCGGACATTCCGCTAAGCGTCATTTTGAATTACCTGCGTTTGCATCCCAATGTGGCGCGGTCGGACGATTTCTGGCTGTTTTGCGGCCATCCCCAGCCGGAATTCAAGGATTCCGCCTTTTGGCTGACGAAGCTGCACGGACGGCTGGCCGAGCCCTGGACGTGCCTGGTCGTGGTGTTCATCGCCATTCCGTTTGGCGCGGTGACGGGCCGGCGGAGCTTGTTTGCCGGCGTGGCGGGCAGCATATTTATCTGCTTCGGCTATTTTGTGATTCAATTGGTGAGCCTGGCGCTGGGTTACGGCGGCTATCTGGTTCCCTGGCTGGCTGCGTGGCTGCCGAACCTCGTTTTTGGCATGACGGGCCTGTGGCTGATGGCCCGGGTGCGGTAACGGACGACAAAGGTAAACGGAGCATTGAGCGAAGAACTGACAACGTTGCAATCGCGATATGAGCGGCTCCAGTTGCTCTATCAGGTCAGCAACATCATTCACTCCACGCTGGAACCGCAGGAAGCGCTGCAATTAATCGTGAGCGAGGCGGTGCGCGTCATGCGCGCCTCGTCCGGCTCGGTGGTATTGATCAATCCCACGTCCGGCTTCCTGGAAATACACGCGTCGCAGGGCCTGCCGGCCACGGCCGCGCGCCTCCGGTTGCGCGTGGGCGAAGGCATCACCGGCTGGGTGGCGCGGACCGGGCAAGCAGCACGAGTGGCCGACGTGTCGCGCGACAACCGCTACGTGACGGCGCGACGGGGGGTGCGTTCGGAACTGGCCGTGCCGCTGGAGGTCAACGGCGAAATCCGCGGCGTTTTGAACGTGGACTCGGAACGACTGGACGCCTTCAGCGCCGCCGACCAGGAGTTGCTCCAGGAACTGGCCGCGCAGGCGGCCAAGGTGATCCACAACACCTGGCGCTACGAACAATTGCGGCTCAAGGCGGGCCTGTTCGAGTCGCTCGCCAAGGTGAGCCGGACGATCAACTCCACGTTGAACCTCGACGAGGCGCTGCACGCGGTGGCGCGCGAAGCCTGCCAGTTGATGGGCGCCCGCATGTGCTCGGTGATGATGCTGGACGAGAGCCGCGAATGGCTCGACCTGCGGGCCCATTTCGGCGCGGGTGAAGCCTACCTGAAAAAGCCGCGCTTGAGCGTGGAGGAGAGCCTGCTGGGCGTGGTCGTGCGCCGCCAGAAACCGGTGCAGGTGGAAAACGTGCAAACGTCCACCCGTTACCAAAACGTGGAAGTGGCGCGGCGCGAAGGGCTGGTCTCGCTGCTGAGCCTGCCGCTGCTGTTTGCCGGCCAGGCCACCGGCACACTCAATCTGTACACCGGCCAGCCCTATCATTTTTCCAACGAGGAAATCGGCATCCTGAGCGCGCTGGCGGAATTGTCGGCCATCGCCATCGAGCGAGCGCGGCTCTACGAGCGCACCATGGACGTCGAGGAACAGTTGCGTCAAAACGAAAAGCTTTCCGCCCTGGGCCTGCTCGCCGCCGAGGTGGCGCACGAAATCCGCAATCCGCTCACGGTGATGAAGCTGTTGTATCACTCGCTGGACCTGAAGTTTCCGGACGGCGACCCGCGGACGAAAGATGCGCGGCTGATTGGCGCCAAGATCGAACATTTGAACAAGATCGTCGAACAAATCCTGGCCTTTGCGCGCACGACCGAACCGCAAATGAAGCCGGTGAACCTGAACCAACTGATTGACGAGTTGGGCTTGCTGGTGCGGCACAAGCTGGCCAACCAAAACGTAAGGCTCGTCCGCAAGCTGGAACCGCAGTTGCCGCCGGTGGCCGGCGACGCGCCGCAACTGGAGCAGGCGTTTTTGAACCTCATGCTCAACGCCGCCGAGGCCATGCCCGAGGGCGGCACCCTGACGGTGACCTCGCGCGCCGTTCGCGCGGCGGATGACGGGGAAACGACGCACGTGGAACTGGAATTCAAGGACACCGGCCAGGGCATGAGCCCGGAACTGCGGCGGCAGGCGTTTACGAATGTATTGGCCAGCACCAAGGCCAAGGGCACCGGCCTGGGCCTGGCCATCGTGGGCCGGATCATCGAAACCCATCACGGCCGCCTCCGCATCAAGTCCCGTCTCCACCACGGCACCAGCATCATCGTCTCGCTGCCGCTCAAGTAGCGCCAGCCATGAGAAGGGTTGGCGGGCCGTACCGTCCCGGACGCGCCGCCTCGATTTCTCCCTCTCCCCCTCTGGGGGAGGGCCGGGGTGAGGAGCCTGATTGGCAGAAAAATAGGGGCAGAAAGATTCACAGAAGCAAACAAACAAAGGATTTCATCCGCGAATTGACGCGAACAGTGTTCAAACGCAGTCTGGGTTACGAATTTCCCGTGAGCCATGCCCCGGTGGACTGTCTAAAGCAGTATGAGAAAGGTTTGTCGCCTTGAAAAGGGATTCACTTTGATCGAGTTGCTGGTGGTGATCGCCATCATTGGCATTCTCGCCGCTTTGCTGCTCCCGGCACTCTCCCGGTCCAAAGCCCAGGCCCACTCCACGACCTGCAAAAACCACCTGCGCCAAATGGGCTTGGCTCTCCAATTGTATGTGAACGACAACCAGGGGCAATATCCCTATCTAAGATGCCACCTCACCCCGGCCCTCTCCCCCAGGGGCGGAGAGGGAGAAGCCGAGGACGAGGTAAAAATTATGATTGGGAGGCAAGCCAGTCCTGGACGGTACGGCTGGCGAGGAGTTTGCCGACTTGCTGGGCCTGCCACTTGCCGGAAGCGGGTTTCTCGATAACCCAGCGGTCATGAAAGAGGAAAGCGCCGGGCGTATCGGGGTCGCACGGCACTTTGATGGTCTGGCCGGCGCGCTTGGTTTTGACGCCGAGCCGGTTGAGTTCGCGGGCGATGGCGTGGTCGTTCCAGCCTTCGGCCCGGCGCGCGGCCATGTGGCGGATCCACTTTTGTTCTTCGGGATGGTCGCGGAGGTTGAAGATGGTTTTGCCGGCGGCGTTGGTCTGGCCGGAGTCCACGGCGTCCCACCCGAAAGTGACGGTGCCGGTCAACTGGTCGGCGGAGCGTTTTTGGTCGAGGGCGGTCTTGATGCGCTCGCGGATGGTGGCCACTTCGAGTTCGGCGAAGATGGCGGCGATTTGCAGAAAGGCCCGGCCAATGGCGGTGCGGGTATCGTCGTTGATGTCCAGAAAGATGAGGCGCACGCCCATTTGGTCGAACAGGCGCACGGTCTGATTGACGTCAATGGCGTCGCGGCCAAGGCGGTCCACCTTGGGGACGATGACGGTGACTTCGACGCCGGCGGCGCGCGCCTCGCGGGCGCGTTCGAGCAATTCGGCGGCTTCCGGACGCCTGGCGAATTCGATGCGGCCGGACGTGTCGGGTTCGGCGAAAAGGGAAAAGGGCTGGCCCGCACAATGGTAGGCGGCAGCTTGCTTGACGCGGTCGGTTTGGGCGTCAATGGAGATGTCCTGGCGGTCGGTGGACACGCGGACATAGCCGAGGGTGAGTTTGTTCATTTACGATTGGCGATTGGCGATTGAGCGGGGATAGGCGGGACGCCTATCCTACGATAAGGGATTTGTGTGACAGAAAAAAGCCTTGCAAACCGGTGGAGCAGGAAGAAAATCACGAAAAAGGCCCACGCCAGTCGTGGGCAAGAAAACAAATTAATAGCACTTCTAGTCTGCCATATATGCGTCGTCCAAACATCTTTCTCCATTCACTGCTGTTCCCAGCGCTCTGGATATGCTGCTCATTACTCTTTACCACACTTTTTCCCGGAAAGCGTTTAGGAATAGTTGGCACTGTCTTTTTATTTATGGGAGCCGCCTGCCTGATTAGTTGGCTTTTTGCACGACGACAAAGACGAGATTTCAACGCGGCCGAGTATCGCAACATCATTTTATATTGTATCGGTTGGGCGTTATTTTTTGAGTTTTGTATTTTGCTTTTTCTCTATCTCTTTCCGCCGTCAGGAGCTCATTCTGATTTAGGCGCTCGGACATTATGCTTCATTGTCTTGTTCACTGCGATACTCGACAGCCTATTTGTCTGGCTTGCCTTCCGCAACTTTGGCAGGCGAGTCATCAAGGCGTATCTCGCCAAACACGGGGAAGTGGAGATTAAGCATGACAAAACAGAGATTGATGATACTATGAAACCAGTTTTATTGTTCTACCTCGTCATTGTCGTTCTTGCGGTGCTAGCATCATGTGCGACCCAAGCATTGCGCCTTTGGATGGCAAAGGGAGAGCGGCAGCTTGCGAGTATGCAAAGTGCATATCAACCGAAACCCGAGAATGAGAAATCAATCGCGGTGATTGGATGGAGAGAAGACGAGCTCGACCGGATACTGACTGACTTTCGCGGGGGATATGGGCTTCCTCCTTCTGCTTTGGTTGTGACGAAACATGGCGACAGCCTTTTGCAAATTTCCTTTCCAGATGACATTGAACCAAAATACTTCTTCTTTCTGGTCAATTACATTCGCTATCCTAAGGATTGTGACATGCGAAATGGGACAATTGGCGTCCTTGGCCGTGCAAGACTCAGCCGGGCGTTCGGCATTCCCGACTCTTCACTCGAAGGAATAATGGCAAAAATATATGTCCCTGCAAATGATAAGGAATATGACAATGTTTACGTGCAGTTGGAGTCGGGAAAGGCGTTTAAAATTCGTTTTACTCGGATGATTTGGGAGTCAGTTGACGACCCAAGGATACCAGATGAGATACGCAATGTGCAATAAGCCTAACTCTACACCGCTTCGTCCTCGGCCAATTGCCGTCGGCGCTGTCCATTGTGCTGTCACGGTTCACGCCACGAGTCGGTTTTTTTGTTTTATTGTTTAGGTTGGATTTTTCCAAATCAAATGTAGATCACCGAAAACTTTGCCTTTCCCATCAGAGTGGGCGAGGGACTATTCGTAGGCAAAATAACCATTATGCCGAGCTCGGCATAAGGGCTATTTTGCCTAGCTCCGAATAATGCCGAGTTGTTGGGGTGATTCTTCAAAACATTGAGGAATCACCCATTGTTTATTTCTTCGACTCGGCATTATCAGGGTGGCATTCCTTGTGGCTCACACTCCAAATAGAAAGGAATGCATTCATGAATAAGCCGTTTCGTCCTCATCCCCAAATGCTACAGCCGCTGCAAT
>Ga0187876_1003676_pt1 | contig 10309 bp, 7 predicted proteins | sample June2016WEW_17_4_FD_133000 | JGI IMG/M metagenome (GOLD analysis project Ga0187876, IMG submission 133000) | Peatland microbial communities from SPRUCE experiment site at the Marcell Experimental Forest, Minnesota, USA - June2016WEW_17_40 | ecosystem: Environmental > Terrestrial > Soil > Wetlands... | reverse complement strand
GCCCAATCGATTTCTCGGCTGGGGGGTGATCTCTCTGCGATACAAATTCCGCGTAATGCCGAAAGTGGAATACCGGTCCGGCTTTCCGTGGTCTTCGTTCAACGCGGCCCAGCAATACGTCGGGATTCCCAATTCATCCCGCTTCCCCGCTAGTTTTTCGGTGGACACCCGCGTTACCAAAGACTTTAAGGTAAACGACAAATATTCGGTTCGGTTTGGGGTATCCGGCTCCAACCTGACGAACCACTTCAACCCGATCAGCGTTCACGCGAACATCGCCGACCCTGCCTACGGCCTTTTCTTCGGCGAATACCACCGCCGCTACACTGCGGACTTCGACGTATTATTTTGAGAGGAAGGGTCCTCTCGGCCGCCGTGCGTCCCGAAGGTGTAAGAATAGGAAGAATCGGTTCAAGGCGAACGAAAACGAATTTCGGCGCCCTGCGTTAACGGAGAACATTCGTTGTGAAAAAGACTCTATTCCTAAGCCCGCCTTCCTTCGACGGATTCGACGGAGGAGCGGGGGCGCGCTATCAGGCGAAACGAGAAATAACGTCCTACTGGTTCCCGACCTGGCTGGCTCAACCCGCCGCCATGGTTCCCGGCAGCAAGCTTATGGACGCGGCTCCCCATCACCAGACGATGGCGGACGTGCTCGCGATCGCGAACGATTACGAACTCTTTATTCTTCACACGAGCACCCCTTCTCTGCTGAACGACGTGCAGTGCGCGGAAGCGATCAAAGCGAAGAACCCACACGCGCAGATTGGCTTGATCGGAGCGCATGTCGCGATACTGCCGTCGGAAACTCTCAAAACGTCTCCGGCCATCGACTTCGTTTGCCGCAATGAATTCGATTACACCTGCGTGGAAGTGGCGCAGGGAAAACCCTGGGCGGAAATCACCGGATTGAGCTGGCGCGACGCCGCGGGACAGATTCGCCATAATCCGGAGCGCGAACTAATTCACGACTGGGACTCGATGCCGAGCGTCCTCCCGGTTTACCACCGCGATCTGAAGATCGAGAAGTATTTCATCGGCTACCTGCAGCACCCCTACGTTTCGTTCTATACGGGCCGTGGCTGCCCGGCGAAGTGCACCTTTTGCCTGTGGCCGCAGACCATCGGCGGCCATGCTTACCGGACTAAATCTCCAGCCGCCGTCATCAGGGAAATGGAAGTCGGCAAGGAACTCTTCGGCAGCCGCGTGCGCGAATGGATGTTCGACGACGATACATTCACGATCGATAAGCCGCGCGCCGTCGAAATCGCGAAGGGGATGAAGAAGCTGAAGCTGACGTGGTCCTGCAACGCACGCGCGCACCTGGATTACGAAACGCTGAAGCAGTTGCGCGACAACGGGCTTCGACTGCTGCTGGTGGGGTTTGAATCCGGCAATCAGCAGATCCTGAACCGCACGAAAAAGGGACTGGTCCTCGATACGGCGCGCGAGTTCATGCGGAATTGCCGGAAGCTGGGAATCCGGGTACACGGAACGTTCATGATCGGATTACCGATCGAAACACAGGAAACGATCGAGGAGACGATCCGTTTCGCGGAGGAAATCGATCCCTTCTCTATCCAGGTATCGATCGCCGCGCCTTATCCGGGGACGGAACTCTACAAACAAGCCACGGCGAACGGATGGATCGACAGCAGCGCGCTGCAGCTTTCGGGGAAAGGGATCCAGGTGTCGACGCTGCGGTACGACCATCTGTCGACGGACGAGATTGAGGATGCGGTGGAGCGCATGTACCGCCGCTTCTATTTCCGGCAGCGGCCGATCCTGCGATTCCTGCGCGAGATGGCTACGGACAGGCAGATGCTGGTCCGCCGCTTGCGTGAAGGCGGCGAATTCTTCGGGTATCTGCGGGAACGGAAGCAGATCGTGCGCTCGCGCCAGGAACACGCGCAAGCCAGCGTTTAGCCAGAAGCGAATGCCAGGGATCTCGATTTTCGGCGACGCAGGCGAGATCGTCTGCCTCGTGGACCCACGCAAAGTCCTGCCCGTCGGCTGCGATGGCCGGCGCGCGCAGTGACAGTCATGCGCGTTTCCCGCTCCGTGATCGAAGGTAGCGGCAAACACAGGGATTCGTTCCTCCACGCAAGCCCGTTCAAACATGCCGTCATCGAGGATTTCTTTGAACCGGACTTCGCCGAACGTCTGCTTGCGGATTTTCCCTCATTCGACCCCAGGCTAGCCCGGAATGAAATCTACGGAGGCGTATGGGGAAAGGCTGTCAATACCCGGATTCGTCTGATCAGCCCGGCCTACGAAGAGGTCTACGAGTTGATTGGTTCCGCGGGCTTTCTGGATCTCGTGAGCCAGCTCACCGGCATCCCCGGGCTGTTGCCCGATCCGGCTCTCTACGGCGGCGGAACACACGAGAATCTGCACGGGCAGGATCTGGATCCGCATGTGGACTTCAACTACGATGAGCCGCAAAAACTGCATCGCCGGCTGAATCTGATCGTGTTTCTCAATAAAGGCTGGAAGGCTGATTGGGGCGGTTCTCTGGAGATTCATTCCAACCCGAGAAGGCCGCTGGAGAATCGGATCCAGTCGTACGAACCTCTGTTCAATCGCGCGGTGTTGTTCGAGACAAATGAGTATTCGTGGCATGGATTCCCGAAAATCGAACTGCCGGAAGAAGAGCGGCATCGATCGCGCAAATCCCTTTCGATCTATCTCTACACGCGCGAGCGGCCGGCGGAAGAGACAGCTCCTCCGCATGGGACTTTCTATGTACAACGGCCGCTCGACAAACGTTTCCGGCAGGGCTATACGCTCAGCGAAGCCGACGAGAAGGACCTGCTTTTCCAGATGGACCGCCGCGACAAATGGGTCGAGAAGTATCAAAAAATGGAGCTCGATCTGGGCCGGGAACTGCAGCAGAAAGCCTCCTACATTCGCGACCTTCTGTCGAGAGTCCGGGCGCCGCTCACTGGATACGCGCTGCAGGAGGGCGGTTCTTCAGGCCTATACGCCGACGGATGGGTGGCCGGCAACGTCCGGTTCACGGCGCGGCCTCTCAAGCCGGTGTCAAGGATCGGCGTGCGCGGCTGGCGGCCCGATAGCGCCACAAAATCGGCGGAGATCACGGTAAGAGTCAATGATGAGGCCGCTGTCTCCGCAAAGGTTGATGGTGGATTGTTCGAGCTGCGTGTGGCGCTCGACCAACCCCTCGAAGTCCCGTTTGTAGTAGAGATCGGCTGCCAGCCTGCGCTGGAGGCGCCAAACGACGGTCGGTCTCTCGCATTCGTTCTGATCGAAATGCGCGTGGAATAAAGCAATCAGCTGCCTGTTATCGATCCGCAGTCGAGTTGCAGGAGTCCCTGCCTGTGCTTTTTCAATACGCCGGTGAGGCGCCAGACAAGCTGTCGTGCCGCTGGTGCCCACCTGTGCGCGCAAAGCACATTGAGGCGCGACGGCAAGTCCGGTAGAATGAAGGATTCATCCAATAGCGCGCAAGCGTGCAAACGGAAACGCGAGGCGGGAAACGTCGGCTGCCAAGGCTGCGTCTCAGCTCTTTGCTCAACACGTGCGCAAGGTGGAAAGGAAACGGGTTTTCATGAATTTGCTCAGGCCGATGCGCCTGATTAGTGCGTTCGTTTGCCTCTACGGTCTGCTGACCGTATCATCCGCGCGCGCACAGAATCCACCAGCTCCACCGGCCAGCCGGCAGCAGCCGCCACCACCAGCGCCCCCGCAACAGAACGGAAACAACCCTTTCGAAGCCATTCCACAGGCGGCGCCCGCAGCACCGCAGCAGCCTCCCGCGCAACCTCAGTTCGAGGCGCCGAAAGCGCCCGAGCCAAATCAATTGCCGTCGGTGGGAGCCAATATCATTGAGTCGATCCAATTTCGCGGCGCGCGCCGCGTGCCGCAGGACACCTTGCGGGCGATGATATTCAGCAAGGTGGGTGACGTTTATAACGAAGACACGTTGCGGCGCGATTTCATGGCGCTGTGGAACACCAACCGCTTCGACGACATCAGGCTTGAAACCGAGAAAGGCGAGCGCGGCGGAATTGTCGTCACGTTCGTCGTGACCGAGCGGCCCGTGATTCGCGATATCAAGTATGAAGGCGCGAAATCGGTTTCGACCTCCGACATTCTCGACCGGTTCAAGGAACGCAAGGTCGGGTTGACTGTGGAATCGATGTACGACCCGAATGTGGTCAACCGCGCGGCCGTCGTGCTGAAGGAACTTCTGGCAGAGCATGGCCATCAGTTTGCGATGGTGACGCCGCAGCTGCGGCGAATTCCGCCATCCTCCCTCGAAGTGGTTTTCGCCGTGGTCGAAGGGCCCAAGATCAAGGTCGGCCATATCGAAATCCTGGGTAACGAAGCCTTTTCCCGCCGCGATGTCGTGCGGGCGATGAAGAACCTGCACGGGATCGGGATTCCACATTCGATCTTTTTCGAAGAATTGTTTCCCGCAACCTTCGACGCGGCGAAGCTCGAAGAGGATAAAGAGCGCGTCCGGGACGCTTATCAAAAGGAAGGTTACTTCACCGCCAAGGCCCTCGACCAGATGCTCAAGTTACGCGATGTGGGCGGATTCAATGGCGGATGGCACATCCCGCTCATCAAGGAAAACAGACCGGGCAAGGTGGAAGATATCACGCTGCCGGTGGAAGAGGGCCCCCGTTATTACCTCGCGAAGATCGATTTCGAGGGCGTCAAGCTGTTCAAGTCCACCGAGTTCCTGAGCCGTCTCTTCCAGATGCAGCCCGGCGACGTCTTTTCCACCGAGAAACTTCGCAACGGGCTGAAGAACCTGACGAAGGTCTATAGCCAGTTTGGTTATATCGACTATGTCGCGGAGCCGCAGATCGATATTGTGCCTAACGCGAACAAGATCAATCTCACTCTGAATGCCGATGAAGGCAAGCAATTCTTCGTGCGCCGCATCGATTTCACCGGTAATACCACGACCCGCGACAGGGTTATCCGCCGCGAGATCCTCATCGATGAAGGCGACGTCTATAATTCCACCCTATGGGACGCGAGCATTCTGAGACTCAACCAGTTGGGATATTTCGAAGCCCTGAAAGAGAACGAATCGTACGAACTGAGACGCAATGCGGGCACAAACACGGTCGATATCCTCCTGAAGGTCAAAGAGCGGGGCCGGAACTCCATCAGTTTGAACGGCGGCGTGTCGGGGATCTCCGGCACGTTTATCGGGTTGAACTATTCCACCAATAACTTCCTCGGTTTGGGCGATACGCTGACACTACAGTCGCAGCTCGGAACGCTGCAGGATCGCGTAACTCTGGGGTTCACGGAGCCATACCTTTTCAATCGCCCGTTACAGGCGGGCGCGACCGTATATCTCAGCCGGTTCAACTACGATCAGGCCCGCCAGGAATCGCTGCTGACCGGAGTCAACCTGCAGGCGTTTTACAATTCGCTGGGCAGCGCCAACGTTTTGAACTACGTGCAGGATTCCAAGGGCATCACGTTTTCGGCGAGTTACCCGATCAGACGCAGCTTCGCGCGGCTGGGGCTCACACTCGGCTACGACATCTCCAGTATCAAAACCGAATCTACGGGGGCTCAGGCCTATTTCACTTATATCGACTTCCTGCACGTGAACGGTCCCAATCCGCTGAATGGCATCAAGACGCTGAGTCTCACTCCCACGTACAGCTATAACTCGAAAAACAGCTTCATGAATCCCACTGCGGGGAAAAGTATCTTCTTTTCGATCAAGGCATCGGGAAGCGTGCTGGGCGCGAACGTAAACGTCATTCAGCCCACTTTCGATGGCCAGTATTATCACGCCAGCCCGCGTTGGCGTAAGAATGTACTGGCCTTTCACTTGACCGCCACCACGGTCATAGGCTACGGCGGGAAAGATGCGCCGCCTTTCATGCGCAGCTACATCGGTGGCGAGAACGATGTGCGTGGATTCGATTTTTTCAGCATCGCTCCGATCGCTTATCTTCCGAGCAGCGCAACCATCAACCAGTTGAATCCCAATGGCAGCCAACGCTTTCAGAACGAGATCGTGAACGGGGTCAAGCAACAAGTGGCCGTTACGCTGCCGATCCCGACCTACCAGATCATCACACCGGGCGGCGACACGCATGGCGTGTTCAACTTCGAGTATCGGATTCCGATCGTCGGGCCGATCACGCTGGTGCCGTTCTTCGACGCGGGGGAAAACCGCATTTTGTACAGGAGCCAGTTACAGGTCAATCCAGGCCAGATAGCGAATCTGGACGCTCAGTTCCCACAGGCGAATTTCGCCAGTTCCGTGAAAATCGCTCCCGGAACCCAGGCCCTCCGCACGTCGACGGGCCTGGAAATCGATGTCATATTGCCCGTCGTGCAGGCTCCGTTCCGGGTATACTATGCCTACAATCCAACAGTTGTGCGCGAGTACCTCCAGCCGCCGATCGTGTTGGATCGTTCCACGTTCCCGAACGCGGCGACATTCAATAATGCGATTCAGTCCTACGGGGTGGCATATCCTTTTTTTGAGAAACGCGGAAGCTTTCGCTTTACAATTGGCAGGACGTTTTGAAGCGCGGCTTCCTGGAGCGCTTCGATGGCGCCGGCGGGAGGACCGTCGGCGGGCTTATAAAATAATGTTTTGTAGTGTAAGGAGTTCACACATGAGAAGTCAGTTTACTGTTCTGCCGGTGCTTGCGCTGGCATGCGGCCTGAGCGTCTTTGCGCAGGCGACGCCACAGAAGTTCGCCATCATCAACATGCAGCAGGTCATCCTGGAAACGAAGGATGGGCAGCAGGCGGTCGTCGAGTTGAAGGCGAAATTCGCACCCAAGGAAGCGGAGTTCCAGAAGCGCGCGGAAGACCTGCAGCGGAAGCAGGATGAATTGCGCAAAACGGAAAACACGATCAGCGACGAGAAGAAGGCCGCTCTTACCCGGGATATCGATTCGATGACCAAGAGTCTGCAGCGCGATACGGACGACGCCCGGGAGGACGTGAACCAGGAGCAGCAGAAGGTCCTGAACGTGCTCGGTGGAAAGATCATGCAGGTCCTCAACAAGTATGCGAGCGACAAGCAATACACGATGGTCTTCGATGTGAGCGGACAGCCCAACAATATTCTCTTCGCGTCGAGCGCCATCGACATCACGCGCGAAATCATTACGATGTATGACGCCAGCGCACCGGCCTCTCCCGCGGCGGCGAAGCCTCCCGCCCCTTCATCGACGACCTCGTCGGCACCCGCTCCCAGGCGTACGGCTCCGGCGGCGCCCGCCGCAACTGCTCCGGCCAAATAGTTTTGAGTACCGCGTTTCCTGGTGCTAGGCTGAAAGTGAGGGAGACAGTACGATGAAGACTTTCCTCGTTTTCGCGGTACCGATGCTTTGCGCGGTGGTGTTTGCGTTGCCCGCCGCAGGCCAGCGTGGCGGCCGCACCAGCGCACTCGGAGGCCGTTTGGCGCCGACTGGCGCCATGAATCATCCGCTTGGTGGATTCACCGGTCCCGGTCCTGGCATCGGAGTCAATCGCGGGCTTGGCCGAGCGGGCGTGGGTCGCGGTCGAGGACTCTATCCTTACGGGTATTCGTATTACATCCCGGGCTATTTCGATTTTCTGGATAACGGATCGTATGTAGACCCCTACTATGCGGCCGCAATGGCTCCTTCTCCCCTGCCGGCTTATGCCCCCCTGCCGTCCGCCGCGCCGCAGCAACCTGTGATCATCAACCAGTATTTCGGAGCGCAGGGTCCGCAGCCGCAAATCAATGGCCCCGAGCCCGGCGCCGAACCCCAGGCCGCGGGCGGCGTGATCGGCACTCCGCAGAACTACTACCTGATCGCGTACAAGAATCACGCGATCTATTCGGCGCTTGCGTACTGGGTCGAGGACAAGACGCTGCACTACGTCACGACGCAGAATACGCACAATCAGGCATCGCTCGACCTGATCGATCTGGCTCTTACAAAGAACCTGAATCGTGCGAACGATGTTCCATTCTCCATTCCGGGCCAGTAATGGCCTTCAGGAACGGTGCGTCTCCTCCCAGAAAGTCGTAGCCCGGAAGCGCTTCGATGCGATCCCATACCAGCGTTTCGAAGATCCGGTTCCCGATTTCACCACGCCATTCCGGCACCGCCAGAAAAATCAGCAGTATGGCTTGCTTCCCGGGATAAGCGAACTCGTAGCGCATGAGTTCGGCGCCGGCGGTGGCCTCGATACCCAGCTCTTCGCGCAGCTCGCGAACCAGCGCCGCCTCCGGCGATTCTCCCGACTCGAGTTTGCCGCCAGGGAACTCCCATTTGAGCGCGTGCGGCTGATCCGCCCGGCGCCGGCAAATGAGGATTTTCCCGTCACGTTCCAGAATCCCCGCGACAACATGAGTCATAAACTTTGCGGCTCAGTTTTCGGGTGTCGGGACGGCAGCCGTCGGGAGCGGGGATGGTTCGGGCGGTTTGGGCGCGGCGCCTGTTAGTTCCTGCTGGTTGGTCTTTGGCCCGAGCCCTAATCCGATCAGTGACGCGGAGGTGATCTTGCCCGTCGGACTCAGCTTCCGGTCGGTCTGAAACTGGCGGAGCGCATCGACGGACTGTGCGTCCCAAACCCCGTTTGGCTCCGATTTGAGATAGCCCCGGTCAATCAGCGCCTGCTGAATATCACGATAGCGTTCCGGGGTAGGTGTCAACTGGCGAGGCCTGGCAGCCACTTTGACCGATTTCTTCGATGACTTGCCTTTCTTTGCAGAAGTCGTCTTTTTAGCGGCAGTCTTCGCGTTGGCTTTCTTCGGAGCGGCTTTCCCGGGAGGGCTGCTTTTCGGCGCCGTCGTGGATTGAGGGAGAGCGAGCGAGGCGAGAAAAATCGCGAACAAGAAAAGCAAGAGGCCGTTTTTCATGCGGTTTGCGCAAACAAGAAGGGGGGCATTTACTGCCCCCTTTGCATTGTAATCTATTGAAAAGGCGTCGCCGTTACTGGTTACCGGCAGGCACCGTGCCCGCGGCAAAGAACGACTGCCACTCGCCGCCGCCTCCGCGCGGACCCTGCGCCTGCCGCATTACCTGGAAGGCGACGGGCTGGCCCGGCTTCAGGGCGTTCTGAATCCGGCGGATATCCTCGGGGCCGTTGACCTTTTCGCGGTTCAGTTCCACGATCACATCACCCTTCTGGAGACCGATATCGTCCGCAAACGATCCGGGCTCAATCGAAGCGATCAGCACGCCGCCGGTTCCCTTGAAACCCATGTTCTCGCGATCGGCCGGCTTCAAGCCCTGTACCGACATACCGAATTTCATTTTGGATGTGTCAGGCTCGGCGCCCGGCTCCTCGGGAGCGTTCCCGTTGAGCCCGCCGGCAAAGAGCTTCGTCCTGTCGGCCACGATAATATTCAAGGTCATGGGCTTTTTGTCGCGAATCACGCCGACCTTGAGAGTGCTGCCGACCGGGCTGTCGGCGACCAGGTCGATCAGGTCCTGTCCTTTCGTAACCGGTTTGCCGTTAATGGAGGTCAGGACGTCCTGTTCCTTCACGCCGGCTTTTTCCGCCGGGCCGTTCGGGACGACCGTGCGGACGAATATGCCGTGATCGGCGCCATAAACCTTCAACAGAGCCGTGTTTTGGTCAGGTTCGAAAGTGATCCCGATCGATCCACGCGTCATGTGACCCGCTTTGATGATTTCGTTGTAGACTTTGACCGCGGTATTGATCGGCATGGCGAATCCGATACCCTGATAACCGCCGCTGCGGCTGGCGATCATGGTATTGATGCCAATGACCTCGCCCTTGATGTTGGCGAGAGGTCCACCGCTGTTGCCGGGATTGATAGCGGCATCGGTCTGGATAAAATGCTGGAAGCTGGCGTTGGAATCGCCGGGAATGTCGCGCGAGATCGCGCTGATGATGCCGGCGGTCACCGTCGCCTGGAACCCGAACGGGGAGCCGATCGCGATCGACCAGTCACCAGGCTGCATGGCGTCGGAATTACCGATCCGCGCGGCGGCGAGACCCTTCCGGTCGACATGGATAATGGCAAGATCCGTCTCTTTATCCGTACCGATCACGGTGGCGGGGTACTCGGTGGGATCGTTCATGAACTTCACCTTGATCCGGGTAGCCTTCTCGACAACGTGGTTGTTCGTGAGGATATATCCATTGCGGTCCACTACGACACCGGAGCCGAGGCTCTGGCTGGGAACGTCCTGCGGCTCGCCAAATTGGAACTGATTGCCCCCGCCGCCCTGGCCGAAGAAGCGCTGAAAGAAGTCCGGCAGGCCGCCCTGGCCGTTTTGGTCGTCATCGTCATCCTGGGGTTGCTGGCGCCGGCGAGGAGTGGCGCGGCTCTGGGTGGCGG
>Ga0187876_1003674_pt1 | contig 10314 bp, 8 predicted proteins | sample June2016WEW_17_4_FD_133000 | JGI IMG/M metagenome (GOLD analysis project Ga0187876, IMG submission 133000) | Peatland microbial communities from SPRUCE experiment site at the Marcell Experimental Forest, Minnesota, USA - June2016WEW_17_40 | ecosystem: Environmental > Terrestrial > Soil > Wetlands... | reverse complement strand
GCGTCTAGTCTCGGCTCGTGCCTCCGTCCTCTCTACCAGGCGGAGACGCGCGATCAATCCTGTACAGGGAGTGGATACTTCTGTTGGCCACAGATGGAGAATTTAACATGGCCACGCGCACCCGTACGGTATCAAGCGCGCTCGTCCCATCCGGCGCTCCCACCTCGGAGCCGCCGGAACATACCATCAAGCATGAGAGCCGCAGGTCGGCGGGATCTTCATCGCAGGCGGGTAGGGGCGAATTGCTTTCGTCCGTGGCAGGTGGATTTAGGGGATTGGCCTACGGATGAGTCGTTCCCCTCCCGGCGACGCGGAGCTGTCCTATTCCCGCGCCAGCAGGTGAGCGGCACGGGCGCGTTCAAACCCTACTTCGAGCTCGCGGCACAGCGCGGCCCGTTCGGCGTCGGGCAAGAGCGCCGCACGGGCGCCGTTGAGTGCCAGGGCTTCCAGCTGCTCTGGACCCCAGCCGAACGCGTTGGCGACCGCCAGGTACTCTCGTGTGAGCGTGGTGTTGAACATGGGCGGGTCGTCGGAGTTGAGCGTGACGTAGAGCCCTTCGTCGAGCAGGCGCGGCAGTGGATGTTCCCGTATGCTCGCCGATACGCCCAGGCACACGTTGCTCGTCGGGCAAACCTCGAGCGGCGTCTGGCGAGCGCATAGCTCTGCCACCAGCGCCGGATCTTCGAGGCACCGCACGCCGTGGCCGATGCGCTGGGCGCCGAGCGCTCGTAGCGCGCCCCAGATGCTGGCCGGTCCTTCCGTCTCGCCGGCGTGCGGCACACGCGGCAGTCCCGCGGCCCGGGCGCGCGCGAACGCCTTGACGTGCTTCTCGGGCGGGTTGCCGATCTCGAGTCCGCCGAGCCCCAGGGCCACCACGCCGCTGCTCAGGCCAGCGATGGCCCAATCCGCGACCATGACACTCTCGTCACCATCCATGTCGCGCCCAATATCGATCACCCAGCCGACCTTCACCCCGAGCGTCGCGCGCCCCCAGTGCGCTGCCCAGTTCAGCGCGGCAAGCGACTCCCGGAACGGGATGCCGTTGAGCAGATAGTGCGAATAGGCCGTGAACGTTGCTTCGCTGTAGACGATGTTCTGCGCCGCCTGGCCTGTAAGGAACTCACGGGCGATGAGCTCGATGTCGTCCGGCGTCTTCACGCAACGGGTGGTTACTATGTAGACCTCTATGAAATGCGGGAAATTCCTGAACGCATACCATGCCTGCAGGCCCTCGGCTGTGTCGTATGGGAGTGTGATGCCATTGCGATGTGCGAGGTCGAGCAGGGTAGCCGGCTGAATGGAGCCTTCCAGGTGTACGTGCAGCTCCACCTTCGGCATGGCCTCGATGTACGACGTCAGGGACATGCACTCCTCCGCATCACATACCATTTAGCAGACCAGCGCGCCTTCCCGCTCTCTTCGGGAAAGATACTGCCGGGTTGCGCTGTCAGTATAGCGATGCGTGCTGCAAACCGCTGACGAATCTCCGCTTCGTTCGACTTTAGCACCGCAGGGAGCCAACGGCGTGGGGTGGCGTCGATCGCCCACAACACATAGAGTGAGCCCTCGGGCATGACGCGAGCGACCTCCTCGACATACGTCTTGCGGCGCGCGGCTGGGAGGCCGTGGTAGCAGCCAACATCGAGCACTAGGTTGAATGGGCCATTCACACCACATGCGCTTAGCCGCGATACGTCGCCTTCGCGGAACGAGACACCGGGCATGTCGCCCGCCCTGGCTCGCGCAGCGCGGATGGCAGTCGCGGAGAAGTCGACCCCGACCGCTTCCCAGCCGTGCTGCGCCAGGTACCTGACGTGAGCTCCGGTGCCGCAGCCCAGGTCCAGGGCTCGGCCGGGCGGCAGGGCGTGCTCGCCTTCGACCAGATTTGCGAGAGTCGGCGGTAGTAGCCCGGTTTCCCAGCGCGGCGTACCGCGCCGGTAGGTGAGGTCGTACATGAACTGCAGCCACGACATGTTCTTCGATCCTTCATTTGGTCCGCTCGGCACGAGCACGAGCGGCGGCCCGCTGCCCTGGGCGGCAGAGGCAATGCTGGTGCCGTCGGCAGATCTGGTGTAGCGGGTAGTTGGGTCCACGCGCACGCCTTCTCTTCATGGTGGCGGAGCGCCACGAACGACGCTGCCACCATGATACCTGCCGATCACTCTGCCCGAGTCTGCAGGATTTAGTAGATCGTAATATACTAAATCATAGAATACTAAATCGTGATACACCGCATGTGGGGAGGTGCCAGTCGTGCCCGATTTTGTGAATCGCGAAGCGGAGCTGGCTGGCGTCGAGCGGGCACTCGAGTCGAGCCGCGCCGAGATGATTGTCGTCTACGGCCGGCGTGGGGCCGGCAAGAGCGAGCTGCTCGTGCGTGCAGTTGCCGGGCGCGGAGGCTTCTTCTATCAGGCTACCGCGGAGGTAATCGACCAGCAGCTTGCCGACCTGTCTGCCGAGCTGAGGCGCAGTACCGGAACAGTCCTCGGCGAGTTCGCCTCGAGCGGTGCGTTCTTCGATGCGCTGGCCGGCATCGCTCAGACATATGGCGATCGTCCGTTCCCCGTCGTGTTGGACGAATTTCCCTACTTGGCACAAGCGGAGCAGGGCTTTGATACGCTGGTGCAGCGTTGGTGGGACCGGTGGCACAGGCTAGCGCCCCAACTCAAGCTGTTCCTCGCCGGCTCGCATGTGTCGTGGATGAAGGAGCACACACTCGCCGAGCACGGCCCATTACAGAACCGCAGGACCGGCCAGATCGAGGTGCTTCCGCTCTCCTATCGGCATGCGGCGAGCTTCTACCCCCAGCTCACTGGCTTCGACAGGGTGCGCGCGTATGGAGTATGGGGCGGACTTCCCGGCTACCTGCGCGAGTTGCCTTCCGGCCTCGGTCTCCGCGACTTAGTACTGCACACGATGTTGCTCCCCGAAGCTCGCCTCTTCTCGGAGCCCGATTGGCTCCGTTTCACAGACCTGCGGGCAGATCGCATCTACACATCCGTAGTGCGGGCAGTGGCCATGGGCGCGAGTCGACCGAGCGATATTGCCCGTGCCGTCGGTCGTGGCAGCGCCGCGGAAATCGTGCCGCAGCTCAACCGCTTGATCGAACTGGGGATCGTGGATCGTGTGGCCGCGCTGGCTGCCCACGATGCCGGCAGGGCCTCTGTTCGCTACGAGATCTCCGATCCCTTTCTCGGCTTCTGGTATCGCTTCGTGGATCCCCGACGCGGAGCAATCCGGCGTGTGCGCACAGTGGAAGCTGCCGCCGATCTCGGGCGCGAGATCGAGGCGGAGATCGACGAGTACGTCGCTCGCTATGTGTTCGAACGCGTGTGCCGCGAGTGGGTTTGGGATGCCGCGGCCCGCAGGTTGATGCCCGAAGGACTTCGCATTGCCGAGGTGGGAACGTGGTGGAGCGGCCGCGACACCGCACCTGATGAAATCGATGTCGTGGCGCTCTCCCCTACCCGAGAGGGCGTCTTGTACGGCGAGTGCAAATGGAGCGCCGCGCCCATGGACATGCGAGACCTGGGAGGCCTGCGCGCGGCAATTGCCGCGGCGGCCCGCGACATTCCCCCGGTGGATCGCCCCTGGCGCGTACTCTTCTCCCGCTCGGGGTTTCATCCAGCGCTACAGGCCGAGGCCGCGGTTTCCGAAAACAGAATCTTGCTTGTTGATGTCGACCAGCTCTATGCCTAAAATGAAACCACGACGGGATCAACCTCGCCGTGCACGTCACCGGGAGCGCGGGCGTCCCGCCCGTCCCCAGATCGCGCCGGCCACAGACTCCATCGCCACGGCGCGGCCTGCAGGCCCCACCATGGCTTCGCTATAGACCGGCGTCCCACCGGAACGCGCCAGATGGGCGTATGGACTGGCCCCTCTGTATCGGCCCACCGGTGCGCAACTCAGTCGTTGAACGTAGAGATCCAATGCATTGACGCATGTCAATGAGATCTGCTATAGTCAAGGTATGAGAAGCCTCACCTACGCTCGACCGCTGCCCGTCCGGCACAAGAACGAGCCTTGCTGCACCATCGTGGAAGAGCCCTGCCTCTCACCCGCCCGTACTGCGTCGCTGGCGGAGTGCCTCAAGGTGTTGGGCGATGCCACGCGCCTGCGCATGCTCGACCTGCTGGCGCAGCAGTCGGAGCCCATCTGTGTCTGCGACATCACGGCGCGGTTCGAGCAGAACCAGCCGACCATCAGTCACCACCTGCGCTTGCTACGTGAGGCCGGGCTGATCGAGACGGAGAAGCGCGGCATCTGGTCGTTCTACTGGGCGACGGACCTCGGAAGGAGCTGCCTATCGGCCGTGCAGTCGTTCCCCTGATTCCCTTTTTTTGCGAATATACATCGACAAGCATCAATGCGGAGTAAGGACATGGCGAATCAAACCGACCCTCGCGTATCGATCCCTGCAGAGGACATCGTCGACCGGGTACGCGCGCGCTATGCCGGCGCCGCGCTCAATGTATCAGCCAGCGCCGGCTGCTGTGGTTCCGGCTGCTGCGGCGCCGTGCCCAACGGCGACGCTGTCACGGCCGATCTCTACGATCAGCGCCAGACGGCCGGGCTGCCCGAGGAGGCCGTGCTCGCTTCCCTGGGATGTGGCAACCCCACGGCCCTGATCGACCTCAAGGAAGGGCAGACCGTGCTGGACCTGGGTTCGGGCGGCGGCATCGACGTGCTGCTCAGCGCGCGCCGCGTAGGCCCGACGGGTTACGTCTACGGTCTGGACATGACGGACGAGATGCTCGCGCTGGCCCAGGCCAACAAAGAGAAAGCCGGAGCCAAGAACGTCACGTTCCTCAAAGGCCAGATGGAGCAGATTCCGCTGCCTGCGCACTCGGTCGACGTGGTAATCAGCAACTGCGTCATCAACCTCTCTGTCGACAAAGGGCAGGTCCTGCGGGAAGCGTACCGCGTGCTCAAGCCCGGTGGCCGCTTCGCCGTCTCCGACGTGATCGCGGACGGCCCCGTGCCGGCGGCGCTGCGCCAGAACATGGAGGCCTGGGTGGGCTGTCTTGCCGGCGCCCTGGAGTCGGCCGAGTACGTCGAGTTGCTTAAAGCCGCGGGTTTCGAGGGCGTAGAGATCGAGGTCACCCGCCGCTACACTGCCGCCGACGCCGGACTGGACGTCAGCACCCTGCCGGATGGCTGGGAAGCGGCAGACGGTAAGCTGGCCAGTGCTTTCGTGCGAGCAACCAAGCCGCTGCCGGCGGCGCAGCCTGCGACCGCCTTGGCCGTGGCCTCCGGGTCAGGCTGCTGCGACAGCGGTTGCTGCCGCTAACCATTGCAACCAAGCGAGATAATTCGCCCACCGTGTGTGCTCTGCAGTGGCTCAGCCACAAGCACCATTGAACGAGATTCCGTGGAGAACGACAGTGCCACTAGCAGCACCCAGACCAGTTCGCGTCTTGTTCCTCTGCACGCACAACAGCGCGCGTTCACAGCTTGCCGAAGCCATCTTGCGCCAACGCGGCGGCGCGCAGTACGAGGTGTTTAGCGCCGGTAGTGATCCCACGAGCGTGCACCCGCTGGCTGCCGCGTTGCTCGAGCAGTACGGCATCGATGCGCGCACGCACCACTCGAAATCCATCGATGAATTCCTGGGCCGCTCGTTCGACTACGTGATCACGCTCTGCGATCGTGTCCGTGACCACTGCCCGCACTTCCCAGCCGATCCCGTGCAGATCCATTGGAGCTTCCCGGACCCCGCGGCCGAGCAAGAGGAGGCGGCCCGTGAGCGTGCATTCGCCACGCTCTGGCTGGAGCTGAACACGCGCATCGCGTTGCTGCTCAACTTGCCCCATCCCGAGACCGGCCAGAGAACCAGGCCGGAGTCCTTGGTGGGCAGGCACTAGAACGTCGGTCAGGTAACACGCACGATCTAGCGAGGATGCGCACGATTCCGGGGGCGCGGGCGTCTCGCCCGCCCTCGTTCTCGGCCTGGCGCGAGTGAGCCGATGCGTCAGTGCTAGCACCTTTGTGTTACCTGACTGGTGCACTCGCTTGCGGATGCCGCGCTATGCGTCGGGCTCGACCAGGGCAAGCGCGATGGCTTCCTTCAGCGCCATGGCCCGGCCCTCGGCCCAGGCGGTACTGTACGCTTCAGCATCCAGCAGTGCCTGCGCGCTCGCCAGATCCCGATCGTAGCGCGCCTGAATGGCCGGCCAGCGGGCCAGGTGCCTGGCATCGCGCAAGGCCTGCGCCGCCGCAAACAGCCGTATCGCCGTCGTCGCCTCGCCCTGCTCAGTGGCAAGGCCTGCCAGTTCGTCCAGCGCATCGGGTACTACGGTCTCAGGCCCAGCCGCGGATGCCAGCGACAGGCTCTCGGCCAGCGTGGTCCGCGCTCGCTCCCAGTTGCTCTGCGCGCGGGCCAGTCTGCCCACATTCGCCAGCACCTCGGCCATGCCGCCTGCGAAGTCCATTGCCCTGAACAGCGCCAGGCTCGAGGAGAACAGCGCCGTCGCCTGCTCGAGATCCGGCTCCAGCAGCGCCGCGAAGCCCAGATTGTTGAGTGAGTACCCTTCAATCAGCCCATCGCCGAGGTCGCGTCCCAGTGCCAGGCTCTCCTGGCCGAACGCGCGTACCTGTGCCACATCACCCTGTGCCCGGGCGGCATCGCCCAACTTGGCCAGGGCGCGCGCCTCCGATCTGCGGTCGTCTGTGCTTCGCGCCAGCGCCACGGCTTCGTGCTGCAGCACCGTCGCTCGCTCGTAGTCTCCGTGGATGAGGGCGACGTACCCGAGTACATCCAGACAGAAGAGCAGGGTAGCCGGTAACGTGCGCTCCCGCGCCAGGGCCAGGCACTGCGCGAATAGGGCGTGCGCCCGCGGCACGTCGCCCTGGTGCCACACCGCGGCTGCAAGCGAGGCCAGGGCCTGCGCTTGCAGGTCGGGTGAAACGTGGTGGCCAATGCCTTCGTCGAGGCCGCGCAGCCGGTCGAGCAGCTCTCGTGCCTCGCTGAGCTCGCCGCGCTTCGACCAGAACGTCACCAGCGGCAAAACAAGCCGGGTCGCCATGCCCAGCTCTCCTCGTTCGAGTGCCCAGTGCAGCGCCGCGCGCAGGTTCTCTTGCTCGGCGCCGATCATCGCCAGCCACTCCTGGCGCGGCGCATCCGACGGACACGGAGCGCTCTGCTCGGCAAGCTCCAGGAAGAAGCCGGCGTGCCGCCGCCCCATCTCCTCGGCTTCATCCGCTACCTGCAGCTGCTCGAGTGCGTAGTCACGCAGGGTCTCGAGCATGCCGTAGCGCCGCTCGCCCGGCATGTCTGCCCGTACGCGCAGTAGACTCTTGTCGAGCAGCGAGCCGAGAGTGTCTAGCACTCCCGGGGCCTCGCCGCCACAGACCGCCTCCGCGGCGCCTAACGTCCACCCGCCTTTGAAGATCGCCAGCCGTCGGAAGAGCCGCTGCTCCAGCGCATCCAGCAGATCGTAGCTCCAGGCGATGGCGCCCCGCATCGTCTGCTGGCGCTCTGCCAGGTCGCGCGGACCCCCAACCAGCAGGTCAAGACGGTGGGTGAGCCGCGCCAGCAATTCCTCGGGCGCCAGCAGCTTGATGCGTGCCGCGGCGAGCTCGATCGCCAGCGGCAGCCCATCCAGCCGGCGGCAAATCTCCGCGACCTGCGGCGCATTCTGAGCGGTCAGGCCGAATTCGGGCTTGACGGCCTGTGCCCGCTGCACGAACAGCGCCACCGCGTGCGACTGCACATCCGCATCGCACGGGTCGCTGTCGCCTGCGTCGGGCAGGGGCAGCGGCGGCACGGCGTACTCCTGTTCGCCCGAGACATGCAGCGCAACGCGACTTGTCGCCAGCACGCTGAGCGATGGGCATGCTGCCAGGAGCTCGGCAATGCGTGGCGCCGCCGCCACCACCTGCTCGAAGTTGCCCAGGATCAGCAGCAGATTTCTGCTACGCAGGTAGGCTGTCAATGCCGCGCCCAGAGTCTGGTCGCCGCCCTGCTCCACGCCTGCCACCGCGGCGATGGTCGGGATTACCAGCGAGGGTTCGCTCACGGCGGCGAGCGGCACCAACATGACGCCGTCGGCATAGCCTGCCCGCAGGTGAGATGCGATTCGCACTGCTAGGCGAGTCTTGCCGGTTCCGGCCGGTCCCGTGAGCGTCAGGAGGCGGCTGCCTGCCAGGAGCCGTACGACGTCCATCGATTCCCGCTCGCGGCCGACAAAGCTGGTCAAGGGCTCGGGCAGATTCCAGGAAGGGGCGCGCCAGGGTACCAGGTGAACGGGCGCCGTGCCGCGCGGTGTTTCGGGCACGGTGGTCGAGCGCCTGCGTGGGATGGGGCCGGCGGCGGCCGAGAAGGTATCGCGCGCGTCGTCGTCCAACTCGAGCGCTTCGGCCAGGCGCGCCGCGGTATCCCGCAGCGGCCTGCCCTCGGCACGCTCGAGTGCCTGGATGCTGCGCACGCCAAGGCCGGCGCGCTCAGCCAGGGATTCCTGCGTCAGGCCTGCCGCCAGCCGATACCGGCGCAACAGCGGGCCGAAGCCCGCTTCGGCGTCTCCGTTGCCGGGCTGCACGCCTGGATCCGGACGAAACGGCTCGTTCACAGTGCGAACACTCCCTTCAAGTCGATCTCGATCATACTACCCCGCCACCTGCACGATCTGGATCTGCCGGGCGTGATCAGGCGCGCCACGTAACACACGATACAGAAAAGCACGCGGAGTTACGGGCAGGCACCTACTCTGCGCGTAACTCCGCGTGTATGCGTGGTGATCGGATACCCGGTCTGTCAGACTGAGAATCAGGGAGATAGACAGGCCGACCACAAAGGAGACAATCGCGATGGACCCAACGTTTAGCAGACTGTATGGCAAAGTGGTTCAAGATGAAATACTGCGGCAAGCAGCCCGCGACAGCCGGGCTACCGCTGGGACGCAGTTCGGCCTTGGCCTAGCAGCTTGGGCAGCGCTCATGGGACGGCGCCTGGCCGGGCTGCGCGTTCGTCAGCCGCAGCAGCAGCCATCGGTGCCGGTGCCGCAGCCGCACGATGCGGCGAGAGGCACGGCCAACCGTTCGGTCGCGACGAGCGGCTTGGCAGCACGGACGAACGCACTGGCTACCCGGCCACTGCCCTCACCCGCTCCGTCGGGCACCCTCGGTTGCTGGGTGAGCTCGATGCCCACCTGTTCGAACCCCGCATCGGCAAGCAAACCCATGTAGGTGCTCACATCCAGGGCGCCGGACACACAGCCGGACCAGGTATCCCTGTCGCGCTGCAGGGCCTCGGGCAGCGCACCCAGTGCCACGACGTCGGCCACGGCGAAGCGGCCTCCGGGCTTGAGCACGCGGTACGCTTCGCGCAGCACCCGGCCCTTGTCCGGCGCGAGGTTGATCACGCAGTTGCTGATGACCACGTCAACTGCATTCCCCGGCAGCGGAATCTGCTCCATCCGGCCCTTGAGGAAGGACACGTTGCTGGCCCCGGCTCTCTCCTGGTTGGCCCGTGCCAGGGCCAACATCTCGTCGGTCATGTCCAGACCGTAGGCGAACCCATTCGGACCCACCCGGCGCGCACTGAGCAGCACGTCAATGCCGCCGCCCGATCCCAGGTCGAGCACGACCTGGCCCGCATGCAGGTCGATGAGCGCCGTGGGATTACCGCAGCCGAGCGAGGCCAGCACTGCCTGCTCGGGCAGCTCTGCTGTCTCCCCCTCTGCATAGAACGTAGTGCCTGGGCTGCCGCACGCATCTGCCGCTTTGCCACTGGCAGCGCGCTGTGCCGCGGCGGCGTAGTGCTCGCGCACGCTCTCGGTGACGGCCTCTGCTTCGGCCGTGCCTGTGCTGGTAGTCTGACTGTTCATGCTTCTCTCCTAGTACGCATTGATGTTTGTCGATGTAGTGGCGCAAAAAAGAGGGGGACTCACGGCAGCACGTGCACGATCAATAGGCAGCTCCTTCCTGTTTGTGCCGCCGGCGGGCAGCAGGCCTTGTTCTTGCGCCCCCTTGGCGGGGCCGGCGCGTAGATTGGGGCGCTCACACGCGAATAGTAGCACGATACATCGACATAGGTCAATGCGTGCTGGCCGCCGACCAGAGCTACGTCGTGTTTGTTGCAGAGCGGCGATACCGGGAGCGCAGGCATCGCCGGGAGCGCAGGCATCGCCGGGAGCGCAGGCATCTTGCCCAATACGGTTCAGATAGGGAGGAAACAGTCGCAGCGTTGGCAACCGAGCTAGCGTGGTCGTCAGGCGACGAGCCCGCGCTCAACCGGCCGCAGCCGGCCCCGTCCCTGCCATCCTGCCGCAGCTGGAGGCTCATTTCCCCGCTAAGTGAACCGTATTGGGCATC
>Ga0187876_1003672_pt1 | contig 10320 bp, 5 predicted proteins | sample June2016WEW_17_4_FD_133000 | JGI IMG/M metagenome (GOLD analysis project Ga0187876, IMG submission 133000) | Peatland microbial communities from SPRUCE experiment site at the Marcell Experimental Forest, Minnesota, USA - June2016WEW_17_40 | ecosystem: Environmental > Terrestrial > Soil > Wetlands... | reverse complement strand
TCCCACCCAAGTTTTCCTCTCTTCCCGAGGTGGGATTCCTGACGCTGCCGTGCCACGTGGGAACGATTTCGGGCCGGCCCGCCCGGTGCCCGGCATGAGGGTATTTCAAATGTTCGTAAGGATACGGGAAGTGAGTTTGTTTCAGGCGGGCGACGAGAGCGTTCGCCATCCCCGTGGAGCCCCACTCTCCATCATCCTCTCCCGAGATGAGCAGAATAGGTCCGTGCGTGCGCTCGACAGCGATCGCGGCGTGCATCGCCGTCTCCGGATTCCGCCGCGCGTCCCGCCCAGACTGAAACGCCAGTGGCTGCCCCTGCCAGGTCCAGGCGTAGGGGACCCGGGTGTTGCCACAGCAGGCCGCACGACGCACGTTGGCGGGCACGTAAGCCACCACCGCCTTGATCTGCGGAAACATGGACCCCAACTGTAGCGCCAGTTCGGCGCCGCGAGAGGTTCCCACCACGGCGATGCGATCGGCGGAGATTTCCGGCCGCTGCATCATCCAGGCGAGCGCACTCCCGAAGTACTCCAGCGGGATGCCTTCCAGCAGAGGCGGCAGGTCGTCGTAGCGCCAGTCCGCCCGTCCAAAGGCAGGCGGCGAGAATAGACCTTTGCACCTTCATGTCGCGGCTCCAATCGAGCATAGATTCTCCTTAGCCGACCTCCGGCCCTGCCGATAACCTACACCTGACCGCTGCTGAACACAATTCCCGACCGGGATTGCAGTGCAAGGCGTCTCTGCGGCTAACGGAACGGGCCATCGCCTGTGCACGAGGCACTCTCGCCTCACCGCTCTGCAACGTCGGACCAAACAGCCAGTCAATGCTGTAACCGTGCCTTGCGGTTTCTGGACCGGCGCCCCAGACCAGAGCGAAGTCTGTCCCAAAAAAGACTTGACATTACCTACTACAATAGTAGAATTACAAACCGATATAGGAGATGAAATGGCCGAACCCAAATTAACGAAGCTCGAATTTCAGATCATGGAGGCGCTGTGGACTCGGGGCGAGGCCTCCATTCGCGAAATTCAAGAAGCATTTCCCGAGGAGAACCGACCAGCCTACACGACGATCCAGACTACCGTTTATCGTCTGGAAGGAAAGAAGGCTCTGCGCCGCGCCAAGAAAGTCGGTAATTTTCACATTTTCAAAGCGGCAATCTCCCGCCACGCCGCGCAGCGGAGGTTGATCGACGATCTGCTGGCGCTGTTCGGCGGGCGCACGCAACCCGTAATGGCACACCTGATTGAATCCGGCAAGCTCACGCTTGAGGATGTGAAGGAAGCCAAGAAAACTCTGCGGAAGCTTGAGAAAAAGTAGCGCCGGGCTTTAGCCCGGCAGCGCGTTTCTACGTTCTCCCCTCTCCCCCTTGGGGGAGAGGGGCCGGGGGTGAGGGGGTCAAATCTGTGAAACCGGAAACAGCGAGACCGTATCGGCAGCGATTACCAAATGGAATCGTTATGGAGGCGCCGGATCTATTGGTGGGGAAACTACTGGACGTCGCCTGGTCACTGCTCAAGGCATTCACCGGCGAGTTGTGAGCTGCAAGAGGAGGGGCGCAAGGGGCGACCCCCTCACCCGGCCCGCCCCGGCTGAAGAAAACGCCGGTGCGGTCCACCCTCTCCCCCAAGGGGGAGAGGGCGGGTACCCGGACGAGCGGCGAGAAAGGATAGGCCATGATCCTGAAATATTTGTCTGCGATGTGGGCGGCCAGCGCACCAGCGCTGGGCAATCACTTGTGGCAGTCAACGCTGCTTGCCATCGTGGCCGGACTACTGACGCTGATTTTGCGCAAGAATCACGCGCGGGCTCGCTATGGGCTTTGGTTGGCAGCGTCGGTGAAATTCCTGGTCCCGTTTTCGTTGCTGATCGCCCTTGGCGCCCATCTGGCGAGGCCACGCGCTCTCCCACAAACGGAACCGGGCTTCTTCTTTGCGATGGAGAAAGTCAGCCAGCCGTTCACGAAGGCGGCGACCGGGTCCCAGGCGGCAGAGGAAAGCCGCAGACCTGCACAAGACGCAGGTCTGCGCTACAGGCTGGTCCATCTGGTTCCGGCGATTCTCGTGGCAGCGTGGCTCTGCGGATTCATGGTGGTGATTTTCGTATGGTACGCCCGTTGGCGGCGGATTTCCGCAGCTATGCGGCAGGGGGTGCCCTTACGGGAGGGGCGCGAAGTGGAAGCGCTGCGCCGCCTGGAGCGTCTGGGAGGAATACGGAGGCAGATCGAGTTGTTGTTGTCGCCGGCTTCGCTGGAACCGGGTATTTTCGGCATAACCCGGCCCGTGCTGGTATGGCCGGAAGGGATCTCCGAGCACCTTCAGGATGTGCACCTGGAGGCCATTCTCGCTCACGAAGTATGGCACGTCCGCCATCGCGACAATCTGGCCGCTGCGATCCACATGGTGGTGGAAGCCATCTTCTGGTTTCACCCGTTGGTTTGGTGGTTGGGAGCGCGGCTGGTCGAAGAGCGCGAGCGCGCCTGCGACGAAGAAGTCTTGGAATTGGGCAGCGAACGGCAGGTCTATGCAGAGAGTATTTTGAAGACCTGCGAATTCTGTGTGGAATCTCCGCTGGCTTGCGTGTCTGGAGTCACGGGCGCCGATCTCACGGAAAGGATTGTTCGTATTATGACACAGCGCTTGGAAAACAAGCTCAGTTTTGGCAGAAAACTGCTGTTGGCTGCTGTCGGCGTAGCAGCCGTTGCCGGACCTGTGGTGTTCGGTCTCCTGAACATCCCGCAAGGCCGTGCGCAATCGCCACAAAGGACCGGTGCACCCTCGCCGTCCTTCGAGGTTGTCTCAATCAAGCCGAATCGTTCCGAAGAGTTACGTATTTCGATCGGTTTTCAACCCGGCAGGTTCATCGCATCCGGCACGACGGTGAAACAACTCATTGCACTTGCGTACGACGTCAGAGACATTCAGGTTTCGGGAGGACCAAGCTGGGTCGACTCCGAAAGATACAATATTGACGCGAAGGAGCCGGACTCGGTCGTGGAGGAGTTGCCGAAACTTCCTCCCGCCGAGCGGGGGGAGCAACTTCGTTTGATGGTTCAGTCGCTGCTCGCGGATCGATTCAAGCTGAAGTTGCGTCACGAGTCAAAAGAACATCCTGTTTATGCACTGGTCGTCGCGAAGAATGGTCCTAAACTTCAGGAGGCAAAACCCGGCGACACTTACCCGAACGGAATGAAGGGCCCTGACGGCGTCGGACGCGCGGGCATGATGAACATGGGACCGGGCCAGCTAACGGGTCAAGGGCTTCCCATGGAGTCCTTGGCGCGGCTGTTGTCACAGCAACTGGGCCGCACCGTTCTGGATCAGACCGGGCTCAAGGGCAACTATGATTTCACGATTCAGTGGACGCCCGATCAAAGCCAGCCTGCGATGCTCAAGGGGCCGGAAGGCGGCAAGCCAGCAACTGATAACGCACCCCCGCCCGAGTCTTCCGGGCTTTCGCTCTTCACGGCGATTCAGGAGCAGCTTGGGCTGAAGTTGGAATCGAGAAAAGGCCCGGTGGAATTCCTCGTCATCGATCATGTCGAGAAGCCTTCGGAGAATTAGCGGCGGGCAAACGCTGCCCGTAATTAGCGCATCTGAGTTGAACGTAGCAAGCTCACGTCAGACTGCGCCGGAAGTGACCCCTCACCCGGCCCGCGACGGCTGGTGAAAGCGCCGTCGCGGTCCACCCTCTCCCCAGGGGAGAGGGCGCTATGATTTCGCCTTTGAGGGCTATAATTCCGCCTTTGAGGGCTATGATCCCGACTTCTACCCCTGCCGCGATACTAGAACGAAAGGATGATTTATGGTCCCGAACGTGGCAAACAAGCTCAATTTCGCCAGCAAACTACTGTTGGCTGCCGTCAGCATGGCACCTTTCGTGTTCGGTCTCGTGAACGCCCCGCAAGTCCGTGCGCAATCGCCACAAACGACCGGCGCGCCCTTGCCATCATTCGAGGTTGCCTCAATCAAGCCGAATCGTTCCGGGGACAACCACTTTTTCATCTCGTTTCAGCCTGGCAGGTTCACCGCAACAGGCGCGACGACAAGATTCCTCATTGAAGACGCGTACAACGTTAAAGATTTTCAGGTCTCGGGAGGGCCAAGCTGGATCAACTCCGAAAGATACGATATTGACGCGAAGGAAGAGGACTCGCTGGTGGAAGAATTGCAGAAACTTCCTCCCGACCAGCGGGCGGAGCAAATTAGATTGAGGGTTCAGTCGCTGCTCGCGGATCGATTCAAGCTGACGCTCCACCGCGAAACCAAAGAGCTTCCAGTATATGCGCTGGTCATCGCGAAGAACGGTCCCAAACTTCAGGAGGCAAAATCCGGCGACACTTACCCCAACGGAATGAAAGGCCTTGACGGCCGCGCACACGCAGGCATGATGCGCATGGGAAGGGGCCAACTAACAGGTCAAGCCATTCCTCTCGCGTCCCTGGTGCACATGTTATCGCAACAACTGGGCCGCACCGTTCTGGATAAGACTGGCCTCAAGGGCAACTATGATTTCGCGCTTCAGTGGACGCCCGACCAAAGCCAGCCTGCGATGCTCATGGGGCCGGAAGGCGGCAAGCCAGGAACTGACAACGCACCCCCGCCCGAGTCTTCCGGGCCTTCGCTCTTCACGGCGATTCAGGAGCAGCTTGGGCTGAAGTTGGAATCACAAAAAGGCCCGGTGGAAATCCTCGTCATCGATCATGTCGAGAAGCCTTCGGAGAATTAAACGCGCTGATGATGCCTCCGTGTCCTCCGTGGTCAGAAGAGCTTCAACACAGAGTTCACTGAGGGCCTCCGTGCGCCCTGTGTTGGGGCTTTTGAAGCACAGAGAACACGGAGAAGGACGTTTTGGTTGCGGCCACCGTGCCACATCGTATAACAACTGCCTCCGCATCCTCTGCGCCGTTGCGTGGCTGCTGGCCTCCAGCCTGGCAGCGGCCTCGGAGTACCACGGACAAGTCACTTTCGGCGGCCTGCCGGCTCCCGGAGCGACGCTAACGGCCACTCAGGGCGGCAAACAGCTTGTCACCATCACAGATCAACAGGGCCTCTATTCGTTTCCTGACTTGACGGATGGAAAATGGACGATTGAAGTCGAGATGACTGGTTTCGCGATTGTTAAGCAGGAGGTGGTGATCGGCCCGAATGCGCCTGCTGGAAAATGGGAATTAAAGCTGTTACCGCTCGATCAAATCAAGGCCCAGATCAAGCCGCTACCTGGCGCGCCCATCGTGGCCGCGCAAGCCAAGAGCGAGCATGCAAAGCCAATGGATTCCCGCCTTCGCGGGAATGACGGCCGGAACAATGAGAATGCAGAAGCACCCCGTCTTCGCGGGAATGACGGCCGGAACAATGAGAATGCAGAAGCACCCCGCCTTCGCGGGAATGACGAGCGGGACAATGCGAACGCAGAAGCACCCCAAGAGGACCTCAGCCAACGCGCTGCCGACGGCTTCCTCATCAACGGCAGCGTGATCAACGGCGCCGCTTCACCGTTCGCGCAGGCTTTCGCCTTCGGAAATAATCGCAACGGCACGAAAGGGCTGTATAACGGCGGAATCGGATTCATCTTCGACAATTCCGCATTGGATGCCCGGCCTTTTTCCTTGAGTGGCCAGAACACACCCAAGCCGGCTTATAACCGCATCACGGGTGTGGCGACGCTGGGCGGCCCGCTGAAGATTCCGCATTTCCTCCAGAAAGGTCCGAACTTTTTTGTCGGCTACCAATGGACACGATATGTTGACGCCACAACGCAATCGGCTTTGGTGCCGGATTCAGCGGAGCGCGGTGGGGATTTCTCCCAAGTTCTAAATGCGCTTGGGCAGCCGGTTCAAATCTTCGATCCGGCAACGGGACTGCCATTCCCCGGCAACAAGATTCCACAAACCCAGATCAGCCCTCCAGCGCGAGCTTTGTTGAATTTCTACCCGTTGCCGAGCTTTAGCGGAGATCCGCATTACAACTACCAGATTCCAATTATCGACAACACGCATCAAGACGCACTACAATCGCGCTTCAATCAGACATTCAATCCCAAGAATGAGCTTTATGGCGGCTTTGCTTTTCAAAGCACAAAGACAGGCACCCCGAACCTGTTTGGCTTTCTCGATACGACGGATGCGCTGGGGATCAACACCAGCATCAATTGGTACCACCGCTTCAGCCAGCGGCTGTTCCTGAATCTTGGGTACCAGTTCAGCCGCTTGGCGACGCGGAGCACGCCCTACTGGGAGGATCGCGAAAACGTTTCCGGCGAAGCTGGAATCTTGGGGAATAATCAAGACCCGGCGAACTGGGGTCCGCCGAGCCTCACTTTCTCGAGTGGTCTCGCGGGACTGTCCGATGCGCAAAGCTCTTTCGATCGCAATCAGACGGACGCGTGGTCTTACGCCATGTTATGGAGCCGCGACCGTCACAACATCACGTTTGGAGGTGACTTCCGGAGGCAGCAATTTAATTACCTGTCCCAACAGGACCCGCGAGGCATGTTCACGTTTACTGGCGCGGCCACTCAGGGAAGCGTGAACGGTACTGCTGTCGGTGGCTGGGATTTTGCCGACTTTCTGCTGGGAATTCCGGACACGAGCTCAATCGCTTTCGGCAATGCTGATAAATACTTTCGCGAATCCGTTTACGACGCCTACATCCAGGATGATTGGAGAATGAGTCCGGAATTCACCTTGAACGCGGGGATTCGCTGGGAATACGGTGCACCGATTACGGAGTTGTTTGGCCGCCTGGTAAATCTGGACATCCCTCCAGGTTTTGCGGCGGTAGCGCCGATTGTAGCAAACGATCCGGTCGGGCCGCTGACGGGCCAAAGATATCCGGACTCGCTCATCCGGCCTGACAAGCGCGGCTTTGAGCCGCGCGTTGGGATCGCGTGGCGTCCGGTCTCCGGGTCGTCAATGGTGGTTCGCGCCGGATATGGAATCTACTACGACACTTCGGTCTATCAAACGATCGCGCTGCAAATGGCACAGCAAGCGCCGCTCTCGAAGAGTTTGAGCGTGCCAAACAGCCCGGCTTGTCCGCTCACCCTGGCGAATGGATTCAATGCCTGCCCCTCGATTACGCCTGACACTTTTGCCGTCGATCCGAATTTCCGCGTTGGCTACGCGCAGAACTGGCATTTAGCGGTGCAACGTGATCTGCCCGGCTCGCTGCAACTGACGGGAACGTATCTGGGCATTAAGGGGACGCGGGGAGTGGAGGAATTCCTGCCGAATACTTTTCCGGCCGGGGCGGTGAATCCCTGTCCTACTTGTCCCGCCGGATTTGCTTACCTCACCTCGAATGGCAATTCAAGCCGCGAGGCGGGGCAAGTTCAGTTGCGGCGAAGGTTGCATAACGGTCTTACCGCTACGGTCCTTTATACCTTCTCAAAATCCATCGATGATGATTCCGCACTGGGAGGTCAGGGGGCTTCCGCGGCCACACAAAACACGCCGTCGAACCCGTTTAGCTCCAGCACTACGATGTCAATTGGAGCAAGCCAGAGCGCCCCCACGATCGCGCAGAACTGGCTTGATCTACGCGCCGAACGTGGGCTTTCCACTTTCGATCAGCGCCACCTTCTGAACGTACAACTACAGTACACCACGGGCATGGGCCTCGGCGGAGAAACGCTGTTGAGCGGCAAGAAGGGAGCGCTCTTCAAAGAGTGGACCTTCCTCACCCAGATTACTGTTGGCAGTGGTCTGCCGGAGACACCCATCGATCTTGCCGCGGTGCCGGGCACTGGGGTGACGGGAAGCATCCGGCCGGATTATACGGGCGCGCCGCTTTACGCGGCCCCATCCGGTTTGTTTCTGAACCCGGCGGCTTACACGGCGCCTCTGGCAGGCCAATGGGGAAACGCAGGAAGAGATTCGATCATCGGACCCGACCAGTTCATTTTGAATGCTTCGATGGGGCGCACATTCCGCCTGCGCGGTCGATTCAATCTCGATTTGCGGTTCGACTCCACAAACTTTCTCAACCATGCCACTTTTACGAGTTGGAATACAACCGTCACCAGCACGCAATTCGGATTGCCGACCGCGGCCAATGCCATGCGCAGCATGCAAACCACATTGCGCGTAAGGTTCTGAAACGCAGTGATGAGTGACCAGTGATGAGTGACGAGCATATGAGGCTCAGAATGACAGGTTGCAAGCGTTTTTCCGCAGGCTTTTTTAGCCCGGCACGTTGCGCCCCCGGAATCGCCGCGGCGGGGCTTTTCATTGCCCTCTTACAGACACTACCTGCCGCTGCACAGCAGATCGGGCAGAATGCGCCGCCTGGAGCCAAGGGGACGGCCACGGTCCGTGTCAGCACTCAGTTGGTGGTCGAGACGGTGTCGGTCAAGGACAAGAAAGGGAACCCCATCGGAGGCTTGACCGCGAAAGACTTTACGGTTACCGAGAACGGTGTGCCGCAGGCCATCAGTTTCTGCGAACACCAGGAACTGCCGGAGACTCCCAGCTCCGCGCCCGCAGCTCGATCCGAGCCTGAAGATATCAAAGTCTACTACCGGCTTGCTAGGACTCGCATTTCGCCCGAAACGCCTGGGAACATTCGATACAAAGACCGCCGCCTGTTGGCGCTGTACTTCGATATGACTACCATGCCCCCTGCGGACCAGTTGCGCGCGCTCACTGCGGCGCAGAAGTTCATCAGGACGCAGATGACATCGGCGGATCGCGTTTCCATGCTGAGATATTCGGGCGGCGCCGTTGACGTCCTGCAGGATTTCACCAATGACCATAACCGGCTGTTGAGCATCATCGAAACGTTGGTTGTGGGAGAAGGCCAGGGATATGGTGAATCCACGGACGACGCCAGCACTCCCGATACCGGGGCGGCGTTTGGACAGGACGACAGCGAGTTCAACATCTTCAACACCGATCGTCAACTGGCCGCACTCCAGACGGCCGCCAAAATGTTGGGGCAGCTTAGCGAGAAGAAATCGCTGATCTACTTCGCTAGCGGCCTGAGGCTGAATGGCGTAAACAACCAAGCGCAACTCCACGCCACGATCGATGCTGCCATCCGCGCTGGTGTGTCGTTTTGGCCGATCGACGCTCGTGGTTTGGTGGCCCAAGCCCCGCTCGGAGACGCCACGCAAGGATCGCCTGGCAACCTTGGGATGTATTCCGGGGCCGCGGCACTGGCGGTGACCACCAACTTTCAGCAGTCGCAAGATACGCTTTATGCGCTCGCTGGGGATACTGGCGGAAAGGCTTTGCTCGACTATAATGACCTGACGCGGGGAATCGTGCAGGCGCAGCAGACCGTTTCGAGCTACTACATCCTTGGATATTACACGAGCAATGCGGCTCAAGACGGAAAATTCCGGCGCATCAAAATTTCGCTGAGCGCGAACTTATCCGCCAATCTGGATTATCGCCAGGGCTACTACGCCGACAAACTGTTCAGTAAGTTCACCGCTGCCGATAAAGAACGGCAGCTTGAAGACGCGCTGATGTTGGACGACCCGATTACGGAACTCACCATCGCGATGGAGATAGATTACTTCCAGTTGAATCGGGCCGAATATTTCGTCCCAATCATTGTGAAGATTCCAGGACGTGAACTTGCTCTTGCCAAACGCGGCGGCGCCGAACACACCCTCATCGATTTCATCGGCGAGATCAAGGACAACTACGGCACAACGATCACAAACGTGCGCGACAAGGTGAATATCAAGCTGAGCGATGCAACGGCAATCGAATTATCCAAGCGGCCGATTGAATACGACACTGGCTTCACGATTCTTCCCGGAAAATACACCATCAAGTTTCTTGCGCGGGATGACGAAACGGGGAGAAGCGGGACGTATCAAACCACCTTTGTCATTCCCAACCTGAACAAAGAGGAGAAGCGAATTCCCATTAGCTCCGTGGTATTGAGCAGCCAGCGCGTTGATCTTAAGGACGCGCTCTATAACGCGATAAAGAACAAGGACAGAGAAGAAGTAGCCAACCCATTGGTCCAGGATGGACAGAAATTGATTCCTAGCGTGACTCGGGTGTTCAGCAAGAGCCGGGACATGTATGTCTACCTTCAAGCCTACGAGCAGGGTGCTCCAAGCACTCAGTCGTTAGTCGCATACGTGAGTTTCTACCGCGCGCAAAGGAAAGCGTTCGAAACGCAACCCATGGAGGTGACGGGCGGATTGAATAACCGGCTGAAAACCATGCCTCTTAGCTTCAGCATTGCCCTCCATCAGCTTCCACCTGGCGAGTACTTTTGCCAAGTCACCGTCCTGGACCCAACTGGACAGAGGGGCGCGTTTTGGCGGGCTCCGGTAATGCTCGTGCCGTAACCCTCCC
>Ga0187876_1003658_pt1 | contig 10339 bp, 11 predicted proteins | sample June2016WEW_17_4_FD_133000 | JGI IMG/M metagenome (GOLD analysis project Ga0187876, IMG submission 133000) | Peatland microbial communities from SPRUCE experiment site at the Marcell Experimental Forest, Minnesota, USA - June2016WEW_17_40 | ecosystem: Environmental > Terrestrial > Soil >... | reverse complement strand
GACGGCACGCGGGTGCTGACGCGGACGGCGGTTCTGGATGTGCGCCGAAACCTTGCGCTCCAGCCAGACGCTGTACGCCACCGCCGTCAGCAGAACAGCGACCACGGCAACAGACTTGATGATCGAAATGATGACGAACGTCGTTATGCTCAACGAAATGTCTTTCGTGTTCTCGTGTGGCGCGGGCACTCTTGCCCGCATGGTCTTGATCTTCCTCATTCTTAGTTCGTCCCTAGTCCGCCGCAACTTCCGAGTCTGCGGATTTGTTTTCGAAAACCGAATTCAAAGTCTTTGAATACTTTCCGAGCGTGCCCGAGCTGAACAAATCATCATTGGCCGGGACGATGAGCTCCGGCTTCTGAACCACGCTCGCGCCGCCGCTTCAGGCGGCAAGCGAGCGGCGACCTTTTGGAGTGTCGAGCTGACCACATCAGTAAGGTAACATTGGCACGCCAAAAAACGATGGCCTCCAGCTAGCAAGCTGAGCCAGTACATCCGCACGCGCTTCCGGTGGTTAGACTGCTGGCAGCAACTTGCCACACTCCAAGCAAAATGGTTTGGAGCGCGCCGTGATTCCCCCGCACGACCGGCACACCCTTTGTGATCCGTAAGCCGCGATCTGCGGCTGTACTTCAATAAAGCGCACTGATGAGGTAACCTTCCTTAGCCGACGAGTGATGACGGTCTGCAGTGCACGAAGGAACAGGATGGGTTCTGTGAGTTCTCGCTTTTCTATCGGTTGCGCAGGAGACCGTCGCCGTGAGGTGGGAACGGCTAGAATGCGACGGAGCGATGCGTAATAGACTCACTAACTGTAGGCCCCACCCCCGCCGAAAGCAAATCCAGCAATCGGGCAACCAAGTGGCGACTGCTGCACGAGGGCTTCTCAGCAGCCTGCCCGTGGACCCAGAGCAGGCCAGCATTCTTCCGTATACTCTTTGAGAGCGACAACAGGCCGTCGGGTTATGAGCCGTGACAGGGGTACCAGCAGTTCTGCCTTGACGAACCAAGGCCGCATCGAAGAGAATTCGGGGCTTGGTTCTCAGGGAGGTTATATGGAATGGATCGGTTTTGAAGACAAGAAGAATCCCGGCGATTGGCGCGTAGAGGCCAATGACTACGAGAATGAGGGCGCTGTTTACGTCACTATATTCTCGGGTCCGGGTGCAAAGGAAAGAGCCAGAGAGTATGCGGGCATGAAGAACGCCCAAGAAGAGCGCCTATCTCGTCTCGCTAGCTAATAAACGACCTCAGCAATCGGCGGTGGGTCAACACAGTTCTGTGGTCGTGTGTGGCTCGGCCCAGTGTGCCACTCTCCGGGTTCGACCTGCACGTCTGACAACTCTTCAATATGACAACACCTCCACTGCCCTCCCGGCGGTAGCCCGCTTTTACTCCCCCCTGCAAACTGGAAAAATAAAGCATTCACCCTGGTACCGTCTTTGTATCCGATCACGCGCGGACACATGACGCGAGGCAGTCCCTGGTACATTGTGGTAACAATCAGTTTCTTCTGAATGGCGGTTACGATCAACGCCTGAACATTTGGCATTTGCGCTTCTCTTTTCTGGGGAAAGTGAGGATTGTATCAGAGGCAGGAAGAAAAATTCTGTGACAGATTTCGGCGAGGCAGCTCAGCGCCAGGAAGCTCCAGCCTCTCAGCCGGGACCCGTGTACCTGGCAGCAGGTCCAGGAATCTGCGCTCGAGCGGAGTCGGTAACAATCCCGGGAGCTCGAGAGTGGTGTCCCCTTCAGCGATGGGGCACCAATTAGGATCCTCTATAGCCGCTTCAAACACAGCCGCATTGTCGGCGAGCTGGTTGCTGGCAAGGTGTTCTTCGTATGAACTTAGGAGGGCTTGGAGCTCCCTGTACTTGTCGACGTTGTCAAACGCGTCTCGCCTTAGATCTGGGGCTTTCAGCCCCGCCATGCGCAGCTCTCGTACAGTGGACCAGAGAGCATCTGCCATGTTCGGTTGCTCGGCGAGAGGTCGAAAGTACCTGGCGGTAGTGGATGGCAGCTCGACCAGGAGCCGCATGATCAACGCCGGCCCGATCCCATCAGGACAGGGGTTAACCCCGAGGTCGACCAGCCGGGGCGCCGCCATTTGCACTGCGATATCGGCAGGAGTCGTAAACCGCAGGTTGGCCCAGTTGGTCCCGTCCAAAGCGAGGCGCTCACCGAGCGTATGCCCCAGGGCATGCGAAGGCACGAAGACCCACTTCGCACCGGTTGGGTTCCGGCGGCAAAGCTCGGCGAGTTGGGAAACAAACGGGTCCATCAGTAGGGGGGATCACTGTATTCTGTCTCACTTTTGTCGACAGCATCACTTGATCAGCGGTTGAGAGTTTCTTTTCGTCGATCGCAACCGCGTTGAGAAGAACCTTCGCGAAGAGCGCAAAGACGAGGAAGCCTCCGACCGCAAGGGTCGAGGCGCGCGGATTTGAACCGTGCTACAATCTACGTTCGTAGGCTCGAGGAGATACATATGTCGACCACAACGACTACCCCGACGACCCCGACTCCGCCGGAAGTAAAAGCGGCACCCATTAGCCTGACCCCAAATGCCGTTGCCAAAGTAAAGGGAATCATGGCGCAACAGAATCCCGCGCCGGCTGGCCTGCGCGTGGCGGTGGTGGGGGGCGGGTGCTCGGGCTTCTCCTACTCCCTGCAGTTCGACACCAGCGCGGGAATGATGGACAAAGTGTTCGATATGGACGGCCTTAAAGTGTTTGTGGACGCCACCTCGATCATGTACCTGAACGGCTGCCGCGTGGATTACGTCGAGACGCTGGAGGGTGCCGGTTTCAAGTTCGAGAACCCGAACGTGAAGAGCACCTGCGGCTGCGGGTCGTCGTTCAACGTCTAATCAGATTAGCGGGAAAACTACGGAAGCCTCGTCGCAGGGCGAGGCTTTTTCTTTTGCTTGCGCTTTTTTCATTGGCCGCTCGATCTTCGACATGAGGGGAGACTCGATTGTCAGGCACCATAAAAGCGGGCACCATCATAATGAAGGTGGGCACGATCATTCCCCAATCCTTGCGAGTAGAAACGGAACTATATTCACATGGCTGGGAAATCATCAAGAATTCCGACGCCGACGCCCTCGATCGAGACATCCGACGAGCTGACTGGAACTTCTTTTTTCTGGCTGGCAGCATTCAGGCGACCGCCTTGGGTTATTGGAGAGAGAAAACCATACGGAGAGCAATGGAGCGAGTGCTGGCGAAAGCGGAACGGTCGAAATTTAATTGCTTGGAAATAACGAAAATCTCCGCAAAACAATTCCTGGGCCTTCCCTACGTGCACGTCTCGGCGCACTCACGGCATATCCAGAAGAGTCCATTTCTACAAGAGCTTGCCGAACGGGCCGAGCCGTAGTGGATGCCGACTGGGCTACTGCCCGAACCCTTCGTGTCGTGGCGAATAATCTGTTTGGAAGGCAATGCAGCGATATGTCCACAACGTTTACCGCTCGCACGCGCCCCCGGACAAGGCGCGGTGTGCGATCTTTACCTGGCGCTGCTCGGTTCGCACACAAGTCTTGCGGTGGTCATCGTGCCGTTGATATTGACGACGCTGTACCGGGCATGGCGCGGACGGTTCGAGCGTCACAAGAAAATAGCTCGTTGGACGCGCCCTCTGTGGTTCTACGTCTCTGTTACTGGGGTTGTCGTCTACTGGATGCTGTATCACGTGTACGCACAGGTTGCCGCGCGTTAGGGTATGCTAGCCGTCCGAATACAGGCAATTGACGGCACAAGGACTTCCACCTTGCTAGATTCGCAGCCTTGTCGGCCGCTCCCCCCTCCCACACCACCGTACATGCGGGTCCGCATACGGCGGTTCGGCGAGTTGAGCCTGGGCCGACAAGGCGCAGGCCGGGTGTTGGGTACAGGGGTTGCCAGCAACCGCTCGGTCCCTGGCTGGCCGATCGAGTTGGGCTTTACCCTTCCCATGCCGTGAATCGCGACACCGGGCTGCCTAACGACGGTGAGGTCGAGAAAGCGATTAGAGCTCTGAATGGCAGCATTTTAAGAAATCATACCCTGGACGTGAATTACGCTCGCCCTAGACCAGAACGCCCAGCAGCTTAGGTGAGCGCGGACCGCGATGCGACGGACTCGTGACCGTGTGGGCGAATGTCTCTCGCCCTGCGCCGGAATCCAGGGTCTTCTCGGCCAATTGTGGACAATCACTTTCTTTCTCCATAGATCGTTGGCGAGGCCTGTGTGGTGCCGTAATCCAGGTCGAAGCCAAGCTGGAGCTTAGCTGCGTCCGACATGAGGCCGGGATGCCATGGCGGATCGAACACGACTTCAACATGAACTTCCTTGACACCGGGCAGCCGCGCGAGCTTGTTCTGTACGTCGCCTTTGAGCACGTTGCCCATACCGCAACCGGGAGCCGTCATGGACATCTTGATATGAACGCTGTTCCCGCCTTGCTCCAAGGGCGCAATCACGCACGAGTAAACCAGACCCAGATCCACAATATTGACCGGAATCTCCGGATCGTACACGGTCTTCAACTGATCCCAGACCATCTGGTCGCTGAAAGGCCCTTCCCGGACTGCAGGTTCTTGTGCCATCGCCGTGTTGGAGAGCCCGAGGGCATCCGTATCCTTAGCCTCGACACGGTACATGTAGCCGCGATCGGTCGCCACCGTGTAGCTGCCGGCTAGGGACTGCATGATCCTCACGACGGCACCGGCCGGGAGAGTGCCGCGAGTCCCGCTGGGGATCTCGATGACTTCACAAGCCTGACTCAGCGTGATCGGTTCACTCGCACCCATATAGAACTCCCCTCGTAGCTGTTCTTTCTCCTCACGCTGTGTGGGCGGGCTACTCCGTCGACACAGTGCCCTGTTTCCCTTCCAGCGAAGCGTGCAAAGTGTGCCAGGCAAGGGTGGCGCACTTGACCCGCACGGGAAACTCGGAGACGCCGGAAAAAACAGCCAGCTTGCCCAGTTCAGCCCGGTTCCCGTTCGCCGGCGACTGGCCAGTGACCAGCTTGTGGAACTGGTCGAAGAGTCTTGCCGCTTGCGCCGTGGTCTTACCCTTCACGCTTTGCGTCATCAGGGATGCTGACGCCTTAGAAATCGCGCACCCTGAGCCTTGGAAGCTGACGTCGCGAATCGAGTCGCCCTCCAAGTCCAGGTAGACGGTGAAGTGGTCACCACAGAGCGGGTTATATCCTTCCGCCCTGTGGTTCGCCGTCGCCAGCTCGCGATAGTTGCGAGGCGCCTTGCTGTGCTCCAGGATAACTTCCTGGTAAAGCTCGCGTAGATCAGGCATCAGGCGAACACCTCCCGTACCTTCTGGATGCCCTCGACCAAAGCGTCCACTTCTTCTCTGGTGTTGTAGAGAGCGAACGAAGCGCGCGCCGTGGCCGCGATGCCGAAGCGCTGCATTACCGGCTGGGCGCAGTGATGTCCTGTTCGGATAGCAATTCCCTCCTGGTCGAGGATGGTCCCGATGTCATGCGGGTGGATGCTGTCCAGCAGGAACGAGAGCACGCCCGCCTTTTCTTTTGCGGTGCCGATCAGGCGAATACCGGGGATTGCTGAAACGGCCTCAGTCGCATAGGCCAGCAACTCGTGCTCATAGGCGGCTATGTTGTCCATCCCGAAGCCATTCACATACTCGATGGCTGCGCCCAGGCCGATGGCGCCCGCCACATGAGGCGTGCCAGCTTCAAATTTGTAGGGAAGCTTGTTGTAGATCGTCTTCTCGAAGGTTACGGAACTGATCATGTCGCCGCCGCCCTGATACGGAGGCATGGCGTCCAGCAGAGCCGATTTGCCATACAGAACGCCGATGCCGGTCGGACCGTACACCTTGTGACCGGAGAAAACGTAGAAGTCGCAACCCAGAGCCTGCACGTCCACTTTGAGATGAGGCACGGCCTGGGCCCCATCGACCAGCACCGGGATGTTCCCGCGATGTGCAATTTCGATAATGCGCTGGACAGGAGTGATCGTGCCCAGCGCGTTTGAGACTTGTGTTACAGCGACGATTTTCGTTCGCGGTCCCAACAGCTTCTCAAAGTCCTCGAGCAGCAGCTCACCGGTGTCGCTGATGGGCGCAACCCGCAGCCTTGCTCCCTTCTCTTCGCACAGGATCTGCCAGGGCACGATGTTGGAGTGATGCTCCATGGCGGTGATGAGTACTTCGTCGCCGGCGTGAACGTTAGTGCGGCCGTAGGTCTGCGCCACGAGGTTGATGGCTTCCGTGGCGCCGCGAACAAAGATAATCTCGCTCGCATCGGCGGCGTTGAAGAACGATTGCACCTTCCTGCGCGCCCCCTCGTACTCTTCCGTCGCATGTTCAGAAAGAAAATGCACGCCACGATGGATGTTGGCATTGTCCCGCTCGTAGTAGCGACGGATCGCATCAATGACCACTTGCGGCTTCTGGGACGTGGCTGCATTGTCCAGGTAAACCAGCGCCCTGCCGTGAACCCTCTGCCGGAGAATAGGAAAATCACGGCGGACCTTCTGCACATCGATCTCCGCGCCAGCGTCGCGCACGTCGGCTGGACGGAACTCTCTGGGCAATCTCTCGGCAGCAGTGGTCATGCGATTTCCTCCCAGTTTCTTCCGGTGTCCTCACGGCGGTTCTCTGTCGACGCACCAGGCGCAGACTTGGCCATCTGGAGCAGGCAGCGGTTGATCAGCCCTTCCACGTGCTTCCGGACGGGTCCCTGCTTCATGCGGTCGAGACATTCGCTGGCAAAGGCGAAGAGCAGAAGTTTGCGCGCGGACACCTCGTCGATTCCGCGAGAGCGCAAGTAGAACAGGGCGTCCCCCTCGATCTGGCCGATGGTGGCCCCGTGCGTACACTTCACGTCGTCGGCATAGATCTCCAGTTGCGGCTTGGTGTCGATTTGCGCGTCATCGGAAAGCAGCAGGTTGCGGTTGGTCTGTTTGGCGTCGGTTTTCTGCGCGTCCTTGTGCACGATGATGCGGCCGTGGAAGACGCCGTGTGCGTGCCCATCGAGGATGCCGTTGTAAAACTGCCGGCTGCCGCAGCGCGGACTGGCATGTTCTACCAGCATGTAGTTGTCCAGGTGCTGGTGGCCATTGCCGATGAAGAGGCCATTAATCAGGCACTCGCCCCCTTCGCCTGCCAGCACCGGGTGTACGTTGTTGCGCACCAGCGCGCCGCCCAGCAGCACTGAATGCGACACGACATTGGCGCCTCTTCCATGCTGGATGCGCAGCGTGGAGATGTTGAAAGCCTGCTTGTGCTCGCGCTCGATCATGTAATGCGCAAGCACAGTGTGGTCGCCGGCGACCAGCTCCGTGACCGTGTTGCAGAACACCGCGCCGCCGCCGTCGAGCGACACATAGTCCTCGACGAACGTAGCCTGGCTGTTTTCCTCGGCCACAATGAGGTTGCGCGGATGGTTCATCGATGGAGCGTCTTCCGCAGTCGAAACAAACAGCAGGAAGATGGGCTCCTCCACGAGCGTGCCTCTGGGGATGTGTACACACGCTCCGTCTTCCGCAAAAGCCGTGTTCAGTGCACAGAAGGCATCGCGGCGGACATCAAGGTAGCGTCCGAAGTGCTCTTCAATCGCTCCGGGATTGCTGGGAATCTCCTCGGCGAGACTGCTGACCTTCACCCCATCAGACAGTTTGCTCAACAACGACAACTCCCGCGCAAAGCGCCCGTTCACGAACACCAGTTGAGAGGCAACGCCCGCAACCCGGTACGGCTCCAGTTCCTGTTGGGACAGCCGGGCGCGGCCGTTCCGCGTGAGCCGGAAGGGAGTCTGCGCAATAGCAGAGACGTTGGTGAACCGCCAGTCTTCGTCGTGAGTGGTGGGGAACCCGGCTGCGCAAAAGCGGGCAAACGCATCCCGGCGCAGCTTCCGCAACCATGGCAGGTCATGGCCAGCGGCAAGCTTCTCGAACTCGCTGAAGCTTTCCAGATAACCTTCCAACTGTTGAGTTGCCGTGATCACGTTGTTCTTCCCTCGTTCTCATTCTCATTAGGCGGGAGTAGCATGCCGCGCCTCGGCGTCCATCGCGCCATAACCCTTCTCTTCCAGTTCCAACGCTAGTTCCGGGCCGCCCGAACGCACGATGCGTCCATCCACCAGCACGTGGACGAAGTCCGGGACGATGTAGTTCAGCAGGCGCTGGTAGTGAGTTACCACGATGATGGCGCGCTCCGGGTGACGCATGGCATCGACGCCTTGGGCCACGATCTTCAGCGCGTCAATGTCCAGGCCAGAATCGGTCTCGTCCAGGATGGCGAGCTTCGGCTCCAACACCGCCATCTGCAGGATCTCGTTGCGCTTCTTTTCGCCGCCAGAGAAGCCTTCGTTCACGGAGCGGTTCATCAGCTTCTCGTCCATGTCCAGCAGCTTCAGTTTCTCCCGGAACAGGGGCAGGAAATCGATGGCATCGATCTCATCCAGCCCGCGGTATTTGTGGATGGCATTGAGCGCCGACCGGAGGAAGTACGCGTTGCTGATACCGGGTATCTCTACCGGGTACTGGAAGGCCATGAAGATGCCTTCACAGGCAGCCTCCTCCGGTTTCATGGCCAGGAGGTCCTTGCCGTTGTAAGACACTTCGCCAGTGGTGACGGCGTAGGTCTCGCGGCGGGCCAGCACCTGCGCCAGCGTGCTCTTGCCCGAGCCATTCGGGCCCATGATGGAGTGCACTTCGCCGGCGTTCACCTTCAGGTCAATGCCCTTGAGGATTTCGTGGTTATCCACTTTGACGTGCAAATTCTTGATTTCCAGTAAGCTCATTCCCTTTCCTCTCACTCGCAACGTGTTTCAATTTCCTGCGCGGCGTCTCAGCCTTACCCGACGCTGCCTTCCAGGCTGACGCCCAGCAGCTTCTGCGCCTCCACTGCGAACTCCATAGGCAGCTCGCGGAACACGCGCTTGCAGAAACCATTCACGATCATGGAAACGGCGTCTTCCGCCTTCAGCCCGCGCTGCCGCAGGTAGAAGAGCTGGTCTTCACCGATCTTCGAGGTGGAAGCCTCGTGTTCCATGCGGGCGGTGGAGTTCCTCACCTCGATGTAAGGGAAGGTGTGGGCACCGCACTCGGCGCCGATCAGGAGCGAGTCGCACTGCGTGTAGTTGCGCGCCCCGGTGGCACCCTTCATGATCTTCACCTGACCTCGATAGGTGTTCTGGCCGTGACCGGCAGAAATACCCTTGGCGACGATGGTGCTGCGCGTATTCTTGCCGATGTGGATCATCTTGGTGCCGGTATCGGCCTGCTGGTAGTTGTTGGTGAGGGCAACCGAGTAGAACTCGCCCACCGAGTTCTCACCCTGCAGGATGCAGCTCGGATACTTCCAGGTAATCGCTGAGCCGGTCTCCACTTGTGTCCAGGAGATCTTCGAGTTCACGCCCAGGCACTTGCCCCGCTTGGTCACGAAGTTGTAGATCCCGCCTTTGCCTTCTTTGTCGCCCGGGTACCAGTTCTGCACGGTCGAGTACTTGATCTGCGCGTTGTCGAGCGCGATCAACTCAACCACAGCGGCGTGCAACTGGTTTTCGTCGCGGATGGGCGCAGTGCAGCCTTCGAGGTAACTAACATAGGAGCCCTCGTCGGCGACGATCAACGTGCGTTCGAACTGGCCGGTGTTCGCCGCGTTAATACGGAAGTAGGTGGAAAGTTCCATCGGGCAGCGGACCCCCTTTGGCACATAGACAAAAGACCCGTCCGTGAACACAGCCGCGTTCAGGGCGGCGAAGAAGTTGTCGGTATAAGGCACCACTGAGCCAAGGTACTTCTGCACCAGGTCCGGATGCTTCTGTACCGCTTCCGAGAAGGAGCAGAAGACAATCCCCAAATCGGCTAGCTTCTCTTTGAAGGTCGTAGCCACGGAGACGCTGTCGAACACCGCATCCACAGCCACTCCAGCCAGGTGCTTCTGCTCCTCGAGCGGAATACCCAGTTTTTCGTAGGTGCGCAGGATCTCCGGATCCAGTTCCTCCAGGCTCGTCAGACCGGGTTTCTGTTTGGGAGCCGAATAATAAACGATTTCCTGGTAGTCGATTGGCCCGTACTTGACATTGGCCCACTTTGGTTCGGCCTGCGCCTTCTCGAGCGACACCCAGTGGCGATAGGCCTTCAGCCTCCACTGGAGCATGAACTCCGGTTCATTCTTCTTGGCCGAGATCACACGAATGATGTCTTCGTTCAACCCCTTGGGGACCCTTTCTTCCTCCACTTCGGTAACGAAACCCCACTTGTACTCCCGGTCGGCAAGATTCTGGATGGTGTTCAGGCTGGTGCTCATTGCATTCTCCCGGATACAAAACCAATAGTGGGCACTAGGTTTCCGCGCTCATTCCTGAT
>Ga0187876_1003646_pt1 | contig 10355 bp, 7 predicted proteins | sample June2016WEW_17_4_FD_133000 | JGI IMG/M metagenome (GOLD analysis project Ga0187876, IMG submission 133000) | Peatland microbial communities from SPRUCE experiment site at the Marcell Experimental Forest, Minnesota, USA - June2016WEW_17_40 | ecosystem: Environmental > Terrestrial > Soil > Wetlands... | reverse complement strand
GGCTCTCGCGCGCTTTCGCAGCTTTTTTATGCGGCGAGCTTAAGCTGCCCAAGGGGGCCCGTGTCGCGCTAATGATACCCAACGTCTCTCAATATCCGCTCGCACTGTTCGGGGCGCTCAGAGCCGGATACGTGGTGGTGAACTGCAATCCTCTCTTGACGCCGCCAGAGCTCGAACGGCAATTGGCGGATTCCGGGGCCGAAGCCATTGTCGTCCTCGAGAATTTCGCTTCAGTGCTGCAGCAGGCTCTTCCCGGCACGGCGATCAAACATGTCGTCGTCGCGCAGCTTGGCGATATGTTGGGATGGGCCTCGAGAACGCTAGTCAATTTTGTCGTCAAATATCTGAAGCGGCTCGTGCCGAGTTGGACCATTTCGAATGCCGTCGGCTTCCGGGAGGCGCTACGAAAGGGCGCAAGCCTCCCATGGCGACCCGAGCCGGTCGGGCCGGAAGACATTGCCTTTCTTCAATATACCGGCGGCACCACTGGCGTGCCGAAAGGCGCCGTTCTGACCCATCGTAATCTCGTGGCGAACCTTCAACAAAGCCATGCGTATCTCAACGCCCTGTTACAGGACGGCTGCGACATCTTCATCACCGCGATCCCGCTATTCCATATCTACGCTTTGACGACTAGTTGTCTGCTTGTGTTCAAGATCGGCGCGGCGAATGTGCTGGTTACCAATCCCCGTGACATTCCAGGGCTGGTCAAGGAGCTTGCAAAACACAAATTCACCTGCTTTGCAGGCGTCAATACCTTGTTCAAAGCGCTCGTTGAGGATCCCGCTTTCGCACGTCTCGATTTTTCGAGCTTGCGCATCGCTGTATCGGGCGGCTCCCAATTGCAGGAGGCGGTCGCAAAAAAGTGGGCGGCCATCACCGGCAAAACGCTAATGGACGCCTACGGGCTGACGGAGGCCGCGCCGGTCGTCACATGCAACCCCGTGACCCAGCGAGAATTCAATGGTTCTTGTGGCTTACCAGTTCCTTCGACTGAAGTAGCGATCCGAGATGATCATGACACCGATCTTTCGGTCGGCGAGGTCGGTGAACTTTGCGTGCGCGGGCCGCAAGTTATGAAAGCCTATTGGAATAGGCCGGAGGAAACGACCAAGGTCATGACCTCTGACGGTTTTTTGCGGACGGGCGACATTGCGACCATTGATGAGAGCGGCTTCGTGCGTATCATCGATCGGAAGAAAGACATGATCAATGTTTCCGGCTTCAAGGTCTATCCCAACGAAGTGGAGGAAGTTGTCCGCATGCATCCGGGCGTCCTCGACGTCGGCGCCGTTGGCGTGCCTGACGCCCTTTCGGGCGAGGCTGTGAAGATCGTTGTCGTCAAACGCGATCCTGCCCTGACGGCCGTTGACCTCAAGACCTTTTGTCGCCAATATCTCACGGCTTACAAAATTCCACGCGTCGTCGAGTTCAGTGACGAGCTGCCAAAGACCATTTTAGGCAAAGTTCTGCGACGGGCATTGCACGAAGCGTCAATATAGAACGCGATAAAAGGCCTTGTCACGTTGTTCGGGACTTGCGTTCTCTGGGTCCTACCGGTGGCCATTAACCATGGCAAAGGTAAATTACAGCGGCTGGACGCGCAGGCCATTTTCTAGTGGAGGCGATTTCGCTCCGTTACGAAACAAGTTTCCCTCCAAATAGGACCAGAACAATACGGGTGTGGCCGCGCTGTGCAGGATCCGCACACCGAACAGACGAAGCAGACCGACCTTGGTGAGCCATCTGACCTGCATGCCGCTTACGAACGTTCGTTGACGCGCGCGCAGAGAAGGTCAGAGGGTTTGAATGTCACAACGCGGCGCGCCGAGACCGTGGCGGCGATTCCGGTCTTTGGATTACGTCCAAGACGTTCTTTCTTCGAGCCCACATGGAAGGAGCAGAAATAATGGAGCTTGAGGTTCTCTCCCGAAACGATCACCTCGAAGATCTCCGTCAGAACTGCGTCCACGAGGTCTGCCGATTCTGCGCGCGAAAGGCCGGCACGCCGATGCCTGGCGTCGGCGAGATCAGCGCGCGACGACCGCACTCCAGATCCAGATTGCGGAAACCAGGGCGATCACGCCCACGCCGATGAACAGCAAAGGAACCGTGACGCCCTCGCCCTGAAGCGTCGCGACGAGGGCGCCGCCGCCGGCCATGAAGGCGGCGTTGAGCACATTGACGGCGGCGATGATCCGCGCGCGCTCATTGGGAGCGCAAAGGGCCTGAATGGCCGCGAAGGACGGCACGATCATCAGGCCGCCCGCGACCGCGAGCAGGGCGAGATCGATTGTCGCGCGCCACGCCGCAGGCTGGTCGAAATAGGCTGCAGGCGCGAGCCCTGCCGCGGCGCCGGCCGGGGGACTGAGGATCAGCGAGACGCCCAGGTCCGTCGCAGTGATGGCGACCAGCGCCGCGCCCATGGCGGTCGGCAGCAGCACGATCCTGCCCTTGAGCAGAAAAGCGGCGAGGCCCGAGCCGACCGCGATCGCGACGGCGAAGACGGAGAGATGGATCGTGACCGCGGCTTCGGAGCCATGCAGCACGTTCTTGACGAGCGGCGGCAGCAGCGACATGGCGATGGCGCCGAAGAGCCAGAACAGGCTCGTCACCATGCCCACCCGCCACAGCATCGTCTCGCGCCACAATTCGCGCAGCAGTGAGAATGTCGAACGCAGAATGTTCACGTCGACCTTCAGATCGGGATCCGCGCGGGCCGTCTGCGGAATGAACCAGGCCGAGGCGTAGCTCGCGACGGCCACGGCCATCATGCCGACGGAGAGCGCGGCGATGTCCCCGCTGCCTTCCATGGCGAGGCCGCCGGCGATGGTGCCGGTGAGAATCGCGAGGAAGGTCGCGCCTTCGACCAGCGCGTTGCCGGCGGGAAGCTCCTCGCGCGCGAGGTGGTCGGGGAGAATGCCGTATTTCACGGGGCCGAAAAGTGCGCCAATCACGCCGAATAGGAACAGCGCGCCGAACAGGAACGGCAAGGATGCGGCGGCGAAGCCCGCCGCGGCGAGACCCGCGACGCCGATCTCGACGAGGCTCAGGCGGCGTGCGATCATCGCCTTGTCGTATTTGTCGGCGAGTTGCCCGCCGAGTCCCGACAGGATGAAGAAGGGCGCAATGAAAACGGCGCCAGCGAGCGTGACGAGTGATTCGCCTTGCTCGCCGCCCATCTGAAACAGGATGAGCAGAACGAGCGCGTTCTTGATGAAATTGTCATTGAACGCGGCGAAGAACTGCCGCCAGAACAGGGGCGCGAAGCGCCGCGATAACAGGAGATTTTGGGACATGGGAGTCGTCCGGTAGGGGCTACGATGAAATGCACAGGTGGCAAATATGCTGCTGCACGGTTTTAAGGTAACCATCTGCACTTATTTGCGCGGCCAATGCTAACTCTCCGATTTTTGGCGTGGCAACGCGAAGTTGACCGGCTCGCACTTGAACGGGCGTTTGCCGCGAATGCCGTACTACGAGCAATCTACCATCATAGCGCTCTGCGGAGTGGGTAACCCCCGCAGGCGCCGTGGTCGTGATCCGCGTCGCGCTCGATGAGGCCTCTTCTCAGATCGACAAACTCACGCCGATGCAGGCGAACATGGGCCGCCAATAGCTCCATTGGATCTTGCTGCTGCTCTTGCTGCTTCCTGCTTGGTTCTCCTAGAGCGCACAGATCGGCGATGAAGCGCATGGCAAAATCTCGCCACCACGCCAAGGAGGCCGGAAGGCCGCTTCCCGCCTCTCCCGCGCGCCAAGGCGCAGTAGGCCGTGGCCGGCGCCCCGCGCGAAACTGTTTTCGACCCGTTCGGCGAGCCCGGCGTCCAGCAAGAACTCGTCCTCGGCCCGATTGAGCCAAAGCGAGCCGTGTGGCGTCAGCGCTGGGGCGAGTGGCCCACCCTGAGAAAGCAGTTTTGCCGTGGCGAGTTGGTCAACCAATATCGGCTTATGGCGCGACTCGGAAGTGACGCTGTACAGTCGCCGGTAGCTTGGATCGTCAAGTGGGGAACTATTCCTTAACCAGGCCTTCCTAGCCTTCCCTCCCGGGCCGTGTTGCATATCAGGTCCGATTTCGAAAAGAGACCCGATCGGTGGCGAGCGCGGTCGGGATTCCTCGCTGAGATGTTGGCTGGCCGGCAGGAGTAGACCATGAGTGGACCAGATGGGATTGCGGGTGATCGGCTTCGGTCTTTCGTAGAGCGCATCGAACGGATCGACGAAGATCTCAGGGCGATGAATGACGAGAAAAAGGACGTTTTTGCCGAGGCCAAGGGCGAGGGCTTCGACATAAAGATTCTGAAGGAAGTAATCCGGCTCAGGAAGCAGGATCAGGACGAACGTGACGAACGTGAGGCTCTGCTCGACATTTACCTTCGCGCGGTTGAGACGGTCTCAGCGCCAAGAGCCCAAGCTGCCGAATAAGCTAACCCCGCCCGGAACACCAAATGTCCGCGCGGCGTTCTTATTGGCGGCATGCGAATAGATCTCATCTGACGCTCATGATGGGGTCGGGGGTTCGAATCCCTCTTGCGGCACCAACACTATCTCATATCATATTGTAATTATGGGGCTTGTTTTCGAGCATTAAGATCTGGCCCCACCATTTACCCCACCAAGCGCACTGGAATGCAGTTCGGGTTCGGGCCACCTGATACCGAGACCCCCAATCGTCAGACGCTGCGGCAAACGCTCGGTGATGTCGCTAACTGTTCTTGACCTTAAATATTCAGAGCTGGCGTCGGGCTGTCTGGACGCCTCTCGTTGAGTCTATCGGATAAGCCGTCCCGAACGGTCATTGCCATGGGCTGCCAAGGCCAGGCAGCGGGCAGGCACGGGGTAGGCAATTGCCAGAGCCGCCTGAAGGTCGGGACCAGATGCTGCGTATTTCGCCATACTCGCGCCAAAAGCGATCGCGCTGCGCCTTCCGCCGCGAGATGAGGACCGGATTCACCAGCCAGCAACGCCGCCGGGACGGGAGCCGATGCAATCCAGAACGCCACGCGCTATCAGGTCGCCCCGGGCGACGACCCGCAAGAGAGGGACAAACCGATTAAGCTCGCTCTTTCGACAAGGCGCACGCTGGGGTCAATTCTCAAACGGGCTTTAAGCGATCTCCTCAAGCGGCAACCTTTTGCCAGGATGTGAGTCCCGCTGCCAAGTCAATGGTGTAGGCGGAACGTTCGACGAGCCGCAGTCGGGGTGTCTTTAGAGGGTCTTCAAGGACCGCGACTAGGCGTGGCCGTCCATCGGTCTGTGGTAGGTCAGCTATATCCGTAAATCGGGCTACGGCTCCGTAAACGGATTGCGTAGCCGGTGTAACGACCTGGAAAAGGGCGAGGTGATCATCCGTCGTTACCGCGGCGTCGAAATCCCATTCATCGTTCGACGCGCCGCGAAGCTTGTAAGATGTGGCGACCGCTTTCTGGCCGAATGCGGAAATGAGCTTTTCCCGCATGAGTTCTCGCGCTCCGGTGGCTGCCTTCTCCGCGACGCGATAGGCTGTCAGTTCCACAGCACTGCGAGAGGCATTCGAAATAGCCACGACAGCGGGAACGAGGTCCTCTCGCGAAGTGTCTGCCACGAAGAAGGCGTGATGGTCGAAGCCGACTCCGAATCTAGCCGCAATGTTTGGGGCTAGACGCGCAAAGATTCTCTCGCCTCCCAGAAATTCGGCCTCTCGTCTCCCCATGCCTGCGTCCGACAGGAAATAGCGGTCACCGACATGATCCAGCCGCACGACGACGGTCCCCCCTCCAGGGTAGACCAGGGGCGTGGAGATAAATGCCGAGGCCTCGATCATCTCAATCGATGCGAGATTTCGTGCAACCTCAGCCGCAACGTTCGCCAGCATGCTATTCATACCGGGAGCCTCCCTTGCCAAGGCGGTGAGTCGATGTGCTCAAAATCCGGGATTGCGAGCATTGTTCCAGCAGACCGTAAGAAACCCCTAAGGGACGTTGGCGACGGGTCCAATATGCGCGCTATTGGCAAATTGGATGTCGGTGAGAAGGCGTCGAGCCCCAGCACAGCATTATCTTCGAACCCGTGAACATGCGAGACGCCCGGTGGAATCTGCCGGGGAACGTCGCGCCGAGAAAACGGATTAAGATGCCCTCCAAGGGGCTTGTATTCGATCCGAGATATGTGCAGCCACCTGCGACTACCCAATAACGCCTCCACTTGAAGGACGACATCGCGCCCTACCACTCCTTGCGGCGCGGAGCCGCGAATCCGAAAACCTGGAAAAGACACCCCGCCAGTCGCGATGCCGGTGACGAAAGAGAGTCGCCCTTCGCGCGGGTTGCTGTCTGCTACCCAAGCAGGCCATTCGGAAAAGGTCTTTTCCTGTTCCAGAATTTTCCGTATCTCTTCGATCGCGGTCGCCGCCGTAAGCATTTCGTCGATGGCCCCGCTGGCTCGAATTTAGGCTTGAGGCAGATTATTACATCATGCGGCGTCTAAGCGAGGATCAATTTTCGCAATGTTTACTGCCTTGGAGCTGGTGGCGGACCGCCTTTCCCAAAGCTTTTCAAGAATGCTCGGCAGCGGTTGTTAGCGGTGCCGGCTCTCCGCCGGACATCCGCGAAGCCGATCCAATAAATCTGCCCCGGAGGTCGAAGAGGCAAGTGCTGTCATTTCCCCGTGCGATTTGGAACGATAGCTGACTCATGACGCGGTGCGATGACAAATTGTCCGCCATCCGACAATCCAACCGGCGGCGCAATTGATTGTGAATCTTTCTGGAGCAAATCGGCGATGACTTCACGATCTTTAGGTCGCTCGACATAGCGCGCGAGCACGCCTCGGATGACGTTGGCGAAGTCGGCGTCTTTTTGCATTCCAGCGAGGACAGCGCCGCCGAGGATTATTTTTCGGCGCGTGTCGCGGTTGTAGCCTTTGTCGATGGCCTTCTGTTCGAGTGTGTTGAGCCGACGTTCGATTTTTTCCCGCTGTGATTTGAGCTTTTCGATCTGTTCCCCATAATCCTTGGGCATTGGCTGTCCGATCAAGGTTGATGTTGGATAGAAGTTCGAGTTGAGTCTTACTCCGTGCGATTTAATTAGAGGAGGATCAGCGATCTGCATATAAAGATAACCGCATATGCTCCCGCAGCCGTGCGTGACTTTCATGGCTGACCGCTTTTGAAATTGCGCCACCGCCAACTCATATTATTTCAAAAAGTTTTTTTAAGACATGCCTCGACTCAATGAAGACCCCAGTCCTCTGCGACGTCGACCCGATAGAAAGCGATGGCTAAGCGCGACGGCGAGATCGATTATCTGCAATTTTGGCACATACTGACTCAACCCGACGAGGACGCCCGCACTGCAAGAGCCCCTTTGAGCAAGTGTCGGCAGTCGGTATTCGTTATGCTGGCGAGGAAGCGCAACCCGCCACCTTCGAGGCCAGCCACATCTCGAAACGCAAGGACAAACGCGTCAAGCGCGTCATCGTGCTCCTAAAAGCGATGGGTTGTCGCAAGAACCTTCGGGTGGGTCAATCGTGCCTGCCGCCTAGTCAAGGGTTTCGTGGTGATCGTCGAGGCCTCGCTCGCCTGGTCACTTGTGCGAAGGCTCGCGAGGTTGACGCCTCAGGGCTATGATCACTCCACCGTTCCTGCCCCTGTCGGTCGAGTTGAGTCATCTAACCCGAATCGCAATTTCTCCACACCCTGATTGATCTAAATGAACTTCCGTCTGGTTTCTATCGAAGAGGCGTCGCCCGTCGGGAGATAACGCTTCTTCCGAGTTGCCGTTCACATTCTTACTCTCGAAGCCGCGTTCAGGTAGGGCCCGTCTATGATAGACCGCCCGTATTACGAAGGCTAGTTGAGCAGATATTTAGAAACCGGTATCCTCTTTGTGGATCGCATAGCCGACTTTCCGTTGAAACCCGTGAAGAATCGGTAGCTATGGATACGAGCAACCCAATCGCGGCGGCGATATTTTCCGCATTCCTTAAATGCCCGACGAAAGCGCATCTCCTGGCGATCGGCGAGCCCACACCGGGCACGTTCTTCACCGACATCGAGGTGCGCATATCGTCTATATACAAAGTTGTGGCGAAGAGGCAGCTACACATCGGGACCCAGGTAGCCAAACTTCTAGAATTCGAACAGCTGTGCCGCAACCACGACTATGTGAACATCACCCACCATGTCGATTGCGAAACCGCCGTATATGATTTTGCACTGCCGCCGCGCAGACCGAGAGGCAGACAACCCCAGAAATCATTGCCATCGGGCACCTTTGTCCCCCTCCTGTTTTTGCCCTGGGAGAGACCGGACCTTTCCGACAAACTTCTCCTGTGTTTCGGCGCACTCGCGCTGGCGCAGGCCACTGGGATACTGGCAGACACCGGAAAACTCATCTACGGCGATAGTCACTGCCACAGAACCGTGAGGATTGCGGACCACGTCGTGCGAACGCGCCAAATCATCGACGCGATCGGGATGGACGGCTGCGGTCAGAAATTACCCCCACTCGTCCTGAACAGGCATTGCGCCGTTTGTGATTTCCAGCCGAGGTGTCGCGGCCTCGCCATCGAATGTGACGATCTGAGCCTGCTGACCGCAATGACCAGCAAGGAGCGAGCGAAATGCAATGCCAAGGGAATCTTCACGATAACGCAGTTGTCATACGGCTACCGCCCTCGGCGGCGTAGGCGCACCAGACCTGACGCAGAGCGTTCCCCGGATTCTAGAAAACGCACCAGCCCGGCCGACAGGAACGATGACAAACTCAAGGCACTTGCGATTAAGAAGAACCAGATTCATGTGGTCGGAGCCCCGTCACTAAAGTTCGCAGGCGTCCCGGTCTTCCTCGACGTTGAAGGGATGCCGGACAAGGATTTCTATTACCTTGTCGGGCTTCGATTCCAGTGCGGTGGCGAACAGGCGGAGCATTCGTTCTGGGCTGACGCCAGGGAAGACGAGCGCATAATATGGGAGAAGTGCCTCCAGACGCTCAAGGTGATCGGGAACCCGCAGATCGTTAGCTACGGCGCATACGAGACCCGGTTTCTTAGGCAGATGAAGGCGCGCTATATTCTGGAGCCTGACGATGTTAAATTTGTCGATCGGCTCATTGAAACGTCGGTCAACCTCCTTGGCAGCATCTACGGCAAGGTCTATTTTCCGACATTTTCGAACAGCCTCAAGGAAGTCGGCCGATATCTCGGGTTCGAGTGGTCCTGGCCACGAGCTGCCGGTGCCGCCGCGCCATTACTGCGGCGAGCCTGGGAACTTGGCGTGGACGAACAGTTCAAGCGCGAACTAATCGGCTACAACATGGATGACTGCCGGGCGGCTGCGATGGTCGCGGACGCCCTGGTGAACATATGCGGCGGTGGCGCGTCCGGTCTCAGGGCGGTCGATGTCGGTTCGCTGGAGGTCGGCTTCGAACACAACTTCGGCAAGTTCGTTGGTGCTCTGCCAGAATTCGCGAAAATTAACGACGCAGCATACTGGGACTATCAACGTGACAAAATATATATTCGGTCAAACCCAACCCTACGGAGAGCCGCAAAAATAAAGCGTAGAATAAGCCGCCGCTCTCTGCGAGTTAACACGACGGTTGGCCCTTCTCGACCACGCAATTGCCCAGCCTGCAATTCAAGGCGTGTGGTCATGAATGGAAGGTGCCGCCGGATAGTTTTTGACATGCGGTTTTCTGATGGTTGGTGGCGAAGATGGATTATAAAATACATTGTTGATTGGTATAAATGTGGGGACTGCGGCCTTTCATTTGTTTCCGATGACCACCATTTGCATAAGTCACCATATAGCGACAACGTTATTTCATATATTATATATAACATTATTGAATTGCATATACCTCAGTCTAAACTATCAAAAATTATACCAAAACTGTTTGGTTACCATTTGTCTCAAACTACTATCAACAAGCTTAAGCATAGATCTGCCGATAAGTATCGCGATACGTATGAGAACATTAGACAACGACTCATTTTAGGGAATTTAATACACGCCGATGAGACACATATTAGTGTTAAAGGAAAAGACTCTTATGTGTGGGTGTTTGCCAGCATGGAAGAAGTAATATATATTTGGTCTGAAACTCGAGAAGGTTGTGTTGCAACAGAGTTTCTTAAGGACTTTAACGGAGTATTAGTGTCAGATTATTACTCAGCTTACGATGCGGTTGGTTGTCCACAGCAGAAATGCCTGATTCATTTAATCAGAGATTTAAACGCTAATATTTATAAGGGTAACCGTTCACATCCCCAGGCCTTTCAGGCGGCGGGCTTCGCGGGGATCATGGGCAGCGTGAGGTTGGCTCGGGCGGCGGCGATGAGGCTGCAAGCATAGGCCCATTGCTCGACGCCGCGCC
>Ga0187876_1003642_pt1 | contig 10360 bp, 5 predicted proteins | sample June2016WEW_17_4_FD_133000 | JGI IMG/M metagenome (GOLD analysis project Ga0187876, IMG submission 133000) | Peatland microbial communities from SPRUCE experiment site at the Marcell Experimental Forest, Minnesota, USA - June2016WEW_17_40 | ecosystem: Environmental > Terrestrial > Soil > Wetlands... | reverse complement strand
ATGCCGGGCGTTGCCCAAATGACGGCGAACCTGCTGACGCAAGGCACCGAGAAGCGCTCGGCGCGCGAGATCGCCGAGGCGATTGATTTCGTAGGCGGTTCGCTCGAAGCTTCCGCCGGCAAGGACTCCACGGCGGTCACGCTCGACGTCGTGAAAAAAGATTTGCAGACCGGCCTCGATCTCATGTCGGACGTCGTGTTGCATCCCGCGTTCAAAGGTGAAGAGTTGGAACGCCAGCGCCAGCAGCTTCTTTCGAACCTGACCGTGCAATACTCCGATCCCGACTATCTGGCTTCGGTCGTATTCAGCCGCGTCGTGTACGGCAGTTCGCCCTATGGCTGGCCGGATGAGGGGACACCGGAAACGGTGAAGGCGCTCGATCCGGCGCAACTGGTGAAATTTCACGACGCGAACTACGCGCCCAATCAAGCTCTGCTCGCGTTCGCCGGCGACATCACTCCCGAGGAAGCCTTCGCTGCAGCCGACAAATATTTCGGAGCGTGGCCGAAGCTCGATGTCCCCGCTGCGGCGCCGGCGCGGCCCGAGCCTCTCGCGGGAGTGCACATCTGGCTGATCGACAAGCCCGATGCCGTGCAAACGCAAATTCGCGTCGGAAAGCTGGGCATCCGCCGCGGCGATCCGGACTACATCCCGGTGGTCGTGACGAACCGCATCTTCGGTGGCGGGTACAACAGCCGCCTGAATACCGAGGTCCGCGTGAAGAAAGGTCTCACGTACGGCGCCTATTCATCCTTTAGCCCGCACCGCTACGCAGGCTCCTTCGCGGTCGGCACGTTCACGCGCACGCAAACAACCGTTGAGGCCGTGAAACTCGTTGTGGACCTGGTTTCCAAAATGTCCACAGGAGACGTCACGCCGCAGGAAATGGATTTCTCTCGCGATTATCTTTCCGGTGTTTACCCGATCCAATCCGAGACGGCCGAGCAGGTGGCGGAGCGCGTCCTGACCGCGGCGGCTTTCGACCTGCCTGCGGACTACAACAGTACGTATCCGGAAAAAATTCGCGCCGTCACACCCGCGCAGGTGAAAGACATGGCGCAGCGCTACCTGACGACGAACGACCTCGATCTCGTCCTCGCCGGAAACGTCAGCGCCTTTCGCGACGCCCTGAAGAAATCGTTTCCGGACGCGAAGTATGACGAAATCCCATTCGATCAGGTCGACGTCCTCGCGCCCGATCTCCGCGCGCCCAAAGCGGCCGCGCCCGCGCCGGCAAAATAGCGCCGTCTGGCCGGCTTAGCGTACTGAAAGCAGCACTTTGCCGATATTTTTCCGTTCGTGGATGTACTGGTGAGCCGCCGCGCCCTGTTCGAGCAGGAATGTCTTGCCGATCACAGGCTTGATCTTTCCCGCGGCGTACATGCGGAAGATTTCGTCGAGTTCGCCACGCAGCAACGCGCCGCGCGATTGCAGCCGCCCCAAATTCACGCCGATCACGGCCAGGTTCTTCTCCATCAGCTTCAGCGGATGAAATCGCGGCGTCTGCGCCAGAGCCTTCAGGCCTTGCAGCCAGCTTCGCTTCCCCGTGTTGCCCGCCGCATCCGACAGGCCGTAGATCACCAGCCGCCCGGTCGGGCCCAGGCATTTCTGCCCGCGCGTCAGCGACTTTCCTCCGATCGGGTCCATCACCATTTCGATCCCGTCCGGCGCGTACTGGCGCACCACCTGCACGAAATCGCTCTTCTCATAATCAATCGGATGGTCGACGCCGATCTTCCGCAGAAACTCCTGCTTCGCCGGCCCCGCCGTCCCGAAAATTTCCAGGTCCCTCGCGCGCGCAAGCTGCACCGCCGCGATGCCCACTCCTCCCGCCGCTCCGTGAATCAATATGCGGTCGCCCGGCTGCAAATTCCCCATCGCAAACATTGAGTGATACGCCGTCAGGTAGTTCACCGGGATCGCGGCGCCATCTTCAAACGACATCCCCTGCGGCAACCGGTATACATCGCGCGCCGGAGCGACCACCCATTCCGCATACGCCGTGAAGTGCGTGATGGCCGCCACCGCATCGCCCGGCTTCAGCGGCTCGCCGTCGCCCGGCCGGGCGCTCTCCACAACCTTCTCCACCACGCCCGCGATTTCCAGGCCTGGAATGAACGGCGGCTTCGGCGTGCCGGGATACAGCCCCATGCGCTGGAGCAGGTCCGCAAAGTTGATCCCGATGGCTTTCACGCGGATGAGCACTTCCCCAGCCTTGGGCTGCGGGTCGGGCACCTGCTGCAGCTCAAAAACCTCCGGCGAGCCGTACCTCCGAACCACCAGCGCGCGCATCTAATCTCCTTCTGCCGGAGGAAGGCCGGCGGCGGCCGCTCCCAAGTGCCGGGACGAAGACACTGCCCGGCTTTTCACTAGGGAATCGAGCGCGTTCTATCTTACACTGTTGGACTTTGCTCTATGATGAATCGCCAACTGAGACCTAGATTTCTTTTGGGGAGCGTTGCGCTCCTCGCCGCGGCGAGCTGCCTCTCGGCTGGGCGCCCCGACCCGGCGCCGCTGCCTCCCGTTTTGAGCGCCATGCAGGACGAGCTCGACCGCTCGATGGCAACTCTGTCCGGGGCTGATCCCGCCACCTATTTCGTCAGCTACACCGTCTCCGACAGGTATTACGCGGAAGTTTCAGGCTCGAACGGTGCGCTGCTTTCCAGCACCGACGACCGCGCGCGCTGGCTCGAAGTGCAGTCCCGCGTCGGAACGTATCAGCTCGACGATACGCACAAAGTCGGCGACCGCCCGCCGAGCTGGACCAGCCCCGGCACCACAGTCTCGCTCGACGACGACATTCCGATCCTCCGCCGCGAAATCTGGCGCGAGACCGACCGCCAGTATCGCGCCGCCGCCGGGGCCTTGATCAAGGTCAAGACCAGCCAGCAAGTGCAGGTGCAGACCGCCGAAGGCGCCGCGCCCGATTTTTCGCGCGAGGATGCGCACACCTCGATCGGTCCGCGCGTCGAGATTCATGTGGACCGCAAGCCCTGGGAAGATCGCGTCCGCCGCTACACCGCCGCTTTCAGCAAATCTCCATCCGTGCTGAATTCCATCGCCACGTTTACGGCGCAGGCCACGAATCAGTATCAGGTGAACACCGAGGGCACCAAGCTCGCATTCGGCTTGATCCACTATCGCCTTGAGCTTTTCGTCCAGAGCAAAGCCCCGGACGGCATGGACATCGACCGCTATGCGAATTTCGATTGGCTCGACCCGAAAGACGCTCCGGACGAAAAAACGGTCGCCGCATCGATTCAAACGCTGATTCATGAAACGGAATCGCTCGATGCAGCGCCGCTCGCCGATCCGTACGCCGGCCCGACTCTGCTGACCGGCCGCGCGGCTGCCGTTTTCTTCCATGAAGTTTTCGGCCATCGCGCCGAGGGCTTTCGCCAAAAGGACATCAGCGAGGGCCAGACGTTTACCAGCAAGATCGGCGAAAAAATCCTGCCCGACTTTATCTCTATCAAGGACGACCCCACCGAGGCATCGCTCGGCGGCCAAATGCTGCTCGGCAATTATCCCTTCGACGACGAAGGCGTTCCCGCAACCAATGTCCCGCTCGTCGATCACGGCGTCCTGAAAACATTTCTGATGTCGCGCTCGCCGCTCATGAACATCCCGCACTCGAACGGCCACGGGCGCCGCCAGCTCGGCTATGTTCCCGTCGCGCGCCAGGGCAATTTGATCGTCTCGAGTTCGCAGACCATGCCGTTCGACCAGCTCCGCCAGAAATTGATCGATCTCGTGAAGCAGCAGAACATGCCTTACGGCCTGCTGATTGACGACATCGAGGGCGGCTTCACGTTCACCGGCCGCGGTCAGCCGCAGGCGTTTCAAGTCACGCCGCTCGTCGTCTATCGCGTTTTCCCAGACGGCCGCCCCGATCAACTCGTCCGCGGCGTGGACATCGTGGGCACTCCGCTCGTCTCGCTCACCAAGATCGTCGCCACCAGCGACAAGCAGGAAATCTTCAACGGATATTGCGGCGCGGAGTCCGGCTCCGTTCCGGTCTCGGCCGTCGCGCCCGCGATCCTGATCTCCGAAATGGAATTCGCGAAAAAAGAAACTTCCACGGATCGCCCGCCCATCCTGCCGCCGCCCGCGCACGATCCGGACGCAAAGGGGCAACAGTGAGAAAATTCATCCTGGCCTCTTTGCTCGCGGCATTCGCGACATCTCTGGCGGCGCTTCCCGCCGAAGCGCGACGCGCTCCCGCAGCGGCTCCCGCGCAGGCCTCCGTGCCGCCCGGCGACAACGACCTTACCCTCCGCGCCATGCACGATGAGATGGAGCGCGCGCGCACGCGTCTTGCGCTCCCCGGCGTGGACAAGCCTTTCTACATCGAATATCGCCTGCTCGATCTCGACGTCCGCAGCGTCACCGCATCCTTCGGCGCGCTTCTCTCAAGCTCCGTCGGACGCAGCCGCTACATGAGCGTCGATGTGCGCGTCGGCAACTACCATCTCGATAGCTCCAATTTCATCAGCGAGGATGGTTTTCAGGGATTTCTCGGCTCGACTGGCCAAGTCGGCATCGACCGCGACTACAATTCGCTCCGCCAGGATTTGTGGCTCGCCACCGATCAGGCTTACAAAGCCGCCGTCACGCAGATGTCGCTCAAGCAGGCGTTTCTTCGCAGCCTCACGAAACCGCCCGAAATCGATGATTTCGCGCAAGCCGATCCGCTCGTGAAAGTCGATCCGCGCATCGATCCCGATTGGACTTCGCGCAATTGGGAGAATGAAGCCCGCACTGACTCCGCGGCGCTGAAAGATTTTCCCGAACTCTACGGCTCGCGCGTCAACTACTACCTGATTTACGTCACGTCGTATCTCATGACCAGCGAGGGCACGATCATCCGCGAGTCGCGCCACCTCGCCGCCATCGAAGCCGGTCTCGACACCGAAGCCGCCGACGGCATGCCGCTCAACAACTATTTCGCCGCATATTCTTCCGATCCTTCCGGCCTACCCGATCCGGCGACCGTCTCGAAAGGTCTCGCGCAAGCCGCAACCCAGTTGACGGGCTTGCGCACCAGCTCTCTCGTCCCGGATTACACCGGCCCCGTGCTCTTCGACGCTCCCGCGGCCTCTTCGGTCCTCGCGCAGGTTCTCGCGCCGTCGCTTTCCGGCTCGCGCGCGCCGCTTTCGATGACGCAGGAGTTCGACACGTTTATGGAGCGCTTCGGAGGCCGCAGCGAATGGTCCGGCCGCGTGGGCACTCGCGTGCTTCCCGTCAGCGTCTCGCTTATCGACGATCCCACGCTCCAGCAGTATCAAGGCCAGCCGCTGCTCGGCGGCTACGACGTGGACGACGAAGGCGTGAAGCCGCAGCGCGTCACGCTCGTCGAAAATGGCATTCTGAAAGATCAGTTGATGTCGCGCCGCCCCGGCCCCGATTTCGCCGTCTCGAACGGCCACGCGCGGTCCGCATCGCTTTCCGACACGCACCCGCTCCTCAGCAATCTACTGTTTCAGACGTCCGATCCCACCAAGCCTGACGATCTTCACAAAAAGTTTCTCGACGCCTGCCGCAGCGACGGCCACGAGTGGTGTCTCGAAGTAAAGCGGATGGCGAACCCCGCTCTCTCGTCCGTTCATCAGGACGATTTTTCGGATTTCGTCGGGGCAGTGGCGGGGGGACTCGCGAGCGGCGAACGCATGCCGCTGTTCGTGTATCGCGTCTACGTCTCGGACGGCCACGAAGAGCCGGTTCGCGGAGGAGTCATCGAAGGCTTGACGCTTCGCTCTCTCCGCAACATTCTCGCGATCGGCGATGATCCCGTCGTCTACACCTACATGCAGAATCCCGCCGAGGGCCTCGCCGGAACGGCTCTCGGTTCGTTCGGCTCCGCGCAGGGCGGCATTCCCAGCACCATCGTCGCGCCGTCGCTCCTGCTCGACGACGTCGAAGTCCGCGGCTTCCACGGCGAACCTCGCCGCCTCCCCCTCGTCCCCGCACCAGCGCTGAAGTGACGATCCGACGAGGATCGTCATCCTGAAGCCGACGTTGCGGGTTTTGGTCGGCTGAAGGATCTCTCTGCCGCGCCGCCGACTCGCAACAGTTTCCGTAGGGGCACGGCATGCCGTGCCCGGCAAAAATCCTTGGCGATTCCCGCGCCATTGTCGTTGGTTTCGTAGCGGCCGCCTTCAGGCCGGGGTTCGCATTTGTGGCACAGACAATCCTGTCTGTGCTCTTAAGCCTTTGGCGACGCGCTGCCCATTCGCCGCGCCGTTGCACCCGTAGCGCCGGCATCCTGCCGGCGCTTTCGCTTTCGTAGCGCGTCTCTTGCGTCCGCGCGGCTTGCAGTCCGGACGGTGTAGCCGACCCGGATGGTTTTGCGGGTCGGCCGCCTTCAGGCCGGGGTTCGCATTTGTGGCACAGACAATCCTGTCTGTGCTCTTAAGCCTTTGGCGATGCGCTGCCCATTCGCCGCGCCGTTGCACCCGTAGCGCCGGCATCTTGCCGGCTCTTTCGCTTTCGCAGCGCGTCTCTTGCGTCCGCGCGGCTTGCGGTCCGGACGATGTAGCGGACCCGGTCGCTCTTCGACCGGGAAGGTGGGCGCCCTTGGCTTTAGGGGGTCGCGGCTTTAGCCGCGACATAATCTCGCCCCGCGAAGCGGGTACCTATGCGCAGGTTCTCTCGCAGCAAGTCTTCCCGCCGAGCTCGCCCCGCACTCCGCGCCAAATCTACTTCTTCGCGAAGTACACTTCCTTCCCGCGCAGCCCTTCGTGCGAATGGCGCAACGGCAGGACACCCTTCGGAATCTCGCGCAACTCGTCCGGCACCATCTCTCCCGGACTCCCCTTCGCCGGCGTGACGCCTCCATCCGCCAGCAGGAGCGCGCCCGTCACGTAGCTCGCCTCGTCCGACGCGAGGAACGCGAAAATGTTCGCGATCTCTTCCGGACTGCCGCGCCGCCCGAGCGGAACCATCCCGTCGATCATCTTCTGCACGTCGAGGCTGAGCGGCCCGCCGGGCCCGCGCGTCCACGCCGTATCGATCGGCCCGGGACACACGCAGTTCGCCCGCACGCCGTATTTCGCCTGCTCCATCGCGACACCCTTCGCAAACGCGTGCAGAAATCCCTTGCTCGCGCCGTAGGGCGTGAATCCCGCCGAGCCGTTGATCCCGGCCTCGGAGCCGGTGAAGAGGATGTTGCCGCGCGTCTTCTGCAAGTGCGGCAGCGCGAATTTCGTCATCAGAAACGCGGTGCGGATGTTGCTGCGGATCGTCCGCTCGAAATCCTCGATTCGGTACGCGTCTGTCTCCGCGTTGGCGATGAAGATTCCCGCGTTGTTCACCAGGACGTCGATCCGCCCGAAGCGCCGCACCGCTGCCTCGACGCACGCCCGCGCCGCGGCCTCCTCGGCGAGATCGCCGAGATACGCCTCCGCCTCGCCGCCGTTCGCCACAATCGCCTCCGCCACGTCCTTCACCGGGTCGCTCGGCAACCCGGCCAGCACCACGCGCGCTCCCTCGCGTGCAAACTTGTGCGCCGTCGCCTCGCCGATCCCCGTCCCCGCGCCCGTAATGATCGCTACCTTGTCCCTCAGCCTCATCTCCGTCTCCTTGTCGCGCGCCGTTCACCGCTTCCGGCCCCCCGGTCTTGCACGCCCGCCCAGCATCCGGCGTGGGACGCCGATGGGCCTCACTTCGAGTCGCGCAGAGGCACGCATTTGTTCCAGGCCCCAGCTCAGAGAGCTTCGCCCTCCTCAATCAGCTTTTGCTCCGCGATTTGTTTCGTGAGCTGCGACGCGAGGCGCTGCGCCCAGCTCTTAATTCGGAGGTCGGGATCTTGTTCCCATTGGCGGACAGTCTTCAAGACACGTTCCGTATTTGCCGACATCGGCCCCATGAAGAAGCCCGTTTGCAAATTGCCGGCGAAGACGTGCAGTATCTGTTGATTCTCCGGAAAAGCTGCGATCAACGCCCGGGAGCGCTCGGTCAGAGGCGCTGTTATTGCCAAAAGCTCAGCAGCAATCACGGGCCCTCTCGGCTGATGTTCCTCGGCCCAATGCACGAGTACAGCACCCGGAATCAATTCGCCGTACCATTTTTGAAGGCACAGAAGAAGCCGAAAGCTGAATATATCCGAGCGCAGGAGCGCATGCCCAACCAGCTCCCAAACACCCTCAGGATCCGCTTCCGTAGCAGTCGAAAGCACCTTGATGATCGGGTCTTCGCTAATGTGAGGGCTCGGGTCCCTTTCTAAACGACCTAGCACGAGTTCTGCGATTTTCTCCGGATGCAGCCGCGCAACCCGCCCGGCGAGCTCGCCCCATTGCCACTCGGCACTCGACCCTTGACCTACTGGCGCCGCCGCCAGCGCTTTCCACACGAGATTTTCGAAATCCGCAAACGCATCAGGGTGAGCCCTCGTCATGCGGTCCAAGATGACAATGGCTGTGTCACCTGTCACGAGACTGTCTTCATGCAACATCAACTCGACGATTCTGACCGTCAGCTCTCGTGGGATAGCCTGGACCCAATTGCCGTGTGCAAGCGCTCGATACAACCTCCGGTCAACATCACCTGATTCCATCAGCCGGACGATTCTCCTACCGCCCTCCTCGCTTGGACCTATGCGCCAAGTAGCTGCAAAAGCAATCGTCGGACGGACGCTCTCAAGCCGATCGAGGATCTCTTCTGAAGTTGCCCTTCCCACACTTCCAGCGAGACCCGTCAGATAAGACGACAAGAGCATGCAGTTCAAATCGTCGGACGTCGCTGAAAGGATCCGTTCAAGAAAGGTGCCCTTAGTATCCAGCTCTCCCAGTCGCTTACCGAAAACCCAGACGTTTTCCGCTTCCTTTGAGGCTAGCCACGAGATTTCTTCCCGGGAGATGCCTTGTGCGAGGCCCTCGGCAGCTAGCTCTGCGGCTTTGAGGTCCGCGGCCTCGTAACCTGTACCGCCGCTCAAATCGTAGTCTGCGTTTGCTCTGCGACCCACCCATCGGCGCAGTCGATCGAAATAACTCGCCCCAAAAGCATTGGCGACTATCTTCTCTAACGTCTCTCGCTCGGACTCATCCAACAACTGAGACGCCTCTTCCAATAGTCGCTGGGCCGAGTCGATGACCTCCCGTCTGTCGTTATCATTCTTGGGCGGGTGGTCCCTAAGGATGGAAACTGCGTCTTTTGCCTGGCCATGGCGGAGCAGCGCAAATACAGATTGGTACAATGCCTCCCTCGCTTGAATCGCCGCTTCGTCGTCCCCCTTGGAAATCAAAGACAGTTGATTGATGGCTATTCTTCTCGCGTCCCAAAGCTCTCCCCACGTCTTGGGCTTCCATTCATCTGGAAACTTCTTCTGAGACACCGCGTCGACGTCGCCTCCCATCCTCATCTCATAGAACGCTAGTGCAGCCCCCGCAGCTTTGACGGCCAGCAGCCTCTTTTGCGGTTCGTTCGTTTCAAGCAGCTCCCGCACGAGCTGCAAACGTTCGCCCAAAGGAATCGGCGATCCGCTCAGGAACGCGTGGAAATACTGTTGGAAAATACCGGTGGCGTTGTTCGCGACCGTCTCATTTTCAGCGAGGGCCAGCCTGCACACGATCCGAGCCGCTCCAATTGACGATAGGGGCCACCGCAACAGCGACTCAAGAGCCCAAACTACTTCGCGGCGGCCCAACTTAAAATTTTGCAGCCTATCGTCGGTCACCCTTCCGAAAATTCGATTAAGCGCCTCCTGCGCTTCTTCCGGAAGAGCGGCAGCCAAATATCGAAAGACCTCACTGGCAAAACCCTGATCGAGATCGTCAAATTCTCTATATAAGCCATCTGGGGCCAAGAGCCTCTCGATAGCTTTCCTCACTGGCGGGAAATCAGTCATCATCACCAACCGTCTAAGTAGCTGCCGACCGGGTCCGACGCCGGGTAGATCGGAAATAATCTCGATTAGGTCGGCTCCGCGCTCGTCCCAGAGGGCAGCTGCGGCCGAAATTGCCAGGAGGTCCGGCGACACGTAAAGGTATTTCCCACGCGACAAGACCACACCCTGATCTCGCAGAGCCTTTACTGCTTTCTGCATCTGATCGAAGGGGAGATGCAGGGCCTTCTCGGCAATCGTCTCAGCCTCTACCCTCAGATCGCCGTCCCACCCCACTTTAGCCATCAGCGACAGTCCCTTTAGTGTGTCGAAGGTATCCTTCTCGACAAATCTCTGGAGGAAACGCTCCACGTTGGGAATCTCAACAAGTTCGGCAAACCGCACACTCGGATTTTTTACTAGAAGCTGTTGCACAACCTAGGACAAGCCTCTGAAATGACGATGGTTGAGTTTTGGGAAATGAGGGATAAACAGAGTCAGCAGCGCCGAAGGAGGGCCGATGGCGCGATCCGGTCCGTT
>Ga0187876_1003641_pt1 | contig 10362 bp, 7 predicted proteins | sample June2016WEW_17_4_FD_133000 | JGI IMG/M metagenome (GOLD analysis project Ga0187876, IMG submission 133000) | Peatland microbial communities from SPRUCE experiment site at the Marcell Experimental Forest, Minnesota, USA - June2016WEW_17_40 | ecosystem: Environmental > Terrestrial > Soil > Wetlands... | reverse complement strand
GGTTCTCCTCGCGAAAGAAAATCCACCAAGTATGCCCCTTGCCTTTCCACAACCCCGCGCGATAATGTCACAACGTTATGCCCCTTCATGCGCGTGAAAAGATCGGAAGAAACGATCCCTGTCCCTGCGGTAGCGGCAAGAAGTACAAGCACTGCTGCCTGCCCGGCTATGCTCCATCTATCGACCACGTGTGGGCGCGGCAGCACGAAGAGTCGGACCGCCTGACGGGGGAGATCACCAGGTTTGCCTTGCGTAAGTTCGGGGAACGGATCTATGAAGCGTGGCAAGACTTCAACATGCGTGACGTTCCGAAGCCGCTGGAAGAGGCTGCAGACGAACGTCAGATCTTCATGCCCTATTTCTTGTTCCAGTGGAATCCGGACGCTCGGCGGACCACCGCGCGCGGGCAGGGCGGCGTAGTGGCTCGCTGGTACATGCTGGAGAAGTCGAAGCAGCTAACCGCGATGCAGCGGATGTTTTTGGAGCAGGCTACAACACAGCCGCTGAGCTTCTACGAGGTCGTTTGGAATGAACCCGGTGAGCGCATGAGGGTGTGGGATGTTCTGGTTGGCGGAGAAACCGAAGTCATCGAGCGATCGGGGTCGCGACACTTGCGTCCGGGAGACCTGCTTTTTGCCCAGATCTGGCATCAGCCGGAACTTGCCGTGTTCGGCAGTATGGCTCCCATCTGCATTCCGCCGGACAAGAAGATCGAGGTCATCGAACTCCGAAAACGACTGAAGAAGAAAATCGCCAGACAGAATCGCTATCTGGCGCCGTACGATCTGTTGCGATATGCAGATCTGATTCGCAGCACCTACCTGGACATTCGGGACCGGCTATTCGCTCCGCCGGTGCTGTGCAACACGGACGGCGACCCGCTGCTGTTTCACACGCTGACGTTTCGGATCGAGTCGGCGGAAGCGGCGTTCGACGCGTTGGCCCCGCTCGCAGTGGGACATTCCCGTGAGGAGTTGCTCGACGATGCGGAACTGAGCGACGACTGGAAGCTGCGGAAGGTGGACATCGATTGGATCAAGCAAGGCAATCGTAAGTTTAAGACTTGGGACAACACGATCCTCGGCCACATCAAGATTTCCGAGGGACGTGTGATCGCGGAGGTGAACTCGGAGAATCGCGCCAAACGGCTGCGCAAAGAGATTGAGAAGCGGCTTGGAGCCATGGCGACTCACGAGAGCACACTCGCCCAAACGCTGGAACAGATGCGGAAGAATACGCCACAAGATGCAGAGGAAGCAGAATTGCACGAGGCCGAGATGGAGGCGCTGTTGGCCGATCCGGAGGCCAGGAAGTTCCTGCAAGCCACCATGCAGAAGCAAGTCGAAAGCTGGGTCCACCAGAAGATCCCTGCGTTGGGCGGGCGCACGCCGCTGGAAGCCGTTCGTGATCCAGACGGCAAGGAAATGGTGGAAGCACTGCTTCTCGATTGGGAGCGCCGCGATGAAAGAAATGTTTCTCCGAATCAGATACGCCCTGACATTAGTGCGCTTCGCCGTCTGTTGAACCTGGCTCCCCAGGCATCCTGAGTCTCTCACCCTGACTCTGCTACTCCACAATTATGTGGCGCTGGTCTGCCGTGATCGACCCGTCTTTATGTGCGTCCCGCGGCGGACGCCACATAAATCTCTGCGCCACATAAGAAGTAGAGGTCATGGACGTTGCGCGCGAGGTGTTTGGGAGCTTCCATCCCACAACGCAGCTTCATAACATCCCTATGCTTCCGCTACTCCGGCTCCCGACGATCATACCGATCGCGCGCCAGCTAGCCCCCAGCGGTTGGCCCTCATTTCGCCATCCGTAGGCGGGCGGCGGACAATGCGGGAAGTTATGCACAATTTTGTAAGCTGGAACACGGGACCAACGCGGAAATGCGATCATCCATGAGCAAGTTGGGCTACAAGACGAATGATATCTTCACGGTCGCACGCGTTGAGTCGCGCCAGCATGTCTCTGCAAACTTCAACTTGGCTCGCGCGTATTCGCGTCACGAGCCGATGCCCGGCTTTCGTAAGCTCGATGTGCACAACTCGGCGGTCCCCCGGTCGGCGCAGTCCAAGGTCGCGGATTGCCCGGGCGACCTCTTTCATTTGCGCAAGCGTTTTGATTTCGCGTCCCGTGAGCGCCCCGGCTTCGTGCAGGTTGGGTGTGAGCACAGCGGCAAGCGGCAGCAATTTGGTCTTGAGCGCCGCGATGGCATCGGGTTTCAGCAGAGGAGCGCCACTTTTGGCGATCATCACCGGGTCCACGACCAGCGGTCCTAACCCCGCGTCGATCAGGCGACGATAATCGCTCTCCTCCAATGACTCGGCACTGATTCCAACCAGACTGCCACGCATGACGAGCTACGCCCCGGCGACCGCGTAGTGGTGGACGTCGAACAGGGCAAGATGAAATTCTTGGCCAGCCGCCGGCTTTCCAATCGTAGATGCGTCGACGATTCCCTAGCTGGAAGAACTTGAGTTCGAGTTTTAGAGTATCGAGTCGGCCGCGAGAAGAGTGTTTAATAAGCTAGTTTTAGAACCTGTTCGATGCGCGGCGGACAATTAACGACCGGAGTGCTATCTCCGCGCGGTTTAGCAAATTCAGCTCCACCTTCCCTCTCATGCACTGCTTCTTACGCGTGTACGGATGTTCCCGAACTCGTAGGTTCCCAGACCGCGCTGGGACGCCATTTTCAAATAGGGGAGAGATGAAACTTCCAAATTCCAGTAGGCCTTCGCCACATAAGCGTCGAGCGCCACCGGATCGGTTCCGGCCACCAGCGTCTTTTTGAGCAGGACATCGTCAAGGTTGCCGCCAGTCGGGCCGTTCCGGATCAGCACGCGATAGCAATCGATGAGGGTAAGAGTCGGACGAATGAAATCAGCGAGGTCCACCAGGCTTTCGTGGATCTTCTGGTGCAACTGGTGGCGTGGTCCACCCAGGATGCCGTACCAGTTCTTCATCCCCAGAGTCGTGCCGGTCAGGCTGTGGTGTTTGGCGATCGGGACGTTGATGATCTTGTCGGCATTCAGGAAGGGATCGAAAATTGGCCAGTCTCGCAGAACGTCTCCCTGCAGGTCTACATCTTTGAATCTGGCGGGATCGGGCAGGATCACTTCGGCGCCTTCGCGGCGCGCTGCCTCGGCAATGCCCGACCTCTGAAAACACCGGCGCGGGTCGTTGCAGCTCACATCCGTCACGATGACCCGCTTTGCCCCTGCGTTCCAGCACTGCCGGACGATCTCTGCGACGATCCTCGGATTGGTGTTGGCCGCCTGTTCTGGAGTGCGGTCCCAGCCGATGTTCGGCTTCACCAACACGATGTCGGCGCGGGAGACGAAGCGATGGATGCCGCCCAGTTCTTCGATGGCAGTCCGCACCAGTTGTTCGGGATCATCTCCCTGAATAACCGCCATCTCGGGCAAAACCGGATCAACCGCCACCGCGTGACTGCGCTTCAAATTGATTGCCAGCTCCGGCTCGGGGTGCTGGCTGTGTTCGCTCAGCCATAATCCGAGGCCTGCGGTTCCGGCAGCGACTCCTCCCAGGCGGAGCAGTTTGATTAACGCTTCACGACGGTTGAGTATGGCGCTCTCGGTCAACGGCATATTGCTTTGACCTCTTTGCTTTTGCGCGACAACTAAATTCTAATCTCGTTCTAGTGACAGCACCTATGCAGCCCGTCACAATGCCGTGTGAGAAACAATCGCCGTCTGCCGTACGGGTGGCTCTGACGCTGATCGGATTCAGCGCGGTCATCGGTCAGATCGTTCTCATGCGGGAGCTCATCGTCGTCTTCAACGGCAACGAGATTTCGCTGGGAATTATGTTAGCCACCTGGCTCTTCTGGACCGCCGCGGGCAGCAGCCTGAGCAGCCGTTCTGCGCTGGGCGGGAACAACGCTCGCCGGGCGGTCGCCGCGCTAGAATGTTTGCTCGGCGTCAGCCTGCTGCCAACAATCTGGGCATTGCGCGCCTCCAAAACTTTTTTTCAGACAGTGCCGGGCGAGTTGGTTGGTCCGGTGCCGATGCTGCTTACATCCCTGGCATGTCTGAGCGTGTTTTGCGTTGCCGCAGGGGCGCTTTTCGTGGTTGCAACCCGGATGTACGAACAGGAATGCGCCGTCTCGGCTCGCGTGGCTGCCAGCTCGGCTTACTTGCTGGAGGCGGCTGGTTCCGGCTGCGGAGGGATTCTGGCCAGCATTGTGTTGCTGCGCTTTCTTGAGTCTTTCCAAATCGCGGCCGTCGTCACCCTCCTAAACCTGTGCATGGCAGCAGTGTTGTTGTTCGGGATGAGCCGCAAGCAGGTTGGGGCCGCGACTGTGGCCGCGGCGCTTTTTGCGGTCGTTCTGCTCGCAATCCTTCTCCTTGTATACGTTGCGCCGTCGTTGGACAGATCCGCGCAGGCGCACCTGTGGCGGGGATTCCACCTGGTGGGATCGCGCGACTCGATTTACGGCAACCTGGCGGTCATTGAAACGGGTAATGCGGAAACCGGCAATATCCGCAGCATTTATGACAACGGCGTGATCCTGGCCACCGCGCCGGACGAGAATGCCGCCGAAGAGGCGGTTCACTACGCGCTGCTGGAGCACGCGGCGCCGAGGCGGCTTCTAATGATTGGCGGTGGAGTGAACGGCAGCATCGCCCAAGCGCTGAAGCATCCCGCAGTGGAGCGGATCGACTATGTTGAGCTGGATCCCGCGCTCATCGGCATGGCGCGGCAGTTCTTCCCCGTGCAGTCTGCTCCTGTTGCCTCGGATCCTCGAGTGCACATGCACTACGCGGATGGCCGGTACTTCCTCAGGAACTATGTCAAAACGGCTGGCGACACATTCGACGTGATCATTCTGAATGTGCCCGACCCGCAGACTGCGCAGCTGAACCGGTTCTACACGGCTGAGTTTTTTCGTTCCGCTCGCGATCACCTCGCGTCAGGCGGACTGCTCGCCTTGCAACTGCGCTCGTCGGAGGATTACATCAGCCCCGACCTGGCGGAATTCCTGCGCTGCATTCACCACACCCTGCGGACAGTCTTCCCTTACGTTGTCGCCATCCCCGGTGAAACGATCCACTTCTTCGCCGCTACACGACCCGATGTTCTGACGGACAATCCCCAAACGCTGATGGCACGATTGCAGGAACGGAATCTGAAGACACGGTATGTTCGGGAATACTTCATCCCGTTCCGCATGATGCCCGATCGCATGGAGCAGGTGCGCGAGCAACTGCAGCCGCTGACCTCGACGCCCGTCAATCGCGATTTCGAGCCGATCGCCTATTACTTCGACGTGGTGCTATGGAGCACGCAGTTCAAGTTGGGCTATTCGCGCTGGTTCCGGGCCGCCGCGCACATCGCTTTCAACGATGTCATCGATACGGTCCTTATTGTCTTACTGTTGGTGGCGGTTCTTCTGGCGTTTGTGCCCGCTCGCGAGAAACGCGCCCGTTCTGCCGCAGCGTGCTGCATGGCTGCGACCGGATTCACCCTGATGGCTCTGCAGATTTTCCTGCTGCTGGCATTTCAGTCCGTTTACGGATACGTTTACCACCAGCTCGCGATCCTCATCGCCATGTGCATGGCAGGCATTGCCTGCGGAAGTTGGCTGGGCATCCGCCGCATTCGTTCCAGCGAGAGTCCACCTTACCGCGCCATTGCAACTACCCAGTTCCTGCTCGCCCTTTCTGGTCCCGTGCTGATATTTGTGGTTAGCCTGCTGTCGAAGACTTCCGGGATGGCGGCAACATGGCTGGCGGCGCAGTTTGTCTTCCCTGCGTTGGCTGCTCTCTGCGGAATGCTGGGCGGCTACCAATTTCCTATCGCGACGGAGATCTACCTTCATGACCGCAGCAGTGGATCAAAACTGGGTACACTCTATGCCATCGATCTGCTGGGCGGATGTGCGGGCGCGCTTTTGTTGAGCAGTTACCTCATCCCAGTGTTTGGTTTCTGGAAAACCGCATGGCTCAGTGCGGCGGTAAACCTGGCGCCGGCCCTCCTGGCCGCGCGGATAAGCCTGGAGGCAAGGATGGCTCGGGCGTAAGCGCTTGCGGCCGGTTCTCGCCGAATACCACCGCGGTAAACATGAAAATGTCCGTGTTCTCATCCTTCCAGCAACCGGAGCGCATACCCGCTTTGGCGCAGGTTTCGTCCAGGAACGTCTGTCGATCCCATTTTTCTTCCACCGGTACCTGCGGAAGCAAAAGGCCCTCGTAGGCGCCGTTCTTCATCAGCAAACCGTGCTGGCCAACCTTGATCTGCCGAATATCCAGCACGCGCCGAAGGGGCGACAGTACGGAGACCTCATAATCGATTTGCGGCAACTCTGAGGCCGATACCGGCTGGAATCGGGAATCACGCAGGGCGGCCAGCGTGGCCGTGTCCCGCACGGCCATGTATAGAGGCTTCGCCGCAGAGGTGTAGCCGACGCAGCCCCGCAGCTCTCCCGATTTGCGCAGGGTCACGAAAGCACCGCGCTCCTGATTCAGCACTTCGCTTGCGCTCGCGGTTGGTTCATACATCTTTTTCTCCCGCACCGCGTACTCCGCCGACTTTCGCGCCAGAGCGAGCAGTTCGCTTTTCTCGTGGCCATTCAGTGAGAATTGCGGTTCCAGTGTCTTTGCGGTTGGAGTTTTCAAAAAGACGTCCGCGCTGTATCCGACTACGCGCGAGTGATCGCCTGTGGTGTCGCCGGAATTGGCGTACTTGAGCACCAGGGCTTGGTTCGCTCCCATGCGCTCGGCAGCAATCATTGCGGCTACGATGGGCGCGCCGCCACAGGCTTCCCATATCCGCTGCTCGAAGTTCCGCGACATGCTGAGGTAGTCCCACGCCTGCAGTGCATTCAGCGTTTTATGGTCGATCGTCACAGCTTCATCGTAGGGGTGATAGTGCGATAAATCGGAACTGGCCACTATCAGCGTATCGCTGCCCTGGATCAGCTTCGCCAGAGCCACACCCAGCGCACGGCTGCTTTCATAACTCTGATCTCCCATGACGACGGGCACGAGTTCGAAGTCACCCAGCACCCGCTGCAACCACGGTAACTCCACCTCGAGCGCATGTTCAGCGCCTTTCGGTGTGGGAACATGTCCCTGGCTGGAAAGTCGGATCGTCGGGCTCATACTAGCCAGCTGCTTTGCAAACGCCTTGTCTACCGGAACTATCCCCAACGGCGTCGCATAAGCGTCGCCCTCGTAGACGGAAGTGAAATCAAAGGCCTCGTAGTGCGACGGTGCAATTACGACCACCCGCGAAAACTTGCGCCCTTTTAGCGCCGCGTAGGTGTAGGCAGCGACGGGGCCGGAGAACTGATAACCGGCGTGAGGTGCGACCACAGCGAGGATCGGGTCGTTGATCGGCGGCGGAGACGCATGCACCAGCATGTCATCAATCATCGCCGAAAGCGCTCTTGGGTCGGCCGGATAGAAACCACCGGCGACAGCGGCTTGTCTCACGCTCTGCGGATCGGCAGCACGGACGTGCTGCAGTGCCGCAATCGCCAGGATCGCGATGAATAGAGCCGCCAGCCAATACATTTTGAAGCGCATCTTGATATTCATATACGAAAAGTCCTCTCGCGCTCTCATGCGTGCCAAACACCAGGAATCGGCTGCCCGCAGAATGGGCAACTGCCCTTCCGGATCAGCATCCGGCTCGCCGTGAACCCTACGCGTTCCACCAACATGCGGCGGCACTTCGGGCAGTAGGTATTTTGCGCAGGATGTCCCGGCACATTGCCGATGTAGACGTAGTGCAGCCCCTCGGCGTCGGCAATCGCCTTGGCACGCTCCAGAGTGGGCACCGGCGTTATGGGCAGGTTCTTCAACAGGTATTCCGGATGAAATTGCGTGAAATGTACCGGCACATCCACGCCCAGGTTTGTCTTGATCCAGCTTGCCAGGCCGCGGAATTCGGCATCGCTGTCGTTCAGCGTCGGCACCACGAGGTACACGATCTCGGTCCACTTGTTCATCTTCCGCAATGTGACCAGCGAGTCCAACACCGGCTTCAACTCAGCAACGACTACATCCTTGTAGTAGGACTCTGTGAACGCTTTCAGATCAATCTTGACCGCGTCCATCTTTCCGTACGCCGTCTTCAGCGACTCCTCTTGCATGTAGCCATTCGACACCACCACGCTGCGGATGCCGGCTTCGTGCCCGGCATCGGCTGCATCCATCAGGTACTCGCTGAAGATCACCGGCTCGCTGTAGGTGTAGGCAATCGTCGGGCAGTTGCGCTGTTTGGCCAGCTCGGCAACCAATTTCGGGGGCGCGTAGTCGGCAGGAACCTGCTCCGGACGCACCTGTGAGATGTCCCAGTTCTGGCAAAATTTGCAGTTGACGTTGCAGCCAGCCGTGGCCAACGAGAAAGCGAGCGTCCCCGGCAGGTAGTGGAACAGGGGCTTCTTCTCAATGGGATCAATGTGCGCGGCGCACACCCGCGAGTGCACCAGCGTGTAGTAGGTTCCTCCGTGATTCTCCCGCACGCCACAATAGCCGCGTTCCCGGTCCCCCACTGTACATTCGCGCGGACACAGCTTGCACTTGATCTTCTTGTTTTGAAGTTTCTGGTAGAACTTTGCTTCGACGGTGAATCGCGAGTCGTCCTGCTTCTGCGGACCAGCCCACGAGGGGATCGCGACAAGGAGTTGGGTAAATTCGCAGAGGCCTAGAGCCGCTCCTGACGCCAGGGCGCACTCCAAAAACGAACGGCGATCGAGCGCGCACGACAACGGACTTCGCTCACCCCGGACAGCGGGGCTCTTGCCGTTAGTTGCGCCGTCGGCCGAAAAGCTCACGCTTGCTTGCGCATCGAGTTCACGCGCCATGTTCAACCCTCAATCACGCGCCCCCGCTACACCTCGACAACCGCGATTCTGCTGGGATCATTCGTGCCCAGTCGATGCTGTGCATCGGCGGCGGTCGCGATGTAGCGGGGTGCTCTGCCATCGCCTTCCAGCGTCTTCAATCCTTTCTCAGCTCGCTTGCGCTCGATGATTTGCCAGCCGGTATAGTCGAGCGCGACGGGATCTTGCGAAACGATCAGGGCATTGTTCTTCCAACTGTATTCCGGCTTATATCCCGGTCCACCTTCGTACGATGCCGTGGTCGCATCGCAGATGGTCAATCGCATCCTGGTTCTGATTTCCGGCAGCATATTCAAGTCTGCGATGTACGGATTGCAGCCGTTGGGGTGGTACTTGTTCGGGTTATGGATGACGCCATACATGTTTTTCAGGGCGATGGTTACGCCGGCGCCGTCATGGTCTTTCAGCACCGGGACATTAATCAGGAGGTTGCAGCGCTGCGTCAGAATCTTCGACAACCGACTGCCAACACTGCCATGCGTGACCAACTCCTGTTCGTAATCAACGCGATCGGTGCCGAAGCACTGCACACGGTTTCCGCCCGTCGATACATGGAATCCAGCGTGCTCCATTTCGTCGCTGTCGCGGTCCCAGACCACGATATCGTTCGCCTTGATTCCGGCCTCCTGCAAGCGCTCGCAAATGGCTTCGACGAGCGCAAGGTTGCTGGATAATCCGCGTCCTCCAAGCGCATTCACTTTCAGTCCCACCGTGTCACCTGGGTGGACCAGCTTCTTCCACATCTCGATCGGATTATCGCGGTCGAAAAGAGCCTGCATGGCATGGTCCAGGAGGCTCAGCATCCGGCGCGAGTCCACCGTGGCGCCCGTGCCGCGCAGCGTGGCATCGCGCGCGATCACAACCCTGGATTTCGCGAGCGCCGCTTCTTGTTCTGCTGCTGCGAACAGCCCCATCCTGCCGCTTGCGCGCAGAACCGCAGCGCCCGCGAGACACTTCTTGAGAAAATCCCGCCGACTGGTGCTGCGCATTGCGTTCATAGATTGCGCGCCTCAAATTACGGTTACCACAATCCGTCGGACTTTTCAGTGACCAACAGCACTTCTGGCGATCATCAGCGGGCAAGGCGCAGCTCGATACCGTGCCCGAGCTGCAAAAGTGCCGATTGGGTTTCCGCGGATTCCTCAAAGGTAACGATTCGCACCAAGTAAGGTCCCTTGCGGAAGACTAGGTTCTGGCTAGACAAGCGTGCGTCGTCTCCCAGTTGGATCGGTTTCACATCGACAGCCGACTCCGATTTGAAAATCTTCTCGGCACCCTCCGCGTCTCCCATGGTGTAGATGTCTACTGTCGCTTCGACCTTGTTTTGGAACTTGTAGTCAGTCGTAGACACGTGCTGCACCCCGGCCTTCAAGAACCGTTCCGCCTCGCCGTCGATGTACTTCCACAGGTCCGCAGCCTCGAAGGTCCGTGTATCTCCAGTCTTCGCCCAGCCCGCAACCTGATTGGTCGCAGGGAAGAATGATCGC
>Ga0187876_1003632_pt1 | contig 10387 bp, 16 predicted proteins | sample June2016WEW_17_4_FD_133000 | JGI IMG/M metagenome (GOLD analysis project Ga0187876, IMG submission 133000) | Peatland microbial communities from SPRUCE experiment site at the Marcell Experimental Forest, Minnesota, USA - June2016WEW_17_40 | ecosystem: Environmental > Terrestrial > Soil >... | reverse complement strand
CAACAGGTGCCGCCGCCGACACCACTGCAGGCCAAGGCGTATGATTTGCTGAATCTGTTGCCAGTAGCAGGAAACTGAATTTTGAATTATCTCTCAGCGAATCAGCAGAATACTGTCTGAACTCATCTGGAACTTCGGCTTAGTAATTGTCAGTCTTTTGGGTTCTTGGTAGATGCGCATGAACACGAGGGAATGTACTGGTTTAACCATCAAGGTGGAAAGCTTGATGGAATGATCGTGCCGCCGCAGAGCTAGGCCGCTCGCGTCCAATCGCCCTTCGCATCCCACCATAATCCAGCGAGGGCGAGTGTGAGTTCGGCTGGCGGCTCGGTCGCGGTGAGTGATCGACGAAAATCGTCCAAGGTCATGTTGGTACTCCGTGCCGCAATGTCCGGATGCCATGATACGTCGTTAGCGCCTGCGGCTGTGACGGAGCCCTTCGCAGACAGTTGGTCAGGAGCGTGCCGGATCGTCCGGGCATCCGCGCGGTTGATCCGTGCTTTGAGCTCGAGTTTTATCTGTTCTTTTGCATCTCCGTTCAATCCGGGATTGTCAGGAATCACTGACGATTTTCAAGCTGGTAACTTGAAAATCGGCATACGGCTTTCCCTTGGCTTCCTGCTTTTCGTAGTCGGCGAATTTTGCTTCTTCGGCTGCGGAGCGGTGCAAGACATGGCCGTTCACCGGTGACCTTGTGCCCTGCGTGAGCGACGTCTACTTTGCCGCTCAGTTCCCACATCGTGCCGTCTTCGCCGTTAATAAAGAAGCCTCCCGGTTCTATGCCTTTCTGCAATGCCAGCCGCGGTAGCTTCAGCCCAACTTCATATTTCCCGGTAAGCCTGCCAGTTCGTGCCAGTTTAACTGCCGCCCTCCAGCGAATTACTTCGGGCGTGCAGGTGCGTTAAGGAAACTCACCAGATCGCCGAGGTCGGTGGCCTTCAGAGTCGGCCAGGGTATACCCAATTCCTGAGCGCGATCAATCATGCGGGGACCATGCCGCCAAAGTGCGACGGTGAACGAAATCGTGGTGAAAGCTTCGGTGCCGGACCTAAGCCCGGGACCAATTTGTGTCCCTTCCGCCATCCGGCCGTGGCAAGCTGCGCATCCGCGCTCAGAAAAGACGCGCTCGCCGACAAGGGGAGATCCAGTTGGCTCGAAGTACCGTAGGCTCGCAAGGAACGTCCGCAAGTCGGCCATCTCATTGCCCTGAAGAACCGGAGGAGAAATCCCATTTTCGCGGGCCTGACGGAGCATTGCCGGTGCATGGTTCCACAGAACGCTAGCAAACTGCCCCGTCGTGAGTGGAAGATCATGCTCTGGCCCCAGTTCCGGACCCACGCTGCCACCCTTCCCGCGTACGGAATGGCACTGCATGCATCTGCGCTGGAACACGGCCCACCCAAGCTCTGCATTGCCGGATATTTTCCGTGCGTTCGTCGCCGGCTGGGGAGCGCTGAGACTCACATACGCGATCAGATCATTCATCTCATTACCCGTGAACTGGGGCCATTGTCCTAGGGTGCTGGTAATAGGAGCAATCATTGATCCGGCGTGGTTAAACATTGTGAGTGTCCAGGTGTTCGAGTCAGAGGCGGCAGCGATTTTGGATAGCTCGGGCGCCGCCTGGCCGCCCGTCCCGCCCACCGAATGGCAGCGGACGCAACCCTTCTCGTTGAATACCCGCTGGCCAGCGCTAGGGTCCCCGGCGCGGTCAATGCTGCTTGCGTGGTACAAGAACGCAAAAATGTCTGCCATTTCTTGCGAGTTCAACTGGGGATAAGGTTCGTTCTTTAGGCGGATCTGTCGCCACATGCCGGGTCCATGGTTCCACAACACCGCTGCAATCCACCCCATTGCGGGAGTACCGGGGTGCGTTCCGGAGAGATCCGGGGCAACACGGCCCCCGAATCCATTGATGGAATGGCAAATGCCGCACTGCTTGTCACCAAAAAACAGGGCGGCGCCTTTCTCCGGTTCACCGATAATGTAAGGTGCGCGGCGCACAGCGGTCAGTCGGCGCGCCTGTATGAACACGGCCACCATCAGGGCTGCGGCAATCAGGACTGCAGGGATCCAAATGAGAAGATGTTTGCGTCCATTCAGCATTGTCATACACAAAGCTCCTCTCTCACGCCCAGCCGGTGAGACTGAAGGCATTGCGTTCCGCCCGACTCACAGGGTGGTCGAGACTGATGAATCGCAGGGCGCAAAGCCTCAGTTCAGTTCCAAGTTCCTGATCTAGAACCCCAGCCAACGAGGTGACGGCGATTGTCACCAGCGACAACCCGCCACGACACGCTGAAAGCCTCATTCCTACATCGCCTTCTCCCCGGCAGGTACGTCTCACACAAATCGTTGGCAAAATAAATGCATCTGTGGGTCTAACTCTCTATCTTCTTGATGTACAGCCAAAGCCCAGCCAACACTATCCCGACCGCGATGAGCGATATTCCCAGCCCGAGACGGCGATGGTTGCGCTCAACCATGGCTGCCTTCCCAGCTCGCAGGTTCTGGGCGGCGATTTTCAGGCCGGCTTGAATATCCTGATCCACCAAGTCTTGCCGGAAGCTATGGATCGTGACTCGAGCTTTGGTCAGCGAATCCCGTGCCTGATCCTGTCCCAGCCGAGCCTCGCTCACCTCCATGCCAGAAGACTCGGCGACATGGAGAACCTGGTCTGCACTTTTGATGGCCTCGTCCAAGCGACCCAAACTAATGAGTAAGGCTACCCTGGCTTGATCACACGAGTCGCCTGGGGTATGACAGCGCATGCAAACGCCTTCAGGGCCAGCCCCAAGCTTGGCGTCCGTGGGATGGACGATGGCATGATTGCTATGACAAACGACACATCCTGGAAGAGAAGCCGATTGAAAGGCTTCCTTGTGCGAGCTTTTTTCGTACATCTGGGCTTGGAAAGTGTGACAGTTCGAACACACGTTCTCAACCCTATCGACTCCGGGCGGCGCCGCGCCATGGTTTCCATGACACGTTGTACAGGTGGGCGCACTCAGATCGCCTCGCACGGTTAGGGCCTGGTGGTGCACGCTGGTGCTGTACTTTGCGAACTGATCCGTGGGAATGGAATATTCCTTCATGTAACTCGCGTCGGCATGGCAGCGAGCGCAGGTGTTCGCCACGTTGACCGGGTTTACCGTGGAACGGGGATCGCTGGGTGCCCTTAGATCGTGGACACTGTGACAATCGGTGCACACTGCAACCTTGGTATCTCCAGCCACGAGGCGCTTGCCGTGCACACTTGTGTGGTACTGGCCCAACTGGTCCGTGCGCAAGCTGGGGTTGAACCGTCGAATATAGGCGGGATCCGAATGGCAGCTTCCGCACAACTCGGGGATCCGCTTGCGATCAATCTTGCCCTTCCAACCCGCCTTTCGGCTCATGGCTTTGTCTGGATCGTCGCTGGTTGGGTCACCGCCGTGGCAACTGGCGCAAGTCAATCCCATTTGCGCGTGGATGTCCTGGCTGAACTTCTCCTGGCTTACTCCGAGGGGATCAGGCAAGGTGGAGTGACAATCCAAGCAGGTGTCCTTGGTTTGCCCATAACCCAGGCACGCTGCGAGCGCGACGAAGCCGGCCAGCCCAACAAAGCAGGCTATGCTGAACGGTCGGAGCTTATTTCGCAAGATAGCCATAAACACTCATACCTGCCATGTAAGCAAGAGCAAAGACTCCTAACCTAGTGATCCACCCTTTCGTGCGCGAGGGTTGGTCACTCTCGAAAAAAGGCAGGAGAAGCCACAACAAGCCCAGCAGGCCAAACGCAAGCACACCCAGAACGTCTCCGTCGATGAACCACACCTTGGAAGGGATGAGCTTGAGCGTCTGGAACATGAAGAGGAAGTACCACTCGGGCTTGATTCCCGCGGGCGCAGGCACAAAGGGATCTGCCTTGACACCGAGGTTCCACGGGAATACCGCTGCCAACGCGCCCAGCACTCCCAGGGCCACGTACCAAGCCATCATTTCCCGCAGCATGAAGTTGGGAAAGAATTTCATTTCCCGCTTTGCAGACGGATTCGCGGTCCACTGCCGTTCCAGTTTCGGAGGAACGCTGATGCCGAGACGCTGGACCAGCAACAGGTGCAGAAGGATGAGCAAGGTTGCCACTCCGGGCAGAACGGCGACATGGAATCCAAAAAACCTGCTTAGGGTGGCACCCGTCACCTCTTCACCACCGCGGAGAAAGATCATCATGGGCTTGCCGACGATCGGAACCTGCCCAGTAATCTCGGTGCCGACTTTGGTGGCAAAGAAAGCCAAGGTATTCCAGGGCAGTAAGTAACCGCTGAAACCAAACCCCATGACCAGAAATAGCAGGATCACTCCGCTGACCCATGTGAGCTCGCGCGGTTTGCGGTAGGCCTTAAGGAACAGCACGCTGAACATGTGCGCGAACGCGGTAAAGATCATTAAGTTGGCCGACCAGGAGTGGATCGACCGAATTAGCCAGCCAAACTGTACCTGGGTCATGATGTACTGGACGCTCTCGAAGGCCTCGCTCGCTCCCGGCCGGTAGTACAGAAGCAGCAGGATGCCGGTCACCACCTGGATGCCGAACAGGAACAGAGTGATGCCCCCGAGGAAGTACCAATAGGAGAGCCGATGGAGAGGAACAGTTTTCTTCCTCAACGGCGCTATTAGATCCTGCCAGCCGAGCCGCTGGTCCAGCCAATTCCGCACGTCGCGTAAGGGACTCATCTCAAGACTCCCGCCGACGCCTGACGAAAATCTCGTCCCCTTGCACCTGAACCTCAAACGCTTGCAGCGGGCGCGGCGGAGGACCCGAAACATTCCGGCCGTTGAGGTCGTACTTACCGTTGTGGCAGGCGCACCAGACCTGCTGCAGATCGTCGCGGTATTGCACGGTGCAGGATAGGTGCGTGCAAGTCGCTGACATGGCGCGGTACTCTCCGCTGGAAGTGTGGATCAGCAGGCCCGGACGATTGCCAAAGCGGAAGATCTTTCCACTGTTCGGTTTCAACTCGCCCACACGCCCGGCGATGACCGCATCGCCGCCAACGTCGGAAGCTTTCGGGGGCACGAGATAGCGCAAGACGGGATAGAGGAACGCAACCGCTGTCGCCAGAAATCCGCTACCCAGTAGCGCACCGACAAATCGCCTACGAGGTAGAGGCGGTGACGGGGGATCGCCCGCGTTGACGATCCCCTGGCTGTGTGTTGGCATCCGTTTCTCCTACTGAACCGAATCTTCCGTCTGACTCAAATCTACTTCTGCTTCCCAATTTCCCGGAGGTACCCGACTAGCTGATCGATCTGCTGTCCCGTCAGCTTGCCGTCAAAGGCTGGCATCTTGCCCTTGCCTTTTGTGATCACCGTTTTCAGATCCCCGTCCGATTGCTTTTGGACGTCGGAGGAATGAAAGTCGCGAATTTTGAGGTTTTTTCCCATGGTTGTTTGCGCGGAGCCGTCGGGTCCATGACACATGGCGCACTTGCTGGCGAAAAGGTCTTTTGCGGGAGCATTCTGCGCTACCGCACCGGCAGCCGATGCAATTATCAGAAGTACGGACAATGCAATTGTGTTTTTCATTCTGTCTCCCGTTATTTTATTGCTGCACGACGCTAGCAGATTCGCCCATGCCATTCTGTGCTCATGGTCACAATTGGGGTAGCCAACCCTGCGTGGAGTGGCGTTCGGTAAACGTTGAGAAATGGCTCAGTCTGGAAACGCGGTGAATCGGCGCACCGCTCCAACAAGATCGGTCGGAACGATCCGTGTCCCTGCGGCTCCGGGAAGAAGTACTAGCGGGAGTTTACTGGGAGTTGCGCAAAATGAATCGTAAGTTCATCATTTCGCACAGCGTCACGGGTACGATCTTGTATTACCCACGCCCGCTGCTACGACGTAACCCTTGCAAGCGACAGGACTTCTACCCAAGCTTGCCACACCGTGAGCAACGGGGATAGTGATAAAACCCGCCCGGAACCTGGTTGGGAAAGGGTAATACACAATCGGTCGCGACCGAAATCGCACAACTCTATACGACGCAATGAGTTCGCAGAATTGCTGCAACCCGTGCTCGATCGCAGTCAGTAAACTCCCGCTAGTAGGACCATTTTTGAGGAAAAAACCGAAGAGAGCGCAGTAAGGACAGTCGAATCAAAGGGATTTTTGCAGACCTCTCCCTTACCACTTGGGTACCGCGCCCCTGCTGAATACGTTAGCGTTCCGGGTGAAAAAAGTCCATCTGCGGAGGAGGATGGATCAAACATGCCTGGAGCGGGAGACGGGGGTCGAACCCGCGACATCGACCTTGGCAAGGTCGCGCTCTACCACTGAGCTACTCCCGCTCGACGAATCGATTATAAACAAGTGGGCAGTCTGCGGCAACGATCTCATGGCCTATCACAGGACCTTCGACATCACGATAGCGTGGCATTGGACACCGGCTTTCAGCGGACGCGTCGGGTGAAAGTCCTCGGTGCAGGTTTCGGAGTATCCCAGGTGTCGATAGAAAGGCAGCAGCTCGGGGCGCAGGCTCAACACGCTGATGTCCATGTGCTTGCACGCATGATTGTGGCCGTACTCCTCTGCCGCCGCCGTCATTAATCTTCCCAGGCCCTGGCCTTGCTGCGCCGGATCGACAGCAAGCATTCCAAAATATGCCCGTTCGCCTCGCAGTTCGACGTAGACGCAGGCGATCGCTTGCCCGTCGCGTTCTGCGACGAGAAGATCGCCCTTGCGCATGATCGCCGACAGGTGTTCCTCATCCGTGCGCGTGCCATCGAGGAACGTCTCGATCGCAAACGCTTTGTTGATAAGAGGAATCAGGGCTGGCAGGTCGCCCGCATTCGCGGTCCGGATAGTGACATGATCGATCCGATGTGGCATAGCCGTCATTAGGCGCTACCCCTCATAGCGGCGATACTTGATCCACACACAAGAACCAGGTTGCCACACCGGCGGGGAAAAACTGTACGCGACTTAATGAGGCGACCATTGCGGATCCTCTTCCGGCTTCACGACGAGGCCGTCGCGCATATGGATGATGCGGTCTCCGAACTTGGCCGCCTCGGGATTATGGGTGATCATCAGCACGGTCTGGCCTAGCTCCTGGTTGGATTGCCGCAACATTGTCAGAACGATATTTGAGTTTTCGGTGTCGAGGTTGCCGGTGGGTTCGTCGGCCAGAACTACGGCGGGCTTGTTGACGAGGGCGCGAGCCAGCGCGACACGCTGCTGCTCGCCGCCGGATAGTTCGGAGGGGCGATGGTTCAGGCGCTTGGTCAGTCCTAGCAAATCGCAAATGCGAAGAAAGAAGGCGGGATCGCGATCGCCGTTGCCGGAAATTTCCTGCGCGATGGCGATGTTGGAACGGGCGTCGAGCGTGGGCAGCAGGTTGAACTTCTGGAATACGAAGCCGATTTTGTGCTTGCGCATTCGGGTGCGCTCGGCGTCGGAGAGCGTGGCGAAGTCGTCGCCATCCATAATTACTCTGCCAGAATCGGCGCGGGTCAGGCCGCCGAGCAAGTAGAACAGAGTGGACTTGCCACTGCCGGAAGGGCCAACTACGGTGACAAATTCTCCTTTTTCTACGCTGAAGGAGACGCCACGGAGCGCGGGCACGTCGATCTTTCCCACGCGATAAGTCTTGTGTAAATCAATGGCTTCAATGAATGCGCCCATGGCAGCCTTGATCTTACACGACGTGATCTTACACCAAGGGATTTGGGGAGTGGGCGGCCCGACTGAACGGTTAGACGCTCAGGCCACTCCGACCTCGCGAGGCAGTGGTGTGGAGCGCTGCTGCATGCGCTTGGGTCCGCGCTTGCGCACCAGGAGCAAACGGATGCGCTCCAGCAGATCGGCGGGCGCATACATTCCTCGCGCCAGGAATACATCGGCTTGAGAATCGTGATCGTAGACGCGGACCTTGCTCGAAATGAGGATAGCCGGGACGTGGGGCGATAAAGTCTTAACCGCCGCGATCAACTGCGGACCATCCATTCCGGGCATCGCCATGTCGGTGACGACGAGGTCGATGCCTCCCTCCTTAAAGCGTTCGAGGGCCTCTTCGCCGCGGGAATAACTGGCCACACGGTAGCCGCGTGTCTCAAGCATAATTTTGCGATAGGAAAGAGACTGTTCGTTGTCGTCAACACACAGGATCGTGCGCTTGGGTTTCATTCACCGCCTGTAACCGTGAGACGCCGATTGTGAGCCGGAGCCGGACGGAAATTTCTCTGTTCGTGAAGGATAGAAGAGCGAACTAATGCTACCGGTAAAAGGTGAGCACTGTAAAGTATCGTGGAAGCAAATGGCATAGTCTGGCTATTGAAAATTCTATGATGCTGTGAAAGGCATGATTCTGTGACGCTTGCACGCCACCGCTTAGAGGAAAACTTCGCCGCGCATGACTTCAACCGAGTGCCCTCCGACGCGCACGTTAACCACACGGTTATCGATGCGAGAGGCACGAACGAAAATCCGGCTGGGCCGCTTCATCTCCACACCCTGTTCGATCAAGACGCGTTCATCGGGTTTGGCTATGCCGTGAGCGACCATCCAGGCTGCGGCACAACCGGCGGCTGAGCCGGTCGCGGGATCTTCGCCGTTGTAGAAGAGCATGCGAGCGTGGAGCCGGGCGTCGCGATCCACGGTTTCACGGGTAACGAAATAAAAAAACTTGCCTGCGGTCTTGGCGAGATACTCGGCGGCGCGGGTCGCGTCGACCTGCGAGAAATTCTGTATGACAGCCAGCGATTGCAGCGGCGTTACAGTGAACGGGACGCCAGTCGATACTGTTTCTATGGGCAGAGAATCGTCGAAATCCTGCACGCGCAATCCCGTAGCGCGAGCTGCCGCTTCGCGATCATGCTGCATTACGAAGGTGGGATCGATCTGCGTCATCTCGCCGAAGGTAGGCTGCCCCTCGTTTTCTTCGAAATGCACTGGCACTTTGCCGACGTTCAATGCCAGCACGATTTTTTCTGCGCCGCTTTGGCCGCGCAAGGCGAATGCTGTACCCAGAGTGGGATGACCGGCGAACGGCAGCTCTTCCTGCACGGTGAAGATGCGCACGCGAACCCCTTCCTCGCGTTCGGTGGCGGCATCGCGGGGCAGGATGAAGGTGGTCTCAGAGAGATTCATTTCCTTGGCAATCGACTGCATCTCGGTGTCCGCGAGCTCGCGGCCGTCGAGGAAGATAGCGAGGGAATTACCTTCGAGTGGACGTGAAGAGAAAACGTCCCACTGCGCCATTGACAGACGTCGTGAAGCTTGGCTCATCAGCTGTCCTCGGAACGAAAAATTCACCGCAGAGGTGCAAGAACACAGATGCAGCCGGCCGTTTTACGATGCAGGGAAAACTTGTTGGGGATGGGCCTATCCGACCTATCGCGGTTGACACGGTCCGTGCGGAATTCTATTCTAGCTACGTGTTTTGCCCTTCCACCGTCGGTGTCACGTGCTGTTGCATGTGTCTGCCGTCGTGTGGGTAGGGAGCCAGCGGATTTCTTCCAACCCACCCGATGAAGCGGGTGGGTTTTGTTTTTCATCCAACAATTCAAACGAATATGAGACGTGCTAGCAATCTCGAGAGATCTACCATTTAAATCACGAGGAGAGAACGATGAGTACTGAGACTGCAACCGAAGCTACCAACAGAATTCCCCGGATCAACGATACTGCACCGAATTTTACGGCGGAGACCACGCAGGGCACGATCAACTTTCACGAATGGGTCGGCGATGGCTGGGCGATTTTATTTTCCCATCCCAAAGACTTCACGCCAGTCTGCACTACGGAGCTCGGCTATATGGCGCGGCTGCAGCCTGAATTTGCCAAGCGCAACACCAAGATCATCGGCCTGAGCGTCGATCCGGTGAGCAGTCACGGCAAGTGGGCGGCCGACATCGAGGAGACGCAGGGCGCCAAAGTGAAATACCCGATGATCGGTGACCCCGAGCTAAGAATTGCGAAGCTCTACGGCATGTTGCCGGCTGAAAGTGGAAACACTTCCGAGGGGCGCACCGCGGCCGACAATGCCACTGTGCGTACAGTATTTGTGGTCGGCCCGGACAAGAAGATCAAATTGCAACTCAGCTATCCGATGAGCACAGGCCGCAACTTCGACGAAATCCTCCGCGTCATTGATTCCATGCAGCTCACGGCGAAACACAAAGTTGCGACACCGGTGAACTGGAAGCAGGGTGACGACGTCATCATCCTGCCGTCGGTATCGAACGAGGAAGCGCAACAGAAGTATCCCGGTGGCTGGAAATCGCCTAAGCCGTATCTGAGGATCGTGCCCCAGCCGAAGTAGGGTGGCGAGAATCTGTATCGTTCTTGATGGAAGCGCATGCGGTCCGGTGATCGTCCCGGTCTTCAAAACCGGCGGGCGGCGGGT